>Ga0183260_10003732_pt1 | contig 12239 bp, 11 predicted proteins | sample AntDrymUQ4972206_2_FD_129768 | JGI IMG/M metagenome (GOLD analysis project Ga0183260, IMG submission 129768) | Polar desert sand microbial communities from Dry Valleys, Antarctica - metaG UQ497 (22.06) (version 2) (version 2) | ecosystem: Environmental > Terrestrial > Soil > Desert | place...
GCGCAGGGCTGCCTGATCCTGATCGGCGATCCCAAACAAGCGATCTACCGGTTTCGCGGCGGCGACCTGGCGACCTACCTGCAGGCCCGCACGTTCGCGCAACAGCACGGCAGTGTGGTCACGCTCGACGTCAACTTCCGTTCGCGGCCTGCCGTGCTGCGCGCAATCCAGACCGTCTTCGACGCCAGCCCCGCGCCGTTCATCGACGAACGCATCGACTTCCATGCCGTCGCCGCAGGTGGCAAGGCCGGGGACGACGATCTGCGTGTCGACGGCCGCGCGCCAGCGGCGCTGACCGTGCACTGGTTGCCGCCCGGCGAGGACAAAACCGCGACGCGCAACAAGGATCCGGAATTCGCGATGATGCGCGCCGCGGCCGTGGCAGCCATCGCCGAACTGCTGGCGCACGGCCGCATGCACGACGGCGACGATGCGCGACCGTTGCGCGCGAGCGATATCGCCGTATTGACGCACACCAACGACCAGGCACGCGACATGCAGGTCGCCCTGGCGCGTGCCGGCATCGGCGCGGCCACGCTGTCGAACGCCAGTGTCTTCGCCAGTGACGCGGCTGCCGACCTGCGGCGCGTGCTGGAGAGCCTGGTGGCGCCGTCCGATCCGGCGCGCTTCCGTGCCGCGCTGGCGACGCGATTGCTCGGCTTTAATGCGACGGCAATCGCCGCGCTCGACGACGATGAGCCCGCTTCACGCGCACTCGCGCTGAGGTTCGAGCAGGCAGCAGACACATGGCGTCGGCGCGGACCGTTGCCGGCCCTGCTGCCGTTCATCACCGATAGCGCACCGCGCTGGCTGCGCGAACGCGATGGCGCGCGGCGCCTCACCGATGCCCTGCACCTGGCCGAACTGCTGCAGGCGCAATCGCCGCAACGGCACGGCCTGGCCGATCAACTGATCTGGTTCGCGCGCCAATGCAGCGTGCCGGCACAGGCCGAGAGTCAGTCATTGCGGCTGGAGTCGGATGCGGAACTGGTGCAGATCACCACCGTGCACAAGAGCAAGGGACTGGAATACCCGGTCGTGGTGATGCCGTTCGCGGCGTATCGCAGTGGCGGCGGCAACAGCGGCTTGCGGGTCGACGACTTTCACGATGCGCACGGCCAGCCCGCGCGCGCGTGGTCCTGCAAAGGGGTGCTGGAGCCGGACGATGCGACGGCCATCGACACGCAGGCCGCGCGCGAGGATGCTGCCGAAGCGCAGCGGCAGTGGTATGTCGGCATGACCCGGGCGAAATACGCGTTGCACGTGGTGTGGAGTCGCAACCGCAATACCGAAGACACCGCATTGCACTGGCTGCTGCATGCGGGCGCGCCGACCGGGCGCATCAAGGACACGCTGGACCATGCCGGCATGCAGGCGAGGATCGAACAACTGGCGGCTGATTCGGCGGGCAGCATCGTGGTGCGGCCGTTCGATCCAGCCGCGCCGAGACCGCAGGTTGCGACGCAATCCACGGCGCACTCCCTCGCAGGCGCCCGGCAACCGCGCCGCGCATTGCGCAGCGGCGCGTGGCTGCACAGTTTCTCGGCGCTGCACGCACGCCAGAACGAACACGTCATCCTGCGCGGCGCGGACGACGAGGCCGTGCTGCCGGCCAATGACGATGACGCGGCATCGCTGGGTGGTACCGGCTTCGGCAATGCCGTGCACGACGTGCTGGAAGCGGTGGATGCCGCGGCGTGGTCGCTGCGTGCTGCCGACAGCCACGCTGCGGGCACGTTGCCGCAGGCGCAACGCGATCTTGTCGAACAGGCTTTGTCGCGGCACGGCTTGCCGGTGAATGCCGCCAGCGTCGCGCAAACGACGCGGCTGGTGACGCGCGCGCTCAACGCGACGCTGCCCGGTCCAGTCCGGCTGTGCGCGTTGCCCGCGTCGCAACGCGTGGCCGAGATGGAGTTCCACTTCCGCCTGCAGCCGATACGGGTCGGCACCTTGTTCGAGCTGCTGCAGCAACATGGCTATCCGCGGCAAACACCTGCCGCCCATCCGCACGCCACGCTGGAAGGCCTGATGCATGGCTACATCGATCTGGTGTATCGCGCCGACGACCGGTATTACGTGGTCGACTACAAGACCAACCGCCTGCCGGCCTACGATCCGGCCGCGCTGCGCAGCGCCGTCGCGCAGCGCGACTACGACCTGCAATACCTGATTTACCTGGTCGCGCTGCAGCGCTGGTTGCGCTTCAAGCGCGGCGCGGCGTTCGACCCGCAACGCGAGCTTGGCGGCGCGGTTTATCTGTTCCTGCGCGGCATCAATCTCGATGATGGCGCTGGCGATGGCCGCAGCGGCGTGCACATCGACCGTCCCGCGCAAGGCTTGCTCGATGCGCTGGATGCCTTGTTCGACGGCGCCGCAGCATGAGCGACGCGATTGCCCTGCGCGCACTTGAGCGTCTCGAAGCGAGCGGAGCATTGCGGCTGGTCGATGCCGCTTTCACACGGCTGTTGCGGGATCGTCTCGGCGCCAGCGCGGAAGTCGCACTGGCCGGTGCGCTCGCGATGCGCGCCGTCGCGCTCGGTCACAGCGGGTTTGCCTTGGCGCAGGCCAGCGCATTGCTCGCCGAACTCGAGACCGACGTTGCGCTGCCAGCCACGGAAGACTGGTCGCACGCATTGCACGAAAGCGATTGCGTTGCCGCGCACGCCGATGGCGATGGGTCGACACCGCTGGTATTCGAGCAGGGCCGCGTCGCGCTGCAGCGTTACGCACGTTACGAACACGACCTCGCCACGCGCCTGCTCCAGCGCGCCGCCATGCCTGCATCCGCCGTCGATGCAGCCTGGTTGTCGACACGTCTGCACGCGTTGTTCGACGGCGCCGCGTCCGCCGCCGATGCGCAGGCGCGCGCCGCCGACACAGCGCTGCGCAATGCATTGACGCTGATCACCGGCGGCCCCGGCACCGGCAAGACCACCACCGTCGCCCGCATTTTGGTGTTGCTGCACGAGACGGCATTGCGCGATGGCTCGCCGCCGCCGCGCATCGCGCTGGCCGCGCCGACCGGCCGCGCCGCCGCGCGCATGGGGGAAGCCATCGATGCGACGCTGGCGCGCGACGTCGCCGCAGGCCATGTCGATGCGCACGTCGCCGCGGCGGTCACGCGCGATGCGCAAACCCTGCATCGCCTGCTCGGCTGGCAGGCAGGCCGCGTCACCTTCCGCCACGACGCCACGCATCCGCTTCCGTTCGATGTCGTCGTCGTCGATGAAGCCTCGATGGTCGATTTGCCGCTGATGAGCAAACTGGTCGCAGCCGTGCCGTCGAATGCAAAACTCATCCTGCTCGGCGATCCCAATCAATTGCCCGCGGTCGAAGCCGGCGACGTGCTCGGCGCGCTGTGTGATGCCGCAGCCCCCGGCACAGCGCTCGCCGCGCGACGTGTGCACCTGACCCGCGGCTATCGACAGGCGGGCAATGCCGCATTGCCAGCGCTGGCGACCGCAATCCAGGCAGGCGATGGCGATGCGGCCGTCTCGATACTGACGGCTGCGGAGGAAGGCCTGCAATGGCATGAAGGCAGCGCGCCGGCGTTGGCGCAGACGCTGCATGCGTTCGCATTGCCGGCGTACCGGCGCATCACGCAGGCCGACGATCCGGTCGCAGCGTTGCGCGGCGCCACTGCGATGCGCGTGCTGTGCGCACTGCGCAACGGACCCTTCGGCGCGCAGGCGTGGAATGCCTGGTTCGCCGCGCAACTGGACGCACGCACTGCGTTCTTCCATGGTCGTCTGCTGATGATCACCGCTAACAGTTACCGGCATGGCTTGTTCAACGGCGATGTGGGCGTGACCTGGCTCGATGCCGAAGGCGAACCCGCAGTCTGGTTCGACACCGGCAACGGCCTGCGCGCATGGTCGACGTCGCAACTACCCGCGCACGATTCCGCCTTCGCAACGACCGTACACAAATCCCAGGGCTCGGAGTTCGACCGGGTCGCGGTGATCCTGCCCGACGACGATGCGCGGGTGCTCAGCCGCGAGTTGCTGTACACCGCGGTGACACGTGCGCGACATGCGGCGTTGCTGTGGTCGTCACGGGCGGTGTTGCTGCGCGCGGTCGCGCGCCATACGCGTCGCGAATCCGGATTGGCAAGTCGCCTGTGCTTGCAATGAATGTGCATGATCGAAGTGGCGCATGTCCGGTGAACCTGTGGGCTCGTCTGTGGTGCAACGAAATATTAATGTTGCTGCGCGCAATGGATGCATTCATAAAACTGCGGAGCGTTTTCACACTTGCTGCACCGGCACACGCCTAACGTGAATCCACCAGCGCATACAACGCGCATGGCCCCCACTGAAGGAGTGCAAAACTAATGAGCGATATCAAGAAAGACCATAGCGTCGGTGCAGGTACGGGCGCGGTTGCTGGCGCAGTGACAGGCGCAGTGGCCGGCACGGCTGTCGGCGGCCCGGTCGGAACCATCGTCGGTGGCGTCATCGGCGCGGTGGTGGGCTCGAAGGCCGGCGATTCGATTGCCGAAGCCGTCAATCCCACCGAGTACAACACCCACTTCCAGAACAGCTACCAGTCGACCCCGTACTACTCCGCCGGACGCGAGTGGAACGATTACGAGCCTGCCTACAAGTACGGCTATGACACCTATGGCCAGTACCGCGGCCAGCGTTTCGAGGATGTCGAAGACACCCTGGAGCGCAACTGGGACTCCACGCGCGCCAATTCGCGTCTGGCCTGGTCGGAAGCCAAGGGCGCCGTCCGTGATGGCTGGAATTACGTTGAACGCGCCATACCGGGTGACGCGGACCGCGACGGCCGCTGAGCCAAGGCTGGACTGACGCTCGAACAGGTCATCAAAGAAGTGTCACCAGAACCGCGCCTCCGGGCGCGGTTTTTTTATGGCTGTGGTCTGGAGCATGTTCCGCCGCTTTAGTCCGATGCGCAGGCGCCTGGCCCTAGCCGAAGCAAGGCGCAGGTGCTGTTATTTCTTCGGGATTCACCGACCCGCAACACGGCTGGGAATAGCGTGAACCCCACCATGACGGAGGCGCCATGAGCACATTGAAGAAAGATCACATCGTCGGGGCCGGGGCCAGCGCTGCGGTCGGGGCGGTCGCCGGGGGCGTGCTGGGAGCTCTGGTCGCCGGCCCGCCGGGTCTGGCCGCTGGCGCAGCGGCCGGAGGGGCACTGGGGGCGGTGGCCGGCAACCGGCTGGCGGAATCCGCCGACAAACGCAACGACCTCGGCCATTTCCAGCAGATCTTCCACACCATGCCGTACTACATCGCCGGGCGCGACTGGCACGATTACGCGCCCGCCTATCGCTACGGGATCGACTCGTTCGAACGCCATCGCGGCCACGCCTTCGCCGCTGTCGAGTCGCAACTGCAGGGCGGCTGGGAAGCGGCCGCGCGGTTCGGATCGCAGCTGGCCTGGCACGAGGCCCGCCCCGCGGTCGAACACGCCTGGCAATCGCTGCAGGAAACCCTGGACCCGACCACCCCGCACCATCGCGTCGAAGAGCGTTGAAGGCTGCCAGTGCGCGCAAAGCGCTCGCAAAGCCCTCGGTTACCATGACGTCTGGATCCAACCGATCGGGTGACGCATGACCGATGCACCCCGCGACATCGCGCAGGACACGGCGCGCGACGCTACCCGCGCCGTCACCCGCGAGCAGGCCGAAGACGCCGTGCGGGTATTGCTGCGCTGGTCGGGCGAGGACCCGCAGCGCGAAGGCCTGCTCGACACACCCAGGCGCGTGGTCAAGGCCTACCAGGACTGGTTCAGCGGCTACACGCTGGATCCGGACGATTACCTGCAGCGGACGTTCGAGGAGGTCGGCGGTTACGACGAGCTGATCGTGCTGCGCGACATCGATTTCGAAAGCCATTGCGAGCACCACATGGCGCCGATCATCGGCAAGGCGCATGTCGGCTACCTGCCCGATGGCAAGGTGGTGGGCATCAGCAAGCTGGCGCGCGTCGTCGATGCGTACGCGCGGCGCTTCCAGGTGCAGGAAAAGATGACCTCGCAGATTGCCGACTGTATCCAGCGCGCGCTGTCGCCGCGCGGCGTCGGCGTGGTCATCGATGCCACCCACGAGTGCATGACCACGCGCGGCATCCACAAGCGCGGCGTCAGCATGATCACCTCGAAGATGCTCGGCGGCTTTCGCGACGATGCCCGGACCCGCGCCGAATTTCTGAGATTCATCGATGTCGGCAACGGACGACGCTGAGGCCCCGCTGGATGTTTTGATCGTCGGCGCAGGTCCGGGTGGGCTCACTGCGGCCACGTATCTGGCGCGCTTCCACCGCCGCATCGCCATCGTCGATGGCGGCAACAGCCGCGCACGCTGGATCCCGACCAGCCACAACTTCCCCGGGTCTCCGTCCGGCGTGGCGGGGACGAAGCTGCTGGAAAAACTGCGTGCGCAGGCCGAGCGCTACGGCGTGGAGATCGTTGCCGGCCGCATCGCCAAGCTTGAGCGCGATGGCGACCAAGGCTTTTGCGCCGTGGCCGACGACGGCACGGCATGGCGTGCACGTCTGGTGATCCTCGCCACCGGCGTCGTCGACCGGATGCCGTCGATGCCGGGGCTGGAAGATGCGATCGCGCGCAACGTCATCCGCATCTGCGCGATCTGCGACGGCTACGAAGCCAGCGACGAACACATCGCGGTCTACGCCCCGATCGACGAGGCGATCCGCCACGCGCTGTTCATGCGCACGTTTTCGCGCAGCGTCGCGGCCGTGCCGCTCGAGGCAGGCGAGCCCTCCGCCGAGAATGCAGCGGCGGCGCGCGACGCCGGCATCGCCGTACTTGGGCCGGCGGCGTCACTGACCCATGACGGCGAGTGTTGCGTGTTCACGTTGCATGACGGCAGCCTGCACCGCTTCAACACCGTGTACCCGGTGCTCGGTGGCGACGCGCAATCGCAACTGGCGACAGGGCTCGGTGCCGCGGTGAACGACAACGATGAGCTGATCACCGACGGCTACCTGCAGACCAGTGTCGACGGCCTCTATGCGATCGGCGATGTGGTCGACTCGCTGAACCAGATCAGCGTCGCGGTGGGCCACGCCGCGATCGCGGCCACGGCCATCCACAACCGGCTGCCGCGTAATTTTCGCGAAGACGAAGACTGCCAGCCAGATCACGCCGCCAAGTTGCCTTCGCCCGCAGCCGAAGCGCAGGCGGGGAACCGGGACAGCAAGCCCTCGGCCGACGCCCCAGAATGAGTTCGGATCACGTCTTGTCCACTGCAGCCCACCGTTTGATTGGAGCGCAATCAATTTTGTCCGGGTATTATCCAACCGCTTCCATCCGGGTAAAATAGCCGCTTGCTGACGTCGGGACGCTCGGTGGACATTTCCCCACACACCCGCTGCACTGCGTTCGAGGGCATGCACCGCATCGCTTCGGGGGAGTTGCGCCATGTCGCGCTGGTGGTCAGGAAAGCGGTCGATCGGCGCGCGGAGGAGCCCCTGCGGGTGTTCGACGACAGAACCGGCCGCCTGATCGAACTGGATCTGGGCGGGACCGTGTCCGACCTGATGAAGCGGATCGAAACAACGGACGCAGGCCTTACCCGGCGCGAAGCGGCTGTGCCAGCGCCGCCGCGCAGCGGGCCGGGCCGACCGAGATTGGGGGTCGTCGCGCGCGAAGTCACCCTGCTGCCGCGGCACTGGAAATGGCTCGGGGCGCAACCTGGCGGCGCCTCTGTCGCCCTGCGTGCCTTGGTCGAAGACGCCCGTCGCGTCGATGCCGGCAGCAATCGCAAACGGGGCGCGCAGGAAGCGGCCTATCGCTTCATGACGGCCCTGGCCGCGGATGCCCGCGGCTTCGAGCAGGCCACACGCGCGTTGTTCGCGGCGGATGAGACACGCTTCGAAGAGCACATCGCCGACTGGCCGGAGGACGTGCGCGAGCATGCACAGTGGCTGGCGGCGGACGCGTTCAAGAGCTAACGGGGGGGTGCCGCGCAGCGCCGGACGCCCCGAAGACAGCACCCTTGGGGTGTGAGGGCGCGGACGGTCCGTTCGCCATGTACGTTGCCTTGGTGCGTCGCTCTCCGCCACTGATCCGTCTTCGGCACCTTCTTCCGACGGCAGGAGGGAACTGCAACAGCGATCACGCAGCACCAAGCTAAAATCCGCGCCCGCATTCCAACCAGAACCACCGTGACCACATCCGCCGCTCCACCGGCCCGCAAGGCCGCGCTGGTTTTCATCTTCATCACCGTGCTGATCGACGTGCTCGCGTTCGGGCTGATCATCCCGGTGCTGCCGCACCTGATCCAGGACTTCGCCGGCGGCAGCACCACGCACGCGGCGTACTGGGTCGGCGTGTTCGGCACCGCGTTCGCCGCGATCCAGTTCGTCACCGCGCCGGTTCAGGGCGCGCTGTCGGATCGTTATGGGCGTCGCCCGGTGATCCTGTTGTCGTGTCTGGGCCTCGGTCTGGATTTCATGCTGATGGCCGTCGCCAACTCGCTGCCGCTGCTGTTCATCGGCCGCATCATCTCCGGCATCACCTCGGCCAGTTTCACCACCGCCAATGCTTACGTCGCCGACGTCACCGAACCGGCGCAACGCGCAAGGAATTTCGGATTGCTGGGCGCGGCATTCGGCGTCGGCTTCATCCTCGGGCCGTTGCTGGGCGGCTGGCTGGGCAGCATCGACCTGCGCCTGCCGTTCTGGTTCGCCGCGGGACTGGCACTGCTGAATTTCGCCTACGGCTGGCTGGTGTTGCCCGAGTCGCTGCCTGCGGAAAAACGCGCGCCCAGGTTCGACTGGTCGCATGCCAATCCGTTGGGTTCGATGGTGCTGCTCAAGCGCTATCCGCAGGTCATGGGGCTGGCCGCGGTAGTGTTCATCGCCAACCTCGCCCATTACGTCTATCCGAGCATTTTCGTGCTGTTCGCCGATTACCAGTACGGATGGGGTCCGCGCGAAGTCAGCTGGGTGCTCGCGGCGGTGGGCGTGTTCAGCGTGCTGGTCAATGTGCTGCTGGTGGGAAAGATGGTCGCGTGGCTGGGCGAGCGTCGCGCCTTGCTGCTGGGCCTGGGCTGCGGCGTGGTCGGGTTCGCCATCTATGGCTTCGCCGAGGTCGGCTGGGTGTTCCTGGTCGGCCTGCCGGTCAGTGCGATCTGGGCGCTGGCCGCGCCCGCGACCCAGGCGCTGATCACGCAGCAGGTCGGCGCCGACGTGCAAGGGCGAATACAGGGTGCGTTGATGAGCCTGGTGAGCCTGGCCGGCATCATCGGCCCGGCGGTGTTTGCCGGGGCGTTCGGGCTGTTCATCAGTGGCCGCGCGCCGGTGCATGCGCCGGGTGCGCCGTTCCTGATTGCCGCCGCGATGCTGGCCGCCGCCGCGCTGATCGCGTGGCGCTATGCGCGCGCGCCTGCGCCGAGGTTGGCCGCGGTGGTTGAACCGGCTTCCTAGTGCGACGGCGGTGCGACGCGATGCGACGGCGGGTCGAGACCCGCCTACACACGTCGCTGGCCCGGGCATGATCCGACGCGATGCAGGCTCGAAACATGTTCCACCTGGGTGCTGACGTGCGGCCGCATGTTCCGCACCCCGCGCCGACAGACCCTGATCCGTATGCACGGCGTTGACGCACCCATCCGGATGCTCCGCGACATGTCCGGACCCAGCACCGCCAGCACCACCGACCGCGCACTGCAGGCCGCAAAAGAGGCAGGGCTGGTGTATGTCAGCGACGAAACCCCGGGGATCGCCCGCCAGCGAGCCGGCGACGGGTTTGCCTATCGCGACCCGGGCGGCCGAGCCGTGCGTGACCAGGCCACGCTCGACCGCATCCGCATGCTGGCGATTCCCCCGGCCTACACCGACGTCTGGATCTGCACCAAGGCCAGCGGCCATCTGCAGGCCACCGGCCGCGATGCCCGCAAGCGCAAGCAATACCGCTACCACCCGCAATGGAGCCATGCCCGGGGCGGCGGCAAGTTCGAACGCATCGTCGCGTTCGGCGAGGCGTTGCCCCGGTTGCGGCGGCACTTGCGCCGCGATCTGGCGCTACCCGGTTTCCCGCGCCAGAAAGTGCTGGCGATCGTGGTCGCGGTGCTGGCCGACACCATGATCCGGGTCGGCAATCACGAGTACGCGCGCAGCAACAAATCATTCGGCCTGACCACGCTGCACAACCGACACGTCGCGTTCGTGCAGGGCGGCCGTGCGCGCTTCCGCTTCCGCGGCAAGAGCGGCCTCGAGCACGACATCGTGCTCGACGATGCGCGGCTGACCAGACTGGTCAAACACTGCCAGCAACTGCCCGGGCAATCGTTGTTCCAGTACGTGGACGACGACGGCAACGTGCAGCCGGTCGATTCCGGACAGGTAAACGACTACCTGCGCGACGCGATGGACGATGCGTTCACCGCCAAGGATTTCCGCACATGGGGCGGCACGCTGACCGCATTCCGCGTCTTCGCCGGCACCACCCTGCCCTACAAGGCCGACGGATCGGCGCCCAGCGAACGCGCGTTGGCGGGATTGCAGAACGCCGTGCTGAAGGAGGTCGCGCAAGCCCTCGGCAACACGCCGGCGGTGTGCCGCAAGTCGTACATCCATCCGGCGGTGTTCAGCGGCTGGCGCGACGGCAGCCTCGCGCGTACCGCGGCCGGCGCCAGGGGCGAACGGCAGTGGGAGCAGGCGGCGCTGAGGTTTTTGAAGATGGCGCGCAGTGGAGCAAAGCCAAGGCAATCGCGTCGACGGGGTACGGCGGCAAACGGCAACGGCCAGGCAAGATGAAAAACGTATGTTCGATGGGACTTCCGCGGGGATGCCGCGGTCGTCGCTTCAGTCCGTGGCATTCCTCGACCCAGCCGATGCCAAATGGATCGCCATGTCCCTTCACCCGATCTGATACCCACGTTGCGCACACTGCCCATCCACTTCTTCCAGTCAGGTGTGCGATGGCCAGGTGCGACGTTTGCGGCAACGATTACGACAAGGCGTTCACCGTCACCATGCCCGGCAAGTCCGGCACCTTCGATTCATTCGAATGCGCGATCCATGCGCTGGCGCCAAGCTGCGCGCATTGCGGATGCAGGATCGTGGGTCACGGCGCCGAGCACGACGGCACGTTCTACTGCTGCGCGCACTGCGCCCGGCGCGCGGGCGTCGAGGGTGTCGACGACCGCACCTGAGATTTGACGCCTTTCACGCTGTCAGGCATCAACAGGCCGCCGCAACACTCAAAAGCCCCGCTGCAATTGTTTCGTCGTGCCGGGGGCGCCAATCATTTGCTCAGTGTTTCGCAGCGGCAGAAAAACTTTCCAGACTCGACTGCCTGGACGATAGCGTCGACATTTTTTCGTCGCAACCCGATCACAGTGACATCCGTGCCTTGGCGCTGCGGTCTGAGCCTTAAACCGCATAGCGCCAGATCCGGATTGTCGGTTGTTTTAAGTGCATACCATTTGGATCCATCGGACTGGTCTCCGGTATCAACAAAGAACGTTACCGAGCCGGGGGAGGTAGCCATTCCAGTCCCGAGGCCAAATTTTGTCAGGTCGCTACTTGCCTGACCGCACTGACTTCTGGAGATTTTTTTTTGGATGGTTTCTGGTGGCATGTCGCTGCGAAAATCGAGGGTGTATCGCGTGTTGTCAAATTCTGACGGCATTGTTCGCGAGGTCGATATGTCCGCCGTGTGTGCGCATGCACACAGCAAGGACGCCACAATCGGTACTGAATATTTCATGGGCACTTCGCGTCTCAGGAAGCGGTAGTCCCACGTTGCGTTCCGCAATCATGCAGCTCGCGCATCGACATACCCGCGTTTTTCATTCACTTGCGGGTGCGATCACCCGCACTTGACCGAGGTGATGACGTTCTCCGCGTCGACATGGATGTTGATCCGGTCCTCGCGGTAATCCATCGTCACCATCATCCCGGGCTTGATGACCCGCACGCTGCGCGAGCCGCTCTCGGCCACGATCCTGTCGACCGTCGCCGGAGTGGCCACCTGACCGATCGCGGTCTGCGCGTGGCTGTCGTCGCAGTTCATGGCAGTGCCTGCAGGATCATCGTGTGCTCCAGTGAATTGGCCAATCATCGGCAGCGGAAATGTGCGCTGGGCTCAGCCCCGACGCAAATCAACCGCAACGCAAACCGGTCACCGCATTGCGCTCGTTGACATCGACATTGAGCCGACCTTCGCGAAATTCCATCGTCACGACCTGACCTGGACGCAACACCCGCGCGATGTCGGCGCGCGCATCGATGCGTGCC
>Ga0183260_10003734_pt1 | contig 12237 bp, 12 predicted proteins | sample AntDrymUQ4972206_2_FD_129768 | JGI IMG/M metagenome (GOLD analysis project Ga0183260, IMG submission 129768) | Polar desert sand microbial communities from Dry Valleys, Antarctica - metaG UQ497 (22.06) (version 2) (version 2) | ecosystem: Environmental > Terrestrial > Soil > Desert | place...
CGTCGCGGCAACGCCACTCAACTTCGTCGGGAACAAGATGTGGAGCTTCGGGCGCGACCGCGAGTGACTCGCCGCTCGCCGCTCGCCGCCGCGGCCCTCCTCGCGATCCTCTCGCTCGGCCTGCTCGGGGGCGCGCCGACCGTTGACGCTGCTTCGGACCTCAAGGAGCCTCCGACGCAGTCCAAGCCGCCCTCCGGGTTCGAGCGCAGCGCGCGCCAGGTGATCGCGATCGCTGCCAGGACGGACGAGGTCCAAGCCGAACGCCGGCGCCGGCGAGGATTGGAGCCGACGGCCTACACGAAGGGCCCCGGACGCTGGCAGATCGGCTACTTCGCCGGCGACAAGGAGCGCGCGCAGGTGATCGTGGACGACCGCAGCGGGGCCGTGCTCGAGGCGTGGACGGGCCCTCAGGTCGCCTGGTCGATGGCCCGCGGCTACGAGGGCGCCTTTGGGCGCAAGCTGAATGCGCCCTACGTCTGGATTCCGCTGTGTGTGATGTTCCTGCTGCCGTTCTTCGACCCGCGGCGGCCGTTCCGATTGCTCCACCTCGACCTGCTCGTACTGCTCGCCTTCGGAGCCTCGCACGTGTTCTTCAACCGCGGCGAGATCGACACGTCCGTGCCGCTCGTCTATCCGGTGCTCCTGTACCTGCTCGTACGCGTCCTGCTCGCCGGCTTCCGGCGCCGCGAGCACCCCGGCCCGCTGGTCCCGATCGCGCCGGCGACCTGGCTCGCGATCGGGCTCGTCTTCCTGGTCGCGTTCCGGATCGGCCTCAACGTCACCGACTCGAACGTCATCGACGTCGGCTACGCGGGGGTGATCGGCGCCGACCGCATCGCCGACGGCGACCAGCTCTACGGCGAGGGGGAGTTCCCGGACAACAACGCTCACGGCGACACCTACGGCGCCGCCAACTACCTCGCCTACCTGCCCTTCGAGCAGGTGATGCCGTGGAGCGGGGACTGGGACGACCTACCCGCCGCGCACACCGCGGCGGTCCTGTTCGACCTCGTGACGATCGGAGGGCTGCTGCTGCTCGGGCGCCGGCTGCGGCCGGAAAGCGAGGGCAGACGCCTCGGGCTGGCGCTCGCATTCGCGTGGTCGGCCTTCCCGTACACGCTCTTCGTCCTGTCCTCGAACGCGAACGACACCCTCGTCTCGATGCTGGTCGTCCTCGCCCTGCTGGCGCTGACGATGAAGCCCGCGCGCGCGAGCGCCTCGGCCGCCGCCCGCGGCGGGGCGCTCGCCCTCGGGACGGCGGCGAAGTTCGCGCCACTCGCGCTGGCGCCGCTGTTCGCGCGGGGAGTGGGGAAGCTGCGCTTGGGCAGCCTGGTCGTGTTCGGCGTCGTGTTCGCGCTCGTCACTGCCACCCTGCTCGTGGGCTTCCTGCCCGACGGCGGCTGGCGCGAGTTCTATGACCGCACCGTCGGCTTCCAGGCGAACCGCGACTCGCCGTTCAGCGTCTGGGGGCAGTTCGGCGGCCTGGAAACACCCCATACGGTCGTGAAGGCTGCCGTCGCAGCGCTCGCCCTGCTGGTCGCCTTCGTGCCGCGTCGGCGCGACGTGTTCCAGGTGGCGGCGCTCGGCGCTGCGGTCCTGATCGGCCTGCAGCTGACCGCCGACCACTGGTTCTACCTCTACGTCGTCTGGTTCCTGCCCTTCGTCCTGGTGACGATCTTCGCGCCGTACCGGGGGGCGACCGAGGGCGAGCAGCCGCGCGAGCGCGCCGGCCCGGATGAGCTGGCAAGCAGCAGCCAGGCGCGGCGCGAGACAGCCGTCGCGTGAGCGCCACCGGCGGGCGCGGCGGCGAGCGGCGCCGGGTCTGGGTCGAGGCTGCGGTCGCGCTGCTCGTCCTCGCGGCCGTCTGGGCCCTGCTGTTCGGACTCGATCCGTTCGCCGACGAGCAGGTCAACGACCGCGCGGTGACGCGCGCCTTCGCCGTCTCGTTCCTCGACGGCGAGCTGCCCTACCGCGACATCCCGTTCGAGTACCCGCCGCTGGCGGCGCCGGTGCTTGCGCTGTCCGGGGTGTTCGGGACAGGCGAGGAGGCCTTCCGCACGAGCATCGGCCTCGTGATGCTGGCGTTTGCCGCGGCGGTCGTCCTGCTCTGCGGCTCGCTCGCCGCCCGGACCGGCGGCAGCCGCTTGGCCGCGATGCTCGCGGCGGCGCTTGCCCCGCTGCTCGTCGGCGCCGTCGTGCGCACCCATTTCGACTTCGTCGCCGTCGCGCTCACGCTCGCCGCGCTGCTGGCCATCGTCGCGCAACGCTTGCGCCTCGGCTTCCTGGCGCTCGGGCTCGGAGCCCTGGTGAAGGTGTTCCCGCTCGCCGTCGCGCCGGTGGCGCTGGCCTGGCTCTGGGGTCGCGGCGAGCGGCGCTCCGCGCTCGCCGGCGCGGCGGTGCTCGGCGCGACCCTGATCGCGGGCGTCGGGGTGGCCGTCGCGCTGTCCCCGACCGGGGCGCTCGACGCGCTGCGCTACCAGGTCGAGCGCCCGCCGCAGGTCGAGAGCTCACCCGCCGTCGCGGCCTCTGCGCTTGACTGGATCGGCGCGGGTGTCGCGACGCCGGCCGCGAGCCACCGCTCGAACGGGATCAAGCATCCCGCCGGGGATGCGATCTCGGTCACGCTCGGCCTGGCCCTGCTCGGCGTCGTCGCCCTGCTCTCGCTCGCGGCTGGTCGTGGAGGAGCCGGCTCGCCCGCCGCCGCTCGCGCTCGTGCGACGGCACCCGGTGCCGGTCCGCGGGCGCCGCCGGAGGAGGCCCGGTTGCTGTGCCTCGCCTCGCTCGCGGCCGTCGCCGCCCTCGCGGTCTTCGGCAAGGTGCTCTCCCCCCAGTTCCTCACCTGGACGATCCCACTGCTCGCGCTCGCGCTCGCCTGGCGGCTCTACGCGCTCGCCGTGCTCACGGCCGTCGCCAGCGTGCTCACGCTGGTCGAGTTCCCGTCGCATTACTTCGACCTCGTCGCGCGCGAGCCCTGGGCAGTCGCGATCGTGGCGATCCGCGACCTCGCCCTGCTGGCCGCCGTGGGGCTTGCCGTCGCGGCTACCCGTCGCCCGGGAGCAGCAGCTGCTGGATCGCCGTCGCCCGCCCGTTTTCCCCGGCCTCGACCAGCACGGCGTTGAGCCAGGGGTCCTCCTCGGAGGTCTCGAACCGCTGCGGGACCATCGTCAGGAAGCGCTCGACGGCCTGCTCGCGCTTGACGCCGATCACCCCCCCGCGGGGGCCGGTCATGCCGACGTCGGTGCAATAGGCGGTCCCGCCGGGGAGCACGCGCGCGTCGGCGGTCGGGACATGCGTGTGGGTGCCGACGCACGCCGTCACGCGACCGTCGAGGTGCCAGCCCATCGCGACCTTCTCGCTCGTGGCCTCGGCGTGGAAGTCCACCAGCACGAAGTCCGTCTGCGGCTCGAGCTCCGCCAGGATCGCATCCACGGTCGGGAACGGGGAGCGCGCCGCCTCGATGAACAGTGTGCCGGATACGTTGACGACGCCGAGCCGCAGGCCGTCCTTCTCGACGACCGTGTGGCCGCGGCCGGGGCTGCCCATCGGGTAGTTCGCCGGGCGCACGATGCGCGGCTCGGAGTCGAGGTAGCGGTAGACCTCCTTGTGGCGGTAGGCGTGGTTGCCGAGCGTGATCGAGTCGACCCCGAGATCGAGCATCGCCCGCGCTGTCTTCTCGGTGATGCCGACCCCGCCGGCCGCGTTCTCGCCGTTGACGACGACGAACTCGGGCTGATGCTGCTCGATCAGCCTGGGCAGCAGCCGCTCGAGCGTCCGCCGGCCGGGAGCGCCGACCACGTCTCCGATGAAGATGAGCCTCACGGCAGGCGATTCTGCCAGCCTGTCGCCGGATGGCATCGCAGCAGCAGGCCGCCGGACGCGCGCCCGACACGACCGAAGCCGCCTCCGCGCCGGTGCTCGAGGCGGACGGCCTCGTCAAGCGCTTCGGCGATCGAGAGGCCCTGCGTGGCGTCTCGTTCGGCGCTCAGCGCGGCGAGGTCGTTGCGATCACGGGTCCCAACGGGGCCGGCAAGACGACGCTGCTCTCGATCCTCGCCGGGATCGAGCGCGCCGACGCGGGCGCCGTCTCGCGCAGCCCGCGGGAGGTCGGCTGGGTGCCCCAGGACCCCGCGCTCTACCGCAAGCTCACCGTGGCGGAGAACCTCGCCCTGTTCGCGCGCCTCGAGCGCCTGGACGATCCGCACGCCGCCGTCGAGCGGATGCTTGACCAGACCGGCCTGCGCGACCGCGGCGACGATCAGGTCGGCGAGCTCTCGGGTGGTAATCGCCAACGCGTCAACATCGCGATCGGGCTGCTGGCCGCGCCAGAGGCGCTGCTGCTCGACGAGCCGAGCGCGGCGCTCGACCCGCGCCAGCGCGAGCGCCTGTGGGAGTTCATCCTGGCGCTGTCGGCGGCGGGCACGACCGTGGTCTTCTCTACCCACAACGTTCAGGAAGCCGAGCGCTACGCGGGCCGCCTGGTCGTGCTTGCGGACGGCGAGCGGCTGTTCTGGGGCTCGTCCGCCGAGCTCGAGTCGGTCGTCGCGGACGCCGGCGACACCGGCGATGGCGTTCCCGGCAGCCGCGACTTCGAGGCCGCGTTCGTGACCTTCCTCCATCAGCGCGGCCACTGAGCGTGGACGGCGCGGGCTGAGCATGCGCTGGCTGCTGCTCAAGGACCTGCAGATCCTGCGGCGCTCGCCGCTGCTCGTCGGGTTGCTCGCGGCCTACCCGATCCTGATCGCGGTCCTGATCGGCTTCGCGCTCTCGCGCGGGCCCGACAAGCCCGCGGTCGCGTTCCTCAACCAGGTGGACCAGGCCGGCGCGGAGATCTCCGTCGGCGGCGAGACGATCGACACCTCCACGTACGCCGACCGCCTGTTCGAGTCGGTCGATCCGGTGCGGGTGTCGAGCCGAAAGGAGGCGATCGAGAAGGTGCGCGACGGCGAGGTGCTGGGCGCGATCGTGATTCCCTCGGACATCGGCCAGAAGCTCCAGAGCGGCATCGAGCCCGGGGAGATCGAGGTCTTCTTCAACGCCGAGGATCCCGTCAAGGCGCGCTACGTCCAGGACACGATCCGGTCGCAGGTCGCGCAGGCGAACGCCGCGCTGACCCAGCGGTTCACCAAGATCGCCGTCGGCTACCTCGACCTGATCGTCGCCGGCGGGCGCTTCGACTTCCTCGGCCGGACCTTCGACGTGCTGGGCCTAGAGCGCTCGGAGGAGATCCTCAGGCGCGCGAAGCAGGACCTGCCGCGCGGCTCGCCCGCCCGCGACGAGCTCGACCGGGTGATCCGCTTCTCGCAGCTCGCGCGCGACAACCTCGACCTCTCCGACGACGTGCTCAAGTCCGTCGGCACCCCGATCAGGGTGAAGAGCCAGGTGATCGAGGGCGGCTCGACCCCGCTGAGCTCGTTCGCGATCGCGATCGCGGTGACGATCTCCCTGATGTTCGTCACGCTGCTGCTCGCCTCCGGCTCGCTCGCGCTCGAGCGCGAGGAGAACGCTTTCCTGCGGCTCGTCCGCGGCCTCGTGTCGCGCACTGGGCTGCTGCTGGAGAAGGCCGGCCTGGCCGCGCTGTGCTCAGTCGTCGTCTGCCTCGTGATGCTTACTGGCCTGGGCCTGTTCGTCGGGCTCGAGTGGAGCCGCTTCCCGCTGTGGGTCGCGGCGCTCGTCGCCGGCGCGCTCGCGTTCGCGGCGATGGGCGTGGCGATCGGCGCGCTCGCGCGCGAGGTGCGAGCCGCCTCGTTACTCGCCTTCATGATCTCGCTGCCGATCGCGTTCCTCGCGCTCGTCCCGAGTGGCGCCGTGGCGCCACTGCTGTTCGACGTCATCCGCGCGGTCTCGGCGTTGTTCCCCTTCAAGCCGGCCCTGGACGCGCTCAACGCCGCGCTCAACGACTCGGGCGGGATCGTCGTGCCGCTGCTCCACCTGGCGGCGCTGTTCGTGGCCTTCGGCGCGGCCGCCAGGCTCGCGTTGCGCCGTTTCGCCTAGCGGCCCCTCGGCCCTAGACTCCCATCCATGGCCTTCCCAGCCACGCGCATGCGGCGCCTGCGCAAGACCGGCCTGCTGCGCGACATGGTTCGCGAGACCGAGCTCTCGCCCTCCCACCTCGTCTACCCGATGTTCGTCGAGCTCGGGACCGACAGCCGCAGCCCGATCGAGGGCATGCCGGGGATCGAGCGGCTCTCGATCTCGCGCGCCGTCGAGGAGGCGGGGGCGGTCCATGCCCTCGGCGTGCCGGCGGTGCTGCTCTTCGGCATCCCGGCCGAGAAGGATGAGCAGGCCTCGGGCGCCTACGACGAGGAGGGCGTCGTCCAGCTGGCCGTGCGGGCGATCAAGGAAGCTCATCCTGAGCTCGTCGTAATCACCGACGTCTGCCTCTGCGCCTACACCTCGCACGGCCACTGCGGCGTCGTCCGCGACGACGGCGAGGTCGACAACGACATCTCGCTCGAGCTCCTGGCGAAGACCGCCAACTCCCACGCCGCCGCGGGAGCGGACGCAGTCGCGCCGAGCGACATGATGGACGGCCGCGTCGGCGCGCTGCGCGTGCAGCTCGACGCCGAGGACCACAAGGAGACGCCGATCATCGCCTACTCGGCCAAGTTCGCCTCCGCTTTCTACGGGCCGTTCCGCGACGCGGCCGGCTCGGCGCCGGCCTTCGGCGACCGGCGCTCGTACCAGATGGATCCGGCCAACGCCGACGAGGCAGTGCGCGAGGCCCTGCTCGATGTCGAGGAGGGCGCCGACGTCGTGATGGTCAAGCCGGCGCTGCCATACCTCGACGTCATCCGCGAGGTCAAGGACGCGACGCGCGCTCCGGTGGCCGCCTACAACGTCAGCGGCGAGTACGCGATGGTGAAGGCAGCTGCTGCGGCGGGCCAGATCGACGAGCGCGCCGCGGTGCTCGAGGCGCTGACCGGCATCCGCCGTGCCGGCGCCGACATCGTCATCACCTACCACGCCAAGGAGGCCGCCGAGTGGCTTCGCTGAGCACGGGTACCCAGACGGGCGCCGAGGCTCCGCGCGCGACCCCGAAGGTGCGCTCGCGCAAGGACGGCGCCGCGGTCCCGCTCGACGAGCTCGACAAGCGGCTGCTCAACCTGATGCAGGGCTCGTTCCCGCTCGCGCCGCGCCCGTACGCCGCCGTCGCGACGCTGGCCGAGATCGAGGAGGACGAGGTCCTGAGCCGGGTCACCCGCCTCGTCGACGAGCGCATCATCCGCCAGGTGACGCCGATCTTCGACACCCGGGTGCTCGGCTACAGCTCGATGCTGGTCGCCGCGAAGGTTGACGCCGAGAACCCCCACCGCGCCGCCAAGGTCGTCAACGCCCATCCGGGCGTCTCGCACAACTACCTGCGCAACCACGACTTCAACCTCTGGTTCACGATCGCCACAGAGCCGGGCTCCAAGCTCGGCGTCGAGGGCACGCTCGAGGTGCTCCAGCGCGAGATGGGGGCGGAGTCGATCCGCCAGCTGCCGACGCTGAAGCTGTTCAAGATCAACATGAACCTCGAGATGGCCGGCGGGACGAAGGACCTTGCTGCCGCCGGCGTCGCCGCGGAGCCGCTCGAGCCGGAGGCGATCGAGCTCTCGGACGCGGACATCGCGCTCATCCGCACGCTCCAGGGCGACATGCCGGTCGCCGCGGAGCCCTACGCGCCCGCCGCCGAGGAGCTCGGGATCACCGTCGAGACGCTGCTCGGGCAGCTCGAGTCGCTGCGCGAGCGCCGCGGGCTGCGCCGCGTGGCGGCGATTCTCTACCACCGCCGCGCCGGTTTCTCGGCCAACGGGATGGGCGTCTGGAACGTGCCGGAGGAGCGGATCATGGAGCTGGCGCCGCAGATGGCCGCCTACCGCGGCATCTCGCATTGCTACCAGCGCCCGACCTACGAGGACTGGCCCTACTCGGTCTTCACGATGGCCCACGGCCGCTCGAAGGAGGAGTGCGACGCGATCCTCGACTCGATCGCCGCGGATACCGGGATCGACGATTGGCGCACGCTCTATTCCTCGACCGAGTTCAAGAAGATCCGGCTGCTCTACTTCACCGACGCCCACGAGCGCTGGGAAGCCGCGCACGCGTGAGCGTGCGTCCGTGAGCCCGTGAGCGCGCCCCGTGCGCGCTCGGGCGAGCTCTACCGCCGGGCGCTCGGCCTCATCCCCGGCGGCGTCAACTCTCCGGTCCGGGCGATGCGCTCGGTCGGACGCGACCCGGTCTTCATCGAGCGCGGCGAGGGGGCCGAGCTGGTGGACGCCGACGGCGCGCGCTACGTGGACTGGGTCTGCTCGTGGGGCCCGCTGATCGCGGGCCACGCCCACCCGTCCGTCGTCGAGGCCGTCCAGGCCGCAGTGGCCCGGGGGACGAGCTACGGGGCACCGACCGAGGCCGAGGTCGAGCTGGCGGCGGGGATCGCCGACCGGGTGCCCTCCGCCGCGATGGTGCGGATGACCTCATCCGGCACCGAGGCGTCGATGAGCGCCATCCGCCTCGCCCGCGCCGCCACCGGCCGCGACGCGGTCGTCAAGTTCGCCGGTGCCTACCACGGCCATGTGGACGGCCTGCTGGCCGACGCGGGCTCGGGCCTCGCGACGCAGGGCATCCCCGCCAGCCCGGGGGTGACCGGGGCACAGGCCGCCGATACGACCGTCGTCGCCTGGAACGACCGCGAGGGCGTCGAGCGGGCGCTGGCGGAGCGCCCGGTCGCGGCGCTGCTGTGCGAGCCCTACCCCGCCAACATGGGCCTCGTCGCGCCCGCGCCGGGCTTCCTGGAGTTCCTGCGCGAGCGCTCGCGCGCGGCGGGCGCCCTGCTCGTCTTCGACGAGGTGATCTCGGGCTTCCGCGTCGCGCGCGGGGGCGCCCAGGGGCGCGAGCGGATCGAGCCGGACCTGACCGTGCTCGGCAAGGTGCTCGGGGGCGGCCTGCCCGCCGCGGCGTTCGCGGGCCCTCGCAGCCTGATGGAGCGGATCGCCCCCGCCGGTGACGTCTACCAGGCCGGGACCCTGTCCGGCAACCCGCTCGCCACCGCGGCCGGTCTCGCGACGCTCGCGCTGCTCGACGACGCGGCCTACCAGCGGCTCGAGGCCACCACCGCGCGCCTCGCGGAGGGACTGACTGAAGCCGCCTCGCAGGCAGGTGCCGAGGTGCAGGTGGCCAGTGTCCCCGGCCTGCTGACGGTCTTCTTCTCGGCCGCGCCCGTGACCGACTACGACGGCGCGCGCGCCTGCGACCTCGAGGCTCACGCCGCCTTCTTCGGCGCGATGCTCGCCCGCGGCGTCTATCTCCCGCCGTCGCAGTTCGAGGCCTGGTTCCCGTCGCTCGCCCACGGCGAGGACGAGATCGAGCGCACGCTCGCCGCGGCGCGGGAATCGTTCGCGGGGGCGTCTCTGTGAGCGTTCTCACAGAGGTGATCGAGGCCGCCGACCCGGGCCTGCGCGCGCACGCCGTCGCCGAGCCCGGCCCGCCGCGTTTCGATGAGCAGGTGGCGGGCGCCGAGCGAGCGTTCGTGCTCGAGGCCGTCTACGAGGGCTACCTGATGCACTACGGCGAGCCCCGCCTGTTCGCGGGCATGGACGCCGATTTGCGCCTGCTGGCCGGGGACTCGCTGTATGCGCTCGGGCTCGCGCGCCTGGCCGACGCCGGCGACCTCGAGGCTGTCGCCGAGCTCTCCGACCTGATCTCGCTGTCGGCGCGGGCGCAGGCGGACGGCCGCCCCGACCGGGCCGAGGTGCTGTGGGACGCAAGCGAGCACGCGCTTTCTGGCGCGCGCGGCCCGGGTGCGGGTGCGATCGCGGCGGACTGGAAGGTATTCTTGGACGCGCGGTAGAGATCGCCCCGTCATGGGGTGCCTGCCGTCTTCTCACTCGTGGCCGACAAGCCCTCCAAGCAGCCCCCGCCGAAGGGCGGGGCCAAGCCTTCGCCCTACACGGCCGATCGCGGCATACCTGGCGCTTACGAGGGTGAGACCGTCACGCGCCGCCGGCTGTTCGAGGGCAGCGCGATGGCGATCGGAGGGATTGCGACCGCAGCCTTCGCCCTGCCGGCGCTCGGCTTCGCGGTCGGCCCGATGTTCGAGGACGACTCGCCGCGGCGCTGGCAGCCGATCGGCGCCGAGCCCGACTTCAACCCCGACAGCTACGTCGCCAAGGTGATCAGCCTCGTGCCGGCGATCGGCGACGGTGGCAAGACGACGATCTACGTCCGCAAGGCGAGCCCCGACGACACCGACGGGCTGAAGCAGCCCTACGTCGCGATCTCGACCCGCTGCACCCACCTCGGCTGCCCCGTGCGCTACGTCCAGGCCTCCGAGCGCTTCATCTGCCCTTGCCACGGCGGCATCTACAACATCCAGGGAGAGGTCGCGGGCGGTCCGCCGGTCAGGCCGCTCGACCGCTTCGAGACGCGCGTGCGCGGCGGCAAGGTAGAGGTCGGCGACCGCTTCTCGGTCAATAAGAAGCTCGAGCGCTTCAGCACGCGCGACCCCTCGAACCACCTCGACGGCCTGTGGCAGTACCTCTACCCCGCGAGGCCGACGACGTGAAGCTGCCCGCGCCCCCGCTGCCGAAGTTCTTGCGCTCGAAGCCCCCGCGCCCGGGGAGCGGTAACGGCGCCGCGGCGGGCAACGGCGCGAACGGCGGCGCGAACGGCGGCGGCGCGAACGGCGCCCCCGCAAGCGCGAAGGATCACGCCGTGGAGGGGACGGCCCAGGTCGTCGGCTGGCTCGACGAGCGCTCCGGGGTCAGCCCGATGCTGCGCGGCTTCCTCTACCGCAAGACCCCCAAGGGGACCAACTGGTATTACACGCTCGGCTCCGCGACGATGTTCGCGTTCGTCGCGCAGGCGGTCACGGGTGTGTTCCTGGCGATGTACTACGACCCGTCGCCGACGAAGGCCTACGACTCCGTCAACCACCTGACGAACGAGGTGTTCGCCGGCGAGCTGGTGCGCGGGATGCACCGCTGGGGCGCGACGGTGATGATCATCCTGATCTTCATGCACCTCGGGCGCACGTTCCTCTTCGGCGCCTACAAGTACCCGCGCGAGCTGAACTGGATCATCGGCGTCGTGCTGCTCGTCCTGACGCTTGCAATGGGATTCACCGGCTACCTGCTGCCGTTCGATCAGCGGTCCTTCTGGGCCACCGTCGTCGGCGTCAACATCAACGCCTCAGCCCCCGTGCTGGGCCCCTACCTGGCCGACTTCCTGCGTGGAGGGGCGGAGTTCGGGGCTACCACCCTCAGTCGCTTCTACGCGATCCACATGCTGCTCCTGCCCGGGCTGATCGGCGCCCTGATCGGCGCGCACCTCTACCTCGTGGCGAAGCTCGGCACGACTGCGCCGCCGTGGCTGAAGGCGGAGAAGTCGAAGGCTTTGGCCAAGGAAGAAATCTGATGCGCTGCCGGTCCGTTTCAAGGACTAGCCCGTGAACAACCGCGAGAAGGAGCAATACCTCCGCGAGTACGGGATCCTCAAGTCGCAGGGGAAGCCGTTCTTCCCCTATGCGATCGCGAAGGACGGCCTGATGGCCTTCATCACGCTGCTCGTGATCATCGCGATGGCGGTCCTCTTCGGCGCTGAGCTCGGCCCCAAGGCCGACCCGACGACCACCACCTACACGCCGCGGCCCGAGTGGTACTTCTTCTTCCTCTTCGAGCTGTTGCGAGTCGTCAAGCCGCCGGCGCTCGTCTTCCTCGCGACGATCGGGATCCCGACGATCTGCCTGATCCTGCTGCTCACCCTGCCGTTCTACGACCGCGGCCCCGAGCGACACCCGCTGAGGCGGCCGATTGCGATGATCGGCGCCGTGGCTACGATCGGCGCGATGGCCTACCTGACGGTGCTCGGGGCAGTCGCGGGCCCGCCGAGCGAGATCGAGCTCGTTTCCAAGCCCCAGTTCGAGAGCGGCAAGATGGTGGCGGCCTCGGCGGGCTGCCTCGGCTGCCACAAGATCGGCGAGAACGGGAACACGCTCGGGCCGGCGCTGACGGAGATCGGCGCCCGCCTGCCGCGTGGGGCGATCGCGCGGACGCTCGTCAACCCGACCGCCCCGATGCCGTCCTACAAGAGCCTCCGGGAGGAGAACCCCCAGCAGTTCGACGAGCTGGTCAACTACCTCTCGTCGCTGAAGTAGCGAGCCTCCGGCCATGACCGAGGCGGCCGAGCCCGGCACGCTGCCTGAGCCGCAGGTGCGGGCGATGTTCGACCGCATCGCGCGCGTATACGACCGCATGAACG
>Ga0183260_10003735_pt1 | contig 12234 bp, 11 predicted proteins | sample AntDrymUQ4972206_2_FD_129768 | JGI IMG/M metagenome (GOLD analysis project Ga0183260, IMG submission 129768) | Polar desert sand microbial communities from Dry Valleys, Antarctica - metaG UQ497 (22.06) (version 2) (version 2) | ecosystem: Environmental > Terrestrial > Soil > Desert | place...
CTCGAGCTCGTCCACCCGCATCCCGTCGTCGTCGGTGGTCACCTGGATCACGTCAGCCTCGTAGCTGCAGAAGGTCGGCACGGCGCCCGGGTAGGTCGGGGCCTCGCAGATGACAGGGTCGCCGGGGTCGAGGAGGGTCTTGGCGATCAGGTCGATCGCCTGCTGCCCGCCCGTCGTGACGATCAGGTCGTCGAGGTCCGGGCGCATCCCCTCGGCAGCCATGACCTCGGCGATGCACTCCTTGGTCTCGACGAAGCCCTCCGTCGGTCCGTACTGGAGGGCCTCGGCCGAGGACTCGTGCGCGATCCTGGCCATCTGCGCGGCGAAGGTCTCGGGCGGGAACGTGGAGGTGTCGGGAAGGCCGCCGGCGAGCGAGATCACCTCGGGGCGGGCCGTGATCGCCATCAGATCGCGCATGGCCGAAGAGCGCATCACCTGTGTGCGCTTGGCGAACAGGCCCGCGTAGCGCTCCAGGTCGCGGGAGGTCGTATGGGCGCGCCGCCGCCGGGGCGCCGGGGGTTCGCGATCGCCGCCGGAGCGGGGTCGGTCGGAAGGCTCGGGCATCGGGGCATCTTGACGCAGACGCGCGGAGCCACGCGGGCGCTCCCCACCCGATCGGCTCCGCATCTCGGGACCGGCCATTGGGCCGGGAGACCCCGTTGGGGCCACCCGACCGTCTCCGCATCTCGGGCCGAGCGGTGGCGCCGGGAGACCCCGGTGGGGCCTGTAGCCTTCGCCGGCCCGCCATGGACTTCGTCACCCTCTGCCAGGCGCTCGGTATGGCCATCTCCGCGGGCCTCGTCATCGGGGTCGCGCTGCCTGCCGTGATGCCCTCCTGGGGCGCCTTCGCCGGCGCCGTGCCGCTCGGGATCGTCGCCGGGGTGATGATCCTGACCGGGAACGGCGAACCCGTCTGGCCCGCCTTCATCACGGGCCCGGTCGGGGCGGGGCTCGCGGCCGTGGTCAGCCACGACGTCGCGACCGGCGCCGCGCGCCGCGCCGGGGCCGGAACCACCGAGGTCGGGGGAGGGGCGTCAGTCGGCGTCGCCGCGATCATCGTCGTCGCGGCGCTCGTGGTGGCGGCGATCAGCATCGTCGCCCCACCAGTCGCGCTCGCCGTCCTCGTCGCGCTCGCCTGGGTCTGGGTAGCCCGCCGCCGGCAGGCCGAGCGCAAGCACGAGGGCCTACGCATCCTCCGATGAAGAAGCTCGTGTTGGTGGTGGTCGACGCCATGCACCCCGGCGTGCTCAGGAAGGCGATCGACTCCGGCGCCGCTCCCACCTTCGGTGCGCTCGCCGAGCGGGCCGACCTGATCGAGGACATGGTGTCCAGCTTTCCGTCGGTGACCCCCGTCTGCTGCTCGGAGATGCTCACGGGCGTGGGCCCTGGCAAGCACGGCGTGATGGGGATGAACTGGTTCCATCGCCTCGAGCGCCGCTACATCGAGTACGGCTCGTCTTTCGAGGCGACCAGGACCTTTGGCCTCTTCCGGGCGATGTACGACCTCGTCTACAACATGAACCTCGAACACCTGAGCTGGGAGGCGGAGACGGTCTTCGAGCGCCTGGGCGACGAGGGGGTGCGGACGGCCGGGACCCCCTTCCTGATCTACCGCGGCCGCCGCCGGCACAAGCTCGGGCTGGAGGGGCTCGCGAAGCGCGCCGCCGCCGCGGCCAACTTTCGCCACGCGGTCTGGGGCCCTGACGAATTCTTCTACGGTGACCTCTACGCGAGCCGCCCGACCGGATGCGGGCCCAGCTTCACCAGGCCCGGCGCCCGCGATGAGTACTCGGCCTGCGTCGGCGAGGAGCTGGTGCGCGAGGGCGCCTACGACTTCATGCTCTTCAGCCTTCCCGACAACGACTTTCATTCGCACCGCTTCGGCCCGGGTGAGACGACCGACTCGATCGCGAAAGCGGACGCCAGCTTCGCCCGGATCGTCGAGGCGGGCGGCGGCATCGACGCCTTCCTCAAAGACCACGCGGTGATCCTCACCGCCGACCACGCCCAGTCCGACGTCGAGCACGGGCTGCCGCTCGCGGACTCGCTGTCGAAGGACTGGCAGGTCCTGCAGCCAAACGAGGACCGCCCCGAGGACGCCGAGATCGCGGTCAGCCCGACCTCGCGGGCAGGAGCTGTGTATCTGCTCAACCCCGGGGAAGGGCACGCCAAGGCCCACGGGAGGGTCCGGACCAAGCTGCGTGATATGGACGGCGTCGACCTGGTCGCTTGGCTGGCGGCCTCCGACGGTACGCCGGTCAGCCGCGATGGCGTCGGATTGGACCTCGCGGCGGATCCCGACCTGCGGGCGGTCGTGGCGAGGAACGGCCACGAGCTCAGCTTCCGCCCCGGCGGGCCGCTGCGCGACGAGCGTGGAGCCCGGTGGATGGCGGAGGGCGAGCCGGAGGCCCTCGACGCCGACGTCACGAGCGGCTGGTTCGCCGACGCGGAGTACCCGGACGGCCTCTCGCGGCTGTGGTCCGCGCTGACGGCCCCGCACGCGGGCGACGTGATGATCTCGGCCACCGAGGGGCACGAGTGCATCGACTGGGGCGGAGTCAGCCACGCCGGCGGGGGCAGCCACGGCGGGCTCAACCGCGAGGATTCCCTGGCGCCGCTGCTGATGGTCGGCTGCGGCCCGAAGGACCCCGGCAAGCGGAAGTGGTCGCTGCGCGACGTCTCCCCGGTCGTCCTCGAGCACTTCGGCGTCGGCCGAAAGCGGGGGTTCGGATGACGCCCGTCAAGACTGCCCGCAGGATCGGGCGGGGCGCCAGGCGGGGGGAGAATTGGGTGCAGCTCCTGCAGTTCGGCGTGGTCGGGGCGTCGGGCTATGTGGTGAACCTGACGGTGTTCGCGGTCCTCACGGGCGCCGGGTTGTTCTTCCGCGACGGCAGCGACGGGCTCGGGATGCACCACATCCCCGCCGCGATCCTGGCGTTCTGCGTGGCGGTCAGCAACAACTTCTTCTGGAACCGCCTCTGGACGTTCTCGGCCAAGCGCGGCCACGCCGGGTTCCAGGCGGCACGCTTCTTCGCCGTCAGCGTGGTCGCGCTCGGCGTCAACCTCGCCATGCTCGAGGCCCTGATCCGCTCCGACGTGACCGAGCTCGCCGCCCAGGCCATCGCGGTCGCCGTCGCGATGCCGTTCAACTTCATCGGCAACAAGATCTGGACCTTCGACGAGCCCCCGCCGGAGCCCCCGCCGGAGCAAACGCTCTGAGCGTGCCCGCGCGATGAAGGCGCTCGCAGCCGTGGCGGCGGCCGCGGCCCTGGCCCTGGCCCACGCCGCGCCGGCGCATTCGCTGACCAAGGTTGACCCGGAGCCCGAGGTCACCGAGATGGAGCCCAAGGTCTCCGAGTCGGAAGCGGTCGCCAAGGCCAAGACCCACCCCCAGGCGATCGAGGCCCTGCGCGACCCAAAGGTCTACCCGAGCGCCTTCCGGTCGGACTCCGACCGCGACTGGGAAGTCGGGTTCTTCAAGCAGGGCGCGGACCAGGTCCTCCAGGTCGTCGTAGACGACGAGTCGGGCGAGATCGAGGAAGCCTGGACCGGCGAGCAGATCAGCTGGAAGATGGCGCGCGGCTATCCAGGTGCCTTCGGCCGCACCGTCAACGCCCCCTACGTCTGGTTGCCGCTTTGCGTCGTCTTCCTGCTCCTGCTGTTCGATTGGCGGCGCCCGTTCCGCGTCGCCCACCTGGACCTGCTGGTCCTCGTCGCCGGTTTCGGGGTCTCGCACTACTTCTTCAACCTCGGCAAGATCGGCTTGTCGGTCCCGCTGGCCTACCCGGCCTTGATCTACCTGCTGGCGCGAACGCTCTGGCTCGGCTTCCGGGGCGGGGACGGGCTGCGGCCTTCACTGCCGACGGTGTGGATCGCGATCGCGGTCATCGCCCTGCTCGGCTTCCGCGCCGGCCTGAACGTGACCGACTCGAACGTCATCGACGTCGGCTACGCCGGGGTCATCGGTGCCGACAAGGTCTCGGACGGAGAGCCGCTCTACGGCGACTTCCCCGATGACAACAGCCACGGCGACACCTACGGCCCCCTCGCCTACTACGCCTACCAGCCCTTCGAGCAGGTCCTGCCCTGGTCGGGGGAGTGGGACGACCTCCCAGCCGCCCACGCGGCATCGATCTTCTTCGACCTGGCGACAGCAGCGCTACTCCTATGGCTGGGCATGCGCCTGAGACCAGGCCCGAAGGGAAAGCGCCTCGGGATCCTGCTCGCAGCCGGATGGGCAGCGTGTCCCTACACAGCCTTCGCACTGGAATCGAACACAAACGACAGCCTGGTGCCGATTCTGCTTGTCGCGGCCCTCCTATTCCTGACCTCGCCACCGGCCAGAGGAGCCCTGCTCGCCCTGGCGACCCTGACGAAGTTCGCGCCAGCGGCTTTGGCGCCGCTGTTCCTGACCTACGACACCGCACGCCGAGCGGGTGGCACGGCGGGGGGCACCGCAGTGACAGGCCCCGCTCGCCGTGTGCTCGGTGTCTGGGGTCCGTACATCGTTGCCTTCGTCGCCACCACGGCCGTCGTCATGACCCCAACGATCATCGACCCAGGCGTCTCAACCTTCTGGGACAGAACCGTCGGAAACCAGGCCGGCCGCGACTCCCCGTTCAGCGTGTGGGGACAAGCCGACCTCGACTGGCTTCACACGATCGTCAAGGCCCTCGCGATCGCTCTGGCGGTCTTCGTCGCCTTCCGCCCGAAGGCGCGCGGGCCGGTGACCGTCGCCGCGCTCGGAGCCGCGGTCATGATCGCCGTCCAGCTCACGGTCGAGCACTGGTTCTACCTCTACATCCCCTGGTTCCTGCCGTTCCTGCTGGTCGCGTTGCTCGCGCGCAACGACCTCAGCCCGGCCCCGATCGGCTCCGCATCTAGGGGCGAGCGTCCGGGCCGGGGGACCCCGGTGGGGTCACCTCGTACAGCACCTGGGTGATCGACCGGGCGAGGCCGTCGTCGCTGATGTCGATGACGGCGCCCATCACCCAGATGTCCTCGGTGGCGGTCTCGAAGCGGATCGGCATCTGTGTGCGGAAGGCCTCGAGTGCCTGCTCGCGCTTGACCCCGATGATCCCCGAGCGCGACCCCGTCATCCCGACGTCGGTCAGGACGGCCGTTCCGCCGGGCAGCACCCGGGCGTCGGCGGTCGGGACGTGGGTGTGCGTCCCGAGGACGGCGGCCGCCCGGCCGTCGAGGTGCCAGCCCATCGCGACCTTCTCGCTCGTCAGCTCGGCGTGGAAGTCGACGATCACGGCGTCGGCCGTGCCCTTGAGCTGGTCGAGGATCTCGTCGGCGGCGGGGAAGGGAGAGCGCTCGACCTGCAGGTGGAGCGCGCCGCTCAGGTTCACGACGGCCACCTTCATCCCCGCCGCGCCCACGATCACGTGCCCGCGGCCGGGGTTCCCCTCGGGGAAGTTCGCCGGGCGGATGATCCGCTGCTCGGAGCCGAGATACGAGTAGACGTCGCGGTGCCGGTAGGTGTGGTTTCCGAGCGTGATCACCTCGGCGCCCGCGTCGAAGATGTCCTTCGCCGCGTCCGGCGTGATCCCGACGCCGCCCCCGGCGTTCTCGCCGTTGACGATCACCAGATCGGGCAGATGCTCCTCGCGCAGCGCGGGCATCGCGGCGGCCAGCCCCTCGCGCCCGGGCTTTCCGACGACGTCGCCGATGAAGAGGGCGCGCATCGCCGGATCCTACTCGCGGCCGCGGGGCCGCTAGCTTCTGGGCGATGCCGGGGACGAGCACGCCCAAGCCGCGCACGCGGCGCAAGAGCGAGCCGGCCCTGGCGGCCGAGGGGCTCAGCAAGAGCTACGGCGAGCGCGCGGCGCTTCGCGACGTCGGCTTCGAGGCCGCCCGCGGCGAGCTGCTCGCGGTGCTCGGCCCCAACGGCGCGGGCAAGACGACGATGCTCGCGATCCTCGCGGGCATCCGCGACCCCGACGCCGGCTCCTTCGAGACCCCCGGTGGCGAGATCGGCTGGGTCCCCCAGCAGGCTGCGCTCTACCGCCGGCTGACGGTCGCCGAGAACCTGAAGCTGTTCGCGCGCCTCGAGGGCGCGGACGACCCCGACGCCACCGTCGAGGCGATGCTGGAGCAGACCGGCCTCGCCGAGCGCCGCGACGACCAGGTGTCGACGCTCTCGGGCGGCAACCAGCAGCGGATCAACATCGCGATCGGCCTGCTGGCCGAGCCCTCGGTCCTCCTGCTCGACGAGCCGAGCGCCGGGCTCGACCCCGCCCAGCGCATCAAGCTGTGGGAGTTCGTCTCGTCGCTGGCCAAGGGCGGTACCACCGTCGTCTACTCGACCCACCAGATCGAGGAGGCGACCCACTACGGCGACCGGCTGCTGGTGCTGGCCGACGGCGAGAAGCTCTTCGAGGGGACGTTCCCGGCGCTGCGCCGCCAGGCCGGCGCCAGGCCGAAGGGCCAGTCCGCCGACCCCGACCCCGAGGCCGACTTCGTCCGCTTCCTGCAGAAGAAGGGTCACTGATGCGGGGCGGCCACTAGTGCGCTGGCTCCTGCTCAAGGACCTGCAGATCCTCAAGCGCTCGCCGCTCCTGACCGCCCTGCTCGTCATCTACCCGATCGTCCTCGCGGTGCTGATCGGCTTCGCGGTGTCTCGCGGGCCCGAGAAGCCGAAGATCGCGTTCCTCAACCAGATCGAGGCCGAGCAGGGGCTCGAGCTCGACAGGGAGGGCGGCTTCAGCCAGAGCGAGGCCTTCGAGGAGCTCTGCCGCCGGGTCGACTGCGTCACGGTCGCCGACCGCGACGAGGCGATCAGCAAGGTGGAGGAGGGCGAGGTGCTGGCGGCCCTGATCCTTCCCGAAGACTTCCTCGACAAGCTGCAGGCCCAGCTGACCGGCGCCGGCCTCGAGTCCGCGGAGATCGAGGTCTACGTGAACGAGGACGATCCCGTAAAGGCACGCCTCGTCGACGACCGCATCAAGTCGCTGATCACCGAGGCGAACCTGGTCCTCTCCGACGAGATCTCGGCCCAGCTCCTGACCTATCTCGACGTCCTCGTCGAAGGCGGCGAGTTCAGCGTGCCTCTCCTGGGGGAGTTCGACGTGCTGGGCCTCGAGCGCACCCAGCAGATCCTCACCGCGATCAAGCAGGACCTGAACGGGCCGCAGCGCCAGGTCGTCGACCAGGTGATTCAGTTCGCCGAGCTGGCCGGCGACAACCTCGCCTTCGCCGACGAGCTGCTGGGCTCGGTCCGCCAGCCGATCGCCGTGCAGAAGGAGGTGGTCTCGGGCGATGTCCCGCCGCTGGACACCTTCGCGGTGTCGGTGGCGATCGCGATCACGCTGATGTTCGTCACGGTGCTGCTCGTCGCGGGCTCCCTCGCGCTGGAGCGCGAGGAGAACACATTCGCCCGGCTCACGAGGGGCCTCGTCAGCCGCTCGGCCCTGCTCGTGGAGAAGATCGCCCTGGGAACGGTCTGCTCGGTCGTCGTCGCCCTGGTCCTGCTCGGGGTGCTGGAGTTATTCGTGAACCTCCGGTGGGAGCGCTTACCGATGATCCTCGCGGCGATCGTGATGACCGGCGCCGGCTTCGCGGCGATGGGCTCGGCGATCGGTGTCGCGGCGCGCGAGGTGCGCGCCAGCGCGCTGGCCGCATTCGCGCTGACCCTGCCGATCGCCTTCCTCTCGCTGATCCCGACGGGCACGATCAGCGAGGGCCTCTATGACGTCATCCGGGTCGTCACCGGGGCTTTTCCGTTCCGGCCCAGCCTGGATGCTCTGTCCGCCGGCCTCTCGGACGCGGGGGACCTGCCGCTGAATTTGGCTCACTTGGCGCTTCTGACCCTGGCCTACTTCGCGATCGCGCGGGTGGCCCTGCGCCGCTTCGCGTGATGCAGGCGGGGGACGGTGCACCCGTAGAATCGAGGGCGATGAGCTTTCCGGCCACCCGACTGAGACGCCTGCGCAGGACCAAGCCCCTTCGCGACCTCGTCCGTGAGACCAACCTCTCGCCCGAGCACCTCGTGCAGCCCATGTTCGTGACCGCCGGAGAGGCCGTCCGCGAGCCCATCGAGGCGATGCCGGGCGTCGAGCGACTGTCGATCTCGGAGGCCGTCGCCGAGGCGACCGAGCTGATCGAGGTCGGCGTCCGCGCCGTCCTGCTGTTCGGGATCCCCGCGGCCAAGGACGAGTTCGGCACGGGCGCCTATGACGACGAGGGCGTGATTCAGCTGGCGGTGCGGGCCTTGAAGGAGGCCCATCCCGACCTGGTGGTGATCACCGACGTCTGCATGTGCGAGTACACGTCGCACGGCCACTGCGGCGTCGTCCGCGACGGCTCCGTTGATAACGACCTGACGATCGAGTTGCTGGCGAAGACCGCGATCTCGCACGCCGCCGCCGGGGCGGACGCCGTTGCCCCGAGCGACATGATGGACGGGCGCGTCGGGTCGATCCGGTTCCAGCTCGACGAGGAGGGCTTCTCGGAGGTCCCGATCATCGCCTACAGCGCCAAGTACGCCTCCGCGTTCTACGGCCCCTTCCGCGAGGCAGCCGGCTCGACTCCCGAGTTCGGCGATCGCCGCGGCTACCAGATGGACCCGGCCAACTCCGACGAGGCGATCCGCGAGGCGAAGCTCGACCTCGATGAGGGCGCCGACGTGATCATGGTGAAGCCCGCGCTGCCCTACCTGGACGTGATCCGCCGGGTCAAGGACGCCACGGGCGCCCCGCTCGCCGCCTACCACGTGTCAGGTGAGTACTCGATGCTGAAGGCGGCCGGCGCCAAGGGCTGGATCGACGAGCGAGCCGCGGCGATGGAGTCGCTCGTCTCGATTCGCCGCGTCGGCGCGGACATGGTCATCACCTATTTCGCCAAGGACGCCGCCGCCTGGCTGACCGAGGCCACGGCGCGATGAGGCCCTACCGGGTCCTCATCCGACCACGTCAGTCCCGGCGGGAGGTCTCTCGATGAGGCCCTACCGGGCCCTCATCCGACCACGTCAGTCCCGGCGGGAGGTCTCTCGATGAGCCAGCCAGTCGACGGGATCACCACCGCCGAGGTCAAGCCGAAAATTCGGTCGCGCGTGGACGGCGCCGCGATCCCGCTGGACGACATCGACAAGCGGCTGATGAACGTCCTTCAGTCGCGCTTCCCGCTCGACCCTCATCCATTTGATGCCGTCGCCAAGGAGGCTGAGCTTTCGGTCGATGAGGTCCTCGAGCGCACCCAGCGCCTGCTCGACGGCCGGATCATCCGCGAGATCACCCCGATCTTCGACACCAGGGCCCTCGGTTACAGCTCGATGCTCGTCGCCGCCAAGGTCGACACGGAGCACCCCCAGCGCGCGGCGAAGATCATCAACTCGCATCCGGGCGTCTCGCACAACTACCTGCGCACCCACGAGTTCAACCTCTGGTTCACGATCGCGACCCCTCCCGACTCCGAGCTCGGATTGCAGGGGACGCTCGAGGTGCTGCAGGAGAAGACAGGGGCCGAGTCGATCCGCCGGCTCCCGACCCTCCAGCTCTTCAAGATCAACATGAACCTGGAGATGGAGGGCGACACCGAGGCGCTGTCCGCCCCGGTCGCCGAGGCGGTCACCCCGCGCGAGCTCGAGGCCCAGCCCTACGACGAGCGCGACGTCTCGGTGATCAAGGCGCTGCAGGGCCCGATGGAGGCCGTCGAGCGCCCATACGACGCGCCCGCGACCGAGGCCGGGATGTCCACCACCGATCTCCTGGCGCACCTCGAGGGAATGGTCCAGCGCAAGATCCTGCGCCGCGTAGCCGCGATCCTCTTCCACCGGCGAGCCGGGTTCTCGGCCAACGGGATGGGGGTCTGGCGCGTCCCGGAAGACAGGATCATGGACGCTGGCGCCCGGATGGCCGCGGTCCGCGGGGTCTCGCACTGCTACCAGCGCCCGACTTACGAGGACTGGCCCTACAGCGTCTTCACCATGGCCCACGGCCGCTCGAAGGAGGAGTGCGACGCGATCCTCGACGGGATCGCCGCCGACCACAGCCTGCACGGCGACGATCGCGCCGTCCTCTACTCCTCGACCGAGTACAAGAAGATCCGCCTCCACTACTTCACCGACGACTACGCGGCCTGGGAGGCGAAGAATTCTTGACGGCGTTCGCGACGGCGCTCGTGATGGCGTGGCCTGATGGGGCTTCCTGACCGGAAGTCCGCAGAGCTCTACGAGCGCGCGGTGCAGCTGATGCCCGGTGGTGTGAACTCGCCCGTCCGGGCGATGGGATCGATCGGCCGCGACCCGGTCTTCATCGATCGCGGCGAGGGCTCCCGCGTCTGGGACGCCGACGGGAACGAATACGTCGACTGGGTCTCCTCGTGGGGCCCGCTGATCCTCGGTCACGCACACCCCGCCGTGGTCGAGGCCGTCACGGCCGCAGCCGCGAAGGGAACCAGCTACGGCGCCGCCACTGAGGGCGAGGTAGAGCTGGCGAGCGAGGTGACCGAACGCTTCGCGTCGGTCGAGATGATCCGGATGACCAGTTCGGGGACCGAGGCCGTGATGAGCGCGATTCGCCTCGCGCGAGCGGTGACGGGGCGCGAGAAGCTGATCAAGTTCGCCGGCGCCTACCACGGGCACGCCGACGGCCTGCTCGCCGAGGCGGGGTCGGGCCTGGCGACGGCCGGAATCCCGTCATCGCCGGGCGTGCCCGAGGCGGCGGCGGCGGTGACCGTGATCCTCCCGTGGAACGATGTCGACGCGGTCGAGGCGGCGGTCACCGAGCACTTGCCCGCGGCGATCCTCGCCGAGCCGGTTCCCGCGAACATGGGGGTCGTCCCGCCCGCGCCCGGGTTCCTCGAGCGACTGCGCGAGCTGGCGGATTCGTCCGGCGCGCTGCTGGTATTGGACGAGGTGATCACGGGCTTTCGCGTCGCGCGCGGCGGCGCGCAGGACTTGCTGGGAGTCGAGGCCGACATCACCGTGATGGGCAAGGTGATCGGCGGCGGCCTTCCGGCCGCGGCCTACGGCGGCTCGGCGGAGCTGATGCAACGGATCGCGCCGGCCGGCGACGTCTACCAGGCCGGAACGCTGTCGGGAAACCCGCTCGCCGTCGCGGCGGGGCTCGCGACCCTCCGCGAGCTGGACCCGGGTGCCCACGAGCGCCTCGGCGCAACAACCGCTCGGCTCGCGGAGGGGCTGCGCGACGCCGCGGGCGACCGCCCGGTCAGCGTAGTCAGCATGCCGGGGCTCGTCACCGTTTTCTTCTCCGCCCAGCCCCCCCGCGACTTCGCGCAGGCCTCGGCCTGCGATACCGATGCCTACGCCCGCTTCTGCCGGGCGATGCTCGAGCGCGGCGTCTATCCGCCCCCGTCGCAGTTCGAAGCCTGGTTCCCATCCCTCGCCCACGACGACGAGGCTCTCGAGCGGACCCTCGCCGCCGCCGCGGAGTCGTTTGAGGAGGCGTTCTGATGGGCGCCGGAATCCTCGATCAGCTCGCCGCCGAGCTCCGCAGCCAAGAGGCCATCGCACCGTACGTGCGCGACAGCGACGAGGCAACCGTGCTGGGCGCCCTGGTGGCCGCCGGCCCGCGAGCCGCCGACGCGCCCGACACCTATGAGGCGCTGTTCGAAGCGATCCGCGAGGGCTACCTGCTGCACTACGGCGAGCCCAGGCTGCTCGACCGCGCCGAGCCCGACCTGCGGCTGCTGGCGGGGGACTACCTCTACGCGCTGGGGCTCGAGCGGCTGGCCGCCCGTGGCGACCTGGAGGCGATCCGCGAGCTCGGCGACCTGATCAGCCTGTCGGCGCAGCTCCACGCCCGGGAGGAGCATGGGACCCTCGGTCCTCTCTGGATCGCGGCTGCCGTGGCCGTCGGCGGGGGCTCGAGCGAGGCCCACGAGCGCGCCAAGGCCGCCGCCCGAGCCGGCGACCCCGAAGCCCCCTCGCTGCTGGCCTCCTCCGCCCGCTCCAAAGCCTCGTCCGAGGGCTTCGGGGAGGCGATTGCCGACGCAGCCGACTCGATAGGCTTCGCGTCGGAGCACCTCTCGGAGAACCGTGGCTGACCTACCCGACAGCAAACAGGGGAAAACGACCCCCAACGGAGGCCCCGCGCCGCTGGACAAGCCGAATCCGGCCGGCTACTACGAGGGCGAGTCGATGAACCGCCGGACCGCGTTCGCTGTGGCCGGCCAGGCTCTGGGCGGAGTAGCCGGCCTCGCGGTCGCGCTCCCTGCCATCGGCTTCGCGATGGCGCCGCTGTTCGAGGAGGAGGGCGACAACTGGGAGGC
>Ga0183260_10003736_pt1 | contig 12233 bp, 8 predicted proteins | sample AntDrymUQ4972206_2_FD_129768 | JGI IMG/M metagenome (GOLD analysis project Ga0183260, IMG submission 129768) | Polar desert sand microbial communities from Dry Valleys, Antarctica - metaG UQ497 (22.06) (version 2) (version 2) | ecosystem: Environmental > Terrestrial > Soil > Desert | place...
CAGCCGCAGCCGACGCGGCTCGGATCCGCCTGATCGTCGCTGGGCTGCACTACCTGATCACCCCGGTCGACGTCGTCCCCGACTTTCGCCCGGGCGGCTACATCGATGACGTGCTGTTGTTGAGCTGGATCTTCGGCGTGGCCGTGCAGGAGCTCGAGCCGCAGCTGGACGATCCCGCCGAGTAGCCGGCTGCGTTGCGCCGTGGTGGTCGTGCCACGATCGCCGCCATGGCCGATTCAGCAGCCTCCACAGGCCCGCCTGCGTATGTGTTCGACGCCATCCGGACGCCGCGCGGGCGGGGCAAGCAGTCGGGTGCCTTGTACGAAGTGAAACCCGTCGACCTTGTGGTAGGGCTCCTGCGGGAGCTCCAGAACCGCAACACCAGCCTCGACCCCGAAGGCATCGAGGACGTGGTGCTGGGCTGCGTGACGCCGGTGGGCGACCAGGGTGCGGACATCGCCAAGGTCTGCGCGGTGGCGGCCGGGTTGCCGTACACGACCGCTGGCGTGCAGCTCAACCGGTTCTGCGCGAGTGGACTGGAAGCGGTCAACCAGGCTGCGCAGCGGATACGGTCGGGCTGGGAGGACCTGATCGTCGCGGGCGGGGTCGAGTCGATGAGCCGGGTGCCGATGGCCAGCGACGGCGGTGCCTGGGCGATGGACCCGATGACGGCGTTCGCGACCGACTTCGTACCGCAGGGGATCAGCGCCGACCTGATCGCCACCATGCACGGTTGGGACCGGGCTGCGTGTGACGCATTCGCCACCGAGTCCCAGGCACGGGCGGCCAAGGCCGCGGCAGACGGAAGGTTCGCCAGGTCGATGCTGCCCGTAACGGATCGCAACGGCCTCGTCGTGCTCGACCACGACGAGCTCGTCCGCCCGGACACCACCGTCGAGAGCCTGGCTGCGCTGAAGCCGAGCTTCGCCACGATCGGCGAGCACGGCGGGTTCGACTCCGTGGCGCTGGAGAAGTACCACTGGATAGAGCGGATCGACCACATGCACCATGCCGGCAACTCGTCGGGGGTCGTCGACGGTGCCGCCCTGGTGCTGGTCGGCAGCGAGGCGGCCGGAGCCCGGCACGGGCTCACGCCCCGGGCCCGGGTGCTGGCCACCGCGTTGAGCGGCGCCGAGCCGACGATCATGCTCACCGGCCCAGCGCCCGCGAGCCGCAAGGCGCTGGCCAGGGCGGGGCTCGACGTGGCCGACATCGACCTGTTCGAGATGAACGAGGCTTTCGCCGCAGTGGTGAAGCGCTTCATGCGCGACTTGTCCGTGCCGCGCGACATCACCAACGTCAATGGCGGCGCGATCGCGATGGGTCATCCGCTGGGTGCGACGGGAGCGATGCTGTTGGGCACTCTCATCGACGAGCTGGACCGACGCGACCAGCGCTACGGGCTGGTGACGATGTGCGTCGGTGGTGGCATGGGCATCGCGACCGTGGTCGAGAGGCTGGCATGAGCACCCGTACGCAGGCGGACGAGGCCGAGGCGGTCCGCTTTGACCGCGACTCCGCGGGAATCGTCACCCTCGTGCTCGACGACCCGACGCAGGGCGCGAACACGATGAACGCCGCCTATGTCGCGTCCATGCGACGCGCGGTCGACCGCCTCGAGGCCGAGCGCGACGAGGTGCGCGGCGTCGTCGTCACCAGCGCCAAGCAGACGTTCTTTGCCGGCGGGGACCTGGCAACCATGATGCTGGCGACACCCGACGACGCCGCGGAGGTGTTCGCGACCATCGAGGAGGTCAAGCGCCAGCTGCGAGCACTCGAGACGTTGGGGCGTCCGGTGGTCGCGGCAATGGGTGGCAGCGCACTCGGCGGCGGGTACGAGATCGCGCTCGCCTGTCACCACCGGATCGCCGTTGCCGACGGGCGCAGCGAGTTCGGTCTGCCCGAGGTGAGCCTGGGACTGTTGCCCGGCGGCGGCGGGGTCACGCGCACGGTCCGGATGTTCGGTCTCCAGGAGGCGTTGACCAACGTGTTGCTGCGAGGACCGCGGATGCGGCCCGACCGTGCGCTGGCTGCGGGCCTGGTGGACGAGCTGGTCGACAGCGTCGACGACCTCGTGCCGGCTGGCCGGGCGTGGGTGCTCGCGCACGCCGACGCTGACGACGGCGATGACTCCGCGTCGACGCAGCCGTGGGACCGCCCTGGATACCGCATCCCCGGCGGCGCTCCGTCGAGCCCCAAGCTGGCCCAGCTGCTGCCCGCGTTCGCCTCCCACCTGCGCCAGCAGACCAAGGGTGCGCCGTACACCGCGCCGCGGGCGATCATGGCTGCGGCGGTGGAGGGTGCCCAGGTCGACGTCGACACGGCGCTGCGCATCGAGTCCCGCTACCTCACCAGTCTGTTGATCCGCCAGCAGTTCAAGGACATGGCGAAGGCGCTCTTCTTCGACGTCCGACACATCAACGCCGGTGGTTCACGTCCCGACGGGCCGGCGCCGTGGCGTGCATCGAAGGTCGCCGTGGTCGGGGCAGGGATGATGGGCGCGGGCATCGCCTGCTCGACCGCACGAGCAGGAATGCCCGTGATGCTCGCCGACGTCGACGCCGCAGCAGCCGAGCGCGGCACGGCACGATGCCTAGACCTGCTGGACAAGGCGGTGGGCAGGGGGCGCATGTCGCCAGCCGAGCGCGACGACGTGCTGGCCAGCATCCACCCGACGTCGCACTCCTCCGACCTCGAGGGATGCGACCTGCTGATCGAGGCGGTCTTCGAGGACCTCGACCTCAAGCACCGGGTCTATCGTGACCTCGAGCCCATCCTGGCGGCGGACGCACTGCTCGCGTCGAACACGTCCACGCTGCCGATCACCGCGCTGGCCAAGGGCGTGCAGCGGCGCGACGACTTCATCGGGCTGCACTTCTTCTCACCCGTCGACAAGATGCCGCTGGTCGAGATCATCGTGGGCGAGCAGACCTCCGACGCCGCCCTGGCACGTGCCTACGACTTCGTGCTCGCCATCCGCAAGACGCCGATCGTCGTCAACGACTCGCGCGGCTTCTTCACCTCGCGGGTCTTTGGCACGCTGCTGATGGAGGCCGTCGGCATGGTCCGCGAGGGCTGCAACCCGGTCTCGATCGAGCGGGCCACCACCCGAGCCGGGTTCCCGGCGCCGCCGCTGGCCATGCTCGACGAGGTCAGCCTCACCCTCGTGCAGCACATCGACACCGCCGCCGCGCAGGAGCCGGGTCACGAGCGCCCGCCGGGGATGGACATCGTCGACCGGATGGTCGGCGACTTCGACCGCCGGGGCAAGGCCGCCGGAGCCGGCTTCTACGCCTATCCCGAGGACGGCCAGAAGTGGCTGTGGCCGGGCTTGTGGGACGAGCTTGGCTGCGCCCGCGACGGGGACAGCCCGGTGCCCTTCACCGACATGCAGGAGCGGCTCACCTTCGTGATGACGCTGGAGACGGTGCGCTGCCTCGACGAGGGGGTGCTGCGGTCAGTCCCCGATGCCAATGTGGGCTCCATCCTCGGCATCGGCTTCCCACCGTTGCGAGGTGGCGCACTGCAGCACGTCAACGGGTACGCAGGCGGGCCTGCCGGCTTCGTCGCGCGCGCCGGCGAGCTGGCCGCGGCCTACGGTGACCGGTTCGCCCCCCCGGCGTCGCTGGTCACCCTGGCGGAAGCGCACCAGACCTACCGCTGACGGAAACCGACCGGTCCAAGGCTTGCGCGACCGCGGCGCTCCCAAGATAGGTTAGTCATACCTTAGTCAGAATAGGGTAGCCACGCCTTAGCTGCCCCGGGAGAGGAGTGTCGGATGCGACGCGCCGCGTGCTTGCTGCTGGCGACCACGGCTGCGGCCATGACGCTCACCGCGTGCGGCGAGGACGACGGTCCCTATCTCACCGTCTACAACGCCCAGCACGAGGAGCTGCTCGAGGAGATGGCTCCCGGCTTCACCGAACAGACCGGGATCGACGTTCGGTTCCGCAGCGGCGACGACTTCGAGCTGGCCAACCAGCTGGTCCAGGAGGGCGATGCGTCACCGGCCGACGTCTTCTTGACCGAGAACTCCCCCGCGATGTCGCTCGTGGACAGCAGCGGACTCTTCGCCCCGCTCGACGAGCAGACGCTGGCCCAGGTGCCGGCACAGTTCTCGCCCAGCAGCGGCACGTGGACCGGCTTCGCGGCCCGGTCCACGGTGCTGGTCTACAACACCGACTCGATCAGCGCCGACGAGCTGCCCGACTCGCTGCTCGACCTCGCCGACCCGGCCTGGGCCGGCCGGGTCGCGTTCTCACCCACCGGCGCCGACTTCCAGGCGATCGTGAGCGCCGTGCTCGATCTCGAGGGCGAGCAGGCGACCGCCGACTGGCTGGACGGGCTCGCCGAGGGCGGCGAGATCTACGACGGAAACGACGTCGTGCTCGAGGCGGTCGACTCCGGCGAGGTCGACACCGGGATCATCTACCACTACTACTGGTATCGCGACCAGGAGGAAGCGGGAGAGAACAGCTCGAGTTCTGCGCTGCACTTCTTCGACGACCAGGACCCCGGGGCCTTCGTCAGCGTGTCCGGCGCGGGCGTGCTCGCATCCAGCGACAAGCAGGCCGACGCCCAGGAGTTCGTCTCCTACCTGAGCAGCGTGAAAGGCCAACAGGTGCTGGCCGACAGCTATGCCCTGGAGTACCCGCTGAACCCGCAAGTCGAGCTCGACCCGCCGGTGATGCCGTTCCAGTCCCTCGAGCCTCCGCGCATCGAGGTGTCGCAGCTGAACGGCCCGACGGTCACCGAGCTCATGCAGGACGCGGGTCTGCTCTGACCGCGTCGACGGCGACCGCTCCGGCTGCCTCGGTGTCGTCTGCCGGGCGGCGGCGACGGCACGCCTCGGGAGTCCCGGTCCTGCTGGCCGGCATCGCTGTCGCAGCCCTCGCCCTCGTGCCGCTCGGGTTCGTCGTCGTGTACACGGTCGCCATCGGGCCGAGCGAGGGGTGGGAGCTGCTGGTCCGGCCTCGGATCGGCGAGCTGGTGGCCAACACGACCAAATTGGTCGCGGGCGGGATAGCGCTGTGCCTCGTCGTCGGCACGGGGTGCGCCTTCCTGGTCGAGCGCACCGACCTGCCGATGCGCCGGGTCTGGTACGCGCTGCTCGCGGCTCCCCTCGCGATCCCGGCCTTCGTCAACGGCTTCGGCTGGATCTCGCTCACCCATCGGGTCGAGGGCTTCGCCGGTGCCCTGATGATCGTGACGCTGTCGTACTTCCCCCTGGTCTACCTCCCGGTGGCAGCATCGCTGCGCCAGCTGGACCCGGCGTTGGAGGAGGCCGCCTTCGCGCTCGGTCGCAGCCCGCTGCGCACCGTGCTCACCGTGGTGCTGCCGCAGCTGCGTCCGGCTGCCCTCGGCGGTTCCCTGCTCGTCGGGCTGCACCTGCTGGCGGAGTTCGGGGCGTTGCAGATGCTGCGCTTTCCCACCTTCACCACCGCCATCTACGACCAGTACCGGTCGTCGTTCAACGGGCCAGCGGCGAACATGATCGCCAGCGTCCTGGTCCTGTTCTGCCTGGTGCTGCTGCTCGGCGAGCTGCGACTCCGGGGGAGCCGCCGCTACGCTCGCGTCGGCGCCGGAGCGGCACGATCGGCCGCGCAGCATCAGCTCGGCCGGTGGCGGGTGCCGGCGCTGCTGGGCGTGTGTGGTCTGGCCGTTCTCGCGCTCGGCGTCCCGGCCTACAGCCTCGTGCGCTGGCTCGTCGTCGGCTCGTCCACGGAGTTCCCCATCACAGAGCTGGCCCTCGCCACGGCGACCTCGGTGTCGCTCGCCGGTGTCGCGGCCGTCGTGACCACCCTGCTGGCGCTTCCCGTGGCGTGGCTCGCGGTTCGACGTGGCGGTGTCGTCGGCACCGCTCTCGAGCGCGGCACCTACCTCGCCAACGCGCTGCCAGGCATCGTGGTCGCGCTGGCCTTCGTCACCGTGGCGGTTCGATACGTCCAACCGGTCTACCAGACCCACGTGCTGCTGGTGGCCGCGTACGCGGTCTTGTTCCTCCCACGCGCCGTCGTGAGCGTCCGGGCGGCGCTCGAGCAGGCGCCCCCGCTGCTGGAGGACGTGGCTGGCAGCCTTGGGTCCGGGCCGCTCGCCACGGCCCGGCGCGTGACCTTGCCGCTGATCCTGCCCGGCGTCGGTGCGGGCGCGGCGCTGGTCTTCCTCGCCGTGGTCACCGAGCTGACCGCGACCCTGCTGCTGTCACCCCTCGGCACGAGCACCCTGGCCACCGAGTTCTGGTCCCGGACGTCGTCTGTGGCATACGGTGCCGCAGCGCCGTATGCCTTGCTGATGATCGTCTTGTCGGTGCCAGCGACGCTCCTGCTCGGCCGGCAGCTCCGCAAGGGCCTCGGACCATGACCTCGCTGACGATGACCGGGGTGCGCAAGGGCTTCGCGGGGGTCCCTGTCCTGTGCGGGGTCGACCTGGACGTCCCGCAAGGCAGCATCACCGCCGTGCTCGGACCCTCGGGATGCGGCAAGACGACGCTGCTGCGCATCCTCGCCGGCTTCCTCGCTCCGGACGCCGGTCGCATCGCCTTCGGCGACACCGTCGTCGTGTCGGACCACCGGCACGTGCCGCCGCAGCTGCGCCGGGTGGGCTACGTCCCGCAAGAGGGCGCCCTGTTCCCGCACCTCGACGTCGCCGCCAACGTCACCTTCGGACTCCCCCGTCGGGCCCGCCGCGGCGACCGGTTGGGGGCGGTGCTCGACCTCGTCGAGCTGCCGCGTGCGCTCGCTGCGCGCCGTCCCCACGAGCTCTCCGGAGGCCAGCAGCAGCGGGTCGCGCTCGCCCGGGCGTTGGCGCCGGGTCCCGCGGTGGTGCTGCTCGATGAGCCCTTCTCGTCCCTCGATGCCGGCCTGCGTTCGGCGACCGGTCGCGCCATCACCCGTGCACTGCGGGCCGCCAGCGCGACCGCGGTGCTCGTGACCCACGACCAGGACGAGGCGCTGTCCCTCGCCGACCAGGTCGCCGTCATGCGGGATGGCACCCTGGCCCAAGTGGCGCGACCTGTCGACCTCTACCACGCACCCGTGGACACGGCAGTCGCGACGTTCGTCGGCGGCGCAACGCTGCTCCCCGCGACCGTGACCCGGTCGGGGGACACGGCACGCTCCGCGCTCGGCGAGCTGCAGATGGTCGACCCGCTGCCCCCCGGACCGGTGTCACTCCTCGTGCGCCCCGAGCAGATCGAGCTGGTCGCCGCCGCGACCCCCGCGACCAACGGCCGACCAGGCGTCGAGCCGGCCATCGCCCGGGTGAGCGAGGTGTGCTTCTACGGGCATGACGCGGCCGTCCACCTCATCGTCGCCCCCTCAGGGACGCAGGTCGTGGCCCGTGTCCTTGGCGTCGACCCGCCCGAGGTGGGCGCCGAGGTGCGCCTCGCCGTCCGGGGCTGCGTGCGCGCCTACGCCGCGAGCTGATCTGGAGTCAGGCGCACCGTTGCTTAGGTGAGGCTAACCAACTATGGTGCCGGGATGCCTGCCACGGTCGATCTGTCCAGGATCCCCGTCCCGGCGTGGACGCCAAGCCACCTGGCGGCCTTCGGCGACGCCCCCGCCCTGATCACCGCGACGCAGACCGTCACGTACGCCGACCTCGCCACGCGGGTCACCGACACCGTCGAGCTTCTCGGCCCGACCCGCCGGCTGCTTCTGTTGGCAGCACACAATGATGTCGAGACGGTCGTGACCTACCTCGCCGGGCTCGCTGGTGGGCACTGCGTGCTGCTGGTGCCGGGCAGGGGCGACGCGCGCCTCAATACGTGGGGCACGGCCTACGATCCGGACGTCGTCTGCGAACCGGTCGACGGGGCGCTGCGGCTGGAGGAGCGACGGGAGGGCACGGCCCACGACCTCCACGCTGACCTCGCGCTGCTGCTGAGCACCTCGGGCTCGACGGGCTCGCCCAAGCTGGCGCGGCTCTCGCAGAACAACATCGCGAGCAACGCGGCAAGCATCGCCGAGTACCTGCAGCTGGGTCCCGGCGACCGGGCGGCCCTGACGCTGCCGCTCTCGTACTGTTATGGCCTCTCGGTTCTCAACAGCCACCTGCTCGTCGGCGCCGGCGTCGTCGTCACCGAGCAGACCGTGCTCGACGCCGGGTTCTGGGACCTGTTCGCGGCCTCGGGAGCCACCAGCTTTGCCGGTGTCCCGTACACCTTCGAGCTGCTCGAGCGGTCGGGCTGGGCAGAGCGCGACCTGCCTTCGCTGCGGTACGTCACCCAGGCCGGCGGCCGGCTCGACCCCGAGCTGGTGGTCCGGTTCAGCCGGCTGGGTCGGCGGCGGGGCTGGGACTTCTACGTGATGTACGGCCAGACCGAGGCGACGTCGCGAATGGCGTACCTGCCGTCGCACCTGGTCGCCGACCACCCTGGCGCCATCGGTGTGCCTATCCCGGGGGGGAGCCTGCGGTTGGAGCCGACCCCGGAGTGCGACGAGCCCGACTCCGGCGAGCTGGTCTACTCCGGCCCCAACGTGATGCTGGGCTATTGCGAGAGCCCGAGCGACCTGGCCGCGGGCCGGGTCCTGACCGAGCTCCGCACCGGCGACCTGGCGCGTCGTCGACACGGCCTCTACGAAATCATCGGCCGCAAGAGCCGGTTCGCGAAGGCGTTCGGCCTGCGGGTCAACCTCGACGAGCTGGAACGCGTGCTCTCCCGGCACGCGATCACGGGTTGGAGCGTGACCCACGACGAGCGGCTGCACGTCTTCGTCACCCGACCCGCCGACGTACGTGCGGCCGCGACGGTGGTGGCAGCCGAGTGCGGGCTGCCCGCGGCCGCGGTCACCGTGGCGTCGGTGCACCAGCGGCCCGAGACTCCGGCCGGCAAGACCGACTACGCAGCCCTGGAGCGTCAGGCCGCAGCGCTGGCAGGCGTGACCCGCCGCGCATCGGATCGCCGTGCGCCGACCACCGCGGGGGAGCTGCGCGACCTCTACGCGAGCCTGCTCGGACGACCGGATGCCACCGTCGACGACAGCTTCGTCAGCCTGGGCGGCGATTCGTTGTCCTACGTGGAGCTCTCGGTGCGGATCGGTGAGCTGCTGCCCGACGTACCTCGGGACTGGCACACGCGCAGTGTCCGCGAGCTGGCCGCCCGGCCCGTGACGGCCAGGCGGGGTGCAGTGCTCGAGACGAGCGTGGTGCTGCGGGCGGTCGCGATCGTGCTCGTCGTGGGCACGCACTCCAACGTGTTCAGCCTCTATGGAGGTGCGCACGTACTCCTGGGCGTCGCCGGGTACAACTTCGCCCGATTCCAGGTCACTCGGGCTGATCCGGCGGTGAACCTGCACCGCGGGGTCGCGTCGATCGCGGCGTTCGCGCTACCGAGCGCGGTCTGGATCGCGGGACTCGCACTCACCACGGACTTCTATGACCTCCGGACGGCCCTGTTCCTCAACGGTCTGCTGGGTAGCGACACCTGGACGACCGACTGGCAGCTGTGGTTCCTCGAGGCCCTTGTCTGGAGCCTGGCAGGGTGCCTCACGATGTTGCGGCTGCCCGGAGTCGGCCGGTTGGAGCGGCGCGACCCATGGACGTTCGCCGTGAGCGTGGTTGCCGCCGCGCTGCTGGTGCGCTATGCCGTGGTCGGCGTCGAGGCAGGTCCGACGGAGCGGTACACGACGCTGGTCGTGTTCTGGTGCTTTGCGCTCGGCTGGGCAATCGCCGCGTCGACCCGGCACTGGCAGCGGGTGGTCGTCTCGGTCCTCGCCGTGCTGTCCGTCGCCGGCTTCTTCGGAGAGCCGACCCGCGAGGCCCTGGTGGTCACGTGCCTGCTGCTGCTCGTGTGGCTGCCCGGCGTGCACCTGCCCGCTGCCGTGACCGTTGTCCTCGGCCTGCTTGCCAGTGCGTCGTTGTACATCTACCTCACCCACTGGCAGGTCTACCCGCACCTCGAGGTCGACCATCCCTTGCTGGCCCTGCTCACATCGCTCGGCGTTGGGATCGCGACGGAGCGGCTGACACGACCGATAGCTCGCTGGGCCGGCGCGGGGCGGCAGTGCGCGGCTGGTCATGGCACTCGGTAGCCGGCTGGGCTGGACGGTCGACGCAGCCGGCGACCCGGCCGCCGGGCCCGTTGAGTCCGAGCAGGCAGCGATCCGCGCCGAGGCCGATAGCTACGACGGCCTCCTGCTGGCCGAGACCCAGCACGATCCCTTCGTCGGCCTGGCCCTAGCGGCCCGTGCCACCGAGCGGGTCGAGCTCGCCAGCGCGATCGCCGTCGCGTTCGCCCGCAGCCCGATGACCATGGCCACCGTGGCCAACGACTTGCACCTCGTGTCCACCGGCCGATTCAGGCTGGGCCTGGGATCACAGGTCCGCGCCCACATCGAGCGGCGCTTCTCGATGCCGTGGAGTCGCCCGGCCGCACGCATGCGCGAGTACGTCGCCGCGGTGCGCGCCATCTGGGCGAGCTGGGCCACGGGCGAGCCGCTGCGCTTCGAGGGCGAGTTCTATCGGCACACCTTGATGACGCCCTTCTTCTCGCCGGGGCCCAATCCCCACGGCAACCCGCCGATCCTCGTCGCGGGCGTCGGCGAGCGCATGACCGAGACGGCCGGTCGGGCGGCAGACGGGTTCGTCTGTCACACCTTCACGACAGCGACGTACCTGCGCGAGGTGACGCTTCCCGCGCTGGAGCGAGGACTCGCGGCACGGGGTCACGAGGCCCCCAGGTTCTCGGTGAGCCTGCCTGCCCTTGTGATCGTCGGCGAGACGGAGCGTGATCGCGCAGAAGCCGAGACTGCCGCCCGTCAGCAGCTGGCGTTCTATGGGTCGACCCCCGCCTACAAGCCAGTCCTCGAGACGCACGGCTGGGGCGAACTGCACGATCGCCTGCACGCGAAGTCCAGAGCGGGGGAATGGGACGCGATGGCACGCCTCGTCTCCGACGACGTGCTGGCGCAGTTCGCCGTCGCCGGCACACCGCGCGAGGTCGCAGCGGGGCTCGACAGCCGCTTCGGCGGTCTCGTGACACGTTTGTCGTTCAGCACGCCGTACGCCGCGGACTCCGCGCTGCTCTCGCAGGTGCGCGCCCGCCTCCGCGACAGTGCCGGCACAGCTGTTGCGAGCCACGGGGGCACCTAGCGCGGCGCCATCCGGATCGCCCCGTCCAGCCGGATGGTCTCGCCGTTGAGCATGGGGTTGGCTACCACGTGCTCGACCAAGGCCGCGTACTCGGCGGGGTCGCCCAGCCTGGTGGGGTGCGGCACCTGGGCCCCGAGGGAGTCGATCTGCTCCTGCGACAGCGACTCGAACATCGGGGTGCGGAACAGACCCGGGGCGATGCTCATCACCCGGATCTTGACTCCCGCAAGGTCACGGGCGACCGGCAACGTGAGTGCGACTATCCCTCCCTTGGAGGCGCTGTAGGCGGCCTGGCCGACCTGACCCTCGAAGGCGGCGACCGAGGCAGTGTTGACCAGCACGCCGCGCTCGCCGTCGATCTCGTCGGCCACCGCGATGCGGGTGGCTGCTAGCCGGATCACGTTGAAAGTGCCGATCAGGTTCACCGAGACCACGCGCGCGAACGTGTCCAGCGGGAAGGGTCCGGACTTGCCGACCGTGCGGGCGGCGTCGACGATGCCGGCGCAGCTCACGGCCACGCGCAGCGTGCCGAGCTCGGCGGCCAGGTCGAGGGCAGCCTCGACGTCGGCCTCGTCGGTGACGTCCGCGGCCGCGAACCGCACCCGCTCGCCCAGTCGCTCGGCCAGGTCGGCACCGCCTGACGTCGGGAGGTCCAGGACGACGATCGAGGCCCCGGCGGCGTGCAGCCGCTCGACGGTCGCCCGGCCGAGCCCTGACGCGCCGCCGCTGACGAGGGCCACGCTGCCACGGATGTCGATGTCGTTGCCTCCAGACCACGGGCGTGTTGGCCGTTCGCCGGGAGCCTAACCAGTCGCCAAGACCGACCCGGGCCTCAGGTGCTGCGGGCAGCGGCTTCACGTCGGACGCCGGCGGAGCCGCCATCTACGCCGCCAACTTGCCCTGCCGCCACCCCCGCCCGGTTGGGGTCAGTGGCTGGAGTGCAGGTCGTGCATGACGGCGTGGCCGCGACCTCGCCCGATCAGGTAGCGGTTGACCGGGACTGTCACGACGAACGCGACAGCCAGACTGAACGCGAGCGCGCCCCAGAACAGCCAGCTCACGACGCCGGCATGCATGGCGCCGGGGACCGTCACCATGATCAGGTTGTCCACGATCTCCATGACGGTGATGGAGATCGTGTC
>Ga0183260_10003737_pt1 | contig 12232 bp, 15 predicted proteins | sample AntDrymUQ4972206_2_FD_129768 | JGI IMG/M metagenome (GOLD analysis project Ga0183260, IMG submission 129768) | Polar desert sand microbial communities from Dry Valleys, Antarctica - metaG UQ497 (22.06) (version 2) (version 2) | ecosystem: Environmental > Terrestrial > Soil > Desert | place...
AACTAGAGGGGCTGGCTCGTCAGCTGTGAGTCCTGCCGACGAGTTCTCGGTAGATCGTCGGTTGTTGCCGGGTCATTCTGGCGGTGGGGTAGCCGGTGAGGTGGACGCTTACGGATGCTGGGGTATCGGCATCCGGTGGGGGTCTAGAATCCCCCGCTGTGACTGGCCCGCAGCGTTTCGCCAAACCCTCCTAGGGCCCCACCACCGCCCCGCGCAGCGCCGGTAGCACCTGCGCGCCATAGGTGCGGATCGAGCCGAGCGGGTCGGCGCGGCCGATGAGCTGCAGGCAGATGACGGTCGCGCCGCAGCGCTCGAGCTCGCGGATGCGCTCGACGTGCTCCTGCGGATCTGCGGCGATGAGGAAGCCCTGCTTGGCGAACTGCTCGTCGGTCATCTGCTCGTCGGCGCGGCGCTGCATGTCGTCCTGGTCGGCGATGTCCTCGAGGTACAGCTCGGGAAGCTGGGTCGGCTTCCAGTGGCGAGCGCCGCGGATCGCCTCCTGCTCGTCGCCGGCCCAGGCGAAGCCGGCGTGGAAGATGATCTCGCCCTCCTGCTTGCGCTGCTCGCGGCAGGCCTCGCGGTGGGCGTCGACGATCTCCGGCGCCTGCTCGGTATCGCCGAGCGTCCACAGGCCCTCGCCGAAGCGCCCGGCGACCTGGGCCGACTGCGGTCCGAACGCCGAGACGTAGAGCTTCGGGCGCGACTTGGCGCGCGTCCACAGCTTGGCGTCCTTGAGCTTGAACCAGCCCGCGTCCATCGTGACCGTCTCGCCGTCCCATAGCCGCGTGATCGCCTCCAGGCCCGTCTGCAGGCGATGGCGCTGCTCCTCGTAGTCGGGCCAGTCCATGCCGAGCGGGGTCTCGTTGACCGCCTCGCCCGAGCCAACGCCGAGGAACACGCGACCCGGATAGAGCTCCTCGAGCGACATGAAGGCCTGCGCGATGAGCCCCGGGTGGTAGTGGTGCGCGATCGGCGTGACGCCCGTGCCGATCGGCCCGGAGGTCACCTGGCCCAGCGCGCCGAGGTAGACCCAGGCCTGCCCGGCTTGACCGTCGGGGAACCATGGCGCGAAGTGATCAGACGTGCCCAGGCCATCGAAGCCGGCGCGCTCCGCGGCCTTCGCCTGCTCGAGCATCTGCGACGGCGTGAACTCCTCCGTGGACGTTGAGAACCAGTACTGCATCGACGCTCCTTGTAAGCCGGGATCGCTTCGGGCTTACCCGCCGACGCGCCCTCCTGCTCAGCTCTGCGCTGGGTCGAGCTCCAGGGCGCAGGAGTTGATGCAGTAGCGCTGGCCGCTCGCACCCGGGCCGTCGGGGAAGACGTGGCCCAGGTGACCGCCGCAGCGGCGGCAGACTACCTCGGTGCGGACCATGCCGAACTTGCGGTCGGTATGCGTCTGAACCGCCTCGGCGACGGCCGGGTCGGTGAAGCTCGGCCAGCCCGTGCCGGAGTCGAACTTCGTATCCGAGGAGAACAGCTCGGCTCCACAGCCGGCGCAGGTGTACATGCCGGGCGTCTTGGAGTCGACGTACTGCCCGGTGAAGGCACGCTCCGTGCCGGCGCGGCGCAGCACCTCATACTGCTCGGGCGAGAGCTCGGCGCGCCACTCGTCGTCAGTCTTGCTGATGGAGGTGTCGATCTTGTCGCTGGCCATGCTCATCAGCGTAGCCGCCACCTCTTACGCAGATCTCAACTTGCGCGCGCGCATCCGCCGGCGTGCGACCTGGCGCGCGAACCATGGCAGCTGCGCGACCTGCGCGATCGCGTCGAGCACGCGCTCGCCGTGGCTGAGCTCGGCGCGGAAGTACTCCGCCAGCGCCCCCTCGCGGCCGAAGTAGCGCCACGCGCGCGAGGCGCCGACGGTCCGCAGCAGCGCTGCGGTCAGCGGCGGCGTCACGAACGCTCCGTGGACGAACAGCGTCCCGCCCGGGACGACGCGGCCGGGCCAGCGCTCGAAGATGTCAACGGCGAGGCTGTAGCGCCCTGCGGGGCCAATGAACAGCACGTCGATCGGGCCGTCGAGGCGCGCGATCTCGCCGGGCGCGAGCGCGATGACCTCGACGCCGGGAGCCGCGCCGGCGCTCAGTGCCTGCGCGGCGCCGGGCGCGAAGCCGCCGGTCAGGACGATGCGCGCCGGTGCCGTCAGCACGCGGGCGCATGCGCGCAGCCGCTCTGCCTGGGCATGATCGAGCACGGCCGCGACGGTACCGCAGGCGCCGGTAAGTCTCCCGTGAACGTGCGTGGATCGAATGCAGCCTCTTTGCGGACCCGATCCGGGGACGCCGTTCCCAACCACATGAACCACTAGAGTCCGGGCCCGTGCCGACCCCGCGTCGTATCGCCGCTTTGCTCGTGACCGTGGCGTTGGCGCTGCCCGCGGCCGCGGTTGCGCAGACGCCGACCCAGACGGCGCCGGCACAGGAGTCCGGCTCCAACCGCCCGCCGGTCGATCTCGAGGGCGGCGACAACGGCGACAGCGGGGACAGCGGCGGGAGCTCGAGTTCGGGCGCGAAGGCGAGCACCCTTCCCGACACCGGGTCGGACCCGCGCCTGCTGTTCCTCACGGGCCTCGCACTGACGCTCCTCGGCGTGGGGCTGCGGCTCCGCACCGCTGATGCCGACGTCTACTGAGCGGACCGAGACGGGCGGCCCGCAGGAAACCGAGAGCGTCGCCGCCGAGCTCGCGCGGCGGCTGGCGCCCGGCGACGTCGTGCTCGTCTCGGGCGACCTGGGCGCGGGCAAGACGACGTTCGTGCGTGGCGCCTGTCGCGCGCTGGGCGTGACCGGCGCCGTGACGAGCCCGAGCTTCACGATCGCCCAGCGCTACGAGGGCACGATCGGAGTCTCGCACCTCGACCTGTACAGGCTCGGCGACCTCGACGGCGAGGATCCCGCACTGCTGGCCGGCGAGCTGGCCGAGGACCGAATCGCGTTCATCGAGTGGCCCGAGGTCGGCGCGCCCGCCGGCCTGGACCCCGCTCGCGTCGTAGCGCGCGTGCGACTCGAGCATCGTGGTGGCGATCGCCGCCTCGTCGCAGTGCAGGCGTGATCGTCCTCGGCTTCGACACCGCTACGCCCGCGACCGCCGTTGCGCTGCTTGACGAGTCGCGGCCGGACGAGGCCGAGGAGCGCCGCCACGAACCGGCGCCGGGCGAGCGCCCCGGCCACGCAGCACAGCTGCTCGCGCTCGCCGCCGAGCTGCTCGGCGGGGCGCGGTTGGGCTTCACCGACGTCGACCGAATCGCGGTCGGCCTCGGCCCGGGCGGGTTCACCGGCTTGCGGATTGGCGTCGCGACCGCCCGAGCGCTCGCGCAGTCCACGGGCGCCGAGCTCGTCGGCGTCTCGACGTTGCGCGCGCTCGCCTCCGTGGCCGAGCCCGGGGCGCCCGCGGGCAGCGGCGTGCTCGCCGTGATCGACGCCCGTCGCGGCGAGGTCTTCGCGGCCGGCTGGCGCGACGGCGTGCCGCTTATCGGGCAGGTTGCGCTGGTGCCCGAGCAGCTCACGCAGCTTGTCGGCGAGGTGGGCGGGACCTGGCTGGCCGTGGGCGATGGCGCGCTACGATTTCGGGCCGACCTGGAAGGCGCCGGCTGCAGTGTTCCCCCGGACGGATCCGCGCAGCACGGCGTCAGCGCCCCGGCGATCTGCCGGCTTGCGCTGCAGGCATCACAGGGGACGGCGCGCGACTTGGTCGTTCCCGACTATTTGCGCCCCCCCGACGCCGTCCCCGCCCGCAAGAAGACCGACTCGTGACCGACGGACCGCTTGAGATCCGCCGCCTGACCTACGCGGACCTGCCGCAGATCATCGCGATCGAGCGGCGCGCGTTCCCGACGCCGTGGTCGCTGGCCATGTTCGTGCTCGAGCTGTCCAAGCCCTCGGGCATCTGCCTTGCGGCGCTGAAAGGCGGCGTCATGGTCGGCTACCTCGTCTGCTCGCGCTACGACACGGTCTGGCACATCATGAACGTGGCCGTCGATCCCGATCGGCGCCGCGCGGGCGTCGCGACCGCGCTGCTGCTCGATCTGTTCGCGCGCCTCGACGGGCCGCACGTGCGCTTCACGCTCGAGGTGCGCGAGTCGAATCTCCCGGCGATCGCGCTGTACGAGCGCTACGGTTTTCGCTCCGCCGGCCGCCGGCGGCGCTACTACCAGGACAACGGCGAGGACGCGGTCATCATGTGGCGCACCGAAGCGACGCTCGCGGGTCACCTCGACGGCGTGCCCAACGCCTCGCCGGCGTGATGAGCGCCGACCTGATACTCGGCATCGAGACGAGCTGCGACGACACGTGCGCGGCGGTCGTCACCGGCGCCGGCGAGATCCGCTCGAACGTCATCTCCTCGCAGGGGATCCACGACGCCTACGGCGGCGTCGTGCCCGAGATCGCGTCGCGCCACCATCTCGAGCTCGCCAACGTGGCCGTCGACGACGCGCTGCGGCGTGCCCGGACGACGCTCGACGCGATCGATCTCGTCGCGGTGACGCAGGGACCGGGCCTCGTCGGCGCGCTGCTCGTCGGCGTGTGCACCGCGAAGGCGATCGCGGCCGCGCGTGGGCTGCCGCTGGTGGGAGTGGACCACCTCCAGGGCCATGTGGCGGCGAACTTCCTGCGCGTGGACGGCAGCGCGCAGCCCATCATGGAGCCGCCGTTTCTCTGCCTGATCGCCAGCGGCGGCCACACGTTGCTCGCGCGCGTGGACGACCACGCGTCCTTCAGCATGCTCGGGCGCACGCTCGACGACGCCGCCGGTGAGGCGTTCGACAAGGGGGCGCGGCTGCTCGGCCTGCCGTTCCCCGGCGGTCCCGCGCTCGAGCGCCTGGCACGCGACGGCGATCACACCGCGTTTTACTTCCCGGTGGCGCGCAACCTCGCGGGTCTGGACTTCTCGTTTGCGGGGGTGAAGACCGCGCTGCTGTACTGCGTGCGCGACCTCGGGCAGGATGCGGCTGCGCGGCGCGCGGCCGACCTGGCGGCGAGCTATCAGACAGCGATTGTCACGGCGCTGGTGCAGCGCTGCGAGCGCGCGCTGGAGCAGACGGGCCTTACTCGCCTGGCAGTCGCCGGCGGCGTCGCATGCAACGAGGCGCTGCGCGAGCGCCTTACGACGCTCGGCGTCACGCTCGGCGTCCCGCCGCGCGAGCTGTGCACCGACAACGCGGCGATGATCGCCTCGGCGGCCCGCTTCACCGACGAGCAGCCGTTCCCGTCCTACGTAGCGCTCGACGTCTATGCCTCCGGCGAGCGCGCGCTCGCATGATGGCGGCCACGAGCCTCGTCCTCTACAGCCGCCCCGGCTGCCACCTCTGCGACGACGCACGCACCGTGCTGGAGCGCGTCGGCCAGCCGTTTCATGAGATCGACATCACGACCGACGACGAGCTGCACGCTCTCTACCTTGAGCGCATCCCCGTCGTCACGATTAAGGGCGTAGAAGCGTTCGAGTTCTTCGTCGACGAAGCCGTGCTGCGCAGGCGACTGGATAGAGTGCCGCCGAGATGACGCCGGGCGATCTCGTTTCTCCCCCGAACGACCCGACGGGTGACTCGGAGGCGATGCATGATGGTTCAGCGGGTGTCGTAGAACGCCTTTCGCTGGGCGTCGCGGCGCGGCTGTCGCGCTACCTGCAGGTGCTCACGCAGGCCAAGAAGATGGGCAAGGAGACGATCTCCTCGCGCGAGCTGAGCGACTACACGCACGTCAACTCGACGCAGATCCGGCGCGACTTCTCGGGCTTTGGGAAGTTCGGCAAGCGCGGAGTCGGCTACAACGTCGACGCGCTCCTCTCGCAGATCCGCAAGATCCTGCGCACCTCGGGCCAGCACAACATCGCGCTGTTCGGCGCCGGCCACCTCGGCCGGGCGATCTCCTCGTCGGACATCTTCGCCGACCACGGCTTCCGCGTCGTCGCGATCTTCGACAACGACAAGCGAAAGGTCGGCCACAAGGTCGGCACCACGACCGTGCGCCACAGCTCCGACCTGCGCTCGGTCGTCGCGGAGGAGGACATCGTCGTCGGCGTGCTCGCCGTGCCCACCGTGGCGGCGCAGCCGATCGCCGACGATCTCGTCGAGGCGGGCGTGAAGATCATCTTCAACTACTCCGAGGCGCTGCTGCAGGTGCCGCCGGAGGTCACCGTGCACACCTCGTCGCCCGCGGTCGACCTGCTCTACGCGCTGTACTTCTATCTGACGTAGTCAGATTCAGCCGGCAGGACGCATCCCGATGCCCATACAGATAGACACGATCGAGGAGATATTCGCGGCCTCCACGGACCTCACCGTGGGACTCGAGGAGGAGTTCGCGATCCTCGATCCGCAGACGCTCGACCTGGTCTCGCGCTTCGAGGAGCTGCGCGCGGCGGCGGCCGATCAGGATCCGAAGCTGTTTGAGGCGATCACCGGCGAGCTGATCGCATCGGAGATCGAGATCGTATCGGGCCGCGGCGAGGACCTGGCCGACGCGATCGCGCGCCAGCGCGACGCGCGACGGCGGCTGTTTCAGATCGCCGGCGAGCGCGGCGTCGCGCTCGGGTCGACGGGCACCCATCCGTGGGCCGACTACCGCGAGCAGCCCAACATCGACACCGAGCACTACCGCCGCGTCGTCGAGGGGCTCGGCTACGTCGCGCGACGCAACAACACCTTCTCGCTGCACGTGCACGTCGGGACGTGCGACATCGACCGCGCCGTGCGGGCCTGCGACCGGTTGCGCCCGGTCCTGCCGCTGCTGCTCGCCGTCAGCTGCAGCTCGCCGTTTCTCGAGGGCCAGCACACCCAGCTGCACTCGGCGCGCACGCAGATATTCACGAAGTCGTTTCCGCGCTGCGGCGTGCCCGACGCGTTCGGTGGCTGGCCGGCGTTTCGCGACTACCTCGACCTGCTGCTCCGCACGAGCTCGGTCGTCGAGTACACGCAACTGTGGTGGTCGATCCGCCCGCATGCGTCGTTCGGCACCATCGAGGTGCGCATCTGCGACGCGCAGATCACGGCGGCCGAATCCGAGGAGCTCGCGGGGCTGATCGTGGCCTGTGTCGGGCAGGCGCTGCGCGACATCGACGAAGGCGTGCCGTTCGAAGACCCCGCGGCGCGACTGATCGAGGAGAACCTGTGGCGAGCGCTGCGCTACGGCATGGAAGGCCGCATGATCGACCTCGGTCGCGGGGTGGAGATCGAAACCCGCGCGGCGCTCGACGAGCTGCTCGCTTGGACGGCTCCGGTCCGCGAGGAGACGCGCATCGAGGCCGCCTTCGACGGCCCCAACGGGGCTCAGCGCCAGCGCGCCGCGCTGGCCGAGGGCACGGACCTGCGCGATGTCTACGCTTCGACGGTGCGCGACACCATGACCACGTACGCCCAGGAGGTTCCGGCATGAGCGAGAAGACGCCCCCGCCCGACGAGCACGCCGCAGAGACGCAGATCCCAGGCGAGGGCGAGCTCACCGACGAGGAGCTGCGCGCCGCCTACGAGGACGAGCTCAAGCGCATCCGCGTCGATGACGTGCTGATCCAGACAGTCGTCTCGCTGTTGAACCTCGCCGCGCGCCGCGCGGGCCTGGCCGGAACCGACGAGGAGGAGATCGACTTCAGCCAGGTCGCGCAGGCGATCGAGGCCACGCGCGCGCTGCTGCCACTCGTCGAACCCGTGCTCGGGCCCGAGGTCAAGCAGGTGCGTGACGCGCTGTCGCAGCTCCAGCTCGCCTATGCGCGCTCGGGGGCTACGCCGCTGCCGGCCGACGCCGAGGGCGAGCCTGCCGCACCGCAGCAGCCCTCCACAGAGAGGGCGCCGTCCAGCGGGCGGCTGTGGGTGCCCGGTCAGTAGAGTCGTTTCGCGCCCTGCTGCGGGACCGGCGCTTCAGGGCATGCCAGAGCGCGCCGACCGCCGGAAAGGTTAGACTCCGCGCGCGTTTGACGTGGCTGGGGCCGCTGCCGGGGTTGGGGGCTGCTGCCGCTTGCCCGCGGCAGCACGACGTCCTTGGCATCAACGACTTTGGAGGCTCGTTGACTTGAGTGAGTTCCTGACGGACCACGGAGTTCTCGTGGCGCTCGTATGCGCCGGCCTGGCAGTGCTCTATGGAGCGCTGACGACCAGGTCGCTGCTGGCGCTGTCTCCCGGCAACGAGCGGATGGTGGGGATCTCCAAGGCCGTGCAGGAGGGCGCTTCTGCCTACCTGCGCCGCCAGTACACCACGATCGGCATCGTCGGCGTGGTCCTCTTCGTCGCGCTGATTCCGCTGCAGAGCCTCGAGGTGGCGGTCGGCTTCGCGCTCGGCGGTCTGCTGTCCGCGGCGGCCGGCTTCATCGGAATGAACGTGTCCGTACGCGCGAACTGCCGCGTCGCCGAGGCCGCGCGCGGCGGCATCTCGCCCGCCCTCGACGCCGCCTTCCGTGGTGGCGCGATCACCGGCATGCTCGTCGTCGGCATGGCGCTGCTCGGCGTGGCGGGCTACTACGGCGCGCTCACGGCGCTCTTCGACAACAGCCAGAAGGAGGCCATCGACGCGCTCATCGGCCTGGGCTTCGGCGGCTCGCTGATCTCCGTCTTCGCGCGGCTTGGCGGCGGCATCTTCACCAAGGGCGCCGATGTCGGCGCCGACCTCGTCGGCAAGGTCGAGGCCGGCATTCCCGAGGACGATCCGCGCAACCCGGCCGTGATCGCCGACAACGTCGGCGACAACGTCGGCGACTGCGCCGGCATGGCCGCCGACCTGTTCGAGACCTATGCCGTGACCGCCGTCGCGGTCATGCTGCTCGGCGTCCTGACGTTCGCGGGCGACAACGCGACGCAGGTCGCGCTCTACCCGCTGGTGCTCGGCGGGGTGGCGATCATCGCGTCGATCATCGGCACGTTCGCGGTCAAGTCGGCGGCGGGCAACGTCGAGCGCGCGCTCTACCAGGGCCTGATCTTGTCCGGCCTGATCGCCGCGGCGGCCTTCTATCCGATCACGAACTGGCTCATGGCAGACCTCGTCACGCGCACGTCGGACGTCAGCGTCTTCGCGCCGTCGGTCACCGAGCTGTATGTCTGCTCGCTGATCGGCCTCGCCGTCACCGCGGCGCTGTTCGTCATCACCGACTACTACACGTCGACGCGCTTCGGCCCCGTCAAGAAGACGGCGTCCGCCTCGCAGACCGGTCACGCGACGAACATCATCTCCGGTCTCGCGCAGGGCATGCAGGCCACCGCGCTGCCGGCGCTCGTGCTCGCGCTGGGGATCTTCGGCGCCAACGAGCTCGGCGGCATCTATGGCATCGGCGTCGCGGTGATGGCGCAGCTCGGCCTCTGCGGTCTGATCGTCGCGCTCGATGCCTTCGGCCCGATCACCGACAACGCCGGCGGCATCGCCGAGATGGCGGAGATGCCCGAGGAGGTTCGCGCCGTCACCGATCCGCTCGACGCCGTCGGCAACACGACGAAGGCCGTCACCAAGGGCTACGCGATCGGCTCGGCGGTGCTCGCCGCGCTCGTGCTGTTCGCGGCCTTCAAGATCGAGCTCGAGGAAGAGCTCGTCAGCGGCGGCAAGGAACCGGTCACGTTCCTGCTCGACAAGCCCGAGGTGCTGATCGGCCTGCTGATCGGCGGCATGATGGTCTACCTGTTCGGCGCGCTGTCGATGGAGGCCGTGGGCCGCGCCGGCGGCGCCGTCGTCGAAGAGGTGCGCACCCAGTTCCGCGAGAAGCCGGGCATCATGGACGGCACCGAGGATCCGGACTACGCGCGCTGCGTCGACATCGTCACGAAGACCGCCCAGCGCGAGATGATCGTCCCGTCGCTGATCCCGATCGTCTTCACGCTGATCGTCGGCCTGCTGAGCGTCGAGGCGCTCGGCGGCCTGCTGATCGGCGTGATCGTCGTCGGCCTGTTCGTCGCCGTCTCGATGACGGCGGGCGGTGGCGCGTGGGACAACGCCAAGAAGCTGATCGAGGACGGCTCGTTCGGCGGCAAGGGCACCCTGGCGCACGAGGCCTCGATCACGGGCGACACCGTCGGCGACCCCTACAAGGACACCGCCGGTCCCGCTATCAACCCGATGATCAAGGTCGCGAACATCGTCGCGATCCTGATCATCCCCCTCGTCGCGTAGCGGCTCGTCGTCTCAGCCGTAGCCCGAGGCCAACGGCTGGACGGGCTGGATCGCGTGGCCAGCAGCTCCTCCTTCCAGCCGACGCGCAACGGGCGGGCCGTGGGTGCGCATTCCGCCGGGTCGTGGCGAAGTTGCTGCTCATAGCGCTGCACAGACGACACGACCGCTCCGCGGCAGGCTCGTGGGTCGCCCACCCGGGCAGAACACCTGAACTGTTTCGCGGCGCCGACCTGGCCGCCCCGAAGGACGGCCCTCACCCGAATGTCTGTCCGCGCGCGCGGCGATCCTACTGGCATGGCGACACGCGACGCTCGCCTTGAGCGGATCCGGCTGAGCTTCGCTCGCGCCCATCCCGTCGACCGGGCGTCGGCCACGCTCGTCCGTCGATGAACGCGCTCGACGAGCTCGGCGGGGGCACGTGGAGGGTCGACTCGGGGTTCTCGTCGGTCACGTTCAGCGTGCGTCACCTCGACGTCCGGGATTACCGCGTGGGCTTTCGTGAGATCGCCGGCGCGCTGGACGCGGGCGTGGGCAAGCTGGAGATCTCGGTCGCGCTCGACAGCCTCGACCTCAACCAGCCGGACATCCGGTCGCGGCTGCTGTCGGCGGAGTTCCTCGATGCTGCGACGCATCCGCAGGCGCACTTTCTCGCCGCGCAGGTACGCGGTGAGGAGGGCTCGCGCGACGTGGCTGTCCCCGGGGAGCTGACGATTCACGGCGTGACGCGCAGCGTCGAGGCGAGCGGCCGCATCGGCGTGCCGGGTCCGGCGCTGCTGACCGGCCTCGATCAGGTCACGGTCGAGCTGGCGGTGACGATCGACCGGCGCGAGTTCGGTATTGATTGGCAGGAGGAGTTGCCCGGCGGCGGGATCACGCTGTCAAACGACGTTACGATCGAGGCCGTGCTCGAGTTTGCCAGGGACTGACGTGTCGTGAACAGCTACCACGCCATGGGCCGCGGCTACGACGAGATCCGGCGACCCGATGGTCGTGTCGCGTCGGCGATCTGGGCGGCGCTCGGCAGCGCGTCGAGCGTCGTCAACGTGGGCGCGGGTGTCGGGTCCTACGAGCCCCCACGATCGGGAGGTCATCGCAGTCGAGCCCTCCGAGGTGATGATCGCTCAGCGCCCGGCGCATGCCGCTCCGGCGATTCGCGCTGCCGCGGAGGCGCTCCCGCTCGGCGATCGGTCGGTCGATGCGGCGATGGCGGTGTTGACGCTGCATCACTGGGACGACATCGAGCAGGGAGTCAGCGAGCTGCTCCGGGTCGCTCGGCAAGCCGTCGTCGTCGTAACGATGGACATCGAGATCGTCGCCCAGCAATGGGTCATCCGCGATTACCTGCCTGAGACGCTGGCCGTTCACGGCGCCGGCTGTCCTTCGATTGCGCGTCTGCTCGAGCTGCTCCCGTGCTCGACCGCGACGGTGCTACCGGTACCGCGCGACTGCACGGACGGCTTCATGGCCGCGTTCTGGGGACGCCCCGAGTCATACCTCGACCCCGCCATCCGCGCTGCCACCTCGCCCTGGCATCAGCTTGCGCCGGAGACCATCGACCGCGCGTTGGATCGGCTGAGGAGCGATCTCGCGAGCGGCGAGTGGGATGAGCGCTATGGCCATCTCAGGCGACAGTCGACGCTCGATGTCGGACTGCGGCTCATCCACTCCGACGTGCTGGCCCGATCGGGCGCGGTGCTCGAGTTCGCCCGCGAAAACTGACGCGGCGTATGATGCGGGCGATGCGCCGGCTTGCACTCGTGGCATGCGCGTGCACCGTCTTTGTGGCCGGCTGTGGCGGGGCCTCGCAGGAGGACGAGGTCAAGCAGGCCTTCGACGACTACACCCAAGCGGTGAAGGACAAGGACGGGGAGAAGCTCTGCGACTCCATCGCCTCGCCCGAGCTCGCCGAGATGTCAAGCGACGAGAGGGCGAAGGAGATCGATCTCTGCAAGGACGAGTTCTCCGCAGGAGACTTCGGCGACGCTTCCGATGAGCTCGATGACACCGAGCTTGCAGAGATCGCCGTTGACGGCGACCGAGCCACGGCGCAGGTGACCGCCACGGTGAATGCCAAGCAGGAGACCTCCAAGCAGGAGACCTCCAAGCAGGAGACCTCCAAGCAGGAGACCTCCAAGCAGGAGACCTCCAA
>Ga0183260_10003739_pt1 | contig 12231 bp, 11 predicted proteins | sample AntDrymUQ4972206_2_FD_129768 | JGI IMG/M metagenome (GOLD analysis project Ga0183260, IMG submission 129768) | Polar desert sand microbial communities from Dry Valleys, Antarctica - metaG UQ497 (22.06) (version 2) (version 2) | ecosystem: Environmental > Terrestrial > Soil > Desert | place...
GAGCCGATCCTCATGCGACTGCGCGAACTGGCCACTCCGGGGATGGTGATGTCGGGCAGCAAGGACGAGGGCGCGCTGATCGGGTCGGTCAAGCCACAACAACTGCCCCCGGGTCGGGGCTGGCTGGTCACCCGCAAGGAGGGCGTACGGCTGATCCAACTTGCCTGGTTGCCGCCGAAACATTGATCAAACATTGACGGGTAACCGGTTGTTCACTTGGATCGGGTTAGGTACGGAACCAACGGTCAACGAATTCCGTCTACCTGGCAGGGCGAAAAGCTGTTCGCGAGAAGCCGAACGCGAGGCGTGCCCGACCGGGACACGGCTTCGTTGAATCGACTAGAGACACAAAGGCTCCGCCCGACCGCGGGGCCGGTGAACTGACTGGGACGCGGGAGCATGACATGAGCGGTGACGAGAACAACAACTGGATAAACAGCGCCCCGGTCAAGGGGGACAGCACGGGTGGCTTCCCGGGCGGCAGCGGAATCGAGGTCCGGCCGGACGGGCTGAAGCTGTTCAGCACCCAGGCCGAGGGTGAGGCGAAGAACTTCACTACTGGCTTCATCGACGGTTTCATGCCGCTGACCCAGCAAGCCGGCCAGATCGGTATGTCGTTCCAGGAAGCAGCCAACTTTGCTGGCCGGCACGGGGAGGCGATCAACGCGACCAGCATGCTGGGCAAGGACGCCACGGTCGGCCTGCTGGCCCTCGGGTTGGGCGCTAAGACCATCGCGATCAACTACATCAATGGCGATGCCACCTCGGCCGCTACGCTGCCGCAGGTGCTGGACGCCTTCGACGCCTCCAAGGGCAATGGCCTCAGAGACGACCTGGAGCGGACCGACCAGGAGGCCCGCGCCGGGTCCGGCAAGGACAATACGACGCGGCTGCCCGAGGCGAAGCCGGTGGACACTGACGACTTCCACAACCCCACCGACCCGGGCTTCTCGAAGACCATCGATCTCGGCGACAACGCCAGCTACACGGTTCCGGGTGCTTCGGACTGTCTCGACATCGAGATGGCTGGCCCGGAAACCACCAACCCGGTGACCGAACAGTACCGCGATGACCTCACGAAGGAGAATTACCAGCCGGCCCCCTACGACCCGGACGATTACCGCTAGCTCCCGCGTGCTTGCGCCGCTCTCTCTTTCACCACGAGCGTCTGCCGGGAGTTCTGTGATGGCTGAAGATCCAGGCGAGGCCCCCTCGCCCCCGACCGGGAACTACGACGTGAAGCCGGTGAAAATGCCGGATGCGCCGGACTGGCGACCGCTCACGATCACGGAGCACTACCAGATGCTCAGTCAGCTGCGCGACCAGGCGGCTCGTGCGTCAGCGGAGATGTGGGGAAATGCCGCGGCCCAGATGGAGAGCACGCGGAACAACCTGCGAGGCTACGGACATTCGCTGAGCCAGGATTGGCGTTCCCAGGCCGCAGAGCCGTTCTTCGAGTACGTCGAGGGTACGAACACGTCATTGGACAGGTGGGCACAGGCCGCGCGGACCAACCAGATCCGGCTGAACCGGCTGGCCGATGCGATCGAGACCGCGCAGACTCAGATGGAGACGCTCTACGCATCCTTCAAGGCCAATGTCGCGAGCATCGACGAGAACGAGTTCGGCGCGGGATGGATGGGTGACGAAGACGAGGACGACATGGCCGAGGAGGTCCGGCAGAAGACCGAGGAATCCCGGCGGATCATGCAAACCCTGTCCGACGTGTACAACGGCACCGCCCTCGACATAGACAGCAAGTTCCAAGGCCCGGCCGATGCGCGCAAGCCCACCGCTGCGGAGATGGCTCGTGCGCTCGGCGGCCCGCCCGGGAGAGCTTCCGCTCCCGGTGCGCCACCCGGCGGCGTGGGGGGCGCTCCCCGCGGGGCCCCTCCGGCGGCGCCCGGAGGTCCCGGCGGTCACACCGCCATGGTGATGGGCCCCAGCGTCGGATCCTTGGGTCCGCAACCCGCGGCGCCAAAAGGACCGGCACCGGTCGCACCCAGAGCACCGGCACCGGCGGCAGCTCCGGTGGCTCCGGCAGCCCTCGGTCCGGTCGGCCCCGCACCGACCGCACCGACCTTGCCCGCCGGCGGTATGACACCCGCTGCAGCCACCGGTCTGGGTGCTCCGCCGGTCGCCCCGGTGATCGGCGGGCCGGGCGCGACCGCTCCACGAGGCGCGCCACCGGCTGCTCCGGTGATCCCGGCCGGCGCTGCTGGGACCGTCCCCGGCGGTAGCGCCGCTGCGCGTGGCGCCCCGCCGGCCGCGCCGGTGATCCCGCCGGGTGCTGCTGGCACCGGTCCTGGCGGTACGAGCGCTCCCCGTGGTGCACCCCCGGCCGCCGCACCGACCATGCCCGGCGGCAGCGCGCTGCAGGGCCGCAACGCTCCAGCGGCCCCCGGCGGCGTCCCACCGAGCCCCGGTCGCGGGATGAGCCCGCAGATCCCCGGGCGATCCGGGATGCCGTCGGCGCCAGGCATGGGTTCCGGTACCCGACCGGGCAGCCCAGGAATGGGTGCGCCGCCGAGCCCTGGCCGGGGCGCGCAGCCGAGTCGTCCCGTGATGGGGACACAGCCGGGACGCCCGGGCATGGGTTCACCTGGCAGCCCAGGAATGGGCGGACCGCCCGGCAGCCGACCAGGACCAGCCGGTCGCGGCGCGCCGGGTTCATCGACGTTGCCGGGTCGGCAGGGACCCGGACCGTCCGCGGGCAAGCCCGGTAGTGGGATGCCGCCTGGTAGTCCGGGGGTCCCGCGGTCGCTGCAGGGCAGCCGGGGCAACCCCGGCGGACCTGGTGGCCCGGGCAATCGCGGTGCACCCGGCGGGCGTGGCGCTCCGATGCACCCCAGTCCGCCCGGATCGTCCGGAACGCGTGGGCTGCGCGGCCGCACCGGTCCGGTGCGTGCCGGGTCGCCGGAGAGCGCACAGACGACGCGCGCGGCTCTGCGCCGTGGCCTGGATGGTCGCGGCCTCTCGACGCCCACGCGCGGACCCGCGACACCCGCATCGGCAGGACCGCTGCCTCGTCCGACGAGCGGGACGGGCGCAGGCCCGGCCAGGCGCCGCGACGAGGAGCGGGCGGCTGCGACACCGCAGATGGTCGGCGACGAGGAACTGTTCGCTGTGAAGAGCGAGGGACGAGCGGTCATCCAACCGAGTGAGGAGAAGGTGCACGCCAAGCGACCGGGACCGGCTCTGGGCCGCAGCTAGTGCCCTCGTGCCAGTCTCGCTCACGGTCGCGGATCGGGCCCGGGACGCGCTGTTCGTCGCTCGTAGGATGGTCTGGTGACCACTCCGCCTAGCGGGCCGCCGTCCTCGGACCCGCCGAAAAGGCGGCTGGCGGCGCGGCCGTCTTCCGGATCCGGACTGGCCGCGCCTCGACCAGGCGGACAGCCGGCCAAGATGTCGCCTGTGGCAGCCGCAGAGGCCCTCGCGGCGCCGGCGGCCGCTGCCGAGGCAGCCGCTGCGCCGGCCGGTCAGGCAGAGCATGCCCAAGCCGGTCGCGGCGGCACGCAGCGGCAACTGGTCGGAGCGGGCGCCACCACGGCCGCGGCTGCCACGTCGGGCACGATCTTGGGCGAACGCGCCGGCGACGGGCAATCGCAGGGGCAGGCAGCCCGAACAGGCCAGGGTCGAGGAACCGCGGCTGGCCGCGGGGACGCGGCCGGTCGTGGGTTGGCCCAGGGCAGCGCCGCTGGTGCGCCTGCGGCCGTGGCAGCGCCCGGTCGGGGCGTCGGTCGTCGCGAGACCGAACCGGAGTCCGAGGTGGAGTCGGGGGCAGTGAACCCCGTCGCGACCACGCCGATCAGCGGCTCGCCGGTGGTGTCCCTGTTCGGGATCCGGGCAGGTCAACTGGTCTCAGTCGAGCTGACCATCCTCGGCGTTGCGCTCGTGCATCGCGAGCGGTTGAGCATTCTCATTCCGGTCTCGGCCGCTGCGCTGATCGTTGTCGGTCTCACGATGATCCGGCGCCGCGGACATTTCCTCTATCAGTGGTTGGCGTTGTGGCTCCGCTACCGCACCCGGCGTCGTCATCGGCGGATCCTCGGCGGTGAGTCGGCCGAACGCGACGAGGTCGCGACGACTCTGCTGGCCTCGGTCGCGCGCTCGGCCGAGATCGCCCCGGTCGAGATCGAGGACATCGAGGTCGCCTTGATCTCCCACGCCGGCGGTCTCACCGCGGTGCTCGAGGTTGTCCCGCTCGACGCCGGAGGTTTCATCGAACCGAGTCACCTGCTGCCTCCGCTGACCGCATTGTTGCCCACCGCCGAACTCGGCAGACCGGTGGTCAGCGTGCAAGTCATCATCCAATCCATCCCAGCGCCGAACTTCCTCGGCCTGGAGGACTCCGCGGCGATCTCCTATCGGGAGCTCAGCGGAGGCATCGTCCCGGCCACCCGGGGCTGCTGGATGGCGGTGCAGGCCGAACACGTCGCCGAGGACTGCACCGCCGCGGACTTACAGGATTCGGTCACTCGTGCGGTGACCAGACTCCAGCGCCGGCTCCGCAAGGCAGGTCTACGGGCCCGGATCCTGAACCAGGACGAGATCGCCAGCGAGTTCCTGACCTTGGCCCGGGTACAACCCCGTGAGGCAGCGCAGACCGGTTCGTCTCGCCGGCGGCCGAAGCTGGCCAGTCCCGCGGTGACCGAGCACTGGCGGACCTGGTCGGCGGGTCCACAGGTGCATACCGCCTTCCGACTGCTCGACTGGCCGGACCTGTCCGACCCGGACGGGCGGGAACTGCTGGATCGATTAGTGCACACCCCCACGCTGGCCACCACGGTGTCGGTCGCAGCGCGGTGGCGACCGACTACCGACGACTTGGAGCTCGAGGCAGTGATCCGGGTCACCCTGCCCGATGCGGCGGCCGTCGATCGGGCGACCAAGCAGATCCGAGCGGTCGTCGAAGATCTCGGCGGGCGAATCGAACGCCTCGACGGCGAACAGGTCTTCGGAGTCGCCGCGTCCCTGCCGCTGGGTGGATTCTTGTCGTGACCGTTCCGCCGCTGACCCACCTCGGTTCCCACGTCGTGCATGCCGAACCGGCCGCTGCCATTGCCATGCACACGGGTGGCGCAGGATTGATCCTTGGCGCGGACACCGACGACAAGCCGGTCACAATCGGCTTGTTCCGTCCTGAGCCGACGACCGTGGTAGCCATCAGCGGGCTAGCGCTGGCCCAGTTGCTCAGCTTCCGGGCGCTGGCCATCGGCGCCCAGATCCTCGTGCAGACTCCGCGATCAGGAGCCTGGGAGAGCTTCCTACACCTCGCCGCGGGGTCCACCGGCGCGATCGGCCAGGTGGAGCGGGCCGGTCCCAATCGACCGGGAACGGCCAATCAACCGCAACTCCTGCTCATCGACAACGACTCCAGCGCCACGACGCAGCACCGGCCCGGGGCCAGCTTCGCCACGACGTTGACCGTGCACGATCAGCTGACCCAGTGGAACGTCGACTCGCTCGGCGGCGCCGACATGGTCCTCCTCCAAGGGCTGTCCATGGCCGAGGCTCGGCTGGCCGGGACTGCCCTGGGCATCGCCGCGCCGGAACGAGCGTTGGCCGGGTTGCCCCCGGACACTGTCGTGATTGCGGCCCGAAACTCGTTGCGCTCCACCCGGATTGTCGAAACCTCAATCGAGAAGTGGTTGATCGGACCGATTGCTCGGCATGCGAGCAAGGGCGGGCGCTGAAGCGCTTCTCTTCCTCGGAGGCCCGCCTGGCAGGGAGGCTCAGTTCTTGGGCGGGACCAACAGGGTCGTGTTCTCCCGCAGGCCGCGTACCTCGTCGCGCTGGACCCAACCGCGGTAGACACCGCGTTCGATCCGCTTTAATCCCAACGCCAGGGCGCGCGGAACCTGGCCGCCGATGTATTCGAGCAGCAGTTCGTCGTCGCGCTCGTCCATGACCAGGCACGGTTCGCCCCGCCACTGGCAGACCATCGTGATGTGGGCCACCATGTCGCACTCGGCGGCGTTGACCAGCCGCAGGTAGATCCCGGAGTCCAGTTCTTCGAACTCGTCCAGAGGTTGGGTGGAGCGCAGGTGCACCCAGAGACTGTCGGAGTGCTGGTCGAGGGTGCATGGGTACTCCATCCCCTGCCAGCGGGCTCGGTAGGAGCACCAGGTCGTGCTCATCCGAAGTCCCCGCCCAGGAAAGCCCGGGTATCCCGGTCCTCCTCGGGCGGCAGCGGAACGGCCAGCATCCACGTTCCGCGGTCGCCGTCCCAGACCGCCCGGCGGGATTCGCTGCCTTCGATGGTGATCTCGACGACTTCCGAGCGATGCGGCAGTCCGATCCCGTCGACCTTGAACTCTCGGATGACCTGGTCGACGTTGGGAACGAAGCCGGTACCGACGAAGGGCGGTTCCTCGATCACCCAGCCGTCCATCGCCGCGCGGGAGACTTCGGTGGTCCCGCCGTAGGGGCTGCGATAGAGAGCCGGCCCGATCGCCGGCCAGCGGAGCAGGAAAACCGAGCCGTCATCGTCGATAAGTTCGCGTTCGTCCTGCGATCGGCCGAGCGCGTCGAGCAGCACGTTGGGACTGCCGATGTGCTTGACGTCGGCGAGCAGGTGGACATATCCCGACACTCGATTGTCCCGGCGGGCGAATAGCCCCGACATCGCGGCGGGAGGCAACGGCTTTTGGACCAATGGTGGGCTTTGACCGGGAGACGCGAGCTGCTCGAGAGCCATGTCCGGTGCAGCCACCCGAGCGATGGTGCGGGGTTCCAGGAGAATCTGCATCGGCAATCCCGGGTTGACCGCCAGCCCCCATTGCGGATCGGGCCAGCCTGCGGCCATTTCGACCAGGGACGTGATCCGGCAGTGGATGGCCTGGCCGTCGGTCCCGGCGCCCATGGATTCCACCGACGTGTAGGCCAGCAACCAGGTCCGGTCCTCGCGTGCCGCTGTCGCCCACCGTGGCGCTTCGATGCCGGCGGCCCCTTCGGCGCTGATCGGTAAGGCCAACTCGGTGGTCCTCAGCAGTGCCAGGCAGGCGCCGGAGTTCTGCGCTCGATAGGCGGCCCAGAGCTGCTCCTCGAACGGACCGGTCGGCTCCCAGGTCGGCATCGGCTCAGCCTAGGAGATGATCGTGAACCCTTGCCCGCGCTGCGGTATCGTCCGGCAGCAATGAGATCCGATTCAGGCTGGCAATGAGCCGAACCCTTCAGGTGTCCGCGGATCGGCCCGGTGCGTACCCGGTTCTGCGTGAGGCACTGCTCGATGCTCAATCGGGGGCGACCATCGTTGTGTGGCCCGGCACGTACGAGGAGTCCCTCGACATCCGGGCAGAGTCGGACACCTCGCTGACTATCGCGGCCGGCGAAGGCGGCGAGGTCGTCATCGCCAGCAACGGCTCCTACGACCCGACCATCCGTTGCCGCGGCGGAGCACTGACTTTGCGTGGCTTGACCGTCCGGTCCACGGCCGGAGGTGCTCTCGATGTCGCCGACACGAAGCTGACGGTGGACAAGTGCCGGGTCGAGGCCGGGTACGGAGCCGGCATCAAGGCCACCGATCGCTCCCACCTGTCGATCAAGGACACCTCCATCAAGGGCGCGCAGCAGGGCCTGGTGATCGAGGATTCCGGCGGCACGGTCGACGGAACGAGGATCAGTGAGAGTGCCGACGACGCCATCGTGTTCCGGCTCGGCGCCGATCCGATCCTGCGGGACTGCACGGTCAGCGGTGCCGGGAACCGGGGCGTGTACGCCTACCAGTCGGCCAAGCCCACCCTGGAGAACTGTGAGATCTCCGGGACCGGTGAGGCCGGCATCGCGATCGCGCAGGGCTCGGTCCCGATCCTGACCCGCTGTCACGTGCACGACACACGCGGGGTCGGCATCTCCTTCGCCGCCGGTACGTCCGGGGAGATCAACGCCTGCAAGGTCAACAACACCGCTCTGCCGGGTGTGGACATCGCGGAGGGCGCGTCGGTCACCGTACGAGAGGCAGCGGCTGCAGCTGCGGCCGGCGTCGGGACCGGTGAGGCGGTCAAGGGCGATCCGGCCAAGGTCCAGGAGTTGCTGACCGAACTCGACGAGATGGTCGGACTGGCCGGTGTCAAAGCCGAGGTGAAGTCGATCATCGACGAGATCCAGGTCCAGGAATGGCGGCGCAGCGCCGGACTCAACGTCGGCGGGATGAGCAACCACCTGATCTTCGCCGGTGCGCCCGGCACCGGTAAGACCACGGTCGGCCGGATCTACGGCCAACTGCTCGCAGCACTCGGCGTACTCCCGGGCGGGCCGCTGCGGGAGGTCTCCCGGCGCGACCTGGTCGGTCAGTACTTCGGGCACACCGCCGAGAAGACGGCGACGGTGTTCGAAGAGGCCAAGGGTGGCGTGGTGTTCCTCGACGAGGCGTACACGCTGTCCCGTACGGCCGGGGCCGGGAACGCCGACTTCGGCCAGGAGGCCATCGACATGATCGTGAAGTTGATGGAGGACTGGCGCAACGAGATCGCGGTCATCGCGGCTGGCTACACGACGGAGATGCGTGACTTCCTCGACGTCAATCCAGGGCTTGCCTCCCGGTTCGTCAAGACGATCGAGTTCGAGAACTACTCAGGTGAGGATCTAACCCTGATCACCAAACGGATGATCATCGCCGGTGACTATCACCTTGCACCGGAGGCGGAACCGCTTCTCTTACAGCACTTTTCCACCGTCGAGCGAGGCGAGAACTTCGGCAATGCCCGGGATGCGCGGAAACTTTTCGAGTTGTTGCGCAAGGTCCAGTCCCAGCGGCTGCGGACCCTCGCGCAGCGGCCGAGCCTGGCCGAACTGCAGCTGCTCACCGCCGAGGACATCAAGATCGGCCTGGCCGCCGGATCCTGACACTGCCTCGTTCGTGATCTTGACCTTATTGCGGCGACACGCCGAGAACAACGCTCGAAAACCGCAACAAGGTCAAGATCACGAGTGGACCGGTGAGCCTCAGGCGGTCTTGGCGTCCATCTCGGTCAGGATCTGCTGGTAGGTAGCGCGGATGACCTCGAGCCGGTCCTTGTAGAAGCGGCCTGGCTGAGCGTCGAAGGTTGCCCGGCCACGGTCGGTGCGCAAGGACTCGAACGGTACGGCGTCGGCATCCGGGGGGACGAAGGCGAGCACCTCACCCATCGCGGCCGCAGCGGTGGCCACCTGCTGGCGAGCCTGCCGGGCGGCATCGGTGCCCGGCGTGTGCTTGGTCGGCGTCGCCCGCGCGTAGCGATCGGCCACGAACATCCACTCGCCGGCGTCGAGTAGCTCCGACTGACCGCCGTACCCGAACACCACCGATCCCGGCGGCGGCAGTCGGACGTCCTCGGGGATGGCGAAGACGAACTCACGCTGCTGTCCACATCCTGGGCAGACACCGACGTACCGGCTGGCAAGGTCTCCATCGACCTCGATCACCGAGCTGGTCCGGGCGAAGTTGCCCTCCCCGCAGTCGCAGGGATGCAGATCCATATAGATGTGCGCCTCGGCGTTGGTTCGGGCCAGCCGGAGTGTCGTTGCCACGGAGCACAGGTTAGTGGATCCGCAGCCTGACCGGCTCAGGCCGAAAGTGCACCGCGTAAGGCAGCGGCGGCAAGCTCGGTGCAGGCCGCACGGGTAGCCGGTGCGAGCCGGTCCAGGTCAAGGGCGCCGCCCACCGCGAGGTGCCGATCCGCTGGGATGGCCAGGACGGCGGCACACGAGGAGGCGAACGGTCGACGCGCTTCCTCCAGGCTCAACCCAGGACCCTTCGGTACGACGTTGGTCAGAGCGACGATGCTGCGCTTGGTCAACTCGCCGTACCCGGTGCGCTGGAGCCAGTCCACCGTGCTCTCGGTGGTCAGCACTCCGTCGGCGGTCGCGGTAGTCGCCAGCACCAGGCAGTGCGCGCCGGAGAGCACCCGCTGCATCAGCGGCGTGGCCACGCCCGATCCACAGTCGGTGATCGTGATCGGGAAATGTTGGTAGACCGCATTCATCGCGCCGGTGTAGACCCGCTCGTCCATCTCGGCGCTCTGGGTGGCCGTACGACCACTGGGCAGCACCCAGACGCCCTCGGGGGAGCAACCCAAGGAGCCGGCGAGGATGTCGACCCTGCCCGGATCCCCGGTCACCGCCAAGTCGTGCGCGCTGGCGACCGGCAAGACGCCGGCTCGCAGCGGCAGCGAGCCGTGTCGGGTGTCGGCATCGAACAGGAGAATGTGTTCACGGCGGCTCCGCGCGTAGGTCATCGCTATCGCCACCGCCAACGTGGTCTTACCCGTGCCGCCCTTGAGGCCGATCACGGCCAGCCGCCGGGGTGACACGATCACCGAGGCCAGCAGCGCCGCAGCCGATTCGGCCCTTTTGGCGGCACGCCTGTCGGCACGGCTCCAGCGCGTCCGGCGGCCTCGACTCGCTTCGCGAGTCAGTTCGGCGATCCAGGGATCCAGGTGCGGTGCCATGGGTCGCGCGGAATGCGGGGGCGGTGAACTCATCGAGACGTTAGCCTGCTTCGCACGGTCGCAGCCTATGACGTCGGCACCGGCGGCTGATCTGCGTACCTGCAGGCCGGCCATGCCACGATGTGGCCCATGACGGGTTTCTTGATCAAGGTCGGCGTGAACGCCGTCGCCATCTGGCTGGCCACGCTGGTGGTTCCCGGTATCGGGATCGGCGGGCTCGGCGGAGAGAGTGATACCGGCCAGAACGTGCTCACCTTCCTGGCGATCGGCCTGATCTTCGGCTTGGTCAATGCGGTCATCAAACCGGTCGTGAAGTTGTTGGCGCTGCCCTTCTACATTCTGTCGCTGGGGCTGTTCGCGTTCCTGGTCAACGCGCTGATGCTGCAGATCACCGAGTGGATCTCCGAGGCGACCCCGCTGAGCTTCTACATCGTCGAGTTCTTCTGGGACGCGGTCCTGGCCGCAATCGTGGTCACCTTCGTCAGCATGGTCCTGAATCTGATCCTGCCTGACGGCGACTGACCGATCCCCGCCGTGCCTTCCCGCCTGCCCGCTCGGGTCGGCCGCGCGGGTGCCCTGGCGCTCGGCTCGCTCGCGCTGTCCGGCTACACGACCACCCTGCCCGCCAGGCCAGCCCTGCGCCGTACGACGGTGGTCCGGTCACGTTGGCCACGCCGGTGCTGTTCCGGCCCGTGGCCGGGACGGCCTCCCCGATCTCGCAAGGTTCCTGCCCGGCGCAGCCGTCGACCGGCAGCCAGGACCCCGTCAACGCCCCGGACAGGGACAACGCGTTGTGTTATCCGCTGGCTCCGGCGGTGCTCCAGCTGACCCAGCTAGAGCGGCTGCTCATCGTCATTGGAGTCTCCGGGCCGGTCCTCGAGATGACCCTGCTGAAAGCGGACTCGGCAAGCTTTTGCCACCTGCGGTGAGGCCCACGTCGGCCAGCAAGTCGGCTTCTTGGCCGACGGATCGTCCTGGTCGCACCGATCATCCAGGGTGCGATCACCGGACGGGTCACCATCTCCGGTCTCGACCAAGCCGAGCTCGAGAAACTGCTCGAGACCCTCGTCAACGGCTAGCCCTCACCCCACGGGGTGAGGGTGAAGTTGCCGTGTTGGGGTGACGACGGCCCCGACCGGCGCACCTAGCGTTTCGCACAGAGGAAGAGGAACCGAGGAAGGGACCCCACTGTGCGTGCTCTCAGCTCAGCTCTGTCGCTGCACAAGCCGGCCAGTCGGCGGCTGCGTCGGGCAGCGATCATCCTGATCGCCTCCGGCACGATCCACCTCGTGGTGCTGCTCGCCTTCGGGCTGCCCTGGGCCGGGGCGGTGTCGCTGCGCAAGCCGATCACCTTCGGCCTGTCGATGGGCCTGTTGCTGTGGACCGTCGGCTGGGTGATCGACCAGCTCCCGCCCAAGCCGCGGTCGGAGAAGGTGCTCGGCGTCACGCTGGCTTGGTCAGGTGTGATCGAAGTCGCCCTGATCACCATGCAGGCCTGGCGCGGGGTGCCTTCACACTTCAACTACTCCACGGTGGACGGCATCGTCGTGTTCGTTCTGATGGGGATCGCCGTCGCGGTGCTGTCGGTGGGCCTGCTCGTCGCGACCTGGTGGACGTTTCGCCGACCCCTTGCCCAGCCCACGGTGCGGTTGGCCGTTCGGGCCGGGATGCTCGTCGTCCTGACCGGGCTCGGCATCGGAGAGTGGATCATCGAGCTCGGAAACGACTTCTTCGAACGAGTCGGTGCCGTCCCGGACCAGGTCCTGGCTGGCGAGGCGGGGGTGCCCACCTTCCCGCACGC
>Ga0183260_10003741_pt1 | contig 12226 bp, 9 predicted proteins | sample AntDrymUQ4972206_2_FD_129768 | JGI IMG/M metagenome (GOLD analysis project Ga0183260, IMG submission 129768) | Polar desert sand microbial communities from Dry Valleys, Antarctica - metaG UQ497 (22.06) (version 2) (version 2) | ecosystem: Environmental > Terrestrial > Soil > Desert | place...
CCACACCGCCGGCGCCGAAGGTCGGGTCGAGCTCTCCCGGGTTGGCGTAGGCGCCCGGGGCGGCGATGAGCTGCAGCGCCAGCAGCGACGGCGTCGCCAACGCGACGACGGCAGTGCAGAGTACGCGGGAACGAGGCATGTGAAGGAGTCCCCCAGGTCACGGGCCGGCCGAGTCCGACCCGACAAAAATACAACCTCAAAATAGCCCAGAGTGTCAGGAAGGTGACAGAGAGTGACAGAAGGCGACCGGCGGTAACTCCAGAACGCATCGTGAGGTCTTCCAACGCAGCCGGAGGGGGCCGCGCAGGAATGGTGGTCGAGGCTCGGTCACTCGACGTCTATGTACCTCAGACTGTCCTGCGCTGGCTGGTCGAGCACCCCCGCAGGATGAGCACCACCCTGGACGCGACGCTGGTGTTCGCCGACGTCTCGGGGTTCACCCCGCTGTCCGAACGCCTCGCCCGCAAGGGCAAAGTGGGGGCCGAGCAGCTGACCGACCTCCTCAACGAGCTTTTCGGCGAGTTGCTCGACATCGCCGCGCAGCGCGGCGGAGACCTGCTCAAGTTCGGCGGCGACGCGCTGCTGCTGCTGTTCGAGGGGGCCCACCACACGGCCCGCGCGGCGGTCGCCGCCGACAAGATGCAGGACGCCCTGACGCGGCTGGCCCGGGTCGACACCGGCGCCGGCATCGTCACCCTGCAGATGGCCATCGGGGTGCACAGCGGCCCGGTGCACCTCTTCCTCGTCGGCGACTCACACCGCGAGCTCATCGTGACGGGCCCGGCCGCCAGCCGAACCTGCGCCATGGAGACGATCGCGAGCGGGGGGGAGATCCTGCTCAGCCCGGAGGCGGCCGCCGTGGTGGACCCCTCCTGGCTCGGCCGGTCGAAGGAACCGGGGCGGCTGCTGCGACGGCGGCGGCCCGTCGACCCGGTGCCGCCTGCCCGGTCCCCGCGGGTGCCCGGCGCCGCCGCGGTCGCCGTCCCCCACGGGCTCCGGGACCACCTCCTGGAGGCACCCCGCTGGGGCGAGCACCGTCAGGCCACGGTCGCCTTCCTGCAGTTCAGCGGGGTCGAGGCCCTGCTCGCCGAATCGGGCGCGGACGCGCTCGCCAAAGCCCTGGACGAGCTCGTCTGCGCGGCCCAGGAGGCTGCCGAGCGGCATGACGTGTGCTTCCTGTCGACCGACATCGATGCGGATGGCGGCAAGATCGTGCTGACCGCAGGGGCACCGCGCAGCGCGGGCCAGGACGAGGACCGCATGCTGCACGCCGTCCGCAGCATCCTCGACGCGGGTACCACGCTGCCTGTCCGGGCGGGTGTCAACCGCGGCCACGCCTTCGCCGTGGGAGTAGGGGGTCAAGACCGGCGGACCTTCAGCGTGATGGGAGACGTGGTCAACCTCGCGGCCAGGGTGATGGGCAAGGCGCCGACCCGGGCCGCTCTCGCCACCGACGCCGTGGTCGCCCGGCTGCGCGAGGACTTCGACCTGGAGCCTGTGCCACCGTTCGCCGTCAAGGGCAAGAGCCAGCCAGTCGACGCGTCCATCGTTCTCGGGGCTCGGGGTGCGCGGCGCACCATGACGACCAGCTCGACCGCCCTCTTCGGCCGCGAGACCGAGCGACGAACGCTGGCCTCGGCGTGGGCGGGGGCCGTAGCCGGTGCCGGCTCCGTGGTCGTGGTCGTCGGCGAGCCCGGACTCGGCAAGTCGCGCCTCATGGAGCATCTGGTCGAGTCCCTCGACTCCCCACCGGTCGTGGTTGAGGCGACGCAGTACGGCTTCATGTCGCCGTACTTCGCGCTGCGTGCGCCGCTGCGGAGCCTGCTGGGCGCCGCTGCCGTCGGATCGGAGGAACGGACTGTTGCGGCTCTGCGGGAGCGGGTGCGCGAGCTCGTGCCAGCCCTGGAGCCCTGGCTCCCACTGCTGGCCATTCCGTTCGGCGCCGACCTGCCGGCCACGCCCGAAACCGCACGTCTGGAGGAACGGTTTCGCCGGCCGCAGATGCATGCCGCCATGGGCGAGCTGCTGGAACAGCTGCTGACCGAGCCCACTCTGCTGATCGTCGAGGATGCGCACTGGCTCGACGACGCGTCCACCGAGCTGCTCGACCACCTGCTGGCCGGCATCGCGGACCGGCCATGGCTGGCCTGCGTCACCCGCCGGGACGTGTCCGGTGGGCTCTTCGACGCGCCCGGCGAGGACATCTGCTGTCTCCGGCTCGCCACCCTGGACGAGAAGGCTACAGCGGCCCTGGTCGCCGGGGCGGCTGACGAGGCACCCCTCGCGCCCGATGCTGTCGCTGCGATCATCGAACGCAGCGGAGGCAACCCGCTCTTCCTGCACGAGCTGATCGCCGCGGTCCGTGCCGGCGGTGCGGCCGAGGCGCTCCCCGACCGGGTCGAGACGCTGATCTCCTCCCGCATCGACACCCTGTCCGCGCCCGATCGGGCACTGCTGCGGCACGCAGCAGTGCTCGGTGGGCGCTTCCCGATGTGGCTGCTGCAAGCGGTGGTCGACGACGGCGACCGCGTCAACGCGCGAACGGCGATCCGGCGCGACCTGGCTGCCTTCCTCGTCGCCGACGGCGGCGCGGTGCGCTTTCGTCACGCCCTTGCCCGCCAGGTGGCCTACGAGGCGCTGCCCTTCCGCCGTCGACGCGCCCTGCACCGGCAGGCCGGCGAGGCCCTGGAAAGCGCGGTGATGCCCGGCGCGGCGACGGCCTACGACCTGCTGTCCCTGCACTTCTTCGAGGCGCAGGTCTTCGACAAGGCATGGACCTACTCCCTCGACGCCGCGAACCGTGCTCGTGAGGACGCAGGACTGGTCGAGGCAACGGTGCTCTTCCAGCGCGCTGTCGCCAGTGCCCGCCACGTGCCGACAGTGACACCCGGCCAACTGGTGGAGGTCTGCGAAAGCCTTGGTGATGTTGCGGAGAAGAGTGGTCTCTACGACGTCGCAGCCGTCGCCTACCGGGACGCACGCCGGCTCTCGCGCGGCGCTCGGCTGGACACCGTCCGGCTCTGCGGCAAGGAAGGATGGCTGCGCGAGCGATCCGGCGCCTTCGCGCATGCGCTGCAGTGGTACAGCAAGGGCCTTCGGCACCTGGGCCCGCCCGGCGACGACCTCGAGGCCCGTCGCGCGCATGCGCACCTCGTGCTCTCCTACGGCGCCGCGCGACTGCGCCAGGGCCGCTATGCCGACTCCGTGCGCCACCTTGAGCAGGCTGTCGCTGAAGCGCTCCCCATCGAGGATCTGCCGACGCTGGCCCATGCCTACTACCTGCTCGACTGGGCGCACACGGACATGGGGCACGGGCACGTCGGTGGGTTCCGGGACCACGCCCTCGCGATCTACACCCAGCTCGGCGACGCCACCGGGCAGGCCAATACGCTGAACAACCTCGGGGTCGGCGCTTATTACGAAGGCCGGTGGCAAGAGGCGCTGGACTTCTACGAGCGCAGTCGCCAGGCTCGCCAGGCCGCGGGTGACGTCGTGCAGCTGGGCGAGGTGTCGAACAACAGCGGCGAGATCCTCTCCGACCAGGGCCAGCTGGACCGCGCCGAGGCACTCTTCCGCGAAGCACTACGTCTGTGGCGCGGCGCGAAGTTCCCGATCGGGTCCGCAGTGGCGACCAGCAACCTCGGACGGGTGGCCATGCGCGCCGGCTCGCTCGAGGACGCTGGCCAGCTGTACGCCGATGCTCGGGAGATGTTCACCAGCATCGGTGCGAAGCGTTTCCTGCTCGAGACCGACGCTCGCGAAGCCGAGCGGTTGGTCGCACTCATGGCAGCGGAGAGCGCTCTCGAGCTGGTGGCGCGCAGCCAGGAGCAGGTGCAGCGCCTTGGCGGCATACCTGTGCTCAGCGCCATGCTCGACCGAGTCGCGGGCTATGCGCTGCTTCAGCGGGGCGACCTCGCAGCATCCTCCGCCCGACTGCACGCAAGCCTCGAAGGGGCGCGCGTCGCCGGGGCGGCCTTCGAGCTGGGGCTGAGCTTGACGGCGCTCGTCCGTCTCTACCGGCGAACCGGCGCCGACTCGGCGAACGAGACCGCGGAGGCCCAGCTCATCATGCGTCAGCTCGGTGTCGTCGCCATGACCTCCTTCCCCTTGGGTTGCGACTGAGCAGCCAAGACGACGGAGCCAGCGAAGGCCGGGGCCCTGCACTGCGGATACGAGGTCGGCAGGCGTGGGGTCAGGCGCCGGTCATCGAGGCGAAGGCGACGGCGCTGACCGAGACGATCAGCGGGACGACCTCGGCACGCTCGTCGTCGTCGAGCGCCGCCCACGGCGCCGCAGCCCGGCTGTCGGTGATCGCCTCGGCGTACTCGCGGGTCGCCTTCATGGCGGTCACGTCCGGGTAGGGCTCAGGCCAGTTGAAGAAGCGGGCGTTACCCTCTCCCCCGCTGGCCAGCACCGACTCGAGCGGGCTGAGGCCGGCCGCGACGCAGCAGATCCCGTGCACGCCGCCGCGGTACTCGCGCAGGACGTGGCTCAGCTGCGTGACCCGCGCCGGCGCGTCGTCCGGGAGCGGCACCGCGCGCCAGCCCGCGAACAGCGGTACGCCGGCGACCGGCGCGCCCGCGGCGGCCTTCTCGAGCAGCTCGGCCAGCCGGTCGAGCCCCTCGGCCTCGGCCAGGTGCCGGCGGCCCCACGCGTGGCACGCGCCGGTGAACAGGCTGACCGCGGCCGCCGGCGTGATGACCGCGCGCGCCTTGGTCCAGCCCTTGCGCACCGACTCCGGGGGGAAGAAGTGGAACGCCGCCGCAACGACGTCCGGGTCGACGTCGCCGAGCACGCCGCCGCGGCCGAGCATGTACATGGCCCACCCGCCGGTGCCCGCGGTGTTGGCCGCCTCCTTGGCCTGCTCGCTGAGCATGAACCCGCCGCCGAGCCGGGCAATGCCGTCCTTGACGGCGCTGCTGACCTCTTCGGGCGTGCTGCTCATGCGGTGCTCTCCTCGTCGGCGCGCTCTTCGTCAATCACCTGCAGGTCGACCGCGGCCAGCCACTCGGGCCGCAGGTCCCCGTCGTACGCCAGCACCGCCGGCCCGGTCATCAGCACGGTCCCGCCGACGGTCCAGTCGACCGCCAGCGTGCCGCCCGGCAGCGCGACGTCGACGGTGCGCCCGGCGTACCCGCGAAGGTGCGCGGCGACCGCGCTCGCGCAGGCGCCGGTGCCGCAGGACATCGTCTCGCCGACGCCGCGCTCCCAGACTCGCAGGCCGATCGCCGTCTCGTCGACGACCCGGACGAACTCGACGTTGGTGCCGCCGTCCCAGTCGCGCTCGATGGCCGGGCCGACAGTGGCCACCGGCGCGGTCGCGAGGTCGTCGGCGAAGAGCACCACGTGCGGGTTGCCCATGCTGACGAAGACGCCGTCGTCGGGCAGCAGCTCGGTGTCGCGGGGCGTGCCCATGTCGACCGTGACCTGGCCGCCGTCCCTGAGCCAGAGCCGCTTGACGCCGTCCCGCGTCGCGACGTCGAGCTCAGTCGCGCCGCCGGCGAGGCTGTGCTCAACGAGGCTGTGGTCGACGAGGCTGTGGTCGACGAGGTAGCGGGCGAACACCCGGATGCCGTTGCCGCACATCTCCACGGCACCGCCGTCGGCGTTGCGGTAGTCCATGAACCACTCGGCCTCACCGGCCAGGTGCGCCCACCCGTCGACGTACGCCGTCCGCACGACGCGCAGGATCCCGTCGGCGCCGACGCCGCGCCGGCGGTCGCAGATCGCGGCGACGGCGGCGGCGGTCAGCTCGAGCGCGCCGTCGTGGTCGTCGACCAGGACGAAGTCGTTCGCCGTCCCGTGTCCCTTGGTGAACCGCACGCCCGCGATCGTACGGCCCGCCCTTCTCACCGCCGCCGCGTGCCCCGCCGCCCCGTCGTACCACCTCTTTTCCATCCCATGACCAGATCTGGCGCCCCAGATCCGGTCGTGGGGTCGAAAAGAAGGGGTGCGGGCGGCCGGAGCGAGGGTGCGGGCGGCCGGAGCGAGGGTGCGGGCGGCCGGAGCGGGGGTGGGGGCGCGGTCGGAGCGCTACTGCTGCGGGACCCGCCAGCCGGTGCCGCGGGTCAGCATCCAACGCGCCCGGTCGGCGCGTTCCGGCCCGCCGAACAGGTAGCCGTGCGCGCGGTCGCAGCCCATGTCGCTGAGCCGGGCACCCTCGGTCCAGCTCTCGACGCCCTCGGCGATGACGATGAGACCGCGGGCGTGCGCCAGCGCGATGACCGCGCCGACGACGTGGTCCTCGTCGAGGTCCTGGCCGACGCCGCGCACGAACTGGTGGCCGAGCTTGACCGCATCGAGCGGCAGGTCGCGGATGCCGGACAGCGAGGAGTACCACGTGCCGAAGTCGTCGACGGCGAGCCTGACGCCGATGTTCTTGAGGTCGGTGAGCACACCGCGCAGGTCGCCGCTGTGCGCGATGAGGTCGGCCTCGGAGATCTCCAGGCCGAGTACGCCGGGCTCGATGCCGGCGCTGTCCATCAGCGCCTGCACCCACTCGACGTAGCCGGGCTGGATGAGCTCGACCGCGGCGACGTTGACCCACATCTCCTTCTTGCGGGTGTAGCCGGGCGTGAAGAGCGTGTGCCACGCGGCGACCTCGTGACAGGACTCGCTCAGCACGAACTGGCCGATGTCGACGATGAGCTCGCTGCTCACGGCGGCGGGCAGGAACTCGCGCGGCTCGAGCAGCCCGCGGTCGGGGTGCTGCCAGCGCACGAGCGCCTCGAGGCCGAGCACCTCGCCGCTGGCGAGGTCGACCTGCGGTTGGTAGTGCAGCCGGAACTCGCCTTTGGCGACAGCAACTTGCAGCGCCGAGATCAGCTCGGTCTCGATAATCGTCATAGGCACAGTGTCGTCCCGGACGACGGTGGTCCGGTATGACCCGTTTGGGTCATCTATCCGGGTGCGGTCGCGGCAGCCAGCGCCTCGTCGCACGTGCTCACCCAGGTGATGCGCGGGTCCCGACGGAACCACGACCGCTGCCGCCGTACGAAGCGCCGGGTCGCCTGCACGGTCCGCTCCCGCGCGGTGCCCTCGTCGTAGTCGCCGGCCAGGTGCGCCAGCACCTGCGCGTAGCCGAGCGCGCGGCTGGCCGTCACGCCCTCCCGCAGGCCGGCCGCCTCGAGCCGGCGTACCTCGTCGACCAGGCCGCGCTCCCACATGACGTCGGCCCGGCGCGCGATGCGGTCGTCGAGCTCGCCGGTGTCGCAGTCGAGGCCGACCATCCGCGCGTCGTAGAGGCCGCGGTACGCCGCCATGCCGGCTCCGCTCGCGGAGTACGGCTCGCCGGTGAGCGCGATCACCTCCAGCGCGCGGACGGTGCGCCGCCCGTTGCTCGGGTGGATCTTCGCCGCGGCGTCGGGGTCGAGCTCTGTGAGCCGTGCGTGCAGCGCCTCGGGCCCCACGTCGCCGAGCTCGGCCTCCAGCTCCGACCGCATCTGCGCGTCGGTGCCGGGGAACGACAGGTCGTCGAGCGTGGCCTGCACGTAGAGCCCGCTGCCGCCCACCAGCACGGGTACGACGCCACGCGAGTGCAGGTCGTCGATGCACGCGCGAGCCATGCGCTGGTAGCCCGCAACGGTGGAGACCTCGCGCACGTCGAGGACATCGAGCAGGTGGTGCGGCACACCGTCGCGCTCGTCCTCGGTCAGCTTCGCGGTGCCGACGTCCATGCCGAGGTAGAGCTGCATCGAGTCGGCGTTGACGACCTCGCCGCCGACCGCGCGCGCGACGGCGATGCCGGCCGCGGACTTGCCGACCGCCGTCGGCCCGACGATCGCGACGACGCGCGGCCCGGTCATGTGGGCAGCCAGTCCGCGACGACGTAGCCGACGCCGTACGGCGCCTCGTCGTAGGTCACCTCGCCGGCCCAGCCATCGCTGGCCGTGCCCACCGCGCCGGCGAGCACCTGCCAGGCCGGCCACCCGGCGACCATCAGCTCGTCGGCCAGCGCCACATCGAGGTCGCGCAGCGCGCCGGCGTCGGCGCGGCGGAACGCGTCGGCGACCGCGCGGTCGAACGGCTCGGCCCGCTCGTCGCGCGCTCCTGGTGCCTTCGGCGTACGCCGCGCGCTCGCGTCGCCCATCACCAGCAGCGCGACCCGTTCCTGCCGGGCGGCGACGTCGGCACCGAGCGCGGCGCGCTCCCCCGGCGTCCCGTCCGCGGCGACCTCGAGGCCGACCACCGCGCCGTCGTACGCCGCCGCCGCGAGCAGCCACGCGCCGACGGTGAGCGACAGCGGCAGTGAAGGTGGCGGCCGGTCGCCGGCCCCATTGTCGGCGCCGAGCACCACCTCGAGCGGTACGCCGAACCCGGCGAAGGTCCCGCGTGCGCCGGCCGGGTGCTCGCGGGTGGTGGCCCCGGTGCCCACGACCACAAGCAGGTCGGGAGCGGCCGCGCGCAGCACGTCGACCGAGGCCATACAGGCCGCGCGCAGCGAGTCGAGCTCCGCCGCCGCACCGGCCGCGACGTCGGGCACGAGCAGAGGCGGGTGCGGGCAGACCGCGGCGGCGACGAGCGGCACCGCGTCAGCCGGCGGGGCGGACGAGCGGCATGCCGAGCGAGACCGGCACCGGCCCCGTCGCCGCATCTACATCCGCAGCAGCTCCGCCGCAGGAGCTCTCGCGTGCCGCCCACACGTCGCCGGCCCGGGTGCGCCGGTGCGCCAGCAGCTCGCCGTCGGCGATCAGGTGGTGCGGAGCGGCGTAGGTGACGACGGTCTCGACCACGTCGCCGGGCCGCACCCGAGTTGCGTCGGCGGGCGCGGCGAAGTGGACGAGCCGGTTGTCGCGGGCCCGGCCGGAGCGCCGATGCGTCGCGCCGTCCTTGCGCCCCTCCCCCTCGGCGACCAGCACCTCGACCCGGCGGCCGACCAGATCGCGGTTGCTGTCCCACGACACCTGCTCCTGCATGTCGACGAGGCGCTCGTAGCGCTCCTGGACAACCTCGCGCGGCACCTGGTCGGACATCGTCGCGGCCGGCGTACCGGGTCGGATTGAGTACTGGAAGGTGTACGCCGAGGCGAACTGCGCCTCACGCACGACGTGCAGCGTCTGGGAGAAGTCGTCCTCGGTCTCGCCCGGGAAGCCGACGATGATGTCGGTCGTGATCGCGGCATCCGGCATCGCGGCACGGACCTTGCCGACGATGTCGAGGAAGCGCTCCTGGCGGTAGGACCGCTGCATCCGCTTGAGCACCTCCGACGACCCGGACTGCAGCGGCATGTGCAGCTGCGGCATGACATTCGGCGTAGCCGCCATCGCGTCGATGACGTCGTCGGTGAAGTCCTTCGGGTGTGGCGACGTGAAGCGCACCCGCTCCAGCCCCTCGACCTCGCCGCAGGCGCGCAGCAGCTTGCCGAACGCAGCGCGGTCGCCGAGGTCGGAGCCGTAGCTGTTGACGTTCTGGCCGAGCAGGGTGACCTCGAGCACGCCCTGCTCCACCAGCGCCCGCACCTCGGCGAGGACGTCGCGGGCCCGGCGGTTGCGCTCCTTGCCGCGCAGGCTCGGCACGATGCAGAACGTGCAGGTGTTGTTGCAGCCCACGCTGATCGACACCCAGGCGGCGTACGTCGAGTCGCGCCGCGTCGGCAGGCTGCTCGGGAAGACCTCCAGCGCCTCGTGGATCTCGACCTGCGCCTCGTCGTTGTGGCGCGCCCGCTCGAGCAGCACCGGCAGCGACCCGATGTTGTGCGTGCCGAATACCACGTCGACCCACGGCGCGCGATCGACGATCGTGCCCTGGTCCTTCTGCGCGAGACAGCCACCGACCGCGATCTGCATGCCGGGACGGCTCTTCTTCACGGGCAGCAGGTGGCCGAGGTTGCCGTAGAGCTTGTTGTCGGCGTTCTCCCGCACCGCGCAGGTGTTGAACACGACGACGTCAGGCTCGGCACCGTCGGCGGCGCGGGCGTAGCCGGCCGCGTCCAGCAGGCCGGAGATGCGCTCCGAGTCGTGCACGTTCATCTGGCAGCCGTACGTGCGCACGTCGTACGTGCGCTGCGGATGCCCGGTCATGCCGACAACTCTAGGTCCACCCACAACCGTTCGGCGTTTCGTGAGGTGAACGCGGCATTGTTCGACGGCGCGTCGACGAAACGCCGAACGGTCGGCCTTGGTCACGGAGCCGGGCAACAACAGTCAAACTCCGGGACGCCCGGCGAGGGCTACCCGGAGATCGCCTTCGGCATCCGCGACTCGGTCGGCGATGCGCAGGAGGTCATCACCCTCGGCCTGGCAATCGACCAGGTCGGCTACCTGATCGCGCCGGCGCACTCCTACTCGATCATCAGCGCGCAGGTCGCGGTCAACGACAACACGATCTTCAACGTGTCACCGACCATCGGCGACCACGTGATGTGCAGCGACATCGCACTCGCCGCGGAGCTCGGCTTCTCCCCCGGCCCCGCCGCGGCGCGGCAGAGCGCCTACTGCGCGCCGTACGACGCGCTCGACGCCGCGACACCCGTCGAGGGCGCGATCCGAGCGACCGGCGTCGGCGGGATCTCGCTCGACTGAGCGCGTCCTCCCGCCGCGGGCCTCACATCTCCCAAAATGATCTTGAGGTGAGTCCACAGGTCGAAACGGCATTCGGCCCAGTCCGGGGCTGTGGATTCACCTCAAGATCATCCCGGACAGGGGGCCCGGGGCTGTGGATTCACCTCAAGATCATCCCGGACAGAGGGCCCGGGGCTGTGGATTCACCTCAAGATCATCCCGGACAGGGGCCCGGGGCTGTGGACTGACCTCAAGATCACCCCGGGGGTGGGCGGAGGTCCCACTCGACGCCGGCCGGGATGTCGCGCACCTCGACCCCGGCGGCCGCGAGTCCGTCGCGGATCCGGTCGGAGTCGGCGAAGCGGCTTTCCTCCCGCGCCGCGGCGCGCAGCGACAGCAGCAGCTCGACGTACGGCGTGGCCGCGTCGCGCGGGTCGGCGACGCCGGTCATCGCCAGGTCGCCGAGGCGCACCAGCATGGAGCGCAGCAGTGCCCGGCCGCGGTCTCGCTCGTCGGACTGCAGCGAGTCCTGCGACCACTCCTGGAGCTGCTGCTCGAGCTGCAGCGCACAAGACAGTGCGGCTGCTGCGTCGCGTGCGGCGAGTGCGCCGCTGAACGACCCGTCGACCTCGGCGATCGACGCAGCGAGCGGTGAGGCGACGTCCTCGCGCTGCTTCGGCGACGGGTCGGGCCTCGCAGTGGCGCGCACGCCGGTGCCCGCCAGCGCGGCCAGCTCCTCGACCGACACCACAGACCCGGCCGACAGCTCAGCACTTCGGCCCTGTGACCGCACGGTCACGACCCCGAGGCCGTGCACGGTCGCCGTACCGGCATCGAGGTCGAAGACCACTGCGGTGTGCTCGTCGACGCCGAGTACCACCGTGTCGTCGGGCAGCTCGCGTTCCATCGCGGCCAGCCGCGCCTCGCCGAGGTAGCAGAAGCGGGTGTCGTGGTGGCCGCCCTCCGCGTTGTTGTAGTGCGGTACGACGGCCGCGCGAAGGCCAGCCACTGCGAGCAGGTCGAGACCGGGCAGCCAATGCGGATCGGCCCCGACCTTGTAGATCTCATAGACGGGCACCGTGGCGACACCGAGCGTGAGCGCGGCCGCGCTGGCGAACGTGACGGCGCCACCGCTCGTGAGCAGCTCGCGCAGCACGCCGGGCACCGGCGATCCGGTCCACTGGCGCAGCGCGTACGTCGGGCTGCCGGGCCCGGCGAAGACGTACCGCGCCGCCCGCAGCCGAGTCAGCATCCGCTCGACGTCGACCCCGGTCGAGGCCTCGGCGCTGCGGTAGGACGCCACCCCGAGCTCGACCCCGACGCTGTCCCGGAAGTAGGCCTGCGCCTTGGCGACCAGGTCGTCGGCGTTGGCCTGGAAGCCGAACGGGGTATCGAGCATCACGGCCGGACCGCCAGCCCGCTCGGCCAGCTCGCGGTGCACCTTGACCATCGTCGGTGCCGTCTCGCCCGAGCCCATCACCGTCAGCAGGCGCGGCACCGCGGCGGTCATGCGGGGAGCCTACGTGGCACCCGCCGGGAGCGGCTCCTCCCCCACCCCCCGCGACTTCACCCACCCATTCCACCGAAAACGGCCCGATTGGGCGGGCGGATTCATGCGGCGGACGCAACAAGGAGCTCGGCGAGCACGTCGTGCGGCTTGCGCCAGCCTAGGGTTTTGCGTGGTCGGCCGTTGAGCTCGGCGGCGACGAAGCGCAGGTGTTCGGCGG
>Ga0183260_10003744_pt1 | contig 12219 bp, 12 predicted proteins | sample AntDrymUQ4972206_2_FD_129768 | JGI IMG/M metagenome (GOLD analysis project Ga0183260, IMG submission 129768) | Polar desert sand microbial communities from Dry Valleys, Antarctica - metaG UQ497 (22.06) (version 2) (version 2) | ecosystem: Environmental > Terrestrial > Soil > Desert | place...
CCGGCGCCCAGGAGGGCAGCCGTGGCTGCCTGCGTCATCGAAACAGGGGCACCCAGGCCCGCGCTGACGAGAACGGAGGCGGCAGACGCGAGCTCCGAGGCTACGACGTGGAGTGCGCGGACGGGCAGGATGCCGCGACCCAGCCGACTGGCGAACCGGTCGATTCCGGTGAGCGATCCGAGCGCGAACAGGGCGCCCAGGAGGATCTGCGAGCCGGGCTGAACGACGACGCGCCCGTTCGCTCCGAGCCCGAGGGCGATGGCGAGCACCGCGAGCATCTTCTGCCCATCGTTGGCGGCGTACGCGATCGACTGTAAGAGAAAGGAGATGCCGCTCAGGAACCTCAGCTGCGTCCAAGCATGGCGGCCGACCTGCGAAAGGCCGAGTGCCCGCGCCATGAGCAGGCCGGCTATGGAACTGACGGCCGGCGCGGCCAGCCCGATCAGAACGACGGCGGTTACGGTCGCCCACGAGACGGTGAGCCCCAACCCGAGACCGGTTCCGACGATCGCCCCGAGGAGAGCGAGGGTCAGGCTGGTCGGTAGCCCACGGCGCGAGAGGACAAAGACGACAGCGAGGGCCGCCACCACCGCCCCGAGGAAATGGCGCTCTCCGGCGCGGCCCTCGAACGACACGAGACCGCCGACCAACGTCTCGGCCACGTGCGCGCCGATGACCAGCGGGACGATAACGACCGCCATGGCCAGGATGGCGATGGCGGCCGACGGACGAATCGCGGGATTCGGGAGGTTGATCGCCACGATGGTGGCGCCATCGTTCGCGCCGGCGACGAGGGCGAATGCGACCGCGGTCAGGACAAGAAGGATATCTTCGTTCACGGTTCCACTCTGCGACGGGTCATTGGTCGAGATCTGCCGCCACTCCGCCCCCCACGGCGCGGCGTTCCGCGCGTCGCCGGGCGCATAGACTGGGCTTGACAAGCCAGAGCGAGCCACCGGTGTGTGCAGTGTGCGGATGACCATGAGCCAGGGAGACGTCGTCAAGCGACCAGCCGAGCTCATCTTCGAGCGTGGTGCGATCCCTCACATCCGGAGTCAGATCCCTGCCCTGACCCCAAGCGATGCTCGAGTCGCGCAACTGATCCTCGCCGATCCGATGGGTGTCATCGAACTTTCGACGTCGGAGCTCGCCCGCCGAGCGAGGACGTCTGCATCGACCGTGGTGCGCTGCTGTCAGCGGATGGGGTTCGAAGGCTTCCGTCACCTCAGGCTCGCGCTCGCCCGGGAAGTTCGCGAGGACGTACTCCATCACGAGGGCATCGCCGACGATGACTCCGAGCCCGCGATGCTTGCCAAGGTCTTCGCCTCGGCCGCTCGCGCGTTGGCCGAGGGAACCACGACGATCGATCCGACCGCGTTCACGGGGGCCGTGACGGACATCCGCGGCGCGCGTCGGGTCCTGTTCGTGGGGGTGGGCACGTCGGCTCCGATCGCCCAGGACGCTGCATACCGCTTTTCGACGATCGGCATCGTGAGCGACGCCCCGCCCGACATCCATGTCCAGCACGTCGCCGCCCGACTGCTCAACGAGGGCGACGTCTGCGTCGCGATCAGTCACACGGGAGCGACTCGGGAGACCGTCGCCACCGTCCGGGCCGCTCGAGACGCCGGGGCGACGACGATCGCCGTCACGAGCTTCTCGCAGTCGCCAATCAGCCGGCTCGCCGATGTGGTCCTCGTGACGGGGGGCGCGGAGCTGTCCTTCCGACACGAGGCGATGGCCAGCCGGCTCGCGCACCTCAGCTTGCTCGATGCGCTCTACGTCGCGGTCGCGATGAGGTCCCAGGAATCTGCCCGCACTGCCCTCGACGCTGCGACCGAAGTCATCGCGACGCACCGATTCGCGACGGGGCGGAAACGTCGAGTCGCCGGACCAGCGCGGGGAGGAGGTCGAGCCGGTCGATGACATGGTGGGCGCCGGCCGCGGCGAGTGCCGTGGAGGGTCGATACCCGCCGCCGTAGCCGACCGACCAGATCCCCGCCGCTCGGGCCTCGATGATGTCGTACTCGGTGTCCCCGACATAGACGACCCGCGCAGGTCGGCCGGGCCTGATGGAGCGGAGTGCCGCCCGCTTCGGATCTGCATCGCCGACCACGAAATCGAGGACGCCGGTCAGGCTCAGGCGCGCCACGTCTCGTTCGATCACCGCGACGGACGCGGCGCTCACGACCCCGACACTACCGCCCATCGAATGGATGCCTTCGATCATCCTGAGGGCCCCGTCAGCCAGGACCGCCTCACGGGCGCTCACCTCGTCGTTCCAGTCGCGAACCGCGCCATCGAGCTGGGAACTCGGGACACCGAGTTCCTCGAACAGCCGGCCAAGCGGAAGGCGCCAGCGATCGAAGAAGTCGGCTCGCCCCGGGGATGGGAGTCGCAGGCGGCCGAGAACGGCGCGAGCCGCCTCCCAGACTCGGTCGGCATCATCGACCAGCGTCCCGTTCCAATCGCAGGCGACGACGAACGGCCAGCGCACGTCGCCGCCCGATCGATCAAAGGCATCCATCACCACATGGTACCGAACTCGGAAGGGCGTTGCCAAGATCGTCATACAAAGGCAACGTTGTTCCGGCGCGAAACTGGTGCCCGGTCGCTCAACCAGCCACGTCAGGTCGCCTGCTGGCGGCCCGCCGCTCAGCCGTGCGCGCGGCGCAGGATGTGCGTCGCCTCGACCTCCGCGCACAGCTTGGCGTACACCTCGTCGATGTCGACCTTCGCCGCCGATCCGGGCGCGAAGCCGCAATCGGGATTGACCGTGATCCGCGACGCGTCGACGCGCGACAACGCGCGCTCGACCCGGGCCGCGATCGCCGATGCCGTGTCGATCACGCCGGGGGTCACATCGATGCAACCCAGCCCGATCTCGAAATCGGACCGCAGCCTCCCTAGCGATTCGAGATCGTCGGCGCCCGCGGCCGTGAACTCCATCGTCAGGTGCTGGACGCGCAGCCGGTTCAGGGCGCCGATGATCGGGTCGTAGCCGCCTGCGTGACTGCGTTCGCCCCGTGCGCGCGCCCCGGCGCGCCTGCACAGATGGACCGCGAACTTGACGCCATCGATGCCGTCGACGAGCGCGTTGATCATGTCAACCGCGAAATCGGCGGCGCGGTCGGGATCTTCGTAGCCAGCGCGGACCTCCGGATCGACGAACAGGCAGAGATACGGATCGTCGATCTGCACGATGTCGACGCCAACGTCGCGGATCAGCTCGATCTCACGGCGCAGCACCGGAACGCAAGCGCGCGCAAAATCGTCGCGCGTGGGATAAGCGGCGGCCGAGCGGTGCTGGTCCCAGAGCCGCTCGCCGAGCAGCCCCGGTGCCGGCAAGGTCACCTTCGTCCCGCGCGTTGCATGCGCCTTGAGGAATCGCGCCTCACGGGCGATGAACCCGACGTCGCGCGCTGCCAGCGGTTCGGTCACGATCGTCCACGGCCGGCCGTCGGCTGGGTTGGTCTCGAGGGTGAAGCCGTGGGCAAGCTCGGCGATCACGCCGATATAGGAGCGCCGGCGCCATTCGCCGTCGGTGACGACGTCCAGACCGGCGCGCTCCTGCATCGCGATCACGTAGCGAATCGCCGCGTCCATCGCTCGCGCGTCGTCGTCGGGCGAGACCGAGCGGCGGCGCTCAACGAGGTCGCGCACGAATTCCGGGCGCGGGATCGAGCCGACGACTGAGGCTGGAAACAGGGTCATGGTCTCCACAGACTCTGCGCCAATTCCAGGTCTTCCTGCGTATCGATCTCGCGATAACGGCCGTGCGTGTCCACATGACCGACGACATGGCCGTCCTCGATCATGTCCTGGACCTGATGGATCAGGTAGGCCTTCTGGAAGACGGGCGCCTCGCGCCATGGCTTGTCCCAATGCGCCGCGCGGCGGCGCTGATAGTGGTCGCGAAACGCGCGCCCGCCCTCCGCCGAGAACTTGGCCACGCCGATGAACTCGCCGGTCGCGTCCTCATAGGGGATGGTGCGCTGGACGCGCAGCACGCGCTCGTCGCGAGTGATCGCCTTCTCCGCGTCATGCGGTGGGTGGTGCGTGCGCGGCCGGTAGTGCTCCCGCCAGTCCGTGTCGATGCCCAATACGATATCGCCCGGCGAATCGACGAGCCCCGAGACGATCTGCGAGGTGTAGAGAGTGTCCGAGTAGGAGGTGATGAAGGGACGGTCCATCAGGTCCTCGGCGCACATGAGCGACACGAGGATGTTGTTGTCCGGCCAGCCGGGATTGTGCCGGAAGGTGAACTCCGGATACGCTGCCTGGACTGCATCCATGCGATAGCCGCCCACGAAGCAGATATCGTCGGCACCCCCACCACGGAGCGCACGGACGATCCAATCGATGATCCGTCGACCGCCGATCTCCGCGAAGCATTTCGGGGCGTCCGCGGTGGTCGGCATCAGCCGACTGCCCCTGCCCGCACCGATGATGATCGCGCGCATCGCTCAGGTCGGCCCGAACCCAGATGGCGCCCGGTTCACGAGCCGACTCGTTCCACCGCCGCATCGTACCGAATCGGGAAGGGTATTGCCAACAACGATACGGGGGAGCAACAATGTTCCGAAGCGAGTGAGTCTCTATCCTGTTCACGGAGGAGAGGACCGATGCGGAAGCTGATGACCGTCTGTGCGCTGGCCGCTTTCGTTGCGGCGGCCTGTTCGAGCCTTGGCGCATCGCAACCGGCCGGAAGCCCCGGGGCGTCCACGGGTGCCGGGACATCGTCGTCCGGAGGGCCGCCGGTCAGCGGTGGATCGATCACCTTCGCTGACACCGCCGGTGGCGCCAACTTCCAGAAGTTCTTCGGCTCGATCCTGCCTGGGGCGAGCACTGAGCTCGGGATCGAGATCAAGTATGTGCCGGGAGCGGGGGCCGAGCTTCAGACGCGTCTGGAGGCGCAGAAGGGAGGCGACGCGGACGTCGACCTCGTGCTGCTCAAGCCCGACGTCCTCGGCAACATGCTCAAGGCCGGGCTCGCCTTCGAGCCGCTGACGGACCATGCAGCCCAGATCCCGAATCTCGCCTTCATCGAACCGAGTGACTTGAAGGAGGCGTTCGGGCTCCAGACGAACGGCCAGGCGACTCCATTCTTTCGGGACCAGTTCGGCATCCTCTTCGACTCCGCGAAGATCGCGAACCCGCCTAAGTCATGGCAGGAGTTCTTCGACCGCCGCGCGGAGTGGGAGGGCCACATCGGGATGATCCGGCCGGACGCCAAGTCGGGCGGCGGACGACTCATGCTCCGTGATTTCCTGATCGGAGCCGGGGTGGATTTTTCCAAGTCGCTGGCAGACCTGCAAGCTTCGGCTGAGTGGAAGGACGGGCTCGAGAAGTTCCGCCAGTTCGCCACAGCCATGTACCAGCCCCTCGCGTCGGAGCCCACTGTTCTCTTCCAGCAGTTCAAGAACGGCGACGTCTGGATCAGCGAGTACGCGATCGACTTCACCCTCTGGTCCCGTGACCAGGGTCTGTTGCCCGAGACGATGAAGGCCGCCGTGTTCGACTCCGGGATGTACGGCGGTGCCGCCTTCCTGGCCGTGCCTGCCAACTTGCCGGCGGACCGGAAGGAGCGTGCCTACCGGGTCTTGGACTGGTTGCTGTCCGAGAAGACCCAGGTCCGGATGCAGACCGAGATGTGGGAGTACATGGCGATCAACAAGTTCGATGCGGTCCCGGCGGCGACCTGGGAGACGATCCCACACTGGGACGACATCAAAGGCAAGCGCATCCCGTTGACCAACCTTGAAGCCTTCAATTGGCTGAAGGAGAATGGGATGACGTACGCCGAAGGGTCGTGACCCATTGGCCGCCGATCGGCTCCTCCATCGGAGGCCCAGCCGCCCGGGTGCCTCGGCCGCGTGGTATCCGGGCGACCGAGCCCTCACAGCCGCCCTCCTCGCCCCGGCCCTCGGCTTTCTGGTCCTGTTCTTCGTCTACCCGATCCTCATCACGTTCGGCACGAGCATCAGCTCTCCTGAGGGTACGGGGGTCACGATCGACGAATACACGAGGATCCTGTCCTCGCCCAAGGACTGGGGCGTCATCGCCCTCACGCTCGGGCTCGCGGTCGGCACGACGGTCCTGTCGGTCCTCCTGGCGATCCCCCTCGCCCTGATCCTGCGGCGGCGGATCCGCGGGCATCGTGCACTCCGCCTTCTCATTCTTGCACCGCTCATGATCCTTGCTCTGGTGAGCGCGCTCGGTCTCCTGATCCTGTGGGATCGGAACGGCTGGCTGAACCTCCTGTTCAGCCGACTGCTTCCTTTCTCTGACGGGCCGCTGTCGATCGACTACACGATCCCGGGCCTGCTCATCTTCTACACGTGGCTGTACTCGCCGTTCACGATCCTCACGACCCTGTCCGCGATCGAAGGGATCGACCCCAATGTCGAGGAGGCGGCCAGGGTCAGCGGCGCAGCACCGTGGCGGGTATTTCGCTCTGTGACCCTGCCACTTGCGTGGCCAGGGATCCGGGCCGGCTCGGTTCTCACGTTCCTGCTTGCGTTCGGGGCGTTCAGCGTCCCGCTCATCGCCGGCGGTAACAATCGACCGCTGCCGGTCCTCATCTACACCGAGGCGGCGGTCTTCCAGAACTTCGAGCGCGGCAGCGCCCTCGCCATGGTCATGGCTGTTGTCGCCCTCGCTGCGATCGCGATCTACATCCGGTTCTCCAGCACGACGGGCCGAGGATCCAGGAGTTGACGGCCGTTGCGGTCGGAGCCGGCCCTCGAACGCGATCGCATCTGGGCTCCGGGCTCTCTCGCCTACTCGTCTACACGTTCCTCCTCGCGTTCGTGCTGTACGTTCTGAGCCCGTTCCTGGCGATCCTCGTCAACTCGGTCGCCGAGGGCTGGTTCGGCGGGCGCGTCCTTCCCGCTGGTCTGACCCTGCGGTGGTTCGACTGGGCGTTCAACGTGACGAACCTGCCCAAGGTCATGGGCAACAGCTTCATCATCGCGGGCTTGACGATCGCGATCAGTCTGGCCATCGGTTTACCCACCGCCTGGGCGCTTGGCCGGCGACGTGTGCGAGCGCGCAATATGCTCATGACGTTGATCCTGCTGCCGAAGACGGTGCCGCCGATCACCTTCGCCCTCGGCCTCTCGCGCGAGTTCTACGCTTTCGATCTCGTCGACACCCACCTGGGCGTCGCCCTTGCGCACACGACCCTTGCCCTACCGTTCGTCGTGCTCATCATGTCGGCGACCTTCGAGGGTCTCGACGAGCGCGTCCTCGACGCCGGTCGGGTATGCGGCGGAAACTGGCTCCGCAACCTCGTCCATCTCGTGCTGCCGATGGCGATGCCGGGGCTCATGGCCGCGGTCCTGTTCACCTTCGTCACGTCGTTCAACGAGTTCACTCTGACCCTCGTCACCTACGGTCCGGAGACGCTCACGCTGACCGTTCAAACGTATCTCTCGATCGGCGATGGGTTCCTCGAGGTCGCCAGCGCGATCTCAGTCGTCCTGCTCGTCCCGTCGGTGCTCCTGCTGATCCTCATCCAACGTCAGATCCGTCCAGAGAACATCCTGGGCGGCGTGAAGGGGCTCTGATGAATTCGATGATCGAGCTCGTCGATGTCGTCAAGCGGTACGGGGACGTCGTCGCCTGCAATCGCCTCAACCTCGCGGTCGAGCAGGGCGAGCTCGTCACGCTCCTGGGAGCGAGCGGGTGCGGCAAGACGACTGCCCTCCGGTGCATCACGGGAAGTCTGAGGCCCGACGAAGGCCGGATCATCATCGACGGACGAGACGTCACCGACGTTCCCACCCACAAGCGGAACATCGGCGTCGTCTTCCAGAACTTCGCCCTGTTCCCCCATCTGACCGTGCTCGACAACGTCGCCTATCCACTGCGCGTCCGGGGGATCCGTCCAACCGCCCGACGAGAGCGCGCGCTGGAGGCCCTCCGCCTCGTCCGTCTCGAGGGACTTGGTGGGCGTTTCCCGCGCGAGCTTTCTGGAGGCCAACAACAGCGCGTCGGTCTTGCCCGGGCGATCGTCTACGAGCCCAACGTCGTGCTGTTCGATGAGCCGCTCTCGAATCTCGACGCGAAGCTCCGGCTCGAGATGCGCGAAGAGATCGCAAGCCTCAAGGAGCGCCTCGGGTTCACGTCGATCTACGTGACCCACGACCAGGAGGAAGCGCTCAGCCTGTCCGACCGGATCGCGGTGATGAAGGACGGGATCATCCATCAGGTCGGCCGCCCGACCGAGGTCTATGGCACGCCGAAGACCGCGTTCGTGGCCGAGTTCCTGGGCAACCCGAACCGCCTCACCGGCGTGTGCGTGGAGCGCACGGAGGACCTGGTGGTCGTCGAGGCCGATGGTCAGCGGATCGCCGCGACCGCGGGCTCGGACACGCCGAAGGTCGGCGAGCGAGCGGTCGTCTACGTCAGGCCCGAGAGCGTACGGATCCGCAACGGGAGGGCCTCGGCCGACGAGAGCACCCTACGGGCGACCGTCGTGCGGTCCGCCTTTCTCGGCGACAGCACCGAGTACATCCTGTCCCTCAGCGACGACGTGTCCTGGCATCTACGCCTTGAGCACACGACTCGACTCACTGTCGGGGAGGCCGTGGACCTCAGCGCACTCCGAGCAGGCTGTCGCGCGTTCGCGCTTGGCGGGTCGGCGGACGATGGATCCCAAAGTGTCGCGCCGGCCGAGGTATGAGTCAGGTCGCTCCGTTCGGGCTCCCCGGCCGGTTCTGGCGCGGGAATCTGCACACCCACACGACGGCGTCTGACGGGCATCTCGCACCGCTCGAGGTCTGCGAGTTCTATCGGTCGGCCGGCTACGACTTCCTCGCGATCACCGACCACGCCCTCGAACGCTTCGGGTATCCGTTGACCGACGTATCGGCCCACGACACGGCGGATTTCGTGACCCTCCGCTCGGCCGAGCTGCACGCGGGCCGTATCGACTCCGGTCACTTCTGGCATCTGCTCGGCATTGGCCTGCCCGCCTCATTCGATCGGCCCGGGGACAACGAGACCGGTCCGGAGCTTGCCGCCCGCGCGCTCGCGGCGGGCAGTTTCGTCGCCGCCGCCCATCCGGCCTGGTACGGCGCGACGGAGGGCGAGATCCGGTCCCTCGGGCCGATCCACGCGATCGAGGCCTGGAATGCGACCGCCGCCGACCTGAACGATCGGCCGGACAGCTGGTACGTGTTGGACCAGCTCCTGAGCCGCGGAGGGCGCTACTCCGCGATCGCCACCGACGACGCTCACTTCAGCGGTGAGCGCAACGACGCGCTTCAGGCGTGGGTCTGGGTGAAGGCGGAGGCGCTCACGGCACCCGGCCTGTTGGCAGCGCTCAAGACTGGACGGTTCTATTCGAGCACCGGTCCGGAGTTTCGCTCGATCGAGATCGACACGGCGCGCTGCATGACGATCCGCTGTACACCGGTCGAACGCGTTTTCGTCACGGGCCGTGGACACCAGGTCGCGAGCATTCAGGGCGACGGGCTCACCGAGGGGATCGTCGATCTGGCGGGTCTGGAAGGGCCTTACTGCCGAGTCACCGTGCGAGATCGGGACGGCGGCCGAGCATGGTCCAATCCGATCCGGCTCGAGTAGCAGCGCTCGCCACCCAGTCTTTGATCGCTCTTCGGAGGAGCCCAGGGCATGAAGATCGGTCTGATCGGAACTGGAAGGATCGGGCCTTCCATGCCGAGACGCTGCGGGACAGCGCGGGCGTCAAGGCCGTTGTCGTCGCGGACGCCGACCCCGCCCGCGCCCGCATCCTGACGGACAAGCTGGTCGTCGACGCCTCTGCCGATGTGAGATCGCTATACGCGGGCGGACTGGACGGAGTCGTGATCACAGCAGCGACGAGTGCCCACGCCGCCCTCATCCACCAGGGCCTCGACGCCGGGGTGCCGGTGTTCTGTGAAAAGCCGGTCGCCCTGGACATTCCCAGCACGATCGGCGTGGTCGAGCGAGCGCAGTCCGATTCGGTGCCCGTGCAGATCGGCTTTCAACGCCGCTTCGACCAGGGCTACAGGGCCACTCGCCAAGCGCTCCAGGCTGGTGAGCTCGGCTGGATTCACACTCTGCGGGCCATCACGTCTGATGCCGTGCCGCCGCCGGCGGACTACATTCCGACATCGGGCGGGCTATTTTGAGACTGTGGCATCCACGACTTCGACGTCATGCGCTGGTTGACCGGCCGCGAGGTGGTCTCCGTCACGCGTTCGGTGCGAACCGTGGCGCCTCATTCTTCCGGAACGCCGACGACATCGACAGCTACGTCGCCACCCTCCGCTTCGATGACGATATGCTCGCCACCGTGACCGCCACCCGCTACAACGGTGCCGGCCACGACGTTCGGCTCGAGGTCTGCGGGTCCGCCGGCGCCCGCTTCGTCGGGCTCGACGACCGGTCACCGATGCCGACGGCCGAGCCGCGAATCTCCTGGGAGCGTTCTACCCCATACGCCACCTACCTGGAACGGTTCCACGACGCCTACGTGGCCGAGCTGCAGACCTTCGTCGAAGTTGCCGCCGGCCGAGCGGACAGCCCATGCACCCCAGCGGAGGCGCTCGAAGCCCTCTATATCGCTGAAGCCTGTGACCGCTCCCGGCGCACCGGGGCGCCGGTCAAGATCGCCGACGTTCGCTCGTCGTGATGTCGGTTCCGGCGCAGTCGGGACACCTGGACTTCTGCGCGGACGCGGCGTTGTCCGGAGCACAACCAATCCAGTAGGCGACTACGCCGAGTATTTGAGTCCCGCGACGAGCGAGTGATCGCCCCGGCCCTGGAGCCGACGATGTCGAGCCGTCGGAACCGATCACGACCACGAGCTTGCCAATCGCGCGACCTCGTGGGGGTCGGAAACCCCGATTCACGCTCAGCAGAGCGGTAGGATCGGCCGATGCTGTTTCTCCTCTACCTCGTCCTCCGCGCCCTCGTCCGTCTCGTCGTTAGCGGTGGCCAGCGTGGCCGAGACGACGGAGCCAAGGACCTCGAGATCCTCGTCCTGCGCCACCAGCTCCGAGTGCTCCAGCGGAAGGCCGGCCGGCCGAAGCTCCGGGCACGTGACCGCGTCCTCCTCGCAGCGGCCAGTCGGGCGATGCCGAGGGACCGCTGGGTCGCATTCCCCGTCACGCCGGCGACCCTGTTGCGGTGGCACCGCGAACTCGTAAGGAGGAAGTGGACGTACCGCAGGACCGGTCGTGCAGGTCGAACGCCGATCGATGCCGAGGTCCGCGAGCTCATCCTCCGCCTGGGCAGGGAGAACCCTCGCTGGGGCTGCGTGCGCATCCAGGCTGCGCTGCGCACGCTCGGGATCCGCGTCGGCGCGACGACGATCCGCACCTTGCTCCGGACAGCCGGAGCGGGTCCCGCCCCGCGACGGACCGGTCCCTCATGGACGGAGTTCCTGCGGGCGCAGGCGGGTGGCATCCGCGCCTGCGACTTCTTCAGCGTCGAGACCGCCTGGCTCCGCACCCCTCTACGTCCTCGTGTTCATCGAGCTCGGCAGCCGGCGAATCTCCGTGAGCCCCTCGACGGCGCACCCGGACTCGGCCTGGGTCACCCAGCAGGCCCGCAACCTCGTGCTGGAGTTGGACGATCGCTCGATTCCTGTCCGGTTCCTCATCCGGGACCGGGACACCAAGTTCACCGGGACCTTCGACGAGGTCTTCCGCTCGGAAGGGGCGCGAGCGATCCGCACCCCGATCCGGGCCCCGAACGCGAATGCCTACGCCGAACGGGTGATCGAGACAATCCGTGCGGAGTGTCTCGACTTGACCCTCATCCTCGGTCGACGGCACCTGGATCGGACGCTCCGAACGTACGCTGACCACTACAACCGAGCGCGACCCATCGGGCCCTTGACCTAGCCCCAAAGCTGTCCGAAGCCTCGGACCCGGTGCCGGCACCGGTCAGCCCGCGAGATGTTCGCCGAAGGGACCTGCTGGGCGGGCTCATCCACGAGTACCACGGACTTGCGGCGTGATCGAATCGGGGTTTTCGACCCCCACGGGCATGAGAGACGTGCTCCACACGGGCGCCCGTCGGAAATGGTTGCATCATCGGGCCGACATGCGTAATAGTTCCGCCATGCGCCGCAACCTCCCGGTCGAATCGGAGAAGAAGCTTCGGCGGTCCTGCCGGGAGGCACGGGCCCTGGGGCTCTGACGGCGCGCACAGACGACCGACGAGAGCCTCCGGGACCGGAGGCTCCGAGGGCCGCGGACA
>Ga0183260_10003745_pt1 | contig 12218 bp, 11 predicted proteins | sample AntDrymUQ4972206_2_FD_129768 | JGI IMG/M metagenome (GOLD analysis project Ga0183260, IMG submission 129768) | Polar desert sand microbial communities from Dry Valleys, Antarctica - metaG UQ497 (22.06) (version 2) (version 2) | ecosystem: Environmental > Terrestrial > Soil > Desert | place...
CGGCCGAACAGCACCGCGTACCCGTCGCACGGCACCTGCTCGCTCAGCCCGTCCCATGCGGCCAGGCCGTCGGTGATCACCAGCGGGGTGAGGGTGAGCGAGACCAGGGTGGCCACCCGGTCCCCCACCGCGAGCCCGAGCGGCGAGGTCGGGCCGACCTCCTCGACGGTGCCGACCAGCATGCCGCCGGACCCGGTGACGGGGTTGTGCATCTTGCCGCGGGTGCCGACGATCGCCAGCACCGTGGCGCGGACGGCGGCACCGTCGGTGCCGTCGGCAGTGCGGTGCGCCTGCGCGAGCTGGTGGTACGACGCGGCGTCCAGGTTGAGGCGCTGCACCCGCACCCGCACCTCGTCCGGCCACAGCGGGGACCGCGTGTCGAGCCGCTGCGCGGCCTGCGGGAGCACCCCGCCCGGGTCGAGCACCCGGTGCACGCCGATGGGATCACCGGGCTGCGTCGGTGGGTTCACCGGACGACCTCCCCCACTTCGGCACTCGTACGGGAGATTCTCCGGCGAGCGAATGGACTGACGCCTATTCCTTCCGTAGCCTAGCGCCATGACCTCCCAGCCGTACGTGTACCGCGGACGCGAGCTCGTCGAGCCGGACTGGACCCGCTTCGCCGGGTGGCGAGAGGTCAGTCCTGCCGAGTGGGCCTCGGTGCAGTGGCAGCGGGCGCACTGCGTCAAGAACGTCCGACAGCTGCGCGACGTGCTCGGCGCCGGCATCGACGAGCGGTTCTACGCCGACCTCGAGCGCGACCAGGCCGAACGCGCCACGATGTCGATGCTGCTGCCGCCGCAGATGCTCAACACGATGATGCCGGGCGTGGCGCCGTCCGACCCCCGCGCGACCGAGGCGCTGTACGCCGACCCCGTCCGCCGCTACATGCTGCCGGTGTTCTCCGACCGCCGCACCGACTGGCCGAGCCACCCGTACGCCACCCGCGACTCGCTGCACGAGCACGACATGTGGGTCGCCGAGGGGCTGACCCACCGGTACCCGACCAAGGTGCTGGCCGAGCTGCTGCCTACCTGCCCGCAGTACTGCGGGCACTGCACCCGGATGGACCTGGTCGGCAACTCCACGCCGCAGGTGGTCAAGCTCAAGTTCGGCGCCAAGCCGGTCGACCGCTACGACCAGATGATCGACTACCTGCGCCGCACCCCCGGTGTCCGCGACGTGGTCGTGTCCGGCGGGGACGTGGCCAACATGCCGTTCGCGCGGCTGGAGGACTTCGTCGCCCGGCTGCTCGAGATCGACAGCATCCGCGACGTGCGGCTGGCCACCAAGGCGCTGATGGGGCTGCCGCAGCACTGGCTGCAGGACGACGTGCGCGCCGGCATGGAGCGGCTCGCGACGGCCGCCCGCGCCCGGGGGGTGCAGATCGCGATCCACACCCACGTCAACCACGCCGAGTCCGTGACGCCGCTCGTCGCGCAGGCGACCCGGGCGATGCTGGACACCGGCATCCGCGACGTCCGCAACCAGGGCGTGCTGATGGAGGGCGTCAACGCCGACGCTCACACGCTGCTCGACCTGTGCTTCGCCCTGAGCGACGGCGCCGGCATCCTGCCGTACTACTTCTACTTGTGCGACATGATCCCGTTCTCCGAGCACTGGCGGGTCTCGGTCGACTCCGCGCAGCGGCTGCAGCACGCGCTCATGGGCTACCTGCCCGGCTTCGCCACGCCGCGGATCGTGTGCGACGTCCCGTTCGTCGGCAAGCGCTGGGTGCACCAGCTCGCCGACTACGACCGCGAGCACGGCGTGTCGTACTGGACGAAGAACTACCGCACGTCGCTCGAGCGTGACGACGCCGACGCCCTGGAGCGCCGGTACGCCTACTACGACCCGATCCACACGCTGCCGGAGACGGGGCAGGACTGGTGGCGCCGGCACGCCGCGGACCAGGCGGCCGCCGACCACGCCGCCGCCGTCGACGCCGCCCGGACCAGCCGCGAGACCGCCGTCGCGCAGGCCGCCAGCGCCTGAGCCGCGGTCCGGCCTCAGCCCGCCGCGACGGGCGGTGGCCGGTTCTCGTACGGCGTGGACAGCACGATCGTCGTCCGGGTGGTGACCCCCTCGGCGCGGATGCGGGCCAGCAGGTCCTCCAGGGCAGACGGTCCGGCGACCCGGACGTGCAGCAGGTAGCTGGCGTCACCGGCGACCGAGTAGCACGACGTGATCTGGGTGAGGTGGGCCAGCCGGTCGGGGTAGTCGTCGGGCAGGCTGTGGTCGATCGGCCGGACCGAGACGAACGCGGTGAGTCCGTGCCCGAGCTGCTCGTGGTCGATCCGCGCGGTGTAGCCGGCGATGGCACCGCGCTGCTCCAGGCGCTTGACCCGCTGGTGGACCGCCGACGTGGACAGCCCCGTCTCGCGGCCGAGGTCGGTGAACGACACCCGCCCGTCGGCGGCCAGGAGCGCCACGATCCGCTGGTCTAGCGGGTCCAGCCCGGGTCCGTCAGTCGTGGCCATCAGCCCGGCAGCACGCGGAGCTCGCGCTCGGTGGTGTTCAATCGCTCGGCGCCGTCGGCGGTGACCACGACGATGTCCTCGATCCGGGCACCGTGGCGACCCGCGTGGTAGATGCCCGGCTCCACCGAGAACGCCATGCCGGGCTCCAGCACGAGCGTGTTGCCGCTCACGATGTAGGGCTCCTCGTGCGTCTCGCGGCCGATGCCGTGCCCGGTGCGGTGCACGAACAGCTCGCCGTAGCCCGCCTCGGCGATGATCCCGCGCCCCACCGCGTCGACCGACTCGGCGGTGACGCCGGGGCGTACGTGCGCGCACTGCGCCCGCTGCGCCTCGAGCAGCACGGCGTACGGCGTCGCGAAGTCCGCCGGCGGCTCGCCGCCGGCGACGTACGTGCGGGTGGAGTCGGAGCAGTAGCCGGCGGGCGTGGTGCCCCCGATGTCGATCACCACCGGGTCGCCGGGCTCGATGACCCGCTCGGAGGCCTCGGCGTGCGGCGAGGCGCCGTTGGGTCCGGAGGCGACGATGACGAAGTCGGTCCGCTCGTGGCCCTCGGCGACGATCGCCGCGGCGATGTCGCCGGCGACGTCGCGCTCGGTGCGGCCGGGTCGCAGCCACTCGGCCGTGCGCGCGTGCACCCGGTCGATCGCTCCCCCCGCCTCGCGCAGCGCGTCGACCTCGGCGGCGGTCTTGCGCATCCGCAGCTCGCGCAGGACCGGCCCCGCAGCCCGCTGGCGGGCGTGGGGGGCGGCCGCGGCCAGCGCCAGCGCCTTGACCGCCCACATCCGGTCGTCGACGGCGACGACGCCGGCTCCCGCCGGCAGCAGCGACGCGGTCAGGGCGTACGGGTCGCCGGTCTCCTGCCAGGTGACGATCTCGAGGTCCAGGTCTGCGACGGGCGAGGCGGCTGCTGCCGGCGCCTCCAGGGCGGGCACCACCAGGCGGGCATCGCCGTCGGCCGGCAGCACCAGACAGGTGAGGCGCTCCAGGGCCACCGCGTCGTAGCCGGTCAGGTATGCCAGGTCGGCGCCGGGCGACACCAGCAGCGCGTCGACGCCGAGAGCACGGGCCACCTCCTGCGCCCGGCGGAGCCGGTCGGCGTGCTCGGTGGCGGGTGTTGCGGCGGTCCGGGTGCTCGTCACGACGCCAGGCTATCCGCGAGGATGCCCGGTGTGACGGACCGGCCACCGCTGATGCTGCTCGACACCGCCTCGCTGTACTTCCGGGCCTACTTCGGCGTCCCGGACACGATGACCGCTCCCGACGGGACCCCGGTCAACGCCGTGCGGGGCCTGCTCGACTTCGTCGCCCGCCTCGTCGCCGACCACTCCCCCGGCGCCGTGGTCGCCTGCTGGGACGACGACTGGCGTCCGGCGTGGCGGGTCGCGCTGCTGCCGTCGTACAAGGCGCACCGCGTGGTGGAGGAGGTTCCGACGGCCGCCACGCCGGACGTCGAAGAGACTCCGGACCCGCTGGCCGTCCAGGTGCCGCTCATCGCCGAGACGCTGGGGCTGCTGGGGGTTCCCGTCGTCGGGGCGCCGCGGCACGAGGCCGACGACGTCATCGGCACGCTGGCCACCGGCGCCGGACGGCCGGTGGACGTGGTCACCGGGGACCGCGACCTCTTCCAGCTCGTCGACGACGACGCCCGCGTACGCGTGCTCTACACCGCCCGCGGGGTCGGCCGGATCGAGGTGGTCGACGCCGCCCGGGTCCGCGAGCGGCACGGGGTGGAGCCGCGGCAGTACGCCGACTACGCGGTGCTGCGCGGTGACCCGTCCGACGGCCTGCCGGGGGTGACCGGCATCGGCGACAAGACCGCCGCCCGGCTGCTGGCCGCGCACGGCGACCTGCGGGGGATCCTGCGGGCGGCGGCCGCGGGCACCGGCCCGGCGGCCCGGCAGGCGCAGCGGCTCGCCGCCGCCTCGGACTACCTGGTCGCCGCCGTCCGGGTCGTCGAGGTCGTGCGGGACCTCGACCTCCCCCGCGAGCGGCTCGCACCCGCCCCGTGGACCGACGCCGACGGCGCGGCGTGGCAGGCGTACGCGCAGCGCTGGGGGCTCGGCGGCAGCGCCGACCGCGCCGCCGCCGCGCTCGCCCCCCTCCGCCCCTGAGTCGGGGCCGCACGCGCGCCCTGCCCGGCCCGCACCTGTGCCCCGTACTCGCCTCCAGCACCCCTTCCCCCCGCGCTCGCCCCTGGCACTTTGCCCCGTAAACGTGGCAATGCGCCGCTTTGCGGGGCATCCGCCCACGCTCATGGACCCCTTGCCACGCAAGGACCCCGTGTGCCGAGCGACGAACGAGGTCACACGGAACGTACGCCCCGGGCTCGGCCGCGCTGGCCCGCAACCGGGGGTCGGATGCGGGAGGCTGAGTGGATTACTTAATTACACTGACCGGATGAGCGATGCCACCCCGCAGGTCCCGACGCTCTTCGACTGGGCCGGCGGCGCGCCCGGCTTCGGGCGGCTGGTCGACGCCTTCTACGACCGGGTGGAGGGCGACGAGCTGCTGGCGCCGCTGTTCCCTAGCGGGGTCACCCCCGAGCACCGACGGCACGTCACGTGGTGGTGGTGCGAGGTCTTCGGCGGCCCTCCGCTCTACAACCGAGCGGCTCGGCGGCTACGAGCGGATGCTGGCCCACCACCGCGGCCTCGCGCTCACCGAGGCGCAGCGCTCGCGCTTCGCGTCGCTGATGAGTCTGGCCGCCGACGATGCCAGCCTGCCGGAGGACCCCGAGTTTCGCGCCGCCTTCGTCGGCTACCTCGAGTGGGGCACCAGGCTCGCGCTGCACAACTCGCAGCAGGGCGCCGAGCTCGTCCCGCACGCTCCCGTGCCGCGCTGGGGATGGGGCGTGGCCCCGCCGTACCAGCCCTGACCCTCGGACGGCCGTCGAGTGGCGCACTACGGCCGTCCCCGGCGGGTGTCGCGAGCCGCATTGCCCCACTCGATCGGAGCTGCCGCGGGGAAGGCGGGAGCTGGGACGCCGCTGCGGCCTCAGGCGTTGACCGAGGAGTACGCGACCACGCCGCGGCGCATCGCCGACAGCGCCGACCGGGCGGTGTCGCGCAGCGGCCCGGGACCTGCGGCGTCGGCAACCTGGTCGGTGAGGTCGATGAGCTGCTTGACGTTGCGGACGAGGTCGCCCGGGGTGAGGTCGTTCTCCCGGAGCACGTCGTCGAGGCCGGCCCCCGAGGCCCACCGCCAGGCGGCCCAGGCGAAGCCGAAGTCGGGTCGACGCAGGCCCGCCAGCCCGCGGTCCCGCTCGAGCCGTTCCAGCCCGGCCCGGGTCGAGACCGTCGCCGAGACGACGTCGCGTACGGCCCCACGCGGCAGCCGTGGCGGTTCGACGTCCTCGGGGTTGCGGGTCTCGAAGACCAGCCCGGACAGCGCGGCCGCGAGCTCGGCGGGACCGAGTCCGTCCCAGGTGCCGGCACGCAGGCACTCCGCGGCCACGAGGTCGAGCTCGGCGTACAACCGCCCCAGCCGCTCCCCCGCCGTGGTCACCCGGTCACCATCGAGGTAGCCGAGCACGTCGAGCACCTCGCAGACCTTGTCGAAGCGTCGGGCGATGGTGTTGGTACGTTGCTCGATCCGCCGCCGGGTCTGCGCGGTGTCCCGCTCGAGCTCGACCCAGCGTGTCGCCCAGCGGGCGTGCGCTTCGCGCTCGGGGCAGCCGTGGCACGGGTGCGCCGGGACCTCGCGCCGCAGACGGTCGAGCTCGGCGTCGACGGCGGCCGGGCCGCCTGGCGCGGCACCGCGTCCGTTGCGTCCGTCCGGTGCGCGTACGTCGGCGATCGCATGCCGCAGCGACGAGGCCAGGTCGCGGCGGGACTGCGGGTTGCGCGCGTCGAAGGTCTTGGGCAGCCGCATCCTCGTGGCCGTCTCGACCGGACCGTCGAAGTCGACCAGCGACAGCCGACGGGCGTGCCGGCTCACGGTCAGCACCATCGGCCGCGGACCGTCGCGGTCCGAGCGGGTGCCGGGGTCGACGACCACGGCCGGCCCGACCCAGCGCCCGGTCGGCACCCAGATGACGTCTCCGGGCCGCAACCGTTCGAGCGACTCGACGACCTCCTCGCGCACGACCGTGGTGCGGCGTCGGGACAGCTGACGTTCCCGCTCGTCGGCCCGTCGGCGCAGCCGGTGATAGGCCATGAAGTCGCCGCGCTCGCACCTGGCCGCGTCGGCGTACCCCGCCAGCGCCTCCTCGCTGCGGCGCACCTGCCGGGCCAGGCCGACCACCGCACGGTCGGCCTGGAACTGTGCGAACGACTGCTCGAGCAGATCGCGGGCGGCCTGCCGGCCGACCTGGCGGACGAGGTTGACCGCCATGTTGTACGTGGGCTGGAAGCTCGACCGCAGGGGATACGTACGCGTCGACGCCAGGCCCGCGACCGCCTTGGGGTCCAGCCCCGGCTGCCACAGCACGACGCCGTGGCCCTCCACGTCGATCCCTCGGCGCCCCGCGCGGCCGGTCAGCTGGGTGTACTCGCCCGGCGTGACGTCGGCGTGGGTGTCACCGTTCCACTTGCTCAGCCGCTCGAGCACCACCGAACGGGCCGGCATGTTGATGCCGAGGGCCAGCGTCTCGGTGGCGAAGACGACCCGGACGAGCCCCCGCGCGAACAGCTCCTCGACGACCTCCTTGAACGCCGGCAGCATCCCGGCGTGGTGGGCGGCCACGCCGCGGGCCAGACCGTCGACGAGCTCGTGGTAGCCCAGCGCGGCCAGGTCCTCGTCGGGCAGGTGCGCACAGCGCTCGCCCACGAGGTGCCGGATCTCGTCCCGCTCGGCGGGAGTCGTGAGCCGCAGGCCGGTCGCCAGCACCTGCTCCACCGCGGCGGCGCAGCCGGCGCGGCTGAACACGAACACGATCGCGGGCAGCAGCCCCTCCGCCTCCAGTCGCTGCACGACCTCGACCCGCGTCGGTGTCCAGTGCCGACCGCGGCCGCCCCGCTGCGGGGCGCCGTGCCGGCCGCGACCGCGCTCCCCGCCGCGTCCCGTCCCGCCGTGCCCGCGCCGTCTGCGGTCGGCCCGCCCGGCCCGCCAGTCGTCGCGGGCGACGTGCTCGAGCTCGCGGTTCACCCGCACCCCGTCAGGCGCCGCCTCGAAGAGGTCGAGCAGGCGCCTGCCGACCAGCACGTGCTGGAACAGCGGCACCGGGCGGCGCTCCTCCACAACCGTCACCGTGTCGCCACGCACCTCCGAGAGCCACTCGCCGAACTCCTCGGCGTTGGACACCGTCGCGGACAGCGACGCCAGCGCGACCCCGCCGGGCAGGTGGATAATCACCTCCTCCCAGACCGCGCCGCGGAAACGGTCCGCCAGGTAGTGCACCTCGTCCATCACGACGTACGCCAGACCGGTCAGCGTGGCCGACCCGGCGTACAGCATGTTGCGCAGCACCTCGGTGGTCATGACGACCACCGGCGCCTCGCCGTTGACCGCGTTGTCGCCCGTGAGCAGGCCGACGTCGTCGGCGCCGTAGCGGCGGACCAGCTCGGCGTACTTCTGGTTGGACAGCGCCTTGATCGGCGTCGTGTAGAAGCACTTGCGTCCGGACCGCAGGGCCAGGTGCACGGCGAACTCGCCGACCAGCGTCTTGCCGGAACCGGTCGGGGCGGCCACCAGCACCCCGTGGCCGTCCTCGAGCGCGGCACAGGCCGCGACCTGGAACGGGTCGAGCGCGAAGTCGTACAGCCCGCGGAACTCCGCGAGTGCGGGGCGGTCCTGGTCGGCCCGGAACCGGGCGTACCGTCCGGCCGGTGAACCCATGGCGTCAGCGTACGGGGGACCGGTCGCCCGCCCGGCGGTCCCGCGTCACAGGCGCAGGGCGACCGTGAAGCGGTCGGGCGAGGCTCCCACCGCGCGGGCGAACCGGCGCACCGCCTCGCACAGGTGCTCGACGTCGAGGCTCGTGCCGGGCACGGCGAGCAGGAGGTGGCCGCCGCCGTCGAGGACGAGGACCTGGCCGTGCACCCACGCCTGGTGCACGTCGTGGCGTACCCGGTCGTCGACCACCGGCCGCGGGTAGGCCACGTCGGCCGCCAGCACGCTGACGCCGATCGGACCGGTGCCGTCGACCTCGTCGGACACGCGCAGCACACCGGCCACCCGGGCGGCACCGATCGAGCCGCGGGTGGTCCAGGTGCACTCGTGGGTGCCGATCCACTCCGGCAGGTCGAACGGGTCGGTGACTGTCGGCGCGGGCTCAGGCACGGTCGTCGGGGTCGTCGAGCCTGCTCGGCACGTGGTCGTCGTCGGGCTCCGGTTCGAGCGGGGACGCCTCGTCGTCGGCATAGCTGTCGAACGAGCCCGGCCGCCGGCGGCGGCGCCGGTCGTTGAGGCGCGCGAAGAGCTCGGAGAGGCCGAACAGCAGCGTCATCGGGATCGCGAGGAACAGCATGCTGATCGGGTCGGTGGACGGCGTCGCGACGGCCGCGAACACGAACGTGCCGAGGATGATCCAGGGGCGGGCGTTGGCCAGCGCGCGACCGCTGATCACCCCGGCCAGGTTGAGCAGGATGACGAAGAACGGGATCTCGAACGAGACACCGAACACGAGCAGCATCCGGAGGATGAAGTTGAGGTAGCGGTCCACCTCGATGAGGTTGGACACGTCTGCCGGAGTGAAGTCGAGCAGGATCCCGATGCCCTTGGGGAGCACCCAGTAGCCGAGCGCCACGCCACTCATGAACAGCGGACCGGCGATCGTGGCAAACAGCCGGGACCAGCGCCGCTCGTTGCTGTGCAGGCCGGGCAGGATGAAGGCCCAGATCTGCCACAGCCAGATCGGGCTGGTGAGCACGATGCCGGACACCAGCGCGATCTTGAGCTGGAGGATGAACGGGCCGGCGACGTCGTTGATGGTCAGCCGGGCGTCGAGGTCACGTTCCTCCGAGAGCCGCTCGACGACGTCGCGGAAGGGGTCGGTGAGGAAGTCGAAGATCTGCTCGTAGAAGAACGCGCAGGCCACCGCGCCGACGACGATCGACAGCACGGCGCGGAAGAGTCGGCTGCGCAGCTCGTCCAGGTGCCCGGCGAGGGTCATGCCGGCGTCGCCGGACGGCGGCTCCCCGTCGGGACCGGACGCGCGCGAGGCTCGGCGCAGGGTGAAGGCCACGGGGCAGGCTCAGGACCGGTCCGTCAGTCGGCGGGTCAGCTCGGCGGGTTGCGCGGCGCGCCGTCCTGCGACTGCGGCTGGACGGGCTGCTCCGGAGGCTGCCCGGGCTGCGGTGTGTGCTGCTGGGGCGGCTGCTGCCGGTGGGACTCGGCGTCGGTGTGGCTCACGCCCGGTGGCAGCGGGCGGCCGTGCGGGTCCGCCTTGTCCTTGTCCTCGTCGTCCATCATGCCCTTGGTCTCGGACTTGAAGATGCGCAGGGCGCGGCCGGAACCACGGGCCAAGTCAGGCAGCTTCTTGGCGCCGAAGAGCAGGATCAGGATCGCCGCGATGATGAGAATCTCGGTCGTTCCGAGTCCGGCCATGGTGGTCTCCTAGCGGTGGGTGACGTCTCCACTGTACGCAGGTCGTTCGACACCGGCTGCCACGTCGGTGGGTCCGCGAGCGGCCGACGGTGTGCCGGGAGGCCTCGCAGGCTCAGCCGGAGGCGTACGCGGCGAGTGCCTCGCGCGCCGTGGCACGGACGTCGTCGGCCAGGTCGGCGGGCTCGACGACGTGCACGGAGCCGGACGCGCGCAGCACCAGGCGGCGCAGCCAGGCGGCGTCGCCCACCCGCATCCGCACCCGCAGGCTCCCGTCCCCGGCCTCCTCGGCGTGGTCGACCGCGTGGTACTCCGCGATCCAGCGGGCGGCGGGGGCCAGCACCAAGGTGGCGACCAGCGCGTCGTCCCCCGGCTGGAAGAGCCCGGCGGACAGGTCGCGGGGCACCAGGTCGGGCGGCGGTGCGGCGGGCACGTCGAGCACGCGTACGCCTACGACCCGGTCGAGCCGGAACAGCCGCACCCCCTCGGCACGGTGGCACCAGCCCTCGAGATAGGCGTGCCCCTGGGCGTTCAGCATCCGCAGCGGGTCCACGTCGCGCGAGGTGGTCTCGTCCCGGGACGGCACGAGGTAGTCCAGGTGCACCCGCCGGCGCCCGGCGAGGGCACGCTGCACCTCGGCGCCGACCTCGGGGTCGACGGGCGCCGCCAGCACCTGCACCTGCCGCGCCGCCGCCGCGCCGTCCCCGGCCGCGGTCTCGAGCTTGGCGAGCGCGCGGTCGATGGCGTCGCCGGTGCCGGCCACCGAGGTCTCCCGCAGGGTGCGCAGGGCCACGATGAGCGCCAGCGCCTCGTGGACGGTCAGCCGCACCGGCCGGTCGAGGTAGTCGGCGTTGTCGACGCGTACGACACCCTCGGTCTCGAGGGCCTCCATGTCGACGTCGATCATGTCGCCGCTCACGGCCTCCGGCAGGCCGCAGAACCACAGGACGTTGAGGTCGCTGACGACCGTGGCCGCCGGCACGCCGAAGTCGCGGGCCACCTGGTCCACCGGCACCCCCGCCCGCTCCTGCAGGTAGGGCACCAGGGCGAGCATCCGCTGCACCTGGTCGGCGGCGCGGTCGTTCACGACGTCGCCTCCCCGGTGACGGTCACCGGTTCCCCGGCCAGGCGCCGCAGGCGGCGCAGGACGGCGTCGCGGACCTCCGGCGGGTCCACCGCAATCACCGCCGGTCCGTAGGACACCACCTCCTCGGCGAGACCGGCCGGGTCGGCGAGCGGGAGCGTCACCCGGTCCCATCCGTCCCCGTCGGCTTCGACGCCGGTGGCCCGCCGACGCAGCGCGTGCCCTGCGCCGGCGCGCACCCGCACGGTCGCGGTGCCGGTCCGCGGCGGCGGTTCGAGCTGGCGGGCCAGGTCGCGCAGGTCGGTGTCGGGCGGGACCTCGTACGCACCGGCCGGTCCGGTGACCTGCACCCGTCCGGTGACGCGCGACAGCCGGAACATCCGCACGGCCCCGCGGTCGAGGTCGTGGCCGATGACGTACCAGCGCCCGCGCCACGACAGCACGCCCCACGGCTGCACCGTGCGGTCCGTGGGGTCCCGACCGGGCCGGCGGTAGGGAAAACCGACCTGCCGACGGGCGACGACGGCGTCCCACAGCGGCTCGAAGGCCGGCTCGGTGGCGGCCAGGAGGGGCTCGACGAGGGTCAGCCGTTCGGGGTCGACGCCGACGCCGGCCGCCTTGAGCTTGACCAGGGCCGCCGAGGTCTGCCGGGCCAGCCGCGCGTGCTGCCACACCCGGGCGGCCAGACCGACGGCCGCGGCCTCGTCGGGGGCGAGGTCGATGCGGGGCAGCTCGAAGGCGTCGCGGCGGATCCGGTAGCCCGGCTCGTCGTCGAAGAGCCGGTCGTTGCTGCCGAGCTCGATCGGGATCCCGATCTCGCGCAGCTCGTCCTTGTCCCGCTCGAACATCTTCTCGAACGCCTCGTCGGACTGGTCCCGGTAGCCCTCGACGACCTTGCGGATCCGGTCCTTGCCGACGTACCCGTGGCTCACGAGCAGGGCGATGACGAGGTTCATCAGCCGCTCGGCCTTGCGCGCTGTCACCGCTGTCACGACGCGACGCTACCCGACCCCTGCCGCTTTCCCAGGGCGCAGGCAGCCCGGTGCTCGCGACCGACCTCCGTCCGGCTCCCTCCCCGAGCCGTTTCCCCCGTAAACGTGGCAAAGTGCCCTCGGCTGCGGGGCGACTCCCCCGCAACGCGTCCCCTTGCCACGTTTACGGGGGAAACGGGA
>Ga0183260_10003746_pt1 | contig 12218 bp, 10 predicted proteins | sample AntDrymUQ4972206_2_FD_129768 | JGI IMG/M metagenome (GOLD analysis project Ga0183260, IMG submission 129768) | Polar desert sand microbial communities from Dry Valleys, Antarctica - metaG UQ497 (22.06) (version 2) (version 2) | ecosystem: Environmental > Terrestrial > Soil > Desert | place...
CTTCTCGATGGGGCCGCTGGGCTCTCGGATCGCCCACATCGGCGTCCAGCTGACCGACTCGCCCTATGTCGCGGTGTCGATGCTGATCATGACTCGCATGGGCAAGAAGGCCCTTGACGTTCTTGGTGACGGCGAGTTTGTGCCGTGCCTCCACTCGGTCGGAGCGCCCCTCGAAGCAGGCGCGGCCGACGTGGCGTGGCCGTGCAACGCCGACAACAAATACATCGTCCACTTCCCCGAGACGCGGGAAATCTGGTCGTACGGGTCCGGGTACGGGGGCAACGCGCTCCTCGGCAAGAAGTGCTTCGCGCTGCGCATCGCCTCGGCGATGGCGCGTGACGACGGGTGGCTGGCCGAGCACATGCTCATCCTCAAGCTGACGAACCCCGCGGGCGACGTCCGCTACATCAGCGCCGCGTTCCCTTCGGCCTGCGGCAAGACGAACCTGGCGATGCTCGTCCCGAGCCTGCGGGGCTGGAAAGTCGAGACCGTTGGCGACGACATCTGCTGGATGAAGTTCGGCGACGACGGGCGCCTCTACGCCATCAACCCCGAGGCCGGGTTCTTCGGCGTCGCTCCGGGGACGGGCGACGACACCAACCCGAATGCTATGCGGACGCTCACGGAGAACTGCCTGTTCACGAACACCGCGCTCACCGACGACGGCGACGTGTGGTGGGAGGGCATGACGAGCGAGGCGCCCCCGCACCTCATCGACTGGAAAGGCCAGGATTGGACGCCCGAGTCGGGGTCGCCGGCCGCGCACCCGAACGCGCGCTTCACCGCTCCCGCCGCCCAGTGCCCGTCGATCGCGAGTGAGTGGGAGGACCCGAAGGGCGTTCCGATCTCCGGCATCTTGTTCGGGGGACGCCGCGCTTCGGTAGTCCCGCTCGTACACGAGGCGTTCTCGTGGAATCACGGCGTATTCCTCGGCTCGATCATGACCTCGGAGACCACCGCAGCCCAAGCCGGCGCCGTCGGCAACCTGCGTCGCGACCCCTTCGCCATGCTGCCCTTCTGTGGATACAACATGGCCGACTACTTCGCGCACTGGCTGTCGATCGGCGAGCGCGCCGACGCCGAGAAGCTGCCGAAGATCTTCTACGTGAACTGGTTCCGCAAGAGCGCCGACGGGCGCTGGCTGTGGCCGGGCTTCGGCGAGAACAGCCGCGTCCTGGCGTGGATCTTCGATCGGGTCAACGGCACCGGCGCCGCGGTCGAGAGCCCGATTGGCTTGCTGCCTCCGGCCGACGCCATCGACAGGACCGATCTCGACGTGACCGAGGCCGACATCGTCGAGCTGCTGTCGGTGGACGCCGAGCAGTGGCGTGCCGAAGTTCCCCTCATCGAGCAGCACTTCGCCACGTTCGGCGACCGCCTGCCGGCCACGCTGCGCGACGAGCTCGCCGCGTTGGAGAAGCGCTTGTCCGACTAGCGTTCCGCTGCCGCATCAAACCCAGCACCGTCTCCAGGAGGAACCGTGGCCGTCAGCGCATTCGTGCTCATTCAGACCGAGGTCGGCAAGGCCGCATCCGTGGCCGAGTCCGTCGGCGCCATGTCGGGCGTCGTCTCGGCTGAGGACGTCACCGGCCCCTACGACGTGATCGTGCGCGCCGAAGGCGACACCCTCGACGAGCTCGGCAAGATGGTCGTCAGCAAGATCCAGCTCATCGACGGCATCACCCGCACCCTCACCTGCCCGGTGGTGCACCTCTAGTTTCGGGCTCGCTTCGCGCTGGGCGGCCGCATAGCGCCGAGTGTGTGGAAAGTGTCGTCCTGAGCGCGCTTTTCGTCGTTACGGGGACAGTTTCCACACACTCGGCGTTGACGCGTCCTACCGGCCTGTCGAGTACTTCCGCCACGCGGCTTGACGGGTGACGCCGAGCGCGCTGGCGATTTTCTCCCAGGACAGCTCCCGTTCGCGGCACAGGGCGACCGCTTCGTCCAATTTCGCATCGACCCGTCTCTTCGCATCGGCGAGGCCCATGGCGATGAATGCGGGATGCATTGCGTCGGTGACCTCGCCAAGCTGCTCCGGAAGTGTCAGGCGCACGACCCAGGTGCCGCTTGCAAAGCCGGCATCGATCGCGTGCGAGGCCCGTCGCCGGCTGCCGCTGTCCCGGTGGTCCACCCAGATGGCGGCCGGATCGCCCGCACCGTTCAGTTCCCACATCCACTCGGGACGCTCAGACGTCGGTAACACATCTCTGGTCGGCATGTAAACAGATACTGACAGTCGGGGACTAGGTCTGTCAATAGATGTTTACAGCTGGCAGGCGCGCTGGCGAGGGTGAGCCCCGTCCAGCGCTGCCCGTCTCGATCAGGCCGCGGTTCCGACGAGAACGGCGCGGATTCCGAGGCCCATCACGAAGAGGCTGCCCAGCCCGTAGAGCAGGTAGAGGCGGTGGCGGAGTTGCTGGCGGTAGCTGTAGAGGATCGTGATCGCGATGATGGCGACGAACCCGTAGAACATGTGGAACTGCGGCGGGTCGATCCCCTGCCCGCTCACCATGCCCACGCCGATCGCCACCTGCACGAACATGGCCACCTGCGCGGCCGCGGTCGTCCACCACAGGGCGCGGGTGCGCAACCCCGGGAGGCGGTGGGCGCCGAGCGCCCACAGGCCGACAAGTCCGTTCGCGACGATCGTCACCCACGCCCAGACGACGTGGACGTCGCGCAGCGACGCGGCGTAGACGAGAACTGCGGTGGTTCTCAGCTGATCAGCTGGCGATGTCGGCACGTGCCTTGTCGCTGCGCTCGACCGCCTCGGCCATCGCCTCGGCGGCAACGTCGACGAGCTGCTCGATCTCGTCGTCGGTGAACCCTGCCAGCCCGCGGAACGTGCGGGCGAGGTGCACCGGGCTCTCCTCGCTCTCGCCGCGGAACCCGCCGAAGCTGAACAGCTTGTCGACGGCGCGCTGGAACTCGAGCGCCGTCTTCTGCCGCTCGGGGTCGTTGGCCGTGAGGCGGCGGAGCCAGTCCGATCCCATCTTCACGTGGGTGACCTCGTCGGCCAGCATCCAGTCCTCGCAGAAGTACAGGACCGGGTCGGTGGTGGCAGCGCCGTACTCGCGCATCGTGTTGAAGACGTCGATCGCCAGGCCCTCGAGCGCCCGGTTCACCCCCGTGAGACGCAAGACCGGGTCCTGGTTGCAGGCGGCTTCGAACAGCAGGGTCTGCTCGGCAAACTCGCCGATGTAGGTGCCCATGTGCTCCCCGAGCTTGATGGAGATCTCGCAGTGGCGGGCCTCGTCCCAGCACTGGCGGGCCATGTCGAGCTTGAACTCGAAGGGCACCTCGGCCTCGGCCTTGCCCGTGTCGAAGTCGAAGCAGGTCCGGCCCGCGCCCTCGAGGGCCTGGATCTCGCCCACGAAGATGCCGTGCATGAGCTGGCGAGCGGCGTCGGGCGACTCGGGCTCAGCGGGCGAGAAACCGCCGCGCCGCGTCGTGCTGCGGGGATCGAAGATCACGTCTTCGATGCGGATGCGCTGGAACCGCTCGTCGCGGGCCAGGTCATCGACGGTCAGCATTCGCTTCATGCGACGCTCCTGAGCTCTTTGAGGTGACCGACCACTGTAGAGCGCGGGGCGGTCACATCGCCGCCGCGAGGATCATGCGGGCGTCGTCCTCGGTGACCGGCCGCACGTTGGTCTGCACGGGGTAGCTGGCCATCGCCATTCCGGCGACAACGTCGAGGTCGGCCTCCGTCACCCCTAACGCGGTGAGCCCGCTCGGGAGCCCGAGCCGCTCCCGGAACCGGTCGATCGCGCCGATGGGGTCGTCACCGTCACCCAGCGCATCGCCGATGGCCCGGACTTCGTCGTCCGCAGCCGATGCGTTGAACGCGACGGCGTGGCACAGCAGCATGGCGTTGGCGGCACCGTGGGCGATGCCGCAGCGGGCACCCACCAGTTGCGCCAGCCCGTGATGCACACCCATCGACGCGTTCATGAGACAGCGGCCGGCGAGAGCGGCGCCGGAAAACATCGCCGTGCGCGCCGCGAGATCGCCGGGATCGTCGACGACCGACGGTAGCGCCGCGCCGATCCGGCGAGCCGCTTCGAGGGCGATGGCGCCGGCCTCTGGCGTGCGGCGCGGCGAGTACGCCGCCTCCACGGCGTGAGCGAGGGCATTCATGCCCGTCTCCGCGCTGATGTGCGCTGGGAGATCGAGTGTGAGCACGGGGTCGTAGACCGCGAGCACCGGCGCCGACGTGGGCCCGCCCGCGCCGGTCTTGCGGCGCGACACCGGGTCGGTCATGCCGAAGAACGGCGTGAGCTCGGCTCCGGAGTACGTCGTGGTGACCGAGACGTGGGGCAGCACGGGGCGGTCGACGTGCGAAGTACCCGGCGTGCCTTCCGCCTGCTCGGCGAAGAACGCGACCGCTTTGGCGGCGTCGGCGCACGAGCCGCCGCCGAAGCTGACGATCCCGTCGACCCCGTCGTCGCGCGCCTGGGCGACGGCGGCCTGCACGATGTCGGCGGGCACGTGGCTGCGAACCCCGTCGAACACCGACGCCGCCGCCCGCCCGAGCGCGCGACGGACGCGCTCGCCCGCCTCGGACGCCCAGCGCCCTTCGGTCGTGACCACCATCACGCGCCGCAAGCCGATCGACTTCACCATCTCACCGAGCCGGTCTACGGAGTCGGCGCCGAACACGAGCTGTTGCGCGTAGGCGGTGTGCGTCCACGTCTTCGGTTGGTTCACAACGGCCGGCTCCTCAGTTCGTTCTTCAAGACCTTCCCGGTCCCGCCTTTCGGCAGCTCGTCGACGATCTCGACGCGTTTCGGCGCCTTGAACTTCGCGAGACGCGCTTTTACCCAGTTGACGAGCACGTCCGGTGTCGGGACAGGTATCGGGACAGGCGTCGCTTCCGGACCGCGCACGACGACGAAGGCGCGTGGCACTTCGCCCCAGCGCTCGTCGGGCATGGCGACGACCGCGGCCTCCGCCACCCCCGGATGCTCCATGAGGCACGACTCGACTTCGACCGACGCGATGTTCTCGCCACCACTGATGATGAGGTCCTTCCGGCGGTCCACGATCGTGACGTAGCCCTCGGCATCGACCGTCGCCAGGTCCCCCGTGCGGAGCCAGCCGCCCCGCAATACCTCCGCGGTTGCCTCAGGCGCGTTCCAGTAGCCCGCCATGACGTGGTTCGACCGGACGCAGATCTCGCCGATCGTGCGGCTGTCCCACACCACCTCGTGGTCGTCGTCGTCGAGGACGCGGAGGTCGACTCCGACGTTCGGCAGACCCGTCGTCGAGCGCTTGGCAACCTGGTCCCGCTCCGGTAGCTGCGCGTGGCTGCGCAGGTTCACCGCTTTGGTGAGCTGCGGCGACGCCTCGGTGAGGCCGTACCCGCAGACGACCTCGCAGCGGAGGTGGCGCTCGAGCGTTTCGATCATCCGCGGCAACGGCGGCGCGCCCCCAACGGTTACCTGAACCAGCGACGACAGGTCGCGTCCCGCGAGGTCTGCGTGGTCGAGGAGCGCGCTCGCCGTGGTGGGCACGAGCGACAGACGCGTGACCCGCTCCTGCTCGATGAAGCGCAGCACCTCGCCGGCGTCGAAGCGCGGAAGCATCACGTGCTTTGCGCCCAGCATGGTGACGTAATGCGGCGTCCCCCACCCGTTGACGTGAAACAGCGGGATCGTGTGCAGGACGACGTCGTCGTGGACGAGCCCGAGCGTGAGGGCGGAGTCGGTGGCGTGCGTCGCGAGGTTGCGGTGCGTGAGCATCGCCCCTTTGGGCATGCCGGTCGAGCCGCTCGTATAGAAGATCTCACAGACCGCGTCCTCGTCGACCTCGCCGGGATCGCACAGTGTGGCGGGCTGGGCCGCCAGAGCCTGCTCGTACGCGTCGCCGAGCACCAGGAGGTCCTTCGGCGCGAGCCGGTCGCCGAGCTCACGTTGGTCGGGGTGCAGGACGAGCAGTGCGGCGCCGGAGTCCTCGAGCACGAACTGGGCTTCGGCCGCGCCCAAACGAATGTTGAGGGGGCTGAGGATGGCACCGCAGAGCAGCACGCCGTAGTACGCCTCGAGCAGCTCGAGGGTGTTGCCACAGAGATAGGCGACACGGTCGCCCCGGCCGATGCCATGCCGCTCACGGAGGAGATGGGCGAGGCGGTGCGAGCGTGACGCGAAGTCGCCGTAGGTGATGCGCCGGTCTCCGTCGACGACACCTTCGAGCGCCGCGTAGTACCGCCGGGCTCGCTCGAGGAAGTCGAGCGGGGTGAGGGCGACGCGCATCAGTTGACCGGCGTGACCGCGCCGGCGCCGAGCTCGATCACCGAGAACCGGCCGTCGTCGTCGATGCCGATGGTGGTCCGCGAGCAGTTGTCGGGACTGAAGCACACCAGGCGGTCGTTGCCCAACGCCGCCCCGACGGCGGCGTTGATGGCCACGAAGTGCGTAACGACGACCGCGGCGTCGGGCAGGGCGCGGAGGGTGCCGAGGACGCCGTCGCGCCAGGACTCGTAGACCGCGCCCAGCTCCACGTAGCGCGAGACCAGCGCGGTGCGGAGCCACGCGGTGCGCTCGACCAGTGCGTCGGTGGGCGCGGTGATCTCGCCGACGCCGGGTTCGATCACCGGCTCGACGTTCCACGCCGCCGCCAGCGGCGCCGCGGTCTCGCGCGTGCGCCGCAGCGGGCTGACGACGAGCGGAACCGGCCCGTCGACGAGGTCGACCAGAGCGGCCGCCTGCGCGTGGCCCGTCGCGTCGAGTCCGGGGTCGGCCTCCTCGTTCCAGCCCGCCGCCGCCCGGCCGTGACGGATCAGCGTCAGCCGTCGCATCCCTACGAGTCGGCGAAGAGGTCGGCGTGGCGCGTGCCACCGGGTGCGCCCCGCAGACGGAACCACTCGGTGCCGAACCCGGCGGCGAAGTCCTCCTCGCGCATCTTCATGAACCACGACTCGTCGGTGATCTGGCTGGCGTGGGCGCGCATCGCCTTGCGCTTCACGTCGATGAACTCGGACACGTCGATCGCGTGCGACAGCTCGGCCTCCTCGACGCCGATCGGAAAGTCGATAGTTGGCGTCGCTTGCGCCTCGGCACCCTCGGCGACCGCGAGCTCGGTCATCCGCCGCCGCCACGCGGTCCGGTTCACCGTCGACTCGAACACGCGCTCCACACCGGCAAGCTCCGCGGCCCGTACGCCCACGCGGTGCACCTGAATGTGGTCGGGGTGGCCGTAGACGCCGTTGTCGTCGTAGACCACGAGCACGTCGGCCGCTTCTTCGCGCAGGAGCCCCGCAAGCTTCGCGGCCGCGTCGTCGATGTCGGCCTGCCAAAACGACTCGGGCGCGTCGTTATCGGGCGTGCCGATCATCCCCGAGTCGCGATAACCGAGCAATTCGGTCCGCGCCGCGCCGAGGATGCTGGCGGCCGCGGCCAGCTCGTCAGCGCGCACATCGCCGAGGGCCTGGCCCTCGGCGAGAAATCCCTCGGGGTACTCGCCCTGCTCGCCACGAGTCGCAGTGACGAGGACCACCCGGTGCCCCCCCGCAGCGGCCTTGGCCATCGTCCCTCCCGTGCCGATCGCCTCGTCGTCCGGGTGGGCGTGGAAAAGGACGAGAGTGGCCATCGCCGGCGAGCGTATCGGGCGCTTTTATGGGACATTCCCGGCCTGATGCGAAGGGGCCCGCGAAACATTGCACAATGGAGGCCATGTTTCGTCGCTGGGTAGCTGTTCCTGTCGCGCTCCTGCTCACCCTCGCCGCGTGCTCGAGTGGGTCGGAAACAAAGCTCATTGCGGCGCGCGAGCCGACCACGACGGCACCGCCGGCTACGACCACGACCGTGGCGGAGGTGGTTGCCGAGCCGCCGGCCCCCGCACCGGCGGTCAACCGGCCTCAGCGCGTCAAGTCCCTTCCCGGCGTTGACACGCTTCGCGCCCCACGCGCCCCGAGTGCCCCGCGCGCCCCGAGCGCGCCCCGAGCCCCCGCCGCAGCCCGCGGCCCGAAGTCGACCGGGCGGATCATCATTCCGCGGATCAGTCTCGACCACGCGACCTACGAGGGCATCGAGATGTCGACCATCGACTACGGACCCTCGCACTGGCCCGGCACCGCGGAGCCCGGCGACAAGGGGAACGCGGTCTTTCCCGGGCACCGCGTCACCAAGACCCGGCCGTTCTTCAACATCGACCAGATACGCCACCGCGACCACGTGATCTTTGTGCGCGCCGGTGGCCGGTTCACCTACGAGGTGACCGACACGTTCGTCGTGAATGACGACGAGGTCTGGATCGCCGACGAGACCGACACGCCGACGATGACGATCTTCGCCTGCCACCCGAAGGGCTCGGCCAAGCAGCGCTACGTGGTCAAGGGGCGCCTCGTAAAATCCGAACGGACCGCACCTGCTTCCTCGCCTCCGCCCCCGCCCTCGGGTGGTGACGGAGGTGGCGGAAGTGGCGGCTCGCCGCCGCCGGAGTCGCCGCCGACCACGGCTCCGTGCACGATCTGCTTCCCGCCCATCTGATTGAGCCGACCGTTGCAAGACGCTTTTGCACTCGCGTTTCCGCGCCGGCCCATTTCCGGACGCGCTGACCATCACGACCGTTTACACAAAGGATCTGACAGTCCCGACGTGTGGGCTCGACGGCGCGCAAAAAGGCGGAACGAAGAGACTCTTAGGCGTGTACGTCAGTTGCTGGTTGGCCTGCGCTGTGTTTGCCCAGCAGCACCATGACCGCGTCGACCTGATCGACGCTCGCGTCGATGATGACCGGCCGGCCTCGCTTCCGGACGATCGCCACGGCGGGCGCACCAGAATCCCACGTTTGCCAAAGCCGCCAAGGGCGGCGAACTTCAGCGCGCACAAAGTCACCTGACGGGATGATCTTGCGAAACAACCAGTTTTGAACGACCACCCGGTTGTCCTCAACGAGCAACGAGATTCGGCAACCCGTCGCGATGCCAACGACGAGGAGGACACTCGCCGCCACGACGCCAAGGGGCCTGAGAGCCGTCGGCAGCGCGAAGCCCAGGATAAAGACCAACAACGCGCCGGAGAACGACGTTACGATCGGAGCTACGCGCAACCGCCACGGCATCCAGATGGTCGTCCGATCTGTTGACCGCTCTCTAGGAATCTCGCTCATTGGGCGTGGGTGGCGTAACTGGCGCCTAGTTCAGCGCCGACCAGCGCGCCGCCGGCGTAGAGCCGGACCTGAGCGGCCAACGACTTTGCGTGCTGCAGGTTTCTGACGCTGCGGCCCATCGACCGGACTAGACCGACTCCAGCTTTCGCGCCCCATTTCGCTACACGCAACCGGCTGAATCCAACTGAGATTAATGCGTCGCGTCCGAATCCGCCGAGGCTGCCGCGACGAATCGAGCCCCAGTTCCGTTCTGCCGAGTCGAGAAGCGATACACCAAGCGAAATCGCCCCTGCTGCTGCACAGACCGCAACCGCCGCTGCGCAAACGACGGCGCCACCAATACCGGCGATAAGTGCCATGTTCTTCCACGCCGCGCCCGCGACTTTCCTCGCTTTGCAGCCGATGTCCCAGGTTTTGCATTTTCTTCATGCCGTCGGGGACTGTCGGGATAACGGTGTAACCGGTCTGGCGTGTGATGGTCGTTGAGGTCATTTTAGCAGTCGCCGATTTTCGTCTCATTGGTCGATGGGGAACAGTCGGCCTTCGAACGTGATCGCGAAGGCGTTGAGCGCGGGTTTCCATCGGTTCATCCATCGGGCGGCGCCCTTGCCGGTCGGGTCGAGCGACCTGACGACAAGGTAAAGGCATTTCATCGCGGCCTGCTCGTTCGGGAAATGCCCTCTGGCTCGTGTCGCTCTTCGCATCCGCGCGTGGAGGCTTTCGATCGCGTTCGTCGAGTAGATGACGCGGCGGATCTCGACGCTGTAGTCCAGGAACGGCACGAACTCGGCCCAGGCGTTCTCCCACAGGTTCCGGATCGCCGGGTAACGGTCCGCCCACGTGTCGCAGAACTCGACGAAGCGTTGCTTGGCTTCGGCCTCGTTGATCGCGGTGTACACGGGCCGCAGATCGCGGGCCATCGCGTCCCAGTGCTGTCGTGACGCGAGCCGGAAAGTGTTGCGGATCAGGTGCAGCACGCAGGTCTGCACGATCGCCAGCGGCCACGTCGCTCCGATCGCGTCGGGCAGACCTTTGAGCCCGTCACACACCACGATGCACACGTCGCCGACGCCGCGGTTGCGAATCTCGGTGAGCACGCCCAACCAGAACTTGGCGCCCTCGCCGCCGGAGCTGGCCCACACGCCGAGGATGTCGCGTTTGCCGTCCACGGTCACGCCGATAGCCACATAGAAGGCCCGGTTAGCGACCTGGCCGTCGCGGACCTTGACGTGGATGGCGTCGATGAACACGACCGGGTAGACCCGGTCCAACGGCCGGTTCAACCAGCCGGCCATCTCCTCGAGAACCGCGTCGGTGATCTTGGAGATCGTCTCGCGACTCACGTTGGTCCCGAACACCTCGGCCAGATGCGCCGAGATCTCGCCCGTCGTGAGCCCCTTGGCGCACAACGAGATCACCATCGCGTCGACGCCCTCGAGACGGCGCTGCCGCTTCCGGATGATCTGCGGATCAAAGGTCCCGGCACGATCGCGGGGCACATCGATCTCGACGGGCCCGATGTCGGTCAACACCGTCTTGGTCCGGGTCCCGTTACGGGAGTTGCCGCCGTCGCGTCCCCCGACCGCGTGTTTCTCATAGCCCACGTGGTCAGTCATCTCGACCTCGAGGCCGGTCTCCAACACGCGCTTGGTGATGTCAGCCAGCACGCCGCCCGGGCCGACCAGGCTCACACCCGTCGCACGCGCCTCCGCGACGAGCTGGTCGGCCAGCTCGCGTCGCGCGTCGCGCAACGGGTCCGACGACACCGACGGCTCCGCCGCGCGCTCAGGCGACGGGTCTACCGTCGCGTCATTGTGATCAATCATGGTCTGCCCTTCGTGGCCAGACTCCGCTTGGAGCCCAGCCTGTCAGGCCAAACCAGTTACACCGTTGATCCGACAGTCCCTTCCGTCGAGGTCGAGTTCGTTGATGGGGTCGAGGGGGTAGACGTAGTCGTTGGCGTTGCCGCCTTCGATGGGGTCGACGCCGAGGAAGCGGCCGAGTTTCGGGTCGTAAAGGCGGACGCCCATGCGGATGAGGCCGGGGGTGGCGCCCACGGTGTAGCGCTGGTGTTTGCCGAGCCAGCCGAGACGGGTTCCGGGGGTCGCGGTGGCGACGCCCCATTCGTCGGCGAGGGCGACGGCGGTCCAAGTGCCGGCGGTGTCGGTGGTGCCGACAATGTCGCCATGGGCGTTGGCGTGCTGGTAGGTGATGGTGCCGCCCACGTCGATCGCGCCCACCGCACCCGCGGACAGGTAGGTGGTGATGGTTCCGCCGGCATACGGGCGGGTGTAGGCGGGCGAGTCCGACCCGCCGTCGTAGCCGAAGATGTCATCGGACTCCACCCCCGCCGCGCCGAGCGAGGCGCGCACGGTGCGGCGCAGCACCCGCCCGGACGGCGACAGGACCTCGTCGATCTTCTTGGTGCCATCGTCGACCGAGGTCGCGTGGTCCTGGGCGTCGTAGACGACCAGCTGTTTGGGGGTGCCCCCCGGATAGGTGGCAGTGACCGCCGCGGTGCCCTTCCCGGAGCGCGGCGTGACCACCAGGTCATAGGCCCGACCGGCGGTCACCGCCGCGGACAGGTTCAACGGCTTGGTGCCGCTACCGGACGCGACGACGGTGGCGCCGTCTTTGAGCTCGAAGTCGAAATGGCCGCGCCGGGGCGCCGACACCTCGACCGAATACGACGGCATGGCCAGGTCACCCGAAGCGTTGGTAGCGGTGATCCGGTAGGTGCCGGCCGCGGGCAGCGACACGCGGGCCAGCCCCGTCCCACCCGAGAACGCCTGGGTGCCGACGGTGGCGTTCGTCGCGGTGTTCGTGACCGTCAGGGTGCCGGCAGCGAACGCGAGCATCTGATGGGTTTCGGCCAGCGTGGCCGTCACCGCGTCATCAGTCGACACCACCAGGTCATAGGTTCCGGCCGCGGCCGCCGTCTTGGTGAGCGTGCGTTTGCGCTGCCCGGCCACCGCCGTCGACGTGGCCACCGTCGTGCCACCCGACTTGAGGACCAGGTTCACCGCCGGCGACACCGGATACGACGAGTCCGAGAACGAGAAACCCACCGGCGACGTCGACACCTTGGCCTTGACCTGGGCCACGAA
>Ga0183260_10003747_pt1 | contig 12212 bp, 11 predicted proteins | sample AntDrymUQ4972206_2_FD_129768 | JGI IMG/M metagenome (GOLD analysis project Ga0183260, IMG submission 129768) | Polar desert sand microbial communities from Dry Valleys, Antarctica - metaG UQ497 (22.06) (version 2) (version 2) | ecosystem: Environmental > Terrestrial > Soil > Desert | place...
GCCTGTTCCTGACTTGGACGTCCGGTGAGCGGCGCCGCTCTAGGGTGGTGCTGTGGACGCTGACCGCCTCGACCAGCTGCTGCTGGCGGGATCTGTCGTCCTTCTGCTCTCCATCTTGGCGGTCCGGATCTCAGCTCGAGTGGGCCTACCCAGCCTCTTGATCTACCTCGCCATGGGCGTCTTCTTGGGCGAGTCAGTGATAGGCGTGGAGTTCGACGACGCCAGAACTGCCCACGCGCTCGGTTTCGCGGCCCTTGTCATCATCCTCACCGAGGGTGGTCTCACCACTCGCTGGGCCGAGGTCAGACCCTCCCTGAAGATCGGCCTGGCCCTCGCTACCGTCGGAGTCGCCGTCAGCGTCGGAGTCGTCGCCGTACTCGCGCACTTCGTCCTCGGCTTGTCGTGGGAGCTCGCCTTTCTTCTCGGCGCTATCACATCGCCGACTGACGCCGCCGCGGTCTTCTCAGTGCTGCGCAAGGTTCCGCTCAGGCCAAAGCTGCTCGGAGCCCTCGAGGCAGAGTCGGGCCTCAACGATGCTCCGACTGTCCTGCTCGTCGTGCTGCTGAGCAGCCCAGGCGGGCTCGAAGGCGGAGTAGCCAGTTTCGCCGGCCTTGTCGTGTACGAGCTGGTCGCGGGTGTCATGCTCGGTGCCCTGGTCGGGATCGGCGGTGCCTGGTTGCTCAGACGCGTCGCCTTGCCGGCATCGGGTCTTTACCCGATCGCAGTGATGACGATCGCTGCACTCGCGTACGCCGGCACGGCCGCCCTGCATGCGAGTGGATTCGCCGCCGTCTACATCACCGCGCTCTGGCTGGGAAACTCCGAGCTTCCGCACCGCAGCGCGACACGCTCGTTCGCCGAGGGTATGGCCTGGCTGGCCCAGATCGGGTTGTTCATCATGCTCGGACTGCTCGCTTCGCCGGGCGGTGTCAGGTTCGAGAGCATCGTTGGAGGCGTCGTCGTGGGCGCGGGGCTGATGTTCCTGGCGCGTCCCCTCAGTGTCATCGTCTGCTGCACCCCTCTTCGAACGCCATGGCGTGAACAGGGTTTTTTGGCAGCCGCCGGCCTGCGTGGCGCCGTGCCGATCGTCTTGGCGAGCATCCCATTGGCCGAGCGTGTCGAGAGGTCAGAAGCACTCTTTAACCTGGTCTTCGTTCTGGTCGTCGTCCTCACCGTGATCACCGCCCCGATACTGCCGAAACTCGCCTCGACGCTCGGTGTCACAGTCGAGCGCAGTCGTGAGGTCGAGGTGGAAGCGGCTCCGCTCGAGCGCATTGCTGCCGATCTGCTGCAGGTCAAAATCACCGCGGACTCCAGGTTGCACGGTGTTGAGGTCGGTGAGCTGCGGCTGCCGCGCGGGACCAGCGTCTCGCTCGTCGTCCGCGGTGACAGCAGCTTTACGCCCGAAACTCGGACAGCCCTGAAGCGCGGCGACGACCTCTTGATCGTGACACCTCGAGGAGATCGGGAGGCGATAGAGGCACGGCTCCAGACGATCAGTAAACGGGGTCGACTGGCTAACTGGGTGGATGACGAGGCTGACTAGGAAGGCCCTAGTTTCAGCTAGCTGAGCCTCGGTCGCCCTGGATCGACGTGCAGGTCTTGACGGTCTTTCTCATCCGCAGCACGCGCTGTGCCTCCGCGTCGACACTTCGGAAGTCGTCCCCGATCACCACGTCGACGCCGGGCGCGACGTCTGGCCCGTTGTCGAACTTGACGTCACCCTTGAACTGCATCGCTACGAGCCGAACAGTGGGATCGTCCGACTTCCCCCTCACAATGGTGACGTTCGTGGCTGCCAAGCTCTCCGGGGCGTTGTCGGCCTCGCCGCGCCTGAACCCCTTTGCTACCAGGGAGTCGAGTGTCGCGGTCGCCAGTCCGGTGGTACTGCCAGCGTTGAAGACGTTGACAATGACGTCACGCGAGACGATCCGCTCTCCCTTGCGGAACTCCTCGACGGTGGTGCATTTCGGTTTCTTCTCCACTCTCGGAGTCGGTGGGTCTGAGACCTCAGCTGGCTCAGCGAGGCTGCGCCAACCGTAGAACGCGGCCCCCAGAAGCAGCCCCACCAACACCAGCAAGGTGAGGGGGGTCTTCCAGTTCAATGGACTCTCCTACGCGCGAGTAGGCACGCCTAGCCGCTACCGGCTCTGCCTCGAGGGCGCCTTGCGATTGCGCCGTTTTCAATTGGGTGCCGGAGTAAGCCTAGTGCGCGATGACGTGTACGCGGGCATGCAGCATGTGCCGCTGCTGCAGGGCAGCTCTCAGCGCCCGATGCAGACCATCCTCGAGATAGAGCTCCCCGCCCCAGTCCACCACGTGCGCGAACAGGTCCCCGTAGAACGTGGAGTCCTCATCGAGCAGCGACGCCAGGTCAAGGGTGTCCTTGGTCGTGATCAGCTGGTCGAGCCGGACCTGGTGAGGAGGCAGCTGTGCCCAGTCAGCGATGGTGAGTCCATGCTCAGGGTAGGGCCGCGAGTCGCGCACACCTTTGAAGATCACGCCGTGAGTCTAAGGCCGAGAGAGTCCGCCCCTTTGGACGAAGCTTGGATCAGAGCGCGTTGGTCATGTCAGTGAACAGCTGGGAGATCGCACCGCCGAGTGCGAAGACCACGAGGGCGACAAGCGCAGCAATGCCGGCGATCAAGAGGCCGTACTCAACGGCCGAGGCGCCGCTTTCGTTACGGGACTTGGCCACGGTGTCTTGGGTACGGACGGTGGCAGTGACGAAGAAGCGAGTGATGAAATCGAACATGATGGTTTCCTCCGGTATTAAGAATCGGACCCTATGTCCGTTATGTAGAGATCATCGCTTGCTTAACACTGTGTTGCAGACTGATTACATAGCGGAGGGACCGAATGGTGACTAACTCTGACCAAACGGTCAAATTTCCGTCATCGACGCCCGGAGACACAGGAGAACCTGCTCGGAACACCTCAGCGCCCACTGCCCGAAGCGCCAGTGCTGTCCGCACCCGTCAGCAGGCCTGCCTTTACTGCGTTCATGATCGCCTGAGCACGATTGGCCGCACCCAACTTCTCGTACAGCCGAGCGATATGCGTCTTGGTGGTTGAGTCGGAGATGAATAAGCTTCGGGAGACTGCAGCAATCCCCAGCCCCTCAGCGAGCAGTTCCAGCACTCTGCGTTCCCGTTCGGACAGCTGTGGACCCTCAGGCGCCATCCGGCGCTGCAGCGCACCATTGAGGTTCTTTGCGGTGAACGAGTGCGGAGAAACCGCAGCGTGGCGGGCTGCGGCCACCACATCATCACTGGGAGCGTCCTTGGCGACGAACGCCGAGGCGCCGGCATCTAGGGCGGCGAACAACTGCTCGTCTCCCGCATACATGGTGAGCACCACCACACCGATGTCCGGGAACAGTTTGCGCAGACTGCGAGCGGCGTCGAGCCCGCTGCCGTCGGGCAGGCGTATATCGACTACCGCGACGTCTGGAGTGTGCTCCCGTGCCATCGCCAAACCTTCGGCAACCGAGCTCGCCTCCGCGGCGATGACGAAGTCGCCGCTTCGCGCGAACGCCAGATGCAAACCGTGGCGGATCAACTCGTGATCGTCGATCAGCAGCACCGACCTAGCCATAAGTCGCCACCGGTGCTTGCTGGCGGGTTCGCCAAGGCTCCGGCCGGACCGGTGGCAAAGCCTGCGTTGCTACGGCGTTGGCGTCGGTCGACGGTTTCAAGGAGACCGACACTCTGGTGCCGCCCCCGGGTCGTTCGGTGACGGCAAGCGTTGCTCCGATGCGGTCAGCACGCTCACGCATGATGCTCAGCCCAAAGCCGTGCGCCGGAACGTCTGATCCCAGGCCCGATCCATCATCCTCGACGAGCAGTTCTGCAGCCGGTGGTCGGACGTGACAGGAGACCCACAAGTTGTCCGCGCTGGCGTGCTTTCGAGCGTTGGTGACTGCTTCTTGAATGATGCGGAGCAGTTCCTCCTCAACCTCGATCCCTAGGCGCTCTGGCGACTCATCGAGTGACAGGTGAACGGCAGTGGTTGAGCGGGAACCCACCTCGCGTAGGTACTCTCCGAGCACCGCTCCGAGCCCGCTAGACCTGCTCACCTGGCTGCGCAGGTCGAAGATCGACAGTCGCAGGTCGTTGACGATGCGGCTCAACTCCGCGCGCACCTGGGCTACGCGGTTAGCTCTCGCGGTGCTGTCCGCAGCCGACGCCAGGTCGTCGACCAGATAACCGAGCGAGGCGATCTCTTGGGCGATTCCATCGTGGATCTCACGGGCGAGGCGGTGGCGCTCTTCTACCGTTGCGTGGGTCCGAACCTCGTCGAAGAGCAAAGCGCTGTCAAGGCGCAGAGCGCGCTCGTCGAGCAGGGCCTGGAGCTCCGCCTGGGTGACCGCAGCGAGTGGCTTTTTGAGCTCTAGCGTTAGGACACCCACCATCCGCGTTCCCACCCGCAGGGGCAGCGCAGTTCGCGTCGGTCCCACCTCGTAGATGCCTCGCGCGGCCGACAGGGCGGCCGCCCGGTGCTGAGATCGGACCGGCGGTGTCTCATGGGCGGCATCGACAGTTGCCCAACACTGCACTACGAGCGGATCGCTCATCGGACGCCCCGGCACCCGGTCGAGGTTGTTTTGGGCCAGCGCGACAAATGCGCCGCCTTGGGTGCGGACCAGCAGGGCTCCGCAGCCGTCGGGAACGAGGGTTAGACAGTCGTCGAGCAGGCTGCCCGACAAGACGATCGGGTCGAGTCCAGCAGACAAGCCTCGGGACACCTGGCGCAGTTGATGGAGCAGGCGGGAAGCAGCGGCGTACCGCGCCTGGTCCTCGTCGGCGGGCGCAGTACGGAGCCGCCGGATCCAGGACCCCAGCAGGCCGAGGCCGATCGCGGTCAACAACCACGGCAACATCTCCCGTAAGTAGACCGTCGAGAGCTCTGGATTCAGCCGCACGATCGGCACTAGCGCGATCGAGCCCAGCTCGACCAGGAAGGCAGCGGACACGGTGCTCATCCCGCCGATCAAACCGGCTAGTAGTGCGGGAACCATGAGGTACATTCCCAACGGCTGGTTTATGGCGCCAGTGATGCCGAGCGTCATTCCTACCAGCGCCGCCTCGATGACTGGCGCGGCCTGCCTGATGAGACCCGACGGCTGAACCAGGCAGAACGTGACGGCGATGGCACAGAGCATCAGGTAGCCAGACGTGACACGGGGAAGCGCCTCGGTTGCACCGGCAAAGCCGAGCGTGGCTGCCAGCCCGAATACGCGGATGTTGATGCCGATGCGTGTGGGGGTCATGGCTATTGACCGCCGAACGTGCCGATGATGGCGATTGCTGCGGGCCCTAACACCGAGATGAACAGAGTGGGGAGGATGCAGAAAATCAGTGGCACCATGATCTTCACCGGCACCTTCTGGGCCTTCTCCTCGGCTCGTTGCCGACGCTTGATGCGCATCTCTGCCGACTGGACGCGCAGCACTTGGCCCACGGGTATTCCGAAGGCGTCAGCCTGCACCATCGAGTTTGCGAACCCGCGCAGCTCAGGTAGCGACGTACGTTCTCCGAGCGCGCGCATCGCCTGGCTGCGACCCATGCCGATCTGCATCTCGGTCAGCACCCGGGAGAACTCCTCGGAGACCGGTCCATCGGTGTTTCGGGCTACCTGTGACAGTGCGGCGTCGAAACCCAGGCCCGCCTCCACCGAGATCGTGAGCAGGTCGAGCGCATCGGGCAAGTCTTTCTGCATCGTCTCGGCGCGGTCTGACCCCCTCTGGTACAGCCACAGGTTCACGCCCACGTAGCCGATCAGTGATGCGCCGACCGAGAGGACCAGACGAGGCATCAGGCCAAGACCCAGCAGTGCCGTGCCGATGAGCGCTGCGGTCAGGCCGACGCCGAAGCCAAGCACCTTCATGCCCACGACGCGGTCGACCGTCCAACCCGGCGGGTTGCCGGCAAGGTCGAGCTTGCGCCGCAGGCGCTCGGCGTTGTCAGCCGGCGTCAGCCGGCGCCCTAGCGCCGTCAGCCGACCCAGGAGAGGGGTCAGAACCCTATCGTTGAACGACGCTTCCTCATCGGGCAACGCCATCTCCGCCGACGCCCCAAACGCCGCGATCGCCGCGATCGAGCGGTTGACGCCGCCCTGCTCGTTCGTGAGCCCACTGATGCCGACAAGGGCGACGACCAGGGCGAGGAAGATGAGGCCTACGCCCAACGCGAGCAGAAGTGTCGGGCTCATCAGACCTCCACTTTCACGGACTTGGACATCCAGAAGGAGCCGACCGCCAGCAGCATCGCCGCGAACCCGAGCATCACCCAACCAAGCAGCGTGCTGAACATCGGCGAGACGTACTCTCGCTGGGTCAGCACCAGGAACACCATGAACGCGGGGGGCAGGCCGCCGAGGACCCATGCTGACAGGCGCCCCTCGGCCGAAAGTGTCAATACCTGGCGGCGCAGGTACTCGCGTTCGCGCAATGTGGCCGCGACGGTGAGCATGAGCTCGGCCAGGTTGCCACCGACCTGGCGTTGGATCCGGATTGCCATGACGACCCACCGGAAGTCGTCGCTGCTCATCCGTTCGCTCACACCGTCGAGAGCATCCTCGATGTCGACACCGAGGCGAGCCTCGATGAGTGCCCTGCGGAACTCACCGGCCATCGGCTCGGTGCCTTCGCGCACGATCGTGTCGACCGACTGGGCGAGTGACAAGCCGGCCTTGAGCCCGCCGGACATGAGTTGGAGAGACTCAGAGAGTTGCGCGTTGAAGGCCTTGATCCTGCGAGACACCTTGTGGCCGAGGTAGAAGCGCGGTGCAAGAACGCCGAATGTAAGCATGAGCAGTGTAAGTGGGATCCCCCCACTGGTGAGCAGGAAGCCGGCGAGGGCGAAGACGACTGCTATCCCGGCATGGAGGAGCACCCACTCAGCGGGCTTGAGGGACAGGCCAGCCGCGTCAAGTTTGCGGGCCAGCTTCGCCTCAAAACCGCCGCCGCCGATGGCTTTTTGTGTCAGCTTGAGGGCGGACTCGCGGACGTTCGCCGGCGCCGGCGCCGGCGCCGGTGACGCTCCTTCAGTGCCGTAGGCCGCGAGCCTGTCCGTCAGAGTCACCTTCACCTTGGGCTGGAATACACCAAGGGCGCCTGCTACGGCGAGCAGGAGCGCGAAACCGATCGCCACGATGCCGCCGATCAGCAGAGGCCGGGGCACGACAAAGCCCGGCGGATCTACCGGGAGCAGTGCAGGAGGCGAGTCCACACTCGCAGGGTCAGCCAAGCCGAGCGAGACGAACGCGTTGTCGTCGTAGGTGGTGCCACCGGCAGCCACGCTCACCACCAAGTCGGCGTCGGAGCCCGCCTTCTCCGCGGGCACCGGGAAGGACACCAGGATCTGGCTGGCCAGCGCTTGCGCCTCGTCGGTGAACAGGTCAGTAAGTGCGGTCGGGTCAGCGGCGCTCACCAAACTCCCCTGACCGGCGTCGGCGATTGTGGACAGGTGGGACTGGCTGTCCACTTCTTCACCCAGCGACACGACGTCCACACGCGCGCCGGACCGCTTCACCGTCTTCGCCAAATCAGCCAGAGGAGAGCCAGTCGTGTCGAGACGACCGTCTGACAGCACCAAGAGCCGGCGCTGCCCATCGACGCCGGCAACGGACAGGGCGGTCGCGATCCCTTCGTACAGGTGCGTTTCCAGCGACAACTGGAGCCCTTCGATCTGGTCGCGCAGCAGGTCCCGGTCGAGAGTCGGTTCGACGAGCGTGTCGACGGTGCTGGCGAACGTGACCAGCCCGATCTCGACATCTGATGGCGCTTGGTCGATGAAGGCAAGCGCAGCTTGCTTCGCTTCGTTGAACGGTCTTCCTTGCATGGTCTTGCTCACGTCGAGGGTCAGGACCGTCACCCGGCCCAGGCGCTCACCGGAAGTGGACGCCAAGGTCGCCGTGGCATCCACCTCGGTACCGTCGACTCTCACCGTCACCGACGACAGGTCGGGCTGTTCGCCTTCGGGAAGACCTTCGATCGAGTAAAGGACTCGGACGGTTCCGTCCTCAGACTCGACGTTGTCGATGTTGCCCGATCCCGCCGCGACTGCTGCCCCCCCCGTGGCGAGGAGGACCGCCGTACTCGCCAAGAGAGTGAGAGATGCCATGAGGCAGGGCCGGCACCACTGCATCAGCGCAGGCCGCTCATGGCGAATATCATCGGGTCGACCTGGATGTTGTGCTGGGTGAGCTTCTCGAGGAAAGAGGGTCGCAGACCGGTCGACCGAAGTGCGCCGAGCGCACGACCGTTGTCGTCGAAACCAGCCGAGTGGTCGAACACGAAGATGTCCTGCATCGTGACGACCTCGCCCTCCATGCGCTCGACTTCGGTGATGTAGGTGATGCGCCGGCTCCCGTCGCGCAGCCGGCTCTGCTGCACGATGAGGTCCACCGCACTGGACACCTGCTCCCGAATGGCACGGATCGGCAGATCCATACCGGCCATCATCACCATCGTCTCCAACCGGGCGAGGGCGTCTCGCGGAGTGTTCGCGTGCAGCGTGCTGATCGAGCCGTCGTGGCCGGTATTCATCGCCTGCAGCATGTCCAAGGCAGCCGCATCACGAATTTCGCCGACGACGATGCGGTCCGGCCGCATGCGAAGTGAGTTTCGCACCAGGTCGCGGATCGCAACCTCGCCTTTTCCTTCGATGTTCGAAGGCCGAGACTCCAGACGGAGCACGTGGTCCTGGTTCATCTGCAGTTCGGCAGCATCCTCGATGGTGACGATGCGCTCGTCTGTTGGGATGAACGACGAGAGCACGTTCAGCGTCGTCGTCTTGCCGGAGCCGGTCCCGCCGGAGACCAGGATGTTCAACCGTCCCTTGACGCAGGCGGCGAGGAAGTCGACGGTCTGCCGGGTCAGGGTCCCGAAGGTGATCAGATCATTGGCGGTGAAGGGATCGGCGGCGAACTTGCGGATGGTCAGGATCGAGCCGTCGAGAGCCAGAGGAGGGATGACGGCGTTGACGCGGCTGCCGTCCGGGAGGCGCGCGTCGACCATGGGGCTGGCCTCGTCGATTCTGCGGCCCACCCGCGCGACGATTTTGTCGATCGTACGGCGAAGGTGTGCCTCGTCGGCGAACTGACCGTCGACGCGGCTCAGTCGACCCGATTTTTCGATGTAGATGTCAAATGGCCCGTTGACCATGATCTCGGTCAGGTCCGGGTCGCGCAGGAACGGCTCGATGGGCCCGTAGCCGAGGATGTCGTCAGCGATCTCCTGGGTGAGGCGTGTCCGGTCGGCGTTGGACAGTGGCGTCTGGGTGAGCGCCACCTCCTGCTGCAGGGCGACCCGCACCATCTGCTCCAGCTCACTCGCCGGAAGCTCTGCGTCGTAGAGCTTGGGACCGAGGTTTGCCAGCAACGCCTGGTGGACGGTTTGCTTCAGTTCCGCCAGCGGGTCGGACATAGCTGACCCGCGGCTGCGCTGACCTCCTTGCGCACCGTTGTCCTGGTGCGAGGGGGCGCTGGCTTGTCCTCGGTCGCGCTGGGCGGTGGCAAGACGGTCGGCGAGGCTCATGAGGTCTTACTCCTGCGGCGAAAGAGGTTTCGGCCGTCTGTGTTGGCTGAGACGAGAAGGCCGGAGCGCGCGTCGGTTTCTGCGGTGGGCACCACCTCCACGCACTTTCGGGCGAGCGCGACGAACGCCTGGCTGGCAGCGTTGCGCGGGTGAGCGGTGACAATCGGCTCACACCGATTCATCGATGCAGGCACCTCGGTCGGCTCGTTGGGAATGGAAACGAAGATCTCCGACTTCAGTGCGGTCTCGATGTCGCTGGGCGAAAGCCCAATCTTGGGGTTGTATCCGTTAAGAACGATGCGGCTCTTGTCGCGGGGGAAGTTCAGCAGGTCGAAGGTCTCCAACGTGACCTTGGCGGCCTTCAGGGCAGGCAGGACGGGTGTGACCAGCAGCAGCAGCAGGTCACTCTCGTCGAATGCCTGGAGTACGTGCTCGTCGAACGCTGGGGGGGTGTCTACGACGATGTAGTCGAAGGACTGCTTGAGTGTGGTGAGGATCTTCCCGATCAGGTGTCTGCCGATGGGCTCGCTGAGCTCAGGCGATGTGGGCGCGAGCAGCGCGGACAAATTAGCTGAGTACTTGGTGAGCAGCGGCCGCAGCTCCTCGGATCCGATGTCTCCGACAATGGCGAGGGCTTCACTGATCGTGTGGACCGGAGACATCTGCAAGGTGATGGCCACGTCCCCGAATGCGAGGTCAAGATCGACGAGACAGACCTTGTGACCCGCATCGGAGAGCGCCACCGCCAGGTTTGTGGACACAGTTGTCTTACCCACACCACCCTTGGCCGAGAACACGGTGATCAACCGCCCGGGCGCCGACTCCTGATGTCCTGAGTGGGCTGCGGTCAGGGCTTCGTACAAGCTTTGACTCCGCCGCACGGCCAGGGACAACCCAGTGAGGTCGCGCTCTTCGACCACCTCCCGCATACCGGAGCGCAACGCTTCAGCGAGGACGCTGGAGTCGACCCGCTGGCGGAGCAGGATGACGCTGAGCGCCGGACGGGTTACGCGCAGGGTGTCAGCGAGGCTTACGGCCGCCGTGAGGTTGACACCGGCCCCCAACACAACCGCAAACTCATCCGGACGTTGCTCGAGGTGATGGCGCAGAGCGTCGACACTGGGCACGACTTCGGCGCTCGGACCGATAGCCCCGACGAACAGCTCAGCGCTGGCTGTCCGGGCTTCGACGATGGTGGTCATAGCACTCTCACTTAAGTAGGTCCGCTGAGGTGACGCCTTTGCCCGGCGTGATCTTGGTGCCTTCGGCCAGAAGCCCGAAGGTGAGCCCACCGGTGCCGGAGGCGAAGATCACGCGCTCGGCGTCGGCCTGGTCAAGGGCGACGGTGAGGATCGTCTTGGGGACCTCTTCGGTGCTTGCGTCGTCGGCTTTGTCGCTCGCGGCCGAGAGCACGGTCGTCTCACCGACACCGATGACTTCCACGTTAGGAACCAGGATTCGCGTGAAGTTCGACTCGGCGGTGGTGTCGGTCGCCGTAACGGCGGATGAGACGAAGATGACGACATGGGAGCCGGGCGTTACGAAGCCAGCCACGCGCGCTGGGTCACTGAGTTCGAGGCTGACCGCGAGCTGACCTTTGGGGATGGTCAGGGTCTGTTTCGAGGCGGCGGTGGTGCCGAACTTCGCGGCCAGGATCTGCTCGCCGGGATAGATGGTTGATAGCGCCACCTTGTCTCCGATCGTTTCGACCGATGTGAGAGCCCCTTCCACAACACTCGACTGAGGGATCTCGGTCAGGGCGAGCTTGCCTTCGGCCTGAGCCTGCTCGGCGGTCTGACCGGGCTCGATCACTTCGGTGGCGGCGAGGACCTTGACGAGGCTCTCGTTTGCCTTTGCCGCACCTGCCAGGCCGTTGACGTACAGCAGCACCAGGGAGGCGCCGACGGCCGCGATCACGACCGCGACGACGAGCAGAACACCTTTGCGTTTCATGTGGGATTCCTTGACGTGGGATGTGAAGGGAAGGGGAGTGACGAGCCTGGACGCAGCTGCTCGCCGTAGCTCATCGGACGATCCCGAACGTGGGTGGAAGCGGGATGGTCACCGCGTCGTCGGGGTTCGGACGCATATACAAGGTCCCGCTGCCGTTGGCCTCGAGCCGTCGGGCGACGAACTGGGCGTTCGCACCGTTGCTCTGGGCACTGCCCCCACCGATGGTGAAGGGGTCCGCGTTGGGCAGGAAGAAGACTCCGGCGACATTCAAGATGCCGCTACCGCCCATCCCGTTCCCAGCCGACGTCTCCGTCCACAAAGCGAGGTCTTCCAACTGGTCCCATGCGGCTGGTGAGGCAGGGCCGGTGACGAGGTTCGGTGCTCTCCAGTCCATGTTCGCGCCGGCACCCACGCTGATGAAGCCACCGCACGAGTTGGTGTAGGGAGGGATACCGATGCCGGCCACGGGCGGTGTGGGCAGCGGGCAGGAGGCTGAGGTAGACCCGTTGCTCGGGGGTGTACCGGTGAGGGCCGATGCTCCGTTGCTTCCGGCCATGAGCACGGTTGTGTTGCAGAGATGGAAGTTCGACTGGGCACCGCCGGTGAAGGAGCCGTTGCCGATCACGAGTCGGGCTCGCGGTGCCGCACTCCGGTTGGCGCAGTTCTCGGTCCCCGCGGCGACCACGCCCTCGTTGATGAACAGGTTTCCCTGCGCAGA
>Ga0183260_10003748_pt1 | contig 12209 bp, 11 predicted proteins | sample AntDrymUQ4972206_2_FD_129768 | JGI IMG/M metagenome (GOLD analysis project Ga0183260, IMG submission 129768) | Polar desert sand microbial communities from Dry Valleys, Antarctica - metaG UQ497 (22.06) (version 2) (version 2) | ecosystem: Environmental > Terrestrial > Soil > Desert | place...
GCCTGTTCGTGATGGGCGACAACCGCGACAACTCGACCGACTCCCGTTCCGATTCGATCGGTGAGATCTGCGTCAATGACGTGGTGGGGCGCGCTTGGCTTCGCTACTGGCCGCTCAACACGCTCGGCATCCTGCAGACGCCGACATATCCGGACGTGCCGCCAGCCACCGGCGCGACCCGGTAGCTCACGCCGCGGCCGGGCGAACGTTGGCCGGGCACGCCAGCCGCCTCTGGTTGCTCCCCGCCGGCGCCCCGTGCAGACCCTGTTCAGGAGGACCAACAAAGGCCATCACGTGCCCCTGTTCCACCCGGTGAAAGTAAAGGCCAACTAGACAGCCCTGACGGGCCCGGTTGGCCGCCTGTTGCATGGCGTGAAACCCGCAGCGAACTTCGGCGGCTTCTGGGACTCTTCTTGGCCGTTACTTCCAGGGGGTGAAATTGCGCGCCAGAAGCCCCCCCATCGCCTCGCTCACGGGCGAGGAAACCCCGATCGCAGCGCGCGCGGTCGTCAGTCGCCGGAGCCGGCTACCCAGCGGTCGAGGTCGCGCTCGTAGTCGAACATCTCTTCGGGCGTGAACCACAGCGCCAGCTCCGCAGCGGCGTTCTCCGGCGAGTCCGAGCCGTGGACTAGGTTGTGGCCGGTGTCCAGCGCCAGGTCGCCACGGATGCTGCCCGGCGCCGCCTCATGCGGACGCGTGGCGCCATTGATCTCGCGGCACACGGCGACGGCGTTGAGCCCCTCGATGCCCATCGCGATGAGCGGCCCAGAGGTGATGAACTCGACCAGGCCCGCGAAGAACGGCTTCTCGCGGTGGACCTCGTAGTGCTTCTCGGCCAGCGCCTGGTCGGCGTGGACCATCTTCATCCCCACGATGCGCAGACCGCGCTGCTCATAGCGATCGACGATCTTGCCGATGAGCGCGCGCTGCACGCCGTCGGGCTTGATCAGGATCAGGGTGCGTTCGTTCATGGGTCTCCTAGTTGAGTTGAAGGGCGCGTTCGAGCTCGGACATTGAGCGCGGTGGCGCAATCACGGACATGCACAGGCGGTCGTCGCGGAGGAGCGCCTGGGCGACCCTCTGCATGTGATCGGGCGTGACCTCGTTCAGCTCGGCAAGTGCCTCGTCCAGCGTCAGCACTCGATCGTGCAGGGCCTCTTGCACGCCGAGCCAGGCAGAGACGTGGCGGCTCTCCTCGAGCTTCAGCTCGAGCCGGCCGCCTGCGTAGGCACGGGCGCGCTCCATCTCGTCTATCGAGATCGGCTCGTCGCGCAGACGTCGGAGCTCCACGAGCACGGCCTCGATCGCGGCGGGCAGGTCGTCCGGGTCAACCCCGGCGTACACCTGGAGCGTCCCGACATCGGCATAGTCGGTCGTGAACGAGTGGACGTCGTAAGCCAGGCCGGCCTCTTCGCGAACCTTCTGGAAGAGTCGGCTGCTGGAGCCCTCGCCGAGGACGGTGTTCATCAGCTCGAGCGCCCACTGGTCCGGATGATCACGACGCAGCGCGGGGACACCGATACAAACATGGGCCTGGGCAATGTCCCGACCCTCCACGCTGATCCGTTCGCAGGGCACCGGCGGCGCCGGATTGAAGGAGGGCATCACGCCGTTGCCGGTGCCGAAGTTGCGTGCAACGAGGTCCAGCACGGTGGCGTGGTCTACGTCACCGGCGACGGAGATGACCGAGTTGCCCGGCCTGTATGTGGACGACCAGAAGTCGCGGATCTCCGATTCGGGCAGGGCGAGCACGGACTCCTCGTCGCCGGCTATCTCCCAGCCGAGTGGCGTGTCGCCGAAGAAGGCGCGATCGAAGAGATTGAAGACGTACTGGCCGGAGTCGTCGCGGTAGGAGCGGATCTCTTCGACGATGATGTCGCGCTCGCGGGAGATATCGGCGTCGCGGAGTAGCGGCCGAACGACCAGCTCGGACAGCACACCGAAGCCACGCTCAGCCTCGCGCAGCGGGAGCCGCGCCCAGTAGACCGTCGTCTCGCGATCGGTCGCAGCGTTGCAGCTGCCGCCGCGTCCCTCGATCGCCTCAGAGACAGCGCCCGTAGTCGGGTATTCGCGCGTTCCCTTGAACGTCACATGCTCCATGAAATGGGCGACGCCCGCGCTCTCGCGCGTCTCGAGCCGCGAGCCGGCGAGCACGTAAACGGCGATCGACAGCGAGCGCGAGCCGGGCATGCGCGCGGATATGACACGCGGCCCATCGGGCAGCTTCGTACGCTCGAACATCGGCCGGAATGCTACACGGCGGCTCCGGGCAGCCCATGCAGCGGCCGGAATCACAAACCGGGCCCGGTTGGGTCAGGCCCGGCTTGTGAGGTTCTTTTGCGGCCGGCCCTCCCGGTACGGCCGCGGATGAGTTACTCGATCAGGCCGCTGGCGGCGGCGCGACCATCGCAGTGATCCAGCTGGTCAGGAAGTAGATCAAGAAGGCGATCGCGACGAGCCACATCAGCCAGTGGACCTCAGACCACTTGCCGCGCACGACCTTGATGAACACCCAACTTATGAAACCGGCCCCGATGCCGACAGTGATGTTGAAGGTCAACGGCATGAGGATCATCGTGAGAAGGGCCGGCAGACCATCCTCCAAGTCGCTTACGTCGATGTCCTTGACGAGCGTGAACATCAGATAGCCCACGAGCACCAGCGCCGGCGCCGTGACAAACAGGGGGATGAGCTGGGTCAACGGGGCGAGCAGAATCGCGACCAGGAACAACGCGCCGGTAACGACCGACGCGAATCCGGTTCGCCCGCCTTCCGCCACACCAGCCGCACTCTCGATATACGTGGTGTTCGACGAAACTCCGGCCGCGCCGCCTGCAATTGCCGCGATGCTGTCGACAGCCAGCACGCGTTGCACTCCGGGTACGGACCCGTCCTCTCGAGCCAGGCCCGCCTGAGCGGCCACGCCCGTGACAGTTCCCATGGTGTCGAAGAAGTCGGCGAGCATGATGGCGAAGATCGTCAGGATGGCGACGATCACGCCCAGCCGGCTGAAGACCTGCAGGGGATCCTGCAGACCCAGGCCAAGCGTCGAGAAATTCGGCGCAAGGGTCAGGTTTGCGGGCACAGACGACGCGCCCGCCACGAGCGCAATAACGGCCGTGGCCAGGATGCTGATGATCAACGCGCCGCGAATCTTCATCGCGTACAGGGCGAATGTGATCAACAGGCCGATGAGGAACACGAACTGCGGCGGCGAGTTCGGAAACTTGAATTCCACCGGCGGGACACCAATCGGCGGGCACGGCAGTGCGAAGCATGTCGGCGAGTTAATGAGCCCGCCGTCGAAAAACCCGATGAACAGGATGAAGAGGCCGATGCCTACCCCGATCGCTCTCTTGAGGGAGATCGGCACGGCATTCATCACTGCCTCGCGGAAGCCGACGAGGACGAGCACCACGATGACGATGCCCTCCAGGAGCACGACGCCCATCGCTCCCGCGGCATCGAGTCCCTGCCCTGTCAACTGGAACGCAACGATCGCGTTCAGGCCGAGCCCGGCCGCGATCGCGAACGGGTACCTCCCGACCACGCCCATGGCGATGGTCATGATCCCTGCGATGAGGGCCGTGCCCGCCGCCACCGCGACTCGGTCAAGACCGAGCGGCGCGGCGATGATGTTCGGGTTTACGAAGATGATGTAGGCCATGACCATGAACGTGGTCACGCCCGCTCTTACTTCCGTCCCAAAGGTCGTGCCGCGCTCGGCAAACTTGAAATAGGAAGCGATTGCTTCCATCCCTCTCCTACCTCCCTCTGAACCGCCCGCTCTGGTGGCGGGCTATTCCTCCCTCAGTTGTTCAGCGCGCCGATTGGGCAAAATCGGCGGCTCAGCTCCCCTCGCTGCCCTCCCCGGCAGACTCGGACGTTTCCCCACCGTCAAGAACACTCAGCTCCATTTGGACATAGTCCGCGGTTACAGGGAATGCAAAGCGCTGCTGCTCGGGTTCGTCGGCGCCAGTCCGGCTGACCGGGGCGAACTCCACGACGATCCGTTCGTCACCCTGGACGAGCGTGTAGACGATGAGCTGATCGGGACGGGTCTCGAACTCGAGGTGCTCGAAGGAATCGATGTTCAGGCAGATCGACAGGGGGGTGAAGAAGGTCGACACCTCGGGCCGGTCGACGACGATACGTTCGACCCACCCGGTGCCGTGTGAGATGACCGACCCGCGGCGGAAGTAACGGTACGAGACGGTCTGCTTGAGCAGCGGGCGCAGCAGGTTGTAGATATCCGTGGGAGTCGAGACAAGGCCGCTATTCACGAAGAACTTCGCCGGCGGCTCGAGCGACACGCTCCTCCTCATACGCTCCCACCTCTGCACCGGCCCGCACCCGGCGCGAGGACGCGGCGAATCGTACCGCAGCCAACCCGCGCGCGAACACTCGAATCGCAATTTCGGCGCCACCGGCAGCAGGTTGTCCGCCTCGAGGTTTACACCGGGTGACGAGCGCGGCGGGAAACAAGCCGCCCGGTAGGATCCGGGCCCGGAATCCCGCTGCATTTGCACCCGACGCACACCGTGGCGGCCAAACTGCCACGAAGCTGGCGGTCGACTGTGGCCAATCCCGTGAACTTGTGCCGCTCGTGCACGCCGTGTAATACGCAGGCCAGGCAGCGCTCGTCCGAGCCTGGCCGCGGGCATCCTCCGCGTATGATCGAGCCATGCTCATTGCGCTCGACGTGGGCAATAGCGACATCACCGTGGGGATCGTCCGTGGTGGCGAGGTCTCATCATCGCGCGCCGCCCCGACGCGTCCGACGGCCACTGCGGCCGAGCTGGATGCAACCCTCGACGAGCTCCTGCAGCTCGATGGCACAACGCTCGATGAGACCGGCGACATAGTGATGGCGAGCGTGGTCCCTGCCATGTCGACTGCCTTGGCGGAGGTGGCCGGACAGCGCGGCATCCGACTGCTGACGGCCGACAGTACGAACATCCCGATTCCGATTCGCGTCGACCAGCCTGCCTCTGTGGGCGACGATCGCCTCGTCAATGCACTGGCCGCAGCGCGAATCCACGGCAAGCCCGCGATCGTGGTCGATCTCGGCACCGCGACAACCTTCGACGTCGTGGCCGCCGACGGCGCATTCATCGGGGGTGCAATCGCCCCCGGTCTGGGCATCGCGCTCGACGCACTGTCCGCGCGCACCGCACAGCTCCCGCGGATCGGCCTGGTCATGCCGCCGCGTGCCATCGGCCGCGACACGGTCAGCGCGATGCAGAGCGGGGCACTGATCGGCTATCTGGGCCTCGTTCGCGAGCTCGTTCGAGCGATGAGCGCCGAGCTCGCCCTCGACGGTGGCGACCCGCCAAAGGTCATCCTGACCGGCGGCTACTCCAACGCCGACTGGGCCAGGGCAATCCCCGGCGTCGACGCAATCGATCCTCTGCTGACACTTCGCGGTCTCGCGATCCTGCATGCCGAGGTCGGTCGCGAGGTCGGGAGCCAGGAATCGGTAGCCCAGGCGTGAGCGGCCTCGAGGGGCGGCTCGTCCTCCTTGGCGTGACGGGCTCCATCGCCGCCTACAAATCGGCCGAGCTGGCCCGAGCGCTGATCGCCGCCGGCGCCGACGTCCAGCCGCTGATGACGCACAGCGCCCAGGCCTTCCTCGGCCCCCTGACGCTCCAGACGTTGACCCGCCGGCGCCCGATGACCGATCCACTGGAGCTCTTGCCCGACCAGCGCATCGCCCACATCGTGGCGGCCGATTCGGCCGACGTCATCCTCGTCGCGCCAGCCACGGCACGCTGGCTGGCAGCCATGGCCAACGGGCTCGCGGACGATGTCGTGACCGCCACCTGCCTGGCCTCCGCCGCGCCCGTCGTGATCGCACCGGCGATGGATGGCGAGATGTACGCACATCCGGCGACGCGCGCGAATGTCGAGACGCTTCGTTCGTTCGGCTACGTGATCGTCGAGCCAGAGGTTGGATCGCTGGCGTCCGGGCAGGTCGGTCGGGGCAGGCTGGCCGAGCCGGCGAAGATCCTGGCCGCTGTGGATCGGGCGGTTGAAGGCAAGCTGATCAGGCAGCCCGATCGCGAGCAACGGCCACCGGTCGTGGTCGCCGAGGCAACCCCCGACCTGGACGGGTGGCACGTCGTCGTAACCGCAGGCGGGACTGCAGAGCCAATCGATCCGGTGCGCTATATCGGCAACTGGTCGAGCGGCAAGATGGGCGTGGCCGTCGCCGAGGCCGCGCTGGCGCGTGGCGCGCGCGTCACACTCATCCACGGGCTGACCTCTGTGCGTCTGCCGGAGGCTGCGAAGCTCATGTCTGCCCCTACTGCCGCGGAGATGGAGCAGGCCGTGCTCTCCAAAATCGCCGACGCCGACGTGCTGGTCATGGCCGCCGCCGTGGCCGATTTCCGCCCGCGCGATCCGGCCGCTTCCAAGCTCGCCCGTGCTGACGGGTTGACGCTGGAACTGGAGCCAACCAACGACATCTTGGCCGAGGCGGTCCGCGTCGGACGGATGCTGGCCCGCCCGCCGGTGATCGTTGGGTTTGCGGCCGAGACCGGCTCACTGGAGCGCGCCCGTGAGAAGGCAGAACGGAAGGGTGTCGATCTCCTCGTCGCCAATGACGTCGCCGAGGACGGCTCCGGCTTTGGCACGGACACGAACCGCGTCACCATCGTCGTCCCCGGCGAGCCAGACGAGCCGTGGCCGTTGATGTCGAAGGTTGCCGTCGCGGGCCGTCTGCTCGACCGCGTCTTGGCGCTCCGCTCTGCGAAATCCGCCGAACGTGCATCATTGACTGCACGATGAGCGCAGAGAGCCAGCCACAGCCCGCCCCCAAGACCGGCAAGCCCGAGCGCCGGGTCGGCATCGCCGACATCGCGCGGATGTATGCCGACGGCCAGCGCATCTCGATGCTGACCGCTTACGACTACCCAACTGCCCGGATCGTCGACGATGCAGGCATCCCGATGATCCTCGTGGGCGACTCGGTCGGGATGGTCATGCTCGGCTACGAGGAGACCGTCCGCGTGACGATGGACGAGATGCTCCACCACGTGAAGGCCGTGGTCCGTGGCACCCGGCGAACGCTCGTGGTGGCCGACATGCCCTTCCTGAGCTACGGCGTGACAGAGCAGGCATCGCTCGAGCACGCCGGCCGCTTCATCAGCGAGGGCGGCGCGCACGCGGTAAAGGTCGAGGGCGGGGTGCGCTCGGCACGGACCATCGAGACGATTGCGCGAAGCGGCATCCCGGTGATGGGCCACATTGGCCTGACCCCACAGGCCGTCTATGGGCTTGGAGGCCATCGAGTCCAGGGCAAGACGGTCGAGTCGGCGCGCAAGCTGATCGCCGACGCCTTTGCCGTTCAGGAGTCGGGCGCCTTTGCCGTCGTCCTTGAGCTCGCGCCGGCCGAGCTCGCCGCCGCGGTCACAGAGCGATTGAAGATCCCGACCATCGGTATCGGCGCCGGCGCCGGCTGCTCCGGCCAGGTTCAAGTGATAACCGACCTGCTCGGCCTGACCTACGGCTTCATCCCTCGTCACGCCAAGCGCTACGAGGAGATTGGCCTGCGCATGTCCGAGGCCGTCACTGCCTACGCCACGGACGTCGCCGCCGGCACATTCCCGGGTCCCGAGCACTCTTCGTCAATGGACCCAGCGGTGCTGGCGGAAGTTCTCGGCGCCGGCGCGCTCGATCGCGCCGAGATGTCAGACGAGCCGATCCCGCTCGATCGCGACCTCTAAGCGCGCCGGCTCGCCGCGCCTGCGTCGTCTTCGCAGTTTTCTACTGACAGTGAACAACCTGGCGATCAATCGACGAGATCCGTCCGGCGTTGCAGCAGATTCGAGGTTTGAGACCGGCAGCTTTTCACCCCGATTGAAGAATCGCGCTTGTGATCGGCCATCAAGGGCCAGCAACCCACCGATTCGGGGTCGATCGGTTCAATCTCATTGGAAAGTCGCGCTCTTTTGGCTGCTGGCTCCTGGCGATCAGCCGGCGCGCCCGTGATAGTCGTCCGAACACGCAACGAGCTGGCGGAGGCCCGCGCCGCCCTCACCGAGCCGTTGGGGTTCGTGCCCACGATGGGCGCTCTCCACGAGGGTCACGCGAGCCTCGTCCGCCGCGCATCACAGGAGAACCCATCGGTCGTTGCCAGCATCTTCGTCAACCCCACCCAGTTCCTGCCCAACGAGGACTTCACCAATTACCCGCGCGACGAGGCCGCCGATCTCGCCATGCTTGAGTCGCTCGGCGTCGATCTTGCGTTCCTGCCGAGCGTTGAGGAGATATATCCGCCGGGCGCGGTGACCAGCGTCGACGTTGGCCGGCTTGGAGACGTGCTGGAGGGAGCGTCGCGACCAGCACACTTCCGCGGTGTCGCAACCGTGGTCGCCACCCTCTTCAACCTCGTCCAGCCGACCAAGGCCTACTTCGGCCAGAAGGACGGCCAGCAGTCGATCGTGGTCAAACGCTTGACGCGCGACCTGGGGCTGCCGGCCGAGATCGTTGTCTGCCCGACGGTCCGTGAGTGGGACGGCCTGGCCCTCTCGTCGCGCAATAGCTATCTGACAGATCACGAACGGCTTCAGGCCCCCGCGCTGTTCCGGGCCCTGGAAGCGGCGGCCGACGCCGTCGCCGGTGGCGAAACGTCGGTCGATCGATTGCGCGAGCGGATGGGCTCGGCTCTGGAACTCGCCTCGCTGGGAACGCCCGATTACGTGAGCATCGCCGCCGTGGACACGCTCGACGAGCTGCAGACTCTCGACCGCCCAGCGCTGGCCAGCCTGGCGGTCAGGTTTCCTTCGGCGCGCTTGATCGACTGCCTTCCGATCGACCCGATCGACCCGATCTACCCGAGTTACCCGATCTACCAGTCAGCGAGCGGATCCCCGAGCCGACCAACCTGACCAGCTGACCTGCGGGACGGGTAACCGTCTCGGCGGGACCGCCACTTCTCGCGCGCATAGACCTCGGGTCGGCGAAGCGATCGAGGACCTTGTCGATGTCGAGGTGCTCACTCACCAGTTGACGGGTGAGCTCGATCTTCTCGCGGTCGGCCGGATGCGTTTTGACGAGCAGGTCATGCACGTGCGATGCCGCCTCGTACGTGTCCTCCCGGACCAGGTAGGCGAACATTCGTTCCTGCTGGATCGCCTCGAGATCGCGCGGCCGTGGCCGGTACCCGCCAGTGAGCACCAATCCGGCCAGCTCGGTTCGGTTGGGATCCTCCGGTGCGCGGCCGAAAACCTGCCGCCGCCGTGCGAACAGGCTCTTCCTCTCGCCACCTGCTCGCGATGCCCGGTTCGCGGCAACCATGGCATGGATGACGTCGGTCCGGTCGCCCGGCACGATCAACAGACTGCCTGGACCGATGCGCTCGATGAGGTGGTGCGGCTGCATCGCGCCAATCGCCACGTGCTCGATGACGCGGTCGAGATCCTCCCCCGGGCTGAGCATCTCGCCCTTCATCTGCTCGACGAGCATCGACAGCGTCGGGTTCGATAGCAGCGGTCGGTAGGGCAACATGCCCAGCAGCTCGATGCCGTGCCGCGCAAGGCCGTCGCGCAGGATGTCGGGGAGAGTCGGGTGCGCGTCCGCGTCGACCTTGTTGACGATCGCCCCCACCACCTCAACTCCGTGTCGAGCAAACAGCGCCCGATTGAGCACGATCTCGTCGATCGGCCGGCCGACTCCCGCCTCGGCCACGATTGCCGCCGGCGCTTTGAGCATGCGCGCGACCTGGGCGTTCGACAGGCCCACGACCGAGCCGACGCCGGCATGACCGGTCCCTTCGACAAGGAGCAGGCCGTGACGTTCCGCGAGCGTTGAGTGCGCCCGGCGGATGCGACCCGGCAGGTCCGGGGTGACCTCGCCCCGAATGTAGGACTTGGTGAAGCCACGCGGAATGTGGACCGGGCTCATGACGTTCAGCGGGTCCGTCAGGCCGAGCGCGGAGCGCATTAGGATGGCGTCCTCGTCGGCCGGCTGGCCGTCGACGATGTCGTACCGCTGGCCGACGGGCTTGATGAAGCCAATGTCGAGCCCCCGGCCGGCGAGCGCCGCCAGCAGCCCGAGGGCAACGGTGGTCTTGCCGCGGTTCATCCCCGTCGCGGCCAGATACAGCTGCCTCATGCCGGCGAGCCTAGCGCGATGGCGCCGTCAGCGGCGCTTCACGAAGCGAATCATGAGCTTGGTCAACGCCAACTGGCCGAGAAAGAGCGCGGCCGATAGCGCCACGAACAGCGCGATGTCGGAAGGTGAGTGGCGAAACGGAAGCGCCAGCAACGGAAGAACCGCGAACGTGCCAGCGTGAACGAAAAGGGCTGCGTCCATGGAGATAGCCCCGGCCGCGAGCCGACGTCGGACCCATCTTTGCGTAACGACGCGCCCGGCGAGCCACACAAAAGCCAGTCCGACGAACAGGACGTCGTCGAACCTCATGGCGTGCCCCGCCAAACGCAGTGGTGCGTCCCCAGGTCGCGACCGACGCCGAAAAGGCTGCACGAAGCGACCGTGGCAGCAATGAGCGCCAACGTGGTCGTCGTGCCACCATTGATGCTCGTCATTCCATTGAGCTGCCTCACGGCTGCGATCCTAAGCGCGCATAAGGAGGGGCCGTTCCTGTCAAAAGTCGATGCCTGCGGACTTCACGTTCACGCGAGCCGCTCGGTCCGTGCCAAAAGCGCGCATCCACGGACATTTGACCCGGAAACCATGCCAAATCGGCGGTTTTGAGTCGAAACCAGGCAAAGCACGGAACGGCAAGTCCATATGCGTGGATATGTGGCAGAAACCTGCCGGCATCGGCAGCCTAGGGGCGGTTGCGGGCGGCTTGCTTCCGTTCGATGACTGCGATCGCGTCCTTGATCCGGCCGAGCGTGTCGGCGTCGATCGTCTCGTCATCGGTCTGCGGCACCAGGCGATCCAGGACATCGGCGATGAGGCCGTAAAACACGCCCGCGTCGGCGACGAAGAACTGCGGCTCGTTGTTGTAGCGAACCAGGGTCAGCCGTCCCTGGAGAACGCGGCGATCGTCGACGTGCGCAACCTGCGTGGAGAAGTTGTGGCCCTGGATTCCATCTGGGTTATTCAGGAAGTTCAGGGCGTTGTCGATCGCCAGCCCGAATCGGGCGCGCCACGCCACCAGTCGCTCGTGAATCTCCGGCTGGATGCGGACCTCGGCCACCTGGTCGAAGACCTCGGGCGAGACCGTCAGCAGGCCCACCAACGTCGTACCTGCACGGGCTCCCAGCATCACCTGGAGTGAGCGCTCCAGCGTGAACACCTCGGAATCGAAGCGGGGCGACGTGATGACGTCGGTCAGCAGATCCTCGACGTTGTCGAGCATCCCTCCGTCGGCCAGCGCGGTGGCCATGTGGAGGATCTCCTCCTTGAAGAGGAACTGTTCTTCGTGATCGAGGACCGGTTCGCTGGACATCAGTGGTCGATCCTAGCATCGGCCACGCTGAAGTCAGTCGCCTGGACTACGGGTAGAGGCCGCGCATCGAGGTTGCCTCGGACACGCGGTCCACCGCCAGCAGGTACGCCGCTAGGCGCATGTTGACCTGCTCACGCTGCGCGATCGCGAGGGTCTCGCTGAATGCCCTGGTCATGATCTGATGCAGCTTGCCGTTGACGATCTCAAGGCTCCAGTGGTCACGGTTGAGGTCCTGGACCCATTCGAAGTAGCTCACGGTCACGCCGCCAGCGTTGCACAGGATGTCCGGGATCATGAACACGCCGCGCCGGTAAAGGATGTTGTCAGCCTCGGGCGTCGTCGGGCCGTTCGCGGCCTCGGCGACGACCTTGGCCTTGATCCGCTCTGCGTTCGCGGCGCTGATCTGGTTCTCCAGCGCGGCCGGGATGAGGACGTCGCATTCGATCTCGAGAATCTCAGCGTTCGAAACCTCCCGCGAGCCGGGGAAGCCGACCACCGTGCCGTGCTCCGCCTTCCACGCGACAAGCCGCCCGATATCCAGCCCGTCCGGGTTATGAATGCCGCCCGACGAGTCGGACACGGCAAGGATCTTTGCGCCCTCTTCAGCCATCAGCTGAGCGGCGATCGAGCCGGCGTTGCCGAAGCCCTGGACGACGACCGTCGCGTCGTCGAGGTGAAGGTGCAGGTGGCGGGCGGCCTCGATAATGCAGTAGACCGTGCCGCGCGCGGTGGCCTCGTTGCGACCCTCGGACCCGCCCATTGAGATGGGCTTGCCGGTTACGACGCC
>Ga0183260_10003749_pt1 | contig 12209 bp, 9 predicted proteins | sample AntDrymUQ4972206_2_FD_129768 | JGI IMG/M metagenome (GOLD analysis project Ga0183260, IMG submission 129768) | Polar desert sand microbial communities from Dry Valleys, Antarctica - metaG UQ497 (22.06) (version 2) (version 2) | ecosystem: Environmental > Terrestrial > Soil > Desert | place...
GTATAATATGGGCACTATGGTATTCCGCTCCGCCGCAGCTTTAAACATAAGAGAATTTACCGACATCGAGTTGATATCGGCGTCGATTGCCGGCGGCGAGGATGGTTTCGAAGAACTTGTCCGCCGTTATCAACGCCCGATAGTCGGCTACGTCTATCGCATGCTCGGCAATCACGAATCGGCCCTCGATGTCACACAGGAAGTTTTCATAAAGGTCTTCAATTCGTTAGACCGCTACAGTTCGGAATATAAATTCTCGACCTGGCTATATCGAATTGCCCATAACGCCGCCATCGACCACATGCGGCGAAATTCCATTAATACACAAAGTCTCGAAACCGAGAACGCGGATGGCACGTATCAACTCCAGATCGAAAGCCCGGGGCCAACGCCCGAGCAGGATCGCGAACGGAGTGAGTGGCGGACGCAGATCGACGCGGTTGTAAAATGCCTTCCGACGTCGTACAGAGACCTGATCCTGCTTCGTCATTCACAGGATCTCAGTTATGACGAGATCGCCGAAGTGACAGGCCTGCCGCTGGGAACGGTGAAGAACCGTTTATTCAGGGCACGCGAGATGATGCGGGATATATTTGTCGAACGCGGGTTAACCGGAATTTGAATCGGGCACAATGAAATCTTCTATCTCACAGACAACCTGCGAAGATGTCAGAAACGACATATCGGCATACATCGACGGTGAACTCGGGCCTGATGTCGAGCAGAAGCTGGAAAGTCATTTCCGCGCCTGCGGCGAGTGTGCGGGGGAATTGAACAGCCAGAAGTCTTTTCTGCATGCTCTCGACGTTTCGCTTGAATACCACGGCGATATTCCTCTTCCGTCAAATTTTACGCGAAGCATTGTAACGAATGCCGAAGCACGCGTCAGCGGACTTCGCCGGCCCCGCGAGAGACGAAATGCGCTGGTCGCGCTTGCAGTGTTGGTTGTCGCCACGATCGCGGTACTTGGAAACGATCTTACCGTAGCTGTTTCGGCCATTGCAGTTGTGTTTGAAAAGAGCTCGGCGCTCATCGGATTTATCTCGCATTTTATTTTTGACATAGCTTTGGGAGCGATGGTCGTGTTCCGTTCGCTGGCGGCACAACTTGTTTTCGGATCAACGGTCTCGCTCGGCTCGCTCCTGCTCGCATTTGCAATATCAACGATCGCTATTTCGCGCCTGGTGCTCAGAAATTCACGGGTTTAAGAGGTTACAAATTCACACGTGGCCGCATCCATAGGGTTCATTCAATACGAATTTTCAGATTTACAGATCGCCGTGCGGATAGCCGCCGGCTTTTTGTTTGCTTTGGTCGTGAACGTATTGCTCATCAATGCGCAGATATCGGCCGACACAGGCGGGAAAACCCTCGTGATCGACGATTATCCGGGCCAGGAGGTGCTGGCTTACGGCAAGGACATCATCGTTCGTAAACGTGCAAAGGGCGTGCTTGCGATCGGCGGCAATATAACAATTGAGGGCAGTGTCGAAGGCGATGTGGCGGCTATCGGCGGTTCGGTCATTCAGCGGGACGGCGCATTCATCGGCGGAGACGTGTTCGTTTTGGGCGGCAAATATCTGCCCGATACTACAACGCCGCTTCGGACGGAAGGAAAGGAGACGGTAATGTATGCGGGTTACGAAGATGAACTGCGCGATCTGACGCAAAATCCCTCGCAGATACTCTCGCCTACGCTTTCACTTACTTTTCTCGCCCAGCGGGCACTGTCGCTGCTTTTTTGGTTCGTCGTTTCGATGGGACTTGCGACGCTTGCGCCGGGAGCCGTTAGCCGCGCCATCGCCCGCTTTAACCTTTCGACGCTCAAGATCTTTGCCGTCGGCGTGTGCGGACTGATTATTACGACGGTCGGCGTGATCGGCAGTCTGGGTTTTTTGCCTGATTTTCTGAGCGCCATTCTCGGTCTGATGGCTTTTGTGCTTCTAATGCTGGCCTACGTTTTTGGGCGCGTCGCTCTTCATTTAAGTGTGGGCCAGTTTCTGCAGAAGAAATTTTTCGCCGAGAGGGGTCGTTCCGAAACGCTTGCGATTTTTCTCGGCGTGCTTGCGTGGACGCTGTTTTTGTCGATTCCGTATGTATGGCCGCTGGCGGTCGTCGCCCTTTTCTCCGCAGGCGTGGGTCTGGTGCTGACCGCGCGGTCAGGTTCCAACTGGAAATCGGTTTAAATGCGGCGTTAATTTTGATGTGCGCTTTTATTTCGAACATTTACGGGCGCAAAAGCGTCTAAACCTTTGTGCGGCCTGTCTACGAGCTCGCTTTAATTCTGCCTAAAAAGGCGTTCTGATAATTTATTATGAGCAAAAAGATCGTGTTTTTATTTTTTGCTGCAGTCTTTGGTGCGGTTGTCGGCAGTGTTAACGCGCAGAGCCCGCAGGCTCTCAAACCCTCGCTGATCAAAGGCGAAGTTATTTCGATAACCGCCGCGAATATAGCCCTCAAAACGGATAACGGCGATGTAAATGTGGTCCTGAACGACAAATCAGAATTCAAGCGCGTTCCACCCGAAAATCCGGTGCTCAAAGCGGCGGTTGCGGCGACCCAGTCCGATATCGGAGTGGGCGACAAACTCGTGGTGACTGGTATCTTTTCGGCAGACAAAAAAATACTTCCCGCTCGTGCGGTCTATCTGATGACCAAATCGGACTTTGCCCAAAAGGCGCAAAACGAGACGCAAAAATGGCGGACACGCGGAATTTCAGGAAAGGTTACCGCCGTAAACCCGGCGGCCAACAACATCACTGTTGAGGTGCGCGGCCTTGCAAATACATCGACGGTAACGGTTACGGCAAAGCCGGATGCAAAGTTTAGACGCTACGCGCCTAACTCGGTGAAATATAGCGAGGCGACGACGAGTTCGATCGCCGATCTGCGACCCGGCGATATGATGCGGGCACTTGGTGAAAAAAGTGCGGACGGAACCGCCTTTACGGCGGAGGAGATCGTGTCGGGAGCGTTTCAAACAATCGCCGGGACGGTCAAATCGGTCGATGCGGCAAAGAATGAAGTTGTTATCACCAACGCTCAGACCAAAAAGGACGTGACCATCGATCTCGGCGCGGCAACGCTTCTCAAGAGATTTCCCGAAGAGATGGCAACACGCCTGGCGCAATTTCAGGGCGGCGCCGGATCTCGAAACGGAGCCGGCGGAGCGGAGCGGCCTGCGCCGACTGGCGACGCGACTCCGGGAGCGGGTCAGCGGGGTCAGGGACGCGGCGGCTTCGGTGGCGGCCGTGCCGGAAGCATTGACGAAATGCTCGAGCGTTTTCCCGATATAACCGCGGCGGATCTTAAGGTTGGCGACGTCATAGCCGTTTCAAGTTCAAAGAATACAAATCTCGACCGCGTCACGGCTATCAAGCTGCTGGCCGGAGTCGAACCGTTTCTGCGTGCGGCCCAGGCGTCGGCAGCCGGCGGACAACGCGGACGCGGCGGCCAGGACGGCGGTTTTACAATACCGGGCCTTGACGGCTTTGGCGGACCATAGACCTTATAGTTATTATTCGGCCGGCGGTTCGTCTGATACGAGCTCCGGCCTTTTTATTTTGGCGGCAATTATATGAAAAAATTCAGCAGATCGGCATTACTTACACTTTTTTTAGCAATATTATTCAGTCCGGCGGTATTCGCTCAACAGACGGGAACCATCAGCGGGCAGGTTCAGGATTCGCTCGGCGCTATCGTCGTCGGTGCGAGCGTTACCGTTGTCGGCCCCGACGGACGGGAAAGAACGACGACAAGCAATCAGCGTGGCGAATTTTCAGTTGGCGGCCTGGCGCCGGGCAGATATATTGTCCGCATTAAAGGCGAGAATTTCGCGTTGTATGAAAACACCGAGGTCGACGTTGCGGCCGGCGGAAGGGAAGAGCTTACCGTGCCTCTTACCGTCGAAGCGGTCGAGGAGCAGGTGGACGTGGCCAGCGGAATCGGCGTTTCCACTGATCCGGAAAATAACGCGGGCGCAACGGTCTTAAAGGAAAAGGACCTCGAGGCTTTGCCCGACGACCCTGACGAGCTCGAAGCTGCGTTGCAGGCGCTTGCCGGAGCTTCGGCGGGTCCAAACGGCGGACAGATCTACATCGACGGGTTCACAGGCGGACGCCTGCCGCCGAAAGACGCGATCCGCGAGATCCGCATAAACTCGAATCCCTTTTCGGCTGAGTACGAGCGGCTCGGATTTGGCCGGGTGGAAATTTTGACAAAACCCGGCTCAAACAAATTTCGCGGAAATGTTTTCGGCAATTTTAACGACGAGAGTTTGAATTCGCGCAATCCCTTTGCCGCAAACCGCGCGCCCAGCCAGCTTCGCTTTTTCGGCGGAAATATTTCCGGTCCCGTGCAAAAAGGGAAATCGTCGTTCTTTCTGGATATCAGCAACCGCGATGTCGATAACAATGCCGTGATCAACGCATTGGTGCTTGACCCGAATCTGAATCCGATAACATTTCGCGAAGATGTGCAGATACCGAACCGGCGTTTTTCGCTCAGCCCGCGGTTCGACTATCAATTGAACGATAGCAATACTCTTGTTCTTCGATACAGCTTTACAAAGGCAAGTGTTGAAAACCAGGGTGTTGGTGACATCACGCTGCCGTCGCGTGCGTACAACACGAGGAATACGGAACACGAGTTTCGTCTGACCGAGACGATGATAATAAACCCTACGACGGTCAACGAAACACGCTTTCAGTACGAATTAGAAAACCGCGAACAGACGGGCGACAATTCGATCCCGACCATCAGCGTCGCGTCCGCATTCATCGGCGGCGGAGCTCAGATCGGCGAGAGTTTCAATCGCTCGCACAGTTGGGAATTACAAAATTACACGACGACATCGTTCGGTGCGAATTCGCAGCATTCGGTAAAATTTGGCGGCCGGCTTCGCGGCATCAGCTTTACCGACAGGTCCGAGAACAATTTTGGCGGCAATTTCAGTTTTTCGGGTGCCGCTGCCGTGACCAGCCCGCCGGGCTGTGTTCCGAGCAGCAACCCCGGCGATCCGCCATGTGTAATCGTCGAGCCGGCTCTCACTCCGCTCGATCAGTATCGCGGCCGGGTCCTGGGAAGTACGAGCGCGCGGTATATTCCGAACCAATTTTCGATCACAACTGGCAATCCCGAACAGTCGGTTTCGCAAACGGACGTCGGCCTTTTCGTGACTGACGACTGGAAGATCGCGCCGTCATTCACTTTGAGTCTCGGCCTGCGTTACGAAAATCAGACAAACATCAAAGACAATCTTAATTTTGCGCCCCGCGTCGCATTTGCCTGGTCGCCCGGCGCCGGCGGCGCGCGGTCACCCAAGACCGTATTTCGCGGCGGTATTGGCGTATTTTACGATCGCTTTAGCGAGAATCTGACGCTGCAGGCGCTCCGCTTTAACGGTTCGGAACAGCTCAACCTCGTAGTCAGCACTTCCGATCCCGACCCAATCCGCAGGGCCGCGGCGATCGCCCTGCTTCAACAGCCGGTCTTTACGCTCGGCGGCGTTACCAATGTCCCGACGGCGGCGCAGATACTGGCTGTGCTGCCGCAGTCGAATACCATTCGTACGGTCGCACCCGACCTGCACTCGCCAAGAACGATCCAGGCGGCGCTCGGTGTCGAACGCCAGCTTCCGTATAACACGACTCTTTCGCTGTTCTATATAGGTTCGAGAACAGACCACGTGCTGCGGGCGCGAAACATCAATGCTCCGATATGCCCATTGCAGATCAACTGCCAGAACGCGCCGCGTCCCGATCGGACGCTCGGAAACATTTACCAATACGAGTCGAGCGGTGTTTCGAATCAGAACCAGTTCATTGCGAACTTCAGGGCAATGCTTCGTCCGGGCATCTCGTTTTTTGGTAATTACCGGCTCGGATTTGCGAGCAGTGATTCGGACGGGCCGAATAGTTTTCCGGCATATTCGTACGATCTCAGCGACGAATACGGTCGGTCCTCGTTTGATATTCGCCACAGCTTTACCATCGGCGGGAATATAACTCTGCCGTGGCAGATCTCCGTCAATCCTTTTATCATAGCCAGCACCGGCAGGCCGTTTAATATTACGCGCGGTTTTGATTCGAACGGCGATAATTTGTTTACCGAACGTCCGACGTTTGCCGAGCTTTGGGCAAGATGTTCGACGCTGAATATTACGGAATCGTGGTGCCAGGATTCGGGGCAGGATCCGAACGCGATCATTCCGAGGAATTATGGGCAAAGCCCGTCGTACTTTTCGGTCAATATGCGCGTCGCAAAAAATTTCGGTTTTGGTAAAGCCGCCGAGGTCGGCGACACAGGCGGCCCGCGCGCAGGTGGTCGTCGTGGCGGGCGCGCGGGCGGCGGCGGTGCGGGCGGTGGTATTCCGGTTGGCGGAGGCGGACGTCCGGGCGGCGGTGGTGGTGGCGGCGGTGGCCGGGGCGGCGGCGGTATGATGGGCGGTTTTGGCGGCAGCGAAGGCCGAAAGCCTTATAACCTGAACGTCGGCCTGAACTTTACCAATCTTTTCAATACCGTAAACCTCGGTTCGCCGGTTGGTAATTTGGCATCGAGCCGCTTTGGACAATCCACTTCAACATTGGGTGGATTTGGCGGCTTCGGCGGCGGCGGCGGCGGTTTTGGCGGCGGCGGGTCGGGTTCCGCGAATCGCCGCATCGAGATCCAGGCGCGTTTCAGTTGGTAGTGGTAACACGGTTGATATAATGGTGGAGAAGGTGAGAACCAGGTGGATTTTCATCTCTCCTTTTTTTATTTACTTTCGACAAACGATATGAAAAACATCCTGATTCTGCTCGTCGCTTTATTAACTTTAACGACGGGCTCTCTGGGCCAGGGTTTGAAGGGAAGCACTCCGCCGGCAAAGCCCTCTAGCTTCGAAGCCGAAAATGCCCGGGCCAAACTTGCGTTTGCCGCGCACGGCGGCGACAAGCTTAGGGCTGTGAGATCACTGGTCATCAGAGGCTCGGTCGACACGACGCTGAGTGCCTTTCCACAATCCATGCCAGGCGGATTTTCGATGGTTATATCGGGCGAAAAATACCGCCTTGATATACAAAATGCGATGCAGTCTTTTAAACAGATCTACGACGGCCGCGAGACTTTTTGTTCGATACGCGGATTTACGCTGCCTCCGCTTACGTCGATGGGCCTTCCGCTTTTGCAGCGGCTGGGTATGCCGGGATACACGGTTTCAAACACGGCCGCGACCAACAAAAAGAAGAACGGGTTCCGCATAACGGCGCCGAACGGCGGATACACCGATTTCTATCTGGATCAAAAAACGAATCAGATATCGAGCTACGAATCGAGTTTTGAAGTAAACGGGAATATCGTTACAACGGCGGTCGAGGTCGACCGGTATGCTTTGGTAGACGGCGTGTCGATGCCGGAAAAGTTCGCCCAGCGGTTCGATCTGGGACAGTTGACGGCTTATGCTCAGTTCAAGGCGAAAGAGATATTGATCAACAAAGAACTGGACGACGGCGTATTCGCTATCGGTAAATAATTTTGCTTCCCGCCCAACTGGATGCGTGCGCGTGAAGTTTCCCGCCAAGCCGCAAAGACGCACAGCGAGCACTCAAATTAGGACACTTACCATCCGATCCGCTAGGTTAAAAATCGCCCACGGACTTCGGGTGTTGGCAGCATACATTCCTCTTTTTTGCCGAATAACCTGTATCGGTAATGGGCGAACAGGTCATAGAAATAATCCCGAATTGCCCGTGGAACCACGATAAACCCATAAAGCAGCGACCAGGGAAATCCGAGCCGCCGTACTATGCGCAAGGCGGCGGTCGAACGGGTAAAAGCCTTATTGTTTTCAACCAAAACCATCGAATCGACTGGTCTGGACCCGTCGCCCCCCGCGCCCGGCGTTTTTGAAATGAGACCGGTGCTATCCGCGAGTTTCCGCCCTTCTTCGGACTGGAGCGGTGCGAATTTGAAATAGCCCTCACGGTCGTGCTCGATCACAAAATTGACCGAACTGTTGCAGAAATTGCATACGCCGTCGAACAAAACTATCGCTCCCATATTTAAAATTCTACCGCAATTTTCGGATAGATTTTAGTCCCGGCCGCGGATAAACACTGAAACATGGACAACGCGGTCTTAACCTTTCTGCGGAATATCGCTGCCCTCGGGGAAAAACTCAAGCGACGCTGAATTGAGGCAATATCGCTGGCCGGCAGGCGGTGGGCCGTCCGGAAAGACGTGGCCCTGGTGGCCGTCGCAGCGAGCGCAGCGTATCTCGACGCGGCGCATTCCGTAGCTGCTGTCTTCAATGTTTCTTAGATGCTCGGGATCGAACGGCGAATGGAACGACGGCCAGCCGGTGCCGGATTCGAACTTATGCTTCGAAGTAAAAAGCGGCAGCCCGCAAAGACGGCATGCGTATGTGCCCTCCTGTTTGTTATCGAGCAGCGTGCCGCAAAACGGCGGCTCGGTGCCATGATCGAGAAGTACGCGATACTCCTCTGCATTCAGATCCTTGGCCAGGCGGTCGCGCTGTTCAGCGGTTAAAGGCGTCAGATCGTATCCCGCGACCGACATTTTCATTTCCCGTGCTGCTTCCATACTTCCTCGTACATTAATTAGATCATCATCGCCTTCGTTTCTAAAACGGTCAAGAAATGCTGTGGTCGGTCACCGGTCCTCGAGTTTGGCCACGCGCTTTTGCAGATCGCGAAACTTTCCGGCAAGCTCGCCCAGTTTCCGAAACGCCGCAGTCGAGCGAAGCCACTCACGGTTGTCGAATGCGGGGATGCCCGAGATTATCTTGCCTTCGGCGACATCGTGACTGGTCGCCGACTTTGCCGTGATCACCGCGTCGTCGCCGATGGTCAGATGGCCCGCGATGCCAACTTGTCCGGCCAGCACGACACGTTTACCGATGACGGAGCTGCCCGCGAGTCCTGTTTGGGCGCACACAAGTGCATCTTCGCCGATCGTGCATGAGTGACCGATCTGCACAAGGTTGTCGATCTTTGCACCGCGCCTGATTCGTGTTTCGCCCACGGATGCGCGGTCAATCGACGTATTGGCGCCTATCTCGACGTCGCTTTCTATTATTACGCGTCCCGTCTGCGGTATTTTCAGCCACGTTTTATCTTCGGTTTTTGCATAGCCAAATCCGTCGCTGCCGATGGTCGTGTTGTTGTGGATCACGCAGCGGTCGCCCACCTCGCAATTTTCGCGGATCGAAACACCGGAATGCACCGTGCAGTCGCTGCCGATTCGCGCGCCCGAGTAAACGGTAGCATTCGGAAAAATACGCGTGCCGCTCCCGACCGACGCGTACTCGTCGATCACGACGTTTGCATGTATCTCGCAATTGGGGGCGACCGAAGCCGTCGGGTGTATGACCGCCGACGGATGAACGAAGTCCTTCAATGCGTGTTCGGGATGAAAACAACGCAAGGCACGAGCGTATGCGACGTAAGGATCGGCCGCACGCAATACGGCTATGTCGGAGCGTTCACAATCGATGTTCTCAGCCATAAAGATGGCCGCAGCCGCGGTGTTTGCTATCTGCGGCGTGTATTTCGGGTTCGCGAGAAACGTGATCTCTTCGGCTCGTGCGATGTCTAATCCCGCCGCGCCGCTTATCTCAAGTTCGGGCGAGCCGGATTCGATCCGCGTACCGGTCGCGGCGGCGAGCTCGGAAAGTTTCATATATATTTCCTTGAAAAAGTGTCAATCGATGTGCAACACTATTTTTAGCAGACTAGTGTGCACAGGCAAAGACGCCAGCCATCCTTTGTTGCCCACTCCCTTCGTCGGTGAATAAATCCCAGGAGTTCAAGCATGAGCGAAAAAGTCCCCATCGCGGCACTGAAAAGATCGAGCGTCGAAGATTATCTTGTTAGCGAAAGACAGCATACGTTGAGGAACGAATTTATGAACGGCCAAGTTATTTCACGATCAGGTTCGAACCGATGGCACAATCTGATCGTATCGAACGCGGCAGTTGCCATCGGCAGCCGGCTGCACGGAAATAAGATCGATATTTATATAGGCGGCATGCGGGTAAGAATGTCCGCGAACATGGTCTCATATCCGGACATCGTGCTGGTCAACGGTGAGCCTTCGTTCGCCGACCAGAATCTCGATCTGCTGCAAAATCCCACGGTCGTGGTCGAGATCTTTTCGTCCAAGACGAACACGTCGGACAAGACAAAAAAAATGGAAGCGTTCCTTGCTATGGAAAGCATTAAGGAATGTTTGATGATAAAGGAAGACGAGATGCGCATCGAGCATTACGCGCGCCAGAACGCCAAACAGTGGATCTATCGCATTTATAACGAACGCGACGACGTCGTGTCGCTCGAATCGGTAAACTGCAAGATCGCGCTTTCCGAGGTTTACTCGCAGATCAAATTCGCGCAGGCCGAGATCAGCTCGCGGGCGGTAAACTAAAAGTACTCTAAAGCAAATTTACGGGGTCGATCTCGATGTGTATGTTTCTGAGATCGACCTTGTTTTCGTGCGCGTCTGCGACGGCTATGTCGATCGTTTCGCGTAGGGCAACCCGACTTGTGGACTTTATCAGGATCTGAATGCGGAACTCGTTTTTTAACCGGGCAATTGACGCGGACGCGGGGCCGAGAATTCGCACGCGACCGTTAACATTTGCGCGGTCGAGAGCGTCGCGAAACGCTTGCGAATTTTTGTTCGCCGCCGCGTAATCGACATTTTTTACAAGTATCGAAGCCAGCACAACATAAGGCGGGTAATGCAGTCGCTGCCGATATTTCAGCTCTTCGGTGAAAAAGCCATCGAAATCCTGCTCGCATGCAAACTTCAGCGCGTAATGTTCCGGATAATATGTCTGTATCAGCACACGGCCCGGCAGATTTCCACGCCCCGCGCGCCCTGCGACCTGTGTCAGCAATTGAAAGGTACGTTCGGCCGAGCGAAAATCGGGCAGGCCCAGGCCCGTATCGACCGAGATGACGCCGACCAGCGTTACGTTGTGAAAATCATGGCCCTTGGCGAGCATCTGTGTTCCCACCAGCATGTCGAGCTCGCCTTTGTCGAAGGCCGAAAGGGTTACCGCCATCTGCCCTTTGCGGGCCATCGTGTCGCGGTCGATTCGCGCAATTCGCAACGCCGGAAATTTTTTCACAATCATCTCTTCGATCTGCTCGGTACCCTGACCCACAAAATATAAAAACTCGCTCGCGCAGAAGGGGCATTTATGTGGAACGGCGGTGTTATGCCCGCAGTAATGGCACATCAGGCGCGCCTCGCGGCGGTGAAAAGTCAAAGTGATGTCACAGTTTTTGCAGCGCAGCGATTCGCCGCACGTCCGGCAAAGCACGAACGTAGAAAATCCGCGACGGTTTAGCAGAATGATGGTTTGCTCGCCTTTTCGGTGTGTGTTCTCGATCGCCTCGATCAATTGCGGCGACAGTGTTACATCCTTTCCCGCGTGCCTGAAAACCTCACGCATGTCCACAAGCTCGGCCTTCGCGAGCGGGCGATTTTCGATCCGCTTCTTAAGCTGAAGATAAACGTATTTTCCACTTTTTGCGTTGTGATAGGTCTCCAAAGCCGGCGTCGCACTGCCCAAAACCACCGTCGCATTTGCAAGGTTTGCCCGCATCACAGCGGTGTCACGGGCGTTGTAATACGGCGCCTCTTGTTGGCGATAAGACGTGTCGTGTTCCTCGTCGACGATCAATAATCCGATGTCGCGAAGCGGTGCGAAAACAGCAGAACGCGTGCCGATCACGATACGTGCCTTACCGCCGTAAATACGCCGCCATTCATCAAACCGTTCGCCCGGCGACAAGTTCGAATGCAGTATCGCCACATCGCTGCCAAACACCGCCCTCAGCCGCGCTGAAAATACCGGAGTCAAAGCGATCTCCGGCACAAGCATCATCGCGGTGCGGCCATGTTCCAACGTTTCGCGCATCGCGCGAATATAAACTTCGGTCTTGCCGCTGCCCGTAACACCGTGCAGAAGAAACGCCTTAAACTTTTCGCCGTGTATGGCTTCGGTAATGTCGTTGAGGGCGGCGGTTTGTTCAGGATTGAGTGTCAGATCGGCGAACGTCGGCACGGCTTCGGGCAAAGGGTCGCGAAAATACTCGCGTACAAATATTTCGACGACCTGCTTTTTCGCAAGCGTGTTGATCGCTGATGCGGTGGCCGACGCCGCGGCCCGCAAGTCCGTAAATGGCAGTTCGCCTCCGACA
>Ga0183260_10003750_pt1 | contig 12208 bp, 9 predicted proteins | sample AntDrymUQ4972206_2_FD_129768 | JGI IMG/M metagenome (GOLD analysis project Ga0183260, IMG submission 129768) | Polar desert sand microbial communities from Dry Valleys, Antarctica - metaG UQ497 (22.06) (version 2) (version 2) | ecosystem: Environmental > Terrestrial > Soil > Desert | place...
GTTCTGGGTCGGTGACGTCGCCCACATGAGCGCTCACCTCTGCGGCCCCCCGGGCGAGCAACTGGTCGCGACCTGCTTCGAGCGCGTCGACAGAGCGGGCGTCGATGACCAGGCTCCACCCTCGCTCGGCCAGTGATCGAGCAACGGCGCGACCGAAACCTCGCGACGCCCCCGTGATAAGTGCTTGTGGCATGTTGTTCTCCTCATGAGCAGAAGTTGTCTGTCATGCCAGCGTGCAACTTAAAGGCCACTCGAAGTCAAGCGGTCTGAGCTGCGGGCCGCATCCACCTTCCGGTCGTTGTGTATCCGTTGCTACTTCGTCATCCGAAGTACTGCCTGACCTGAGAGGGTGAGGGCATGCAGCAACGGCCTGCGCAGCGCCTCGTCGGGCTCTGCTGCGCTGTGCTTTTCATCGGCGGTTGCACAACGGCGGTGCAGATGAATGAGACGCCACCGTCAGCACCGGCGTCGTCGTCTGTGCTGGCGAACCGGCTGGAACTAGCCACACCGAGAGCGGTTCACCATGCCACTGTGTTGCAGGACAGCCGTGTGCTGTTCACCGGTGGCTGCACCCTCCCTGGCTGCGAGGGCTTCGAAGCAGGGCGAGCGACGGAGCTGTACAACCCGAAGACTCAGCGCTTCGAGCCTGGACCGATGATGACCGAGCCGCGGGCCAGCGGGACCGCAACTCTGCTCGTGGACGGGCGTGTCCTGCTCACTGGTGGCTATCCCGGGGAGGGACAACCTCCCTCGTCTACGGCAGAGGTATTCGATCCGGGTACGGGGGGCTTTACGCCGGTCGGATCGATGGCTGCCCCTCGAGCGGGCCAGACAGCGACACGGCTGCCCGACGGGCGGGTACTCATCGCCGGCGGAGTCGACGAGACCGGCCAGGCACTGACCAGCACGGAGATGTACGACCCTGACACGGACACATTCGTCAGCGGTCCGAAGCTGACCGCGCCTCGCAGCGCCCATGCCGCAGTGGCCGTGGGCGACAACGTGGTCGTGGTGGGCGGAATCGCCACCGGAGCGGCGCTCGCTTCGACCGACGTGCTAGCCAACGGACAGTGGACGGCTGGCCCGCGAATGCTGGTGCCCCGCGTCAAGCACGCCGCCGCGGCGCTGCCTGGTGGTCGCATCCTCGTCATCGGAGGCTCTACCTCGGTGGAGGGCAGGCAAAAACTGGCGAGCACGGAATTGGTTGACCTTTCCTCAGCAAAGGTGGAGTTCGGGCCTGACCTGTCTGAGGGGGAGTACAAACTCGACGGGACCGTCGCCGTGCTGCCCGATGGCCGCATCGCCGTAGCGGGTGGTACCCACGTAGACCTCTACGACCCTGACCAGAACCGCTTCTCCACCCTGGAGCAGCCGGTCATGGAGCGGCGGTCGTTTCGCACGGCGACGTTCCTGCGACCATCTCGTCTCCTCGTTGCCGGAGGGTACGACGACGCCATCGCACCAACCAAGGAGGCGCTGCTCGTCCAGCTTCCGGCACCGCGCTGACACGAAGCAGTCAGCGCCTCAGAATCTCGCCCCGCCTGGGCGCCCAGCCCGTGCTCAGGCCCGCTCGACCGTGCGGACCACGTGCGCCACAACAGCATCGACGGCCACGTTCTCTCGCTCGCCGGTGGACCGATTCCTTACCTCGACCACCCCGTCGCTCAGACCCTTGCCGACCACAACGATCGTCGGCACACCGATCAGCTCAGCATCGGTGAACTTCACACCTGGTGACACCTTGGCTCGGTCGTCGTACAGCACGCGTACACCGGCCGACTCGAGCTCAGTGCTCAGCCGCTCGGCGGTCGAATAGATCTCTGCGTCCCGGCCGGTGGCGACCAGGTGTACGTCGGCTGGGCTGACCTCGCGCGGCCAGATGATCCCCAGGTCGTCGTGGGAGTTCTCGACGATCGCGGCGACGGCCCGCGACACCCCGACGCCGTACGAGCCCATCGTGACGGTGACGAGTTTTCCGTGCTCGTCGAGGACGCGGAGGTCGAGAGCCTCGGCAAAGCGCCGTCCCAGCTGGAAGATGTGTCCCATTTCGATGCCGCGAGCCGTCTCGAGAGCTTGCCCGCACCGCGGGCACTCGTCTCCGGCACGCACGTCGGCCGCCTCGATGAACCCGTCGCCGACGAAGTCGCGTTCGGCCACCAAGTCGATGACGTGGCTACCGTCGAGGTTGGCCCCCGTGACCCACCTCGTGCCAGGCACGACCCGAGGGTCGAGCAGGTACCGGATACCGCTCGTGCCCTTCTCGCCCAGCGCGCCCGGTCCGATGTAGCCCTTCACGAGAGCGGGGAACGCGTCGAAGTCCGCCTCGTGGAAGGCTTCGACCTGGGCCGGCTCCACCTGGGCCTGCAGCCGCTTGAGGTCAACGTCGCGATCACCGGGCACGCCCACCGCCAGCGGCGCCCGGGTGCCGTCGGGATGGACAAGGGTGACGATGACGTTTTTGAGGGTGTCCGCCGCCGTCCATGGTCTGCCGGCACGTGGGAACTTGTCGTTGAGGTGGTCGACGAGGCTCTCGATCGTGGGGGTGGCCGGGGTCGGCTCGGCGTGGGCCTCCGGGACGCCCTCCCAGCTCAGCGGCTCAGGCGCGGGTACTCGCACGGCTTCGACGTTTGCCGCGTAGTCGCAGCGGGTGCAGCGGACGTAGGTGTCCTCGCCGTTCTCGGCGGTAGCCAGGAACTCCTCACTGGCTGAGCCGCCCATCGCGCCAGACATGGCGGCCACGATGACGTAGCTCAGCCCGAGCCGGTCGAACATCTTGATGTACGCCTCGCGGTGAGCGTCGTAGGAGATCAGAAACGCCTCGTCGCTGACGTCGAACGAGTAGGAGTCCTTCATCACGAACTCCCTACCCCTCAGCAGGCCGGCTCTCGGCCGCGCCTCGTCGCGGTACTTCGTCTGGATCTGGTACAGGGACAACGGAAAGTCCTTGTACGACGAGTACAGGTCCTTGACGAGGAGAGTGAACATCTCCTCATGCGTGGGTCCGAGAAGGTAGTCGGCGCCCTTGCGGTCCTTGAGCCGAAAGATTCCGTCGCCGTAGTCGGTCCACCGGTTGCTCGCCTCATACGGCTCACGTGGCAGCAGAGCCGGGAAGTGCACCTCTTGGGCCCCCATTGCCTCCATCTCGTCGCGGACGATCGCCTCGACGTTGCGGAGCACCTGGTAGCCCAGCGGCAGCCAGGAATAGATGCCAGGCGCAGCGCGACGGATGTAGCCGGCGCGCACGAGCAGTCGGTGGCTGGGCAGCTCCGCGTCCACCGGGTCCTCGCGCAAGGTACGCAGGAACAACGTGGACATCCGCAGCGTCACAAGAACTCCTCGAGCTCGGGTACAGGAGTCCTGAGGATATCCGTCCCGGTGACAGCAGCTCACCTGAGTTTCGATGCGAGACGAGGCGGGCTGCCTACTCCTCCATGCGAGTGATGAACGCTGCCGGAACAAACTCGGCCAGCCAAACCAGGTCGTTGCCCTCATAGAAGCCGACTCCAGCCGTGCTTGCCGAGGCGGCGTGGATCTTCAAGAGCACCGGGCTAGGGCTCTTCCGGCGGCCCACCGCAACCGCCGTTTCCGTGTCGCCCGACAGGTGCACGTACTGGCGACGCATCGGCCGAAGGCCGCCGGCCAGGATGGCACCAACGACCTCGGGAGCCGTGCCGTGGTACAGCTCTCCTGGTGGAGTCACCGGTTGCCCTACCACGATCCGGTCAGGAAGGCTGTGACCGTAGAGCGCCCGGATCTGTAAGCCCTTGATCTCGAACCGCCGCTTGGACGACGAGGCGATCATGGTTTCCAGGTCGTTGAACCGGAGGTCACGCCAACGAGCAGACTTTCTGCGCAGTCCAGAAAGAAGTTCTTCCACCGGAGTCCAGCCAGACCCGTCGAGCTCGATGCCGTACGACTCGGGCTCATGTCGCAGCGCATGTGACACCGTCTTGCTGAGGCTCCGCCGGTCGCTGCTATTCGCCTTCAACGACACCTCTGGCGAACGCGTTCTCGAGGTTGACGGCCGCGCTGACTCGGTCATGGGTGGCGGCGAGCAGATCGCGCAGACCTGTGTACCGCGGATCCTCGAGTGCCCGTGACACGTTGAGCCAACGCATGGGGCTGCTGCCGTCGAACCGCGTGATCATCGTGGGGATGTACTCCAACAGGCTCACCCTGAACGAGCCGTTCGGCCGCTCCCTGAACGTGACGCGAGCCGTGTTGCCGTCGTACACGCCCTCGACGGCGGTGTCTTGTTGAGCGACGGCGTTGCCCAGCCCGTAGACGACCCAGGTACCGCCGACCTTGTCGTAGGGCTGTACGACATGGGCGTGGTGACCGAAGATGAGGTTGATGTCGGGTGACTCGGCCAGCTCCTCGGCCACAGCGACCTGGTCGTACGACGGTTCGTGGGTGTACTCGAGGCCCCAATGCAGAGCCACCATCACGATCTCCGCGCCTTGGTCCTTGGCCTTTGCAGCCATCTGCTTGATCTCGTCGGGGTCGATGATCGGCACCGACCAGGGTTTGCCCTCGGGCAGTGGGATGCCGTTGGTGCCGTAGGTCTGCGAGATCAGGCCGACCTTGACGCCGTCCACGTCCATGATCAGCGGTTCTCGTGAGTCGGCCTTGGTGGCGTAGGTTCCGGTGTGCTCGAGGTCCGCGGCTTCGAGGCCGTCGATGGTCCGGGTGAGACCTTCGAAACCCTGGTCGATGCTGTGGTTCGACGCCGTCGTGCACACGTCGAACCCGGTCTTTTCGAGGGCCGGGAGGACAGCGGGCGGCGACGAGAAGGACGGGTAGCCGTAGAAGGGTCCACCCTTCGGCGCAACGGGTGTCTCCATGTGACAGATGGCGACGTCCGCAGCAGACACAACCGGCCGCATCGGTGCGAACAGTGGCCGGAAGTCCATCGATCCGCGGCCGGTGCGGGTCGCGTCGATTCGCGCAGTCTCCCACAGCCCTTCGTGCAGCAGCACGTCACCGCTCATGACAGCGGTGATCTCTCGGGGGTCCGAATCGGGCTCTGGTTCGGTTGGGGACTGGGAAGGTTCGGTGGTCTTGTCGGGAGGCTCAGAGGAAGACTCAGAAGCGGAGTCGGAAGGTTCACCGGGTGAGCCGGTCTGCTCACCGCTCGACAAGTCGCTGCCGCTGGTGACCTGGCTGCTGGACGAGGGTGCAGCCTCTGGGCTGGTGTCGTCCGACGTACAGGAAACGAGCGCGCAGGCGGCAACTATTGGCGACAACCTGACCGCCCAACGGCGACGCTGCATGTGTGCTCCAAGATGGTGAACATGGCAGCACGGGAGCCGCCATCGACGGTTGTACAGCATCGCACCCGCACAATAAACGTTCGACTAGGCTCGCGCGAGGAGGTGGACCCGTGTTGAGGACTCGCCCACGACTTCGTGTGCTCGGTCCCTCAGATGTCGACGCCGTCCGCCGTGTCATCGCGCGAGACCCCGTCACCAACGTCTTCGTTGACCATCGCGTCCGGGTGACGAAGATGGAACCACGCTGGCTGGGCGGTGAGATCTGGGGATACGCAGAGGGCCGTGAGCTGGTCTCCATCTGCCATGCCGCCGCCAACCTCACCCCCGTGCAGGCGAATCGAGCAGCCCTCGACGCCTTCGCTGCGCGAGCACTGGACCAGGGGCGCAGGTGCGGCTCCATCATGGGCCCGCACGACGACGTGTCCACGCTGTGGCGGATGCTCGAGCCACGTTGGGGTCCGCCTCGATCGTTGCGAATGCGACAACCATTCCTCGTGCTGTCGCATGCTCCCAAGGTCGCAGCTTCGCCGGACGTGCGACGGGTCCGGCCCGACCAGCTGGACATCCTCTATCCCGCCTGTGTCGCCATGTACACCGAGGAGCTCGGCGTCTCACCCGAGGCGGGTGGTGGGGCGACGCTCTACCGGGCACGTATCGCTCAGCTGATCGCCAGGGGTTTTGCGTTCGCGCACATAGAAGAGAACGAGGTGGTCTTCAAGGCTGAACTGGGGGCCGTCACTCCGCATGCGGCCCAGCTGCAAAGCGTGTGGGTGAACCCGCGTCATCGGTCACAGGGGCTCGCCGCCGCGGGAGTCGCAGCCGTTTGCGATACGGCGCTGCAGGAGCTGGTTCCGGTGGTGTCCCTCTACGTCAACGAAAACAACGAAGCGGCGCGCCGTACGTACGCCAGGGTGGGCTTTCATGAGACGTGCCGGTTCGCGACGATCCTCTTCTGACTGACCGGTGCGGCTGCTACCTGCTCAGCGTGGGGTGACCCGAACGATCTTGTCGTTGCCCCCACCATTGGCGGTGGTGACGAGTAGTGCTCCGGACGCCGTCTGCACGACCGACCGCAGCCGTCCGAAGTCGCCGTTCAGCACGTCTGGGGCACGCGTCCAGACCAACTTTGAGTTGGCGTCGAACTTCATGAAGACCAGCTTCTCGGCAGCGAGGGCGCCGACCGCAAGCGTGCCGCGGTATCCGCCCCACTCCCTGCCTCGAACCCACGTCGCGCCCGATGTCGCGATCGTCGGGGAGCCCGAACTCCACCGAGCGCCCCGTTGGCGCCCGGGCAAAGAGAAGTCCGTCATCGGCACGGACTCGTCGTAGCCGGGAGCGGGATCCCACCCGTAGTTGCCGCCACGGCTGAGGCGGTTGACTTCGTCGTCTCGGTAGGTGCCGTGCTCGACCGACCACATCCGGTCGCCGGGCCGAAATGCGAGCCCTTGCACATTGCGGTGGCCGTAGGTGTAGACGTAGCGACGGTCCCGGTCGGTGGCGCGCGGCCAGGGGTTCGACGGCCATGGTTTGCCGCTGAAGCGGTTGAGCCTCAGCACCTTGCCGTTCAGGCTGCCGAGGTGCTGTGGATTCGTGCCCACAGCGGCGTCGCCGGTTCCGACGTACATCGCGCCCTGCGGGTCGAAGCGGATTCGACACCCACCGTGTCTGCCGCTGGTGATGCCGATTCCAGTGACCAGGGGCTCGACCCGGCTGGCGTTGGTCCGAGCCTGGTTGAGCCGCCAGGCGATGACGCGGACTTCAGGGTCGCCGTCGGCCACATACCCCGTGCAGGTGTAGAAGCGGTCGTTACGTCCGACGTTGGGGTCGGCCGCGATGGACATCAGCCCCGTCTCACCCGAGGCCCAAAAGTTGGCCGGACGCCGGGCGAGTACTTCTCGATGACCGTTGGGCCGGCGGATCGTGATACGCAAACGGTCCCGCTCTGTCACCAACCAGGCGCCGGTGGGCATAACGGCGACGTCCCATGGGATGTCCAGGTTTCTCATCGGCACCGTCGTCTTGAGCGCTGGCAGCGACTGGATGACTGCGCGACCGGGCTGGTCGACCAGCCTCCGGATCGCCGACTCCGAACTCGACCCCGCCGCTCCCTCGCCGGTCGGCTCACTGGGAGTCGCGAGAATGACCAGGGGCGCGAGCATCGAGAACACCGTGGCGCGTAGGCGGGTGGAAATCTTGAACAAGTTCATCTCGACGAGTAAACCCGCTGCCCGGTTGAATGTCAGCAAACCGGCCAAAGTTGCCCGAGCGGCTTCGCCATCCTCTGCGCCGGCCGACAGGGCACCTTCACCCGGCTTGGAGCAGCCCAGACGAGCTGTCGCGTTCCCATTCTCGGCAACCTGTCGTGACTGCTTTGCCGCCCCACCAGCCCCTCCCCCAGCCCGATCACAAACCGTTCATATGAACGAAAGTGGAGTTCAACCATGCGTCACCGACCTTCAGATCGTTCATATGAACGGAAGTAAGCCCGAATCGGCGCTCCAAGGTGCCAGAACAGTTCATGTGCACGGAAATGAGAGAAGAGAGGCAAGAGTTCGACCGCGAGAAGGTTGACACCCCGGTCGGAGTCAGGGCCGGGGAGCTAGCGCGGGTCGAGTCGAGACGGGGTTGCTACCGGCACTCAGCGGGCAGCGCGGGACTCGCGGGGCCGGTCCTCGCCACGAGAGGTCAGGAGACTGTCACGGTGGGCGCACCGACTGCTCGGGTCTTGTGGGCGTCGTCGACTGGCTCACCCATCGCATCGGCTAGGCGCATCGCCTCTTCGATCAGCGTCTCGACGATCATCGACTCGGGCACGGTCTTGATCACCTCACCCTTGACGAAGATCTGGCCCTTGCCGTTGCCCGAGGCCACCCCTAGGTCTGCCTCGCGGGCTTCACCGGGTCCGTTGACGACGCAACCCATGACCGCCACGCGCAAGGGGACTTCCATGCCCTCGAGGCCAGCGGTCACCTCGTCGGCGAGCTTGTAGACGTCGACCTGGGCTCGCCCGCAGGAAGGGCAGGACACGATCTCGAGCCGCCGCGCCCGTAGGTTCAGCGACTCAAGGATCTGCAGGCCGACCTTGATCTCCTCTACGGGAGGGGCTGAGAGCGAGACGCGAATCGTGTCGCCGATGCCCTGAGCGAGCAATGCTCCGAAAGCGACCGACGACTTGATCGTGCCCTGGAAGGCGGGGCCTGCCTCGGTCACTCCGAGGTGAAGGGGCCAGTCACCTCGCTCAGAGAGCAGCTCATACGCCCTGACCATCACTACTGGATCATTGTGCTTGACCGAGATCTTGAAGTCGTGGAAGTCGTGCTCCTCGAACAGCGACGCCTCCCACACGGCCGACTCGACCAACGCCTCAGGGGTCGCCTTGCCATATCTCTTGAGCAGTCGCGGATCGAGCGACCCAGCATTCACGCCGATCCGGATCGACGTGCCGCGCTCTTTGGCCGCCTGGGCGATCTGCTTCACCTGATCGTCGAACTTGCGGATGTTGCCTGGGTTCACCCGCACCGCGGCGCATCCCGCATCGATGGCTGCAAACACGTACTTCGGCTGGAAGTGGATGTCGGCGATAACCGGGATCTGCGACTTCCTCGCGATCGCGGGGAGCGCTTCGGCGTCGTCCTGGCTTGGACAGGCCACCCGCACGATGTCGCAACCGGAGGCTGTCAGTTCCGCGATCTGCTGCAGCGTCGAGTTGACATCAGCCGTGAGAGTCGTCGTCATCGACTGCACGGAGATCGGGGCGTCTCCGCCGACCAGGACCTTGCCGACCTTGATCTGACGGGTACGCCGGCGGGGCGCCAGCACCGGCGGCGGAGCAGCCGGCATGCCGAGGCTGACGGCGGTCATCGAGCTGTTCCTGGTATGGCGATCACGTGTGACTGGCCCATTCGCCGTACCGCCTTATCCGGCCAACCGGATCGGGTTGAAGATGTCGGCCCAGATGAGAAGGACCCCCATCACGACGAGCACTGCTGCCATCGCGTAGGCGACAGGCAGCAACTGGGCGACATCGGCATAGCCCGGGTCGGGTCGGCGCATCAGGCGGGCGTACCCACGCCGGACAGCCTCGTAGAGTGCGCCGGCGATGTGCCCCCCGTCGAGGGGCAGCAGCGGTATGAAGTTGAAGAGGGCGACGAAGAGATTGACCCCGGCAAGCAGGGACAGCAGCAGGAACCAGCGGTTGGTGAGGCTGATATCGGCGTTTGAGGCCACCTCACCGGCAACCCTGCTCGCCCCAACCACGCTCATCGGGCTTTCCTGATCACGTTCCTCGAGGCCGAAGACCGTTTTTGCCACGCCACCCATGCGTTCGGGGAGGTGAAGCATGGCCTCACCCGTGGCCTTGGTCAGTCCCCACATGGTCGAGGCGACGTAGCTAACCCCTTGGCGCTCGCGAACCTCCTCGGGCACGACCCCCAGGAACCCCACGTTGACGAACTCGTCGGCGTTTTCCAAGCTCGGGCGCTGGGCGACCAAGGTCGTCGTGCTGAGCGTCAGTTCCGTGCCGTTCCGCTCGACCACGACGTCGATCTGCTCGCCTGCGCTCGCCCGTATCGCCGTGGTGAACTCCTCCCAGCTGCCCATGTCGTCCCCGTTGAGCGTCAGAATCTCGTCACCGCGCTTGAAGCCGGCCTCCCGAGCGGGCGCAACCGGATCGGGGTTGGGACTGGGCGCGACGCGACAGGGCCTCATCGGTTCGCTGGCGGGGATGACGCAGTCAGAGATGTCGCTCACCACAAGCGTGGCGGTCGGTACGCCGATGCCCATGAATACAGCACCGAACAGCAGTACCGCCAGCACCACGTTGACAGAGGGACCGCCTGCCATCACGATCACCTTCTGCCACCACGGTTTGCGGTAGAAGAGCCGGTCCTGGTCGACCGCTGTGACGTTCTCGTACTCCAGCGCCCTGGCGTCGGCGATCAGCTTGCCGAAGAAGCCGTTTTGGATGCCCTTGACTCGCCCGTTGGCGTCTCGCTTCGCTGGCGGCAGCATGCCCACCATCCGGATGAAACCCCCCAGGGGAAACACCTTGACGCCGTACTCGGTTTCGCCTCGCCGCGTCGACCACACCGTCTTGCCGAAGCCAACGAAGTACTGCGTCACCTTGATCCCGAATTTCTTGGCGGGGTACATGTGGCCGACCTCATGCAGGGCAATCGACGCCACCACACCAAGGAAGAACAAGACGACGCCTAGTGCGTAGACCAAAGCGGTCATCAGTCGGTTGCTCCCGAAGCTTGCGAGGCGAGGCGAGAGGCGCAGGCGCGCGCCCATCGGTCGGCGGCGAGCAGGTCTTCAACCGTGGGCTCACCTGTCATCGAGGGTACGCCGTCTCGCGCCAAGACAGCAGCGACCGTGTCGACGATGCCGAGGTAGGGCAACCGTCCGGCCAGAAACTCGTCAACGCACATCTCGTTGGCGGCGTTGTATATCGCCGGAGCGAATCCGCCCGCTCGGCCGACCTCGTAAGCCAGTTGCAGGCCGGGGAACGTCTCGTGGTCGACCGGCTCGAAATCCCAGGACTGTGCCTCGGACCAGTCCACAGCGCCGGCAGAATCCGCGACTCGGTCAGGCCAGCTGAGCCCGAGGCTGATCGGGAGACGCATGTCGGGCGGTGACGCCTGGGCAAGCGTCGATCCGTCGTAGAACTCGACCATCGAGTGGACGATGGACTGCGGGTGCACGACGACCTCGATGTTGTCGAAGTCGATGCCGAAGAGCAGGTGTGCCTCGATCACTTCGAGGCCCTTGTTGACGAGAGTGGACGAGTTCGTCGTCACCACTGGGCCCATGTCCCAGGTCGGATGTGCCAGTGCCTCTGCCGCTGTCACGTTCCGCAGCTCATCGCGGGTGCGCCCTCTGAATGGGCCGCCGCTCGCCGTGATGACCAAACGTCGTACCTCGTCCGCACGACCCCCGCGCATGCACTGCGCCAACGCCGAGTGCTCGGAGTCGACCGGCACGATCTGGTCTGGTTTGGCGCGTGACGTGACAAGCTCACCGCCGAGGATGAGCGACTCCTTGTTGGCGAGGGCCAAAGTCGACCCCATGTCGAGAGCGGCGAGGGTTGCCCGCAGTCCGACGGCGCCGGTGATGCCGTTGACGACCACGTCGCACGGCTCGCTCGCCACCTGTTCGGCAGCGTCCGGGCCAGCCAGCAACCTCGGCAGCTTGAACTCTCCTGTCGCGTACCCCCGCTGCTGCGCTGCTGCATAGAGAGCCAGCTGTACGTCTTGGACACTGGTCGACCGGGCCACCCCGACCACGGGTACGGCGAATTCGATGGCCTGCTGAGCCAATAGACCTGGGTTGGCACCCCCGGCCAGCAAGCCGACAACTTTGAAGCGGTCCCGATTTCGGCGTACGACGTCGAGCGTCTGCGTCCCGATGGACCCGGTTGACCCCAGCACTACGACGTCGCGCTGAGCCAGGCTGGGAGATGAGGTCACCCGGCCATTCTTCCATGCAGGCGGGCAGGCTTTCGGCGTTGTGACAGTCACCGCGAATCGCAGCCGCCCGTAGGCATGTTCAACACTGATCTGACCGCTTTGGACGCCGCGGCGACGTTGGGGTGCGCGCTGGCTGCGCGGGCGTTGTCGCCTGGAGGCATACCCGTCAGAGGTCGAGGCCGGTCAGCACCATCACCCGCTCGTAGGTGTAGTCCTCCATGGCGTAGCGCACGCCCTCACGGCCCACACCCGACTGCTTCGCGCCGCCGTACGGCATCTGATCGGAGCGATAACTTGGCACGTCGCCGACGATCACGCCACCTACCTCCAGCTCTCGATGAGCCTGGAACGCGGTCTGCAGGTTGCGCGTGAAAACCCCGGCCTGCAATCCGTACGACGAGTCGTTCACCTGCGCAAACGCGCTCGCGTCGTCGACGACCGGACCAATCACGACCACCGGCCCGAACA
>Ga0183260_10003752_pt1 | contig 12205 bp, 7 predicted proteins | sample AntDrymUQ4972206_2_FD_129768 | JGI IMG/M metagenome (GOLD analysis project Ga0183260, IMG submission 129768) | Polar desert sand microbial communities from Dry Valleys, Antarctica - metaG UQ497 (22.06) (version 2) (version 2) | ecosystem: Environmental > Terrestrial > Soil > Desert | place...
AAAAGATTTTTTTCCATGTGCTCTCTCGTGGGTACCATCAGCATGTCACCGGCTTTTATCACACCGCCAAAAAGTATAATAGCTTCGGGTGATGAAAACATCACGAAGTTAGCCAGGGCTTCGCCCAGTATTTCACCGGTATAGCGATAGACTTCTGCAGCTAATTCATCACCTTGTACTGCACAATCAAAAATCTTTTTTGCATCAATCTCTTCGGGTGTGTAATTACGCAGAAAACTTTCCTGGGTGGTCGTTTGCAGAAGTTCTTTTGCAGTAAGTACAATGCCGGTTGCTGAACAATATGCTTCAAGCGAACCAGACATTCCTGTACCCCAATGCTTTCTGCCTCCGGGGCGTATAGTAGTATGTCCCAGCTCGCCTGCAAATCCATCATGCCCATAAATAAGATGTCCATTAGCCACAATACCACTGCCCACCCCGGTACCCAACGTAATCATAATAAAGTCTTTCATGCCCCTGGCAGCACCATAGAGCATTTCGCCGACTGCAGCTGCATTCGCATCATTGGTTAAAGATGCAGGAAGATTAAACCGTTTGGTCACAAGGTCATTGATGTGAATGACACCTTTCCAATGAAGATTCGGGGCGTATTCGATAGTGCCTTTGTAATAATTACCGTTAGGTGCACCTATCCCTATTCCTTTCAACATTTTATCCTTACCTGCCTCATCTATCACAGGTGCGAGGGTTTGATACAATGCATCTATGAATGATTCTATTGTAAGGAAATCGTCTGTTTTTAATTCCCCTTTTTGCACGATTTCACCCCTATGGTTCACCAATCCCCATTTGGTATTAGTACCCCCGATATCAATGCCTATAGCGAGCTCTTTTGAGAGATCCATTTTTTTTAATTTATTATCGGGTATCAAATTTTTTCAGGGTTTTGCAAACCTGCTTCAGGATTATGTGTCAATGCATCTTTTTCTTCTACCTGCCTGTCGTAATCTATACCCTGCTTACTCAAAATACCTTTTACTGCGAAAGCAAAAAACGCAAGGTAAGCAAAACAGGCTACGGTGACCCAATACGATTGATGAATACCAATAAAATCAGCAAGCTTCCCTTGAATAGGAGGGATAATTCCACCACCTAAAATCATCATGATTAGAAAAGCTGACCCTTGTGTAGTATATTTTCCCAGGCCGGCAATGGATAATGCAAATATGCAAGGCCACATGATAGAACAAAATAAACCTCCGCTCAGAAAAGCATACACTGCTACTATGCCTGTTGTTTGCGTACCAATCACCATTGCAATCAAACCCAGCAAACCAAAAATCATAAGTGTTCTGGCAGGTTTATCCCGGCTTAAGAAGAATGCTGCAATCTGCACAATCACACAGACTATATAATAATACAATGGCTTCATATCATATTTAGCAATTGTATTGACACCGATTATAATTCCAAAAGCTATAAGAGGCACGATCAACTGAAGCAGCAATTTGGTGTTTTTAGATAAATTGAATGCTGATACAGCTCCAGCCCAACGACCAATCATTAAACTGCCCCAATACATAGCCACATAAGGGGTAGCCTCCGATGCCTGCAATCCCCCAAACTCTTCCTGTTTCATAAGTTCACTCAGATTACTCCCGATGGCAACTTCTACTCCTACATATACAAAAATGGCCAACATACCCAGAACCAATTGGGGGAATTTCATTGCACCCCATCCTTCATCATTTTTCTTCGCACTCATATTTGCAGCAAGCAATCCAACCACTACTACTGCAAGAGCACCTAGTAACCAGCGCAGTCGGTAAGCTTCCATAGCATGCCTTTCCGCCTCTGATGCGTTTGTAAGATCCGTTCTGTAACTACTGAAAACCGGTACAAATAAAACAATAAGTAAACCGGTCATAATGATCAATGTGTATAAGGCTTTATTAGCTTTTTCAGTTTTTTCAACCATTACGCCTGCGGGCACTTTTTTAGAAAAATAAAACAGCGCTGCTGCTGCGATAAATAATCCACCTACACAGCTATATAATAATATTACTTTTCCCAGACTCAATGCCGCAATTTGTTCATCTGTAATAGCAGCAGTCGTTCCAAACAATGCAAGTGCAACAACGATAGGCCCGATCGTAGTTCCAAATGAATTAATCCCTCCACCAAGATTCACTCGGCTTGTTCCTGTTGACGGATCTCCGAGAGAAATAGTAAAAGGCTGTGCAGCAGTTTGCTGTAGTGAAAAACCCAGTGCAACAATAAATAAACCTAAAAGCATTCCTGTAAACGCGTTTGCATTTACTGCTAAGATCATAGCAGCAGCACCAAGCGCAGAGAATAGCAAACCATAAACGATACTTTTTTTATAACCCCATTTACCCACCAGATCTTTTCCACCAAATGAGCCGTATGCAAATAATACAAGCGCTCCAATATAATAAGCCGTGTAAAAAGCAAAGTCAATCAACTGACTTTGAAATTGATCGAGCTGGAAATAATGTTTACAGAAAGGGATAAAAACAGAATTCCCTGCAGCTATAAAACCCCAAAAGAAAAAGACAGTTACCAATGTACCCAATGCGCCATAATTAGTGGGAACAAGGGAACTATTATTATCTCTTGTAACAGTTGTTGACCTGTGCATTCCGGTGGATGTAGCCATAAGTAAGTTTTAGTATGATTTGAAATACTGCCCAAAATAAACAAATTCATCAATAGGAGTATAGATTGCAACAACTATTGATAAAATCATTTATAAATAGAAATTGGCAATAAAGAAAATCATCACTAATTTGAAAATTGTTATCGTTGGCGTATGGAAATAATACATGTATCAGCAGAATGTTATCCGGCAGCAAAAGCAGGTGGATTAGGTGATGTAGTAGGAGCCTTACCTAAATATCAAAACGACCTTGGGCATACTGCCAAAGTAGTGATGCCTATGTACCGTACTAAATTCTTATATAATAATGATTGGGAGCTTGTGCACGAAGGTGGCCAGCAACTTGGTGCTGAGTGGTTCCAATATGCAGTGATTCGCGAAAAAACAAATAAGCTTGGTTTCGATCTGTATTTAGTAGATATCAACGGGCTGCTCGATAGAGAAAAGATATATGGCTATGATGATGATACAGAACGCTTCCTGGCTTTCCAGATTGCTGTCTGCGACTGGCTTTCCAAATGGCAACACAAACCTGATGTTATTCATAGTCACGACCACCACACCGGGCTTATCCCGTTTATGATAAGGTATTGCCATGCGTTTAATCACCTGGGTGATATACCTACCGTATTCACTATTCACAATGCACAATACCAGGGATGGATGGATTGGGGCAAACATTATTTAATACCATCTTATGATTCATGGAAGTGGGGCTTGCTCGATTGGAAAAATTTAATAAATCCATTGGCATGCGCCATCAAATGTGCATGGCGTGTCACCACCGTGAGCCCGAGTTATATGGAAGAATTAAAATATGCAGCAAATGGTATTGAAAATTTATTGGCATCGGAATTCGGCAAGAGCAGAGGCATCTTGAATGGTATTGACGCTAAAGTATGGGATCCATCTACGGACAATATGATCATTAAAAATTATGATGATCATCTGGTAAAAGAAGGAAAAAGAAAAAACAAAAAAGAACTTACTTCCATGTTCGGTCTCGATGCAGAAAAGCCATTGATTGCTTTTATTGGTAGATTGGTAGGAGAGAAGGCTGCTGATATTTTACCAGAAGCAATACGCCAGTCGGTATATCAGCATCGTGGTGCAGCCAACTTCCTTGTTTTAGGTTCGGGAGATGAAGAGGTGGAAGATAAATTGGAAACTGTGAAGTCGCAATTGCATGGTTATGTAAATACTTATATCGGGTACAATGAAGGGTTAAGTCACCTGATGTATGCAGGCGCTGATTTCCTGTTAATGCCAAGCAGGGTGGAGCCTTGCGGACTCAACCAGATGTATGCATTGCGCTATGGCACTGTCCCTATGGTACGCAGTACCGGCGGTTTGAAAGACACGGTAAAAGATTTTGGAGACTGGCAGGGGTATGGTATTCGTTTTAACAATGCAGAAGTTTCAGACATTTCGTATTCTGTTGGGAGAGCCATTGATCTGTATAACAATAAAAAAGAATTGCATAACTGGATGCGCACATATATGATGGGGCTTGATCATTCATGGGACGAATCAGCAAAAGCATATATTGAGTTGTATGAAAGCATACAGGAAATTTGAGATTTGAGAATTGAGTATTGAAAATTGAAAAATATGCGAAAAGAAAATATTTTAAAGAATAAAAGTTTTGCATTTGCACTCCGAATTATTGATTTATATAAATGGTTACAAACAACGCAGAAAGAATATATCTTATCAAAACAAGTCTTAAGAAGTGGGACATCTATAGGAGCCATGATTCGTGAATCTGAAAATGCTGCAAGCCGTAAAGACTTCTTAAATAAGTTAAACGTCGCTTTGAAGGAGGCAGATGAAACATGTTACTGGTTGGAACTTTTATCGCAATCAAAATATTTAGAACAGAATTTGTTTGATTCTTTAATAAAAGATTGTAATGAATTAGTAAGTATGTTGATAGCCAGTGTAAAAACATTTAAAGAAAGTACAGTCTGATTAGAAAATCGATATGCAAGCTATGGGACAATTTAATTTCAGTTATCCATATTCCATTCTCAAATTTGAGTTTATGTTAAACTTTTTCCATTCACCATTCTCAATTTTCCATTTATGAAAGAGATGTTGTCCGTAATATTAGGTGGTGGCGCAGGCACGAGATTATTTCCATTGACTGCACACAGATCAAAGCCTGCTGTACCTATTGCAGGTAAGTATAGATTAGTGGATATTCCCATTTCCAATTGCCTCAATTCAGGTATTGGGAGAATGTTTGTGCTGACCCAGTTTAACTCTGCTTCATTAAACCGGCATATCAAAAACACTTATCACTTCAGTGCTTTCAGCGCGGCTTTTGTAGATATACTTGCAGCAGAACAAACACCTGACAACCCAACCTGGTTTCAGGGTACAGCAGATGCGGTGCGGCAGGGATTAAGGCATATTGAATCTTTTCCCTGCGAGTATATACTTATACTTTCCGGTGACCAGTTGTATCAGATAGATTTTTCGCAAATGCTCGAAGAACATAAAAGTAAAGGTGCCGATATTACCATTGCCACTATACCGGTGAATGAAAAAGAGGCACCCGAATTTGGGATTTTGAAACAGGAAAAAGGTTATGTAGCCTCTTTTGTTGAAAAACCACAATCAGGATTAGAAGATTGGGTGAGTGATACAGGCGCTGCTATGCAAACGCAAGGGAGACATTACCTGGCATCTATGGGTATTTATATTTTCAATCGTCAACTGTTATTCGACCTGCTGCAAAAAGAAAAAAAGGATGCCACCGATTTTGGAAAAGAGATTATACCACAGTCCATTGAAAAATACAAAGTGGCATCTTATCAATACGAAGGTTATTGGGAAGATATCGGAAACATCAGGGCTTTCTTCGAAGCCAACCTGGCACTGACGCAAGAACTGCCCCTTTTCAATTTATTTGACAATGCCAATGCCATCTATACCAGGGCCCGTATGTTGCCGCCGGCAAAAGTGAGTGGCACCACTTTGCTCAAAACACTGATAGCAGAGGGTTCCATCATTAATGCAGCAAGGGTGGAAAATTCAATCATTGGTATCCGTTCCCGTATAGGGCATGAGACCGTGCTTATAAGCACTTACCTGATGGGTAATGATTATTTTGAAACTATAGAGGAAATGAAGCACAACCTTGAGCATGAATTACCTCTTTTAGGAATTGGCAACCGCTGCCATATTCAAAATGCAATTATTGATAAAGATTGCCGTATAGGCGATGATGTAAAAATTAAGGGTGGTACACATTTGTCTGATGCTGACCATTCACTTTATACAATAAAAGATGGAATAATTGTAGTGAAGAAAAGATCAGTACTGCCGAGTGGATTTACTATAGGTGTATAATAAAGGTTATTATCATTTCATTGGTGCGATGTGAACTTTCGCACGTATTAAATTCGATTGCTTATGTCTATTGAAACTACTGCCAAACCACGTCTGTCTTTTGGCCAATTGTGGAATATGAGTTTTGGATTCTTCGGAATTCAATTTGGTTTTGCACTGCAGAATGCCAATGTTAGCCGCATCTTTCAGACCCTTGGTGCAGACATTGATGATATTGCCTACCTCTGGATCGCCGCACCTGTCACCGGATTGCTGGTACAACCTATTGTAGGTTACCTGAGTGATCGTACATGGCATCCTTATTGGGGCCGACGCAGGCCATTCTTTTTTATCGGGGCTATACTGGCATCCATCGCTTTGTTCCTGATGCCCCAGTCCACAGTGCTTTGGATGGCTGCCTTGTTGTTATGGGTATTGGATGCATCCATCAATATTTCCATGGAACCTTTCAGAGCTTTTGTAGGTGATAAATTACCTTCTTCACAAAGAACATCAGGCTTTGCTATGCAAACGTTTTTCATAGGTTTGGGTGCTGTTATTGCTTCTCTCTTGCCTTATATTTTTACTAATTATTTAGGTATGGCTAATACTGCTTCTGAGGGAGTGATTCCTGATTCAGTAAAATATTCATTCTATATAGGGGCGCTTGTGTTTTTAGCTGCCGTATTATGGACAGTCTTTACAACTAAAGAGTTTCCCCCGCAAAACATAAAAAAATGGGAGGAGGAAAAGCTAAAGTCAAAAGGAATATCAAAAGGGTTTATTGAGATTGTGCGTGGTATCGGCAAAATGCCCACCACTATGTTGCAACTGGCGGTTGTACAATTTTTTACATGGCTCGCCTTTTTTGCTATGTGGATTTATACTACCGCGGGTGTAGCGCAAAATGCTTTTGGGACTACAGATACTACTTCCAAATCTTTTCAGGATGCAGGAGATTGGGTGGGAGTGATGTTTATGGTATATAATGGAGTATCTGCACTGGCTGCATTTTTATTGCCTGTATTAGCAAGTCGCACCAGCCGTAAATACACGCATATGATTGCGTTGATCCTTGGTGGTATTGGTTTGATATCTATTTTTTTTATCAAAGACCAACAAATGCTCCTGTTGCCAATGGTACTGGTCGGCATTGCATGGGCTTCTACTTTGACTATGCCTTATTCGATTTTAGCCGGTGCTTTGCCGGCAAATAAAATGGGTTTTTATATGGGTGTATTTAATTTTTTCATTGTAATACCTCAAATAGTGGCTGCAGCTATACTTGGTTTTTTTGTAAAAACTGTTTTTAATGAACAAACAATATATGCTCTCGTCGTCGGGGGAGTTTCCATGATCATTGCAGGCTTGATGAATTTTATTGTAATTGAAAAGAATGAAGATAGTCCGGAAGAAATCATTGATGATCTGATGGCATCTGAACAAAATCCACCTTCTTATATATGAAAAAATTATTTTGTTTTTATATGCTCATATTGGTTTTTGGTTTTGCAAAAGCCGATGAAGTTCCGATTGTAAGCACATATCCTACACATTGGTGGGTAGGCATGAAAAATCAAAAACTACAGATCATGCTGCGGGGTGCAGGAATTCAAAACAGTACAATCAGCATAAACTATCCAGGAGTAAAGCTTGAAAAGGTCAGTAAAGTTTCAAATCCGAATTACCTTTTCATAGACCTTATTGTTTCATCCACAGTACGACCCGGTACCATGAACATACGCCTTTCGAAGGGAGGTGTCGGAACCACTATTCCATATCAACTGAAACAACGAAGTAAAGAAAATGGAAAAACAAGAATAAAAGGAATTACTTCCGAAGATTTTATCTATCTCATCATGCCCGATCGTTTTAGTAATGGTGATCTTACAAATGACCGTGTACCAGGAATGAAAGATCAATCACTGAACCGCGATACTATATTTGAACGGCATGGTGGAGATCTGAAAGGAATTCAAAATCAGCTTGACTATCTGCAAGACCTTGGTGTCACTGCATTGTGGCTCAATCCTGTTATAGAAAACGATATGCCTAACCGCACGGAGCATGGTTATGCATTTACAGATCATTACAAAGTAGATAGAAGGATCGGCGGAGAACAAGCATATCATGAATTGACAGATGCAATACATAAAAAAGGTATGAAGATCATACAGGATGCAGTGTACAACCATACAGGCATAGAGCATTTTCTGTTTCGTGATATGCCGGATAGCACATGGTTTCACAGGTGGCCACGATATACACAAACTACATATAAAGATCAGCCCCTGTTTGATCCTTATGCATCAGTAAGTGATAAAAAATTAATGAGTGACGGATGGTTTGTCCCTTCCATGCCCGATATCAATCAAAAAAATCCATTCTTCGCCAATTTCTTAATACAGCATGCTATATGGACTACTGAAGAATATGGATTGGATGGATGGCGTATAGATACCTATGCATATAATGATCTTGATTTCATGAACCGCTGCAACAAAGCATTGCTGGATGAATTTCCAAAAATTCATTTGTTCGGCGAGACCTGGGTGCATGGTGTATTGAACCAGGCTTTTTTTACAGAGAATAAAATCAATACCACTTTTAAAAGCAACCTGCCGGGAGTAACAGATTTTCAAACACATTTATACGGCATAATACCTGCACTGAAAGAAAACTTTGGCTGGACAGAAGGTGTAAATAAAATGCACACAACACTGGCACAAGACTTTGTTTATAAAGATCCGATGAAGCATGTTACCTTTCTTGACAACCACGATAAAACAAGATTTTTTTCAGAGATAGGAGAAGATTTCAAAAAATACAAGATGGGAATAGGCTGGTTGCTTACTGCACGGGGCATACCGCAGTTGTACTATGGCACTGAAATATTAATGAAAGGTGTTTCCAATCCAGATGGCTGGGTGCGGCTTGACTTTCCAGGTGGCTGGACAGGTGATAAACAAAATAAATTTGAAGAAGGGGGCAGAACTGCGCAGGAAAATGAAGCGTTCAATTATGTAAAACGAATAGCCAACTTTAGAAAAAATTCAACTGCAATTAAAAACGGAAAGTTCATGCAGTATGTGCCGGAAGATGGAGTATATACCTATTTCCGCTATGATAAAAACCAAACTGTAATGGTGATAATGAATACGGCGGGTGAAGAAAAAACTATAGATCCACAGCGATTCAGTGAAAGACTAAAAGGTTTCAAAGAGTTGCAGGATATAACAGACCGTACATTAAGGAATTTAAATGTAAGCTGGAAAATTCCAGCTCAAACAATTTGGATAATGGAATCTGAAATGTTTGCACATCCCAAGTAAGTACTAAGAGAGAATTACTTTTAATTCTAGTAGAGAAGTATAGATGGAAGGCAAAAGCGCAACGAATACACTCTCAAGATTTATTCTGTAAACCAAGTAACCATACAAAAAGAATCTCTTACCTAAGTCACCCCTTCGGGGGCAGGGGGCGGGAGCTTTCAAATTGCAAAATTCACAATCAGCTTACTTCCATAAGTACCCCACTGTCGCAACACTTTGTCCAGTGATTTTAGCATAATAGCTCTGCTTACTTTTTTTCCTTTAGTTGCGGGTGCTACAACATTCATATTGATGTCAAATACATCTACTTTGGTAGCAAACCAAGTAGAATGAAGCCTTGGAATACCCACACCTAATATCATTCCCGGCAAACCATGAATGCCCTCAGGGCCGCCACTGATCATCAATTCATCAGTATAAAATGCAAATACAGCAATGCTGTCATCCAAAATACCAATGGCTTTGCGGCATTCAAATCCTGCTATCATACGTGTATCCGCGGTTAACTTCCATTTGATCTTCACAAGACTGTCCTCCATCAAAAACGTTTCTTCGAATACAGGTTTTTGTGCTACTGTTTTTCCGGTTGTAAAATCAGTGAACACAATATTTTTATCTGCAACGGGACGATAAAAACTTCGCTGATCAATGACAGTTTCTTTTCCTGGTTTGTAAACAGACCGGGTATTATCTCCAATAAACTCATGATAACTTACAACCGTTGCAGGTAAACGATCTTTAATCCGTTCGTACCAGGTGGGCTCTAATTCTTTATATGTAGCATGCACGGCAATTGTTTTCTCAAACTCGATTTTCATTTTGCTGAAGAATTGCGTTTGTGCCTGCACTATACTAACGGAAGCAAAAGTTATGAGCAGCGCTATCGTTTTTTTCATAATTATTTTTTTTCTGCCCCCGGCATTTTTGTAAATGTCCATTCAAACTTTAGTAAAAAATACCTGCTGATACGTGAATAGCGGTCTTCAGTAATAAAGCTGCTGCTGATATTACGGGTATATCCTTTATTCTGATCGATGATATCATTGGCCATCAGGAAAATTTTTCCCGATTTGTCTTTGAAAACTTTACGGGCAAGTGAAGCATTCCATAAAATAATATTATTACCGCCGCCAAATGCACCTATCGAGCTCTGTAAATCAAAATTTGCATTTGAACTTAATTCTAGTTTCCAGGGCAACATGACAAAGCCATTTACATAGCCTCCATATGTATAATAATTTCTTTTAGTATTATTTTTTTCTGCAGTTGTCTCTGAAGTACTATACCCGATTTTTGGCCTGAACTCAAAGCTGTATTTATCAGGGTTTTCATAATTTAAATTGAAAAGAAATTCACCTGTTTTGAAGTCGGTCGTATTCCTGATGGAGTTAATATAATTACTATAGATACCCCCATTGCCATTCAATTGAATTCCCCAGTTTAATTTTTTTTGCCCGCCGCCTTTATTCCAGTTGCCCCATACATTCCAGTTAGTATTGCCATTCACATTTATCGGAGTAGTGTAGCGTTTGCCTTGAAGAGTATCGAGGATTACAGAATTGGATATCGCATTTTTTTGAATGGTATAATTTAAGCTTAACCAAATTCCCATTCCACTCAACACTTTGTATTGTTGATAAAATGCATTGATGTTGTGGTTGAAGCCAACCTTTAAATCCGGATTGCCTTTAAATTCATAAAGGGGATCATTGTTATCCCTCAAAGGTTGAAGCTGGTCAATAGAAGGCTGCCTGGTAGTACCTCTATAACCTAGGGACACTGAGTTTTGTGGTTTTATCGTATAGTTTGCATTGAACTGTGGTGTGAGATTTAAAAAATCATACTGAGTTTTTACATTGCTATCTATGTTTAGTAAGTCAAGTTTTACTGATGATAAACCCGAACCAAAAGAAAGCCTGAATTTTTTGTCTATTAAACGAAACACTCCGTTACCACTATGCGAATAAGCATTCATATCAAAATTGTTACTGAAAGTAGAATCCAATACATCGTACTTACCGCTAAAGCTTTTATTGAAAGTATTTCGGTAGGAAGTAGCATTGTTTCTATTATGCGCATAATCAAGCACTAAGTTCCACTTGCTGGATAGAGGCTCACTAAATGTAATTTTACCACCTATAGTGCGTGAACTTCCGGTAAACATTTTCATTTGATCAATTAATTCTGCACCATTCAGGATTCCATCTTTATAAAACCGCGTATCTGAATTTAGCCTTGCAACCTGGTCGTCTTCTGTGATGCCATATCGAATAGTAGCAATCATCTGCCTGTTCTTCTTCATGAAGAGCTGCTTATACTGAAGTGAGTTATCATTTTGCAATCGTTTGGTATGCCGGTCAGTATTCTGGTCACTTTGATTTACAGGATTCCTGGCTGCATTTAAAAATTCACTGTTTATATCCGCATCAAGATCTGTAATCTTGTGAATACCACTTGTAGTAAACTTAAAAGTAGCCAGTGAATCCAGTTTCCATTCATATTTACCATTCACTGCATGCTGTTCATTGAATCCAATGCTTTTTGTAAACCTATTCCGATAGCTGATGGAAGGATATAAATTCTGTGTGATGTTAGATTGGTCGTTGTCTGTAGTCAATCTATTGTATCGATATGATACATTGACATTTTGCTTATCTTCTTTCCACTTGTCGCTGAATAATCCTCCTGCAGTATAAGCATTTGGCAACCCTCGAAGGCTCCACTCACTGAATTCATCACTGGTTCCAAAACTATAATAGAAGCCGCCGATCTCATCATAATCCATATCCTGTTCCATACCTATCTTTTGCCTGTCTTCCCAGTTTAGACTACCCGTATTGATATCGCTCTTTGTTCCATACACGGATACTTTTCGCTTACCCACAAATTTGTTATA
>Ga0183260_10003753_pt1 | contig 12203 bp, 8 predicted proteins | sample AntDrymUQ4972206_2_FD_129768 | JGI IMG/M metagenome (GOLD analysis project Ga0183260, IMG submission 129768) | Polar desert sand microbial communities from Dry Valleys, Antarctica - metaG UQ497 (22.06) (version 2) (version 2) | ecosystem: Environmental > Terrestrial > Soil > Desert | place...
CCACTGTCGAAGTCGCCGTTATCGAGTACGAGGGGGGATCGCGGCTCAACGTCCCGCTCTATCGCATCGATCAGATCGAGCGGTACCGGTCCGCGGCTGACATTACAGAAGAAGCGCCGCCGCCGCGTCTGCACACGCTCGGCGGAAAGCGGTGGGCGCAGCAGCGCGACAAGACGCGAGCGGCGATCCGGGAAATGACTGTTGAGCTGCTCGACTTGTACGCGCGCAGAAAGGTCGCGACGCGGCCACCCCACGTGCCCGACACTCCGTGGCAACGGCAGCTCGAGTCGTCGTTTCTGTTTGAAGACACTCCCGATCAGCGGACCGCCACCGCCGATGTGAAGAGTGACATGGAGCGCTCACGCCCGATGGATCGGCTTCTCGTCGGCGACGTCGGATACGGAAAGACGGAGATCGCCGTGCGCGCCGCGTTCAAGGCAGTGCAGTCGGGACGTCAGGTCGCAGTGCTCGTGCCCACCACGATTCTCGCCGAGCAGCACGCGCGAACATTCGGAGACCGGCTTGCCGATTTTCCGGTGACCGTGCGCACAATGAGCCGGTTCGAGACTTCCAAGCAGCAGGCAGAGGTCATTGCGGATCTTGCCAGCGGAAAGATCGACATCGTCATCGGAACGCACCGGCTGCTGAGCAAGGACGTCATGTTCAAGGATCTGGGAGTGATCGTCGTCGACGAGGAGCACCGCTTCGGTGTTAAGCACAAGGAACGCCTGAAGCAACTCAAGCTCGACACCGACGTGCTCACTCTTACTGCGACTCCCATCCCGCGAACGCTTCATCTATCGCTGGCGGGCCTGCGCGATATGACAATGATGCAGACTCCGCCCCGGGACAGATCCCCGGTGCTCACGTTCGTGGAGCCGTGGGACGACGGCCTGATCGAAGAAGGCATCACGCGCGAGTTGGACCGTGGCGGGCAGGTTTTTTTCGTCCATAACCGGGTCGAGACTATAGAGACCGTCGCGGAACGTGTCAGACGGCTCGTACCGGGTGCGCGGGTCGGGGTCGGACACGGCCAGATGCGCGAAAGAGATCTGGAAGAGGTGATGCGGCTCTTCGTCGAGGGTCAGACAGATGTCCTTGTGTCGACGATGATCGTCGAATCGGGGCTCGACGTGCCCAACGCGAACACGATGTTCGTGGATCGCGCCGATCATTTCGGTCTCGCCCAGCTGTACCAGCTGCGGGGGCGGGTTGGCCGTTCGCATCGCCGCGCGAACTGCTACCTGCTGGTGCCGGACAGCGATATCGACGAAGACGCGAATCGGCGGCTCAAGATTCTCGAGCATCACACCGAGCTGGGCGCGGGATACCGGATTGCACTCAAGGATCTCGAGCTGCGCGGAGCGGGCAATCTGCTCGGACCCGAGCAGTCGGGATTCGTCCACGCGGTAGGTTTTGACATGTATCTGCGGATGCTCGACGAGACCGTCACGCGCGTACTGCGTGGAGACACGGCGCCGCGGCTTCAGCCGGCGGATGTGTCGGTCGACCAGCCTTCCTATCTTCCCGATGATTATGTAGTGAGCCAGGACGCCAAGCTCGACATCTATCGGCGTCTGACGCACATGATCGACCTCGCGGACATCGAGGCGCTGCGGTCGGAGGTTCGCGACCGTTTTGGCCCGATCCCGCCTCCGGCGATGACTTTCTTTGCGATCGCGATGCTGCGCGTGCTGGGCGGCGCGTCGGAGATCGAGTCCATGCTGCTGCGCGGGAACGAGGCACGTATTACTTTTCGCGAGCATGCCGTTCCTCGCATGAAAGGGATCTCGGCGGCGTTTCACGAAGTACAGTTCCAGGCGGAGGTGCGGCGCGCACATCCGCTTTCGCTGAAGTTGACCCGGCTGGGGGGCGCAGAGTTGCTCGATGGCCTGGTTCGCGCCCTGACGAAGCTGCGTGCCTGAGCTCCACCTCAGCCTGACACACTGACTCACCCAAAATCATGAAAAAGACAATCATTGCCGCAATGGCGGCAACTCTTGCGGTCACCGGCTGCGACTCGCTCAAGGAAGCGATGTCCGCTCACGTCGACGTCGTGGCGGAAGCCGCCGGCCAGGAATTGACTATCACCCGGCTTTCCACCCTGATTGGAAGCTCCAAGGCGCCGTTGCGCAAGGACGTCGCGAATGCGGTTGTCGATGCGTGGGTGAACTATCACCTGGCGGGAGAGGCTGCGGTCAACAACGACTCCCTGAAGAACATCCAGGAAATCGACGAAGCGATGTGGGCGATTCTCGCCAACGTGAAGGCCAAGAAGTGGTACGACCAGGTTTCAAAAACCTGGAAGGCGCCCGACAGCTCGACCGCGGAAGCGCGTTACAACACCGGCGAGCTACTCGCCGCCAGCCACATTCTGCTGCTCACGCAGGACACCGCGCCGACAGCGAAAGCGGCGATTAAGCGCCGTGCCGACGCGTTGCGCACTCAGGTGACGACCGCGAACTTCGCCGAGCTGGCTCGGCGCAACAGCCAGGATCCAGGCTCGGGTTCGCAGGGTGGGGCGTTGGGCGTGTTCCCCTCGCGTGCCATGGTGGCACCATTCGAGCAGGCACTTAAAGCGCTTCAGCCGGGCGAAATCTCACCAGTTGTAGAGACGCAGTACGGCTATCACATCATCCGCCGGCCTTTGTTCTCCGAGGTGCGCGCGCAGGTAATTCAGGCGGGGCAGGCCGGCGGAATGCAGGCGGCGGAGAGCACCTATCTGGCAAACCTCGAATCCGCGTCGAAACTCGAGACCAAGCCGGGCACTGCCGCGACAATTCGCTCGGTTGCCGAGAATCCGTCCGGTCACCGCAAGGACAAGACGGTTCTTGCGACATCTAGCATTGGCAAGTTTACCGCCGCCGATCTCGCGCGGTGGATGGGGACGTTCCCGCCTAATGCGGGCATAGGCGAGCAGGTGAAGAGCGCGCCGGACTCGCTGCTCCCTGTTTTCGTAAAGAATTTCGTTCGGAACGAGCTGGTGCTCCGGTCGGCGGACAGCGCGAAGATCGGGCCCGACTCGGCGCAGCTCAACGATATCCGCAAGCTCTTTATGGCGAGCCTGACGAATGCGTGGACTGCGCTCAACCTCGAGCCCAAATCCCTGGCGGCCGCGGCGAAATCGAAGAGTGATCGCTCAAAGCTCGCCGCTCAACGGGTGGAGGAATACGTCACCAAGCTCCTTGGCCAACAGGCGCAGTACGTGGATGTGACGCAGCCCGTTCAAAACGTACTCCGCGACAAATACGATTACACGATCAATCCTGAAGCACTCGATCGCGTTCTCGTGCAGGCGGCAAAGGTACGCCTTGCCGGCGATTCCACGAAAACCAGCGGGCAACCAGGCTCGGTTGTTCCGATGCCCAATCAGGACACGACAAAGCGCTGACGAACTACGGTCGCCGCTGCGGGTACAAAAATAGATGCTGACAAGACTCATGCTTGGTGCAGCGCTCGCGCTGCCACTGGTAGTACCGGCGCAGACGCCCCCACTTCCGCCGGCAGCGTTGAAACCGCCGGCTCCAGCTGCGGCCATTCCCGTAGACAGGGTGGTGGCGATCGTTGGCGATCAGGTGATCCTGCACAGCGATGTGCTCAGCTCGGTCAATCAGCAGCGCGCCGCGGGGCTGCAACTTCCCCCCGACTCGGCGGGACAAGCGGCGCTCGCGCGAGAAGCGCTGAATCAGCTGGTTGATGAAGAGATTCTGGTACAAAAGGCTCGCGAGCTGAAACTTGAAGTCACCCCCGATGAAGTGAATCGCTCTGTCGATGATCAGATCAAACGCGTTCGTGGGCAGTTTCAGACCGAAGATGAGTACAAGGCGGAGCTGACGACCGCCGGATTCGGCACGCCGGAGGAATACCGGCGCACGCTCTACGAGCAGTTCTATCGACGCGCGCTTCAGCAGAAGGCGTTTGAGGAGTTGAGGAAGACCGCTATCGGCAGAAACGTTACCGATGCCGAGGTGACCGAAGCATTTGCCCGCAATCGAGAAGTTCTTGGACGGCAGCCAGCGACCGTGACCTTCCGTCAGGTAGTCGTTGCTCCGAAGGCGTCTGCGGAAGCGAAAACGCGCGCCCGCGCCAAGGCCGACTCGCTGCTTGTTGAGATAAGGCGCGGAGGCGACTTCGAGCAGATCGCCAGACGCGAATCGATGGATCCTGCCTCCAAATCCACGGGTGGAGACCTCGGATGGAACCGGCGCGGAGCGATGGTGCCGGAATTCGAGCGGATGATGTTCGCGCTGGCCCCGGGGCAGATCAGCCCGGTTGTCGAAACCGCATTCGGCTTCCACATAATTCGCGTGGACCGGGTTCAGGCAGCAGAGGTGAAGTCACACCACATCCTCATCAGCCCGGTTGTCGATTCCAGTGACATCGCCGCGGCCCGCCGTGAGGCGGACACAGTTGCCGCCAAGCTGCGCCGCGGCGCCGCGTTCGACTCGGTGGCAGCCAGACACCATGACCCCGCCGAGGAGAGGGGGATTTTGCAGCCGTTTCTGCGTGACTCGCTTCCGGCTTCCTACACGGCAGCGGTTGGGGGAAAGAAGGCAAACGACGTTACCGAACCCTTCGAGCTCGCGAGCCCTCGTGGGCCGTCCAAATACGCGGTGGTGCAGCTGGTCACGGTGAGCGAGGCGGGACAGTTCGTCGAGAGCGAAGTCAGGGAGCGGATACGGCAGCAGCTGGTCGCGGAGCGCGCGACGCGTAACCTTCTGGATGATCTTCGCAGACAGACCTACGTGTCACTCAGATTGTAGCGTGTGCCCTCGCGCATAGCCATCACGACGGGTGACCCTCGGGGAATCGGGCCTGAGATTATTGTTAAAGCGCTCGCCGACCTACGCGTCGGCGAGCGTTCTGATTTCGTGGTGGTCGGGCCGTCCGGCTGCGGCGTGGCGGTCGATGAACCGATAGGCGAATGGAGCGAGGGGCGCGATGCCGCCTTCGCCGGCCGTCTGAGCGGGCTTGCCATCGAGCACGCGGTGTCTCTTGCGATGACCGGAGCCGTGGAGGGAATCGTCACCGCGCCGATCGACAAATCGGCGCTGCTCGCCGGGGGTTACGATTTCCCCGGTCACACGGAGATGCTCGCCGCAATCACGAAGTCGAAGGTCGCGATGATGCTTGCTTCGATGCGCCGTTCCGAAGAACCGGGGGTCAGTCCGCTCCGTGTGGTGCTCGCCACGACGCATCTGCCGCTCAGGGAAGTCGCATCAGCCCTGACCGAAGATTCGATAGTGAACGTGGCAGAAATTGCCCGCAACTATCTGCAACGCTGGTTCGGCATCTCCGAGCCGCGCATCGCACTTTGCGCGCTTAATCCGCACGGTGGCGACGGCGGGAGGTTCGGGAGCGAGGACGATGATCTACTGGCACCGGCTGCTCGCCGAAGCGGCATCTCCGGTCCGTTCCCGGCTGACACCGTGTTCGTCCGCGCGATCAAAGGGGAATTCGACGCAGTGATCGCTCCCTATCACGATGTCGGGATGACGGCAATCAAGGTAGCGTCGTTCGGAAGCGCGGTGAACGTCACGCTCGGCCTTCCTTTTCCGCGCACGTCCCCTGACCACGGCACGGCGATGGATATTGCGGGGCGGGGTATTGCCGACGCTTCGAGCTTTATCGAGGCGCTGCTGTTGTGCCGGCGGATTGCGGCTCGCGCTCACTCTGGCGCCGGTCGCCCTCGGAGTGAAGATCCACTGCCAGCGAATCAATCTTCCGGCCGTCCATCGTTCTCACGGTGAATATCGCTCCGCCCGCGATCACGCGGTCGCCCAGCAGGGGAAGCCGGCCCAGGACGGAAAAGACGTAGCCTCCGATCGTCGTCGGGTCCTCCTCGGATACTGAGAGAGCGAAACGATCGTTGAGCTCCCTGATGTTGGTACCGCCGGCGACAAGAGTTTCGCCGGCGCGAGTCTGGACCACCTCGCCGGCATCTTCGGGTTCGTCGTACTCGTCGAGAATTTCGCCGACTATTTCCTCGAGCAGATCCTCCATTGTCACGACGCCCGCCGTCCCTCCGTATTCATCGAGCACGATCGCCATGTGCTCCTTGAGGCGCTTGAAGTCGGCAAGTACGTCTTCCACTTCCCGCGAGCCCGGGATGAGGTGCACCGACCGCATGAGGGCCTTCAGCGAAAAGGGCGGAAGCCCTTCACCGTGAAGCCCCAGGGTAAGCCCGCCACCACCTCCGTCGGCCACCGGAATCAGTGCCTTGAGAAGATCCTTCGCCAGCACGATGCCAACAATGTCGTCAATGTTCTCGTCATAGACGGGATAGCGCGACACCCCGCTTTCCTCGACGATCTTGAGAACGTCCGACAGGGTCGCGTCAAGCGGGAACGCGATGATCTCAGTGCGAGGGGTCATCACCTCGCGCGCGGTTTTCTCCGAGAACTCGAATACCGCGTCGATCAGATCGGCGTCGCCCTGGTGCAACGATCCGCCTTCCCCCGCCTGTTCCACGAGCAGCCGCAGCTCTTCGGGTGAGTGAACGCTGTCCTCGATCTTGGGGTTCCCCTGGCCCATAAAGCCCAGAAGCACCGTTGCCGACCAGTTGAGGATCCATATGAACGGCGTCATCAACCATGCGAACAGCAGCAGAGGAGGGGCGGCGTACCGCGCAATCTGTTCTGGTTTGTTGAGGGCAGCGGCCTTGGGAATGAGCTCGCCGAGGACGACATGGAGGTACGTCAGCACAGTGTAGGCGAATACACCGGCGATTGTGACGCGGACCGGCAAACCGATCGCCAGCGGAATGCGGGCAAACAGGCCCTCGAAGATGTGGGCGAGAGTCGATTCCGCTATCCACCCCAGCCCGAGGCTGGCGAGCGTGATGCCGAGCTGGCTCGCTGAAAGCACGCGAGAGATATTTGAAGTTGCCCGCAGCGCGATTCGGGCCAGTTTGTCGCCGCCTCGCACCATCGCTTCGAGTCGCGACCGGCGGGATCTGACGAGGGCGAACTCGGAACCGACGAAAAAGCCGTTGAGGAGGACGAGCGCGAGGATGGCTGAAAGCCGGAGGATCACCCCCGTAAAATATCACACTCACACCCACGGCGGTGCCTTGCAAAGTCACGCCGATCACGCTCCGGCGCGCACCTTGCGCCTGGCGCTGGTGCTGACCGCGTCGCTGCTGGTGGTCGAGATAGCGGGTGGTTTGCTGTCGAACTCGATCGCGCTGCTGGCCGACGCTGGTCACATGCTGACCGACGTTGCCGCGCTGGCGCTGTCGCTGTTCGTCGCCTGGTTCACTCTTCAGCCGGCCACTTCGAGGAGAAGCTTCGGCTACCTGAGATGGGAGATTCTGGCGGCGCTGTTGAACGGGGCGGCGCTACTGCTCATCTCGGTGTGGATCGTCGTCGAGGCGGTGCTCCGGGTGGGGAGCCCCGAACCGGTCGCGGGCGGTCTGATGCTGGGTGTGGCGGTTGCCGGCCTCGCTATCAATGTCATCGCAGCGCGCATTCTGCATCCAACTTCGCGGGAGAACATGAATGTGCGGGGCGCGTACCTGCACGTTCTGGGCGACTTGATGGCATCGGTTGGAACCGTCGCAGCCGCCCTGATAATTCAGTTTACGGGTTGGCTGCCCGCGGATCCGCTCGCTTCGTTGCTCACCACCGCCGTTATCGTCCGCGGAGCGTGGCAACTGGTGAGGGAATCCGTGGACATACTTCTGGAATCCGCGCCGTCACACATCGATCTCGCCGCGGTCCGCGCGCAGCTTGAAGCAATCCCCGGAATCGAGCTGGTACACGATGTTCATGTCTGGTCGGTAACTCCGCGTCTGGTAGCCATGAGCGCTCACGCGATCGTCCGCGACCCTGCCGCGCAACAACACGTGCTGGAGCACATCCACGATGCGATGGCGTTGTTCGGGATAGGGCATGTCACCGTACAGCTCGAGCAATGCGAGATGGCTGAGCGCGAACCGCACGTTCACGCGTGAGGCTTGTTGGCATGTGAGCCTGGTTGGTTCAGCGTGAAGCTACCCCGAGAGCGAAGATCAACCGAGAGGGAGAGAGGTTTCGAGCGGATCGAAGTCCAGCCCGCAGCTTCGAGCATAGGTCGTATCTGGTTCGCGGCGCCGGCGCGGTATCATTGGCTTTGGCGCTCGAATGATGAGCTACCAGGCGGATGCTCACACGATACTTCGGCGGGGCCGACTCAACGATCCCAAGTCTCCTGCCTCACCTCGCTGCTCACTCAGAGAAGACCAGCGGAACCCCGCGAAAGGCGATGATGAAGGCTTGCCAGTTCGGGTCTCACCCTCGTCGCCGATAGCTATGCTGCTGTTCGCTCGCGCCCTCTGACGTTCTCGTTTGATCTTGCTCACCCCTGCTTGCTCACTCTGCGCCTACACCTGCGACCTCCTGCCGGGTAGCTTTCCAGGCTATGCCGAATCCGCAGGACATCCGAAATATCGCCATCATCGCGCACGTCGATCATGGCAAAACCACACTCGTCGACAAGATGCTCCGGCAGGCCGGAGCGTTCCGCGAAAACCAGGTCGTGATGGATCGCGTCATGGACTCGAACCCGCTCGAGCGAGAGCGCGGAATCACGATTCTCGCCAAGAACACTTCAGTGCGCTGGCGCGGCACCAAGATCAACATCATCGACACGCCCGGCCACTCCGATTTCGGTGGGGAGGTAGAGCGCACGCTCCGAATGGTGAATGGCGTATTGCTGGTGGTCGATGCATTCGACGGTCCGATGCCGCAGACGCGGTTTGTGCTGCGAAAGGCGCTTGCCCTGGGGAGAACCCCCATCGTGGTGATCAACAAGATCGACCGCCCGGGCGCCGATCCGATGCGCGTGCACGATGAGGTTCTGGATCTGTTGATTGAGCTAGAGGCCGACGACACACAGCTCGACGCCGCGGTTGTCTATGCATCTGCGCGCGAAGGCGTTGCCACGATGGATCTCGCGCGAACCCCTACCGACCTCGCGCCGCTGTTCGAGGCGATCGTGAAGTATGTGCCGGCTCCTCCAACGGATACCAACGGCTCGTTTCAGATGCTGGTCTCCACGATAGACTATTCGCCGTACCTCGGCCGGCTTGGGATCGGACGTATCGAACGCGGCCGAGTGACGGTCGGCGAACAGGTCGCCCTGCTTCCGCTCGACCCGGGGATGAAAACCGAGCAGGGGAAGGTTACCCGGCTCTTCGGCTACGAGGGACTGGAGCGGGTCGAGCTCGATCAAGCCGACGCGGGAGAGATTGTCGCGCTCGCCGGCCTGGAGGGGGTCGAAATCGGGCTCACTGTAACCGATGTCGAGCATCCGGAGCGTCTCGCTGGAATCTCCGTCGAAGAGCCGACAATTTCGGTGGACTTTCTTGTCAACACCTCGCCCTTCGCCGGCAAGGAAGGGAAGTTCGTCACCTCGCGGCAGTTGAGTGAGCGACTTTACAGGGAGCTCGAGCGCAACGTTGCCCTGCGAGTGGAGAATACCGATTCTACGGACACGTGGACGGTGTCGGGGCGGGGTGAGCTTCACCTTACGATCCTGATGGAAACGATGCGCCGCGAGGGGCACGAATTTCAGGTATCGCGGCCGCGCGTGATCACGCGGGTTGGGCCCAACGGTGAGCGCCTCGAACCGTACGAGGAGCTGGCCATCGATGTACCCGAGGAGTTTCTCGGGGCAGTGATCGAGAAACTCGGCCCCCGCCGCGCCGAGATGATCGAGATGAAGAATCCCGGTCAGGGAATGGTACGTCTTCTTTACAGGATTCCCGCTCGCGGATTGTTCGGATATCGGTCAGAGTTCATGACCGACACTCGGGGGACCGGGATAATGCACCACCGTTTTCTGGACTACGGAGGATGGGCCGGACCGCTTGCGGGACGCTCGCGGGGGACGCTTGTTTCGATGGAGCCCGGTGTGATTGTTGCGTTCGCTCTTGCCAATCTCGCAGAGCGGGCGACGCTGTTCGTCGCCCCAGGCGACAAGGTCTATGAAGGGATGCTGGTCGGGGAGAACTCCCGTCCGGGAGACATGGATGTGAATCCGACGAAAGAGAAGAAGCTGACCAACATGCGGAGCAAATCCAGTGACGAGAACATCCAGCTCGAGCCGCCGAGGGAATTGACGCTGGAAGGCGCATTGGAGTATATCGAGGAAGACGAGCTGATCGAAGTGACTCCGCAGGCGATCAGGTTGCGGAAGCGTTTCCTCGGCGCAAACGACCGAAAGAAGCTGTCGCGCGAAGCCAAGCGTGAGCGCGCGCTTCTCTAACCCGGAGGACAGTGATTGTATGTTGGACACGTTCGAGTCGCCGGATGAGGGCATCGACGCGGGCGACGCAAGGAACGACGCATTGGGGGGGGGAGGGGGGGGGGAGGGCTACCTGGCGGTGAGTCCGACGCACAGTGACGACCCCGATCCCGGGGACAGCATCGAGGTGGACCCGCTCGCCGACGATGAGGAGGACGATCTCGACGACCTGGGCCTGGATGACGACGACGAGGAAGACGACGACCTCGATGACGACCTCGATGACGATGCGGACGATGATGACGACGACACTGATGACGACGACACTGATGACGACGACGATCTGGACGAAGATCTCGACGACGACCTCGTCGATCTGGACGACGAATACGACACCGACGACGGCGAGAAAAAGAAAGGGCCGGGGCATATGAGGCGATACCAGGACTGATCGGGCACCGATCGCAATCGGACGGTGACGCCTGGCCGGATTTGCAGCCGTACCTTTACGGACGCTGCACGAGTCTTCAATTTCCCGCCATGAAATCATCAATGATTGCTTTCGCCGCCGCCGCCGCGGCGTTTGGATTTGCCCCAGGTGCACAGGCACAGGGGGAAGACAATTTCGCGTTCGGCGCTTCGACGGGGATCGCAGTGCCGGCTACGGAATTGCGAGACTACCACACAAACGGGGTGAACGGGACGCTCATCCTGGCGATAGGGTCGGTCGATACACCGGTCGGCGTCCGGTTCGACGCGATGTACAACGCGTTTGGTGATGTAAACGGTACGCCGGAATCGCCCAACACCCAGGGCAAGGCGAAAATTCTCGCTATCACGGGAAACATTGTGTACGATTTTTTTGGCCAGGACACCAAGCTCTATTTCATCGCGGGAGTTGGGGGCTACACGTATAAACCCACGGGCGCGGGTATCGAAGACGAGTCGGATTTCGGGATCAACGCCGGGCTCGGCGTGTTTCTCCCCTTTGTTAATGGCTTCATCGAGGCGCGGTTTCACAATGTTTATCGGTCGCTTCCCGATCCGGTGAGCGGCGCTCCCGGAAAGAAATCGGCGCAGTTCTATCCGATAACATTCGGCGTGCTCTTCTGACGAGCGTGACGGAATTCAATTGACTCGATTCCGGGCGTCCGATACGTTTAGCAACTCTATTGCCGGGCGGTGTGAGCTCCGGTAACACGGGGCCATTAGCTCAGGTGGTTAGAGCGCACGCCTGATAAGCGTGAGGTCCGAGGTTCAACTCCTCGATGGCCCATCCGCTAACGCGGCTTCCCGGCTCGGTGCGCGTAGACAGTGTAGTACGCGAACTGACGAACCGGTTCGAACTCGTCGAAGTTCGCTCCAAGGAAAGGCTGGGGTCGCGCGCCTCGCCGAACGATGACGAACTGCACCCTCCCGGTCTCGACATCACTTCTGAAGCCGGAGTAGTCGATCAGATCGCGCGCATACGCCATCGACGCCCCTTCCTGCTGCGCGACAAGCATTCGGCGGGGTAGCATGTTGCTCAACCCCACCGCGAATCCGATCGCCGAGCGGCCCGGTTCGAGCCAGCGGCGAACGTAATCGGCGGGCGGTCTCTGTGATGACAGGCGAGTCTGGGGATCGCTGCGGTGGTAGAGATAGCCGACGTAGATCTGATGGCCGGTGCGCGCACTCAGGAACACAATGAGATAGATGGCCACGACTGAAGCGAGTCGCTGGTACGTGAATTCCCTTCTGGTTTCTCCGGACGACGTTGTGATGAACGCGTACAGCACCGCAAAAGTGCCGACGATGATGAACTCGTTGAAGTAGTTTTCCGCAGCTCCGCGTTTCAGAGCTGTGAGGGTGCTCACCGCAAGCGAGCCAGACAGTGCGATAGCGAGGAACTTTGCGGTGCGGGACGCGCTCGGGCGCATGAAGCCCGCCAGTGCAGCGAGTGACACGGCGAGAAGCGGGGCGAACCAGTAGAAGAA
>Ga0183260_10003754_pt1 | contig 12198 bp, 12 predicted proteins | sample AntDrymUQ4972206_2_FD_129768 | JGI IMG/M metagenome (GOLD analysis project Ga0183260, IMG submission 129768) | Polar desert sand microbial communities from Dry Valleys, Antarctica - metaG UQ497 (22.06) (version 2) (version 2) | ecosystem: Environmental > Terrestrial > Soil > Desert | place...
ACCGAGCGCGCGACGACGTTTGTGACCGATGACGATCGTAAGAAGCTCCAGGAGTCGCTGACTAAGACGCTCTCTGAGAGGCTCACGCAGCAGGTGAAGAAGGAGTCACTGGTCAGCGAGAAAGAAACGCTGGTGCCCTGGCCCGGCCAGAATGCGGCGGAAGCGGTTTTTAGCAAGAACGTGGACGAGGAAGCGCAGACGTTCACGCTGACGCTCAAAATGCGCTACGGGGCAACGGTGTTCTCCAATGATGCCTACAACCGCTTCGTCCAGGACGTGGCAGCGGCAAGCATGAAGAGTCTGAAGCCGGGGTTTGAAGTGGCGCCGGGAAGCATGAAGGCAGAACCGCCGACTGTGGTTGGGGTAGAAAACGGAATCCTGCGGCTCTCCGGCCGGGCACGGGCGACCATCTCAGCCAGTGTAGATCAGAAGGCGGTACGGTCTGAGCTAGCGGGCAAGCCGGTCAGTGCGGCGCACGCCTATCTGGCGGAGCTGCCCGGCAAAGCGGGCTACGACCTACGGGTTTCTGGACAGGTGGCAGGACGCATGCCGTTCTTCGGCGGGCGGATCGGCGTCAGCGCAAAGACGCAGTGACGGTTGCTCTGGGACTGGACGTGGGAGAGCGCCGGATTGGCGTGGCGAAATGTGATCCGACGGGACTGCTGGCGTCGCCGCTGACGGCGGTGCTGCGCACTTCCGATAGCGAGGCGGTGGAAGAGATTGGCCGGCTGGCGGATCAGTTTGAGGCCGAGCTGCTTGTAGTGGGGCTGCCGTTGGGGAGTGAGGGACAGATTACCGATCAGGCGCAGCGCATCCAGGCGTTTGGGCGCAAACTACGCGTGATCCGTCGCGCACGCGTGGTATTCTGGGACGAGCGGTTCACAACCGAGACCGCGCAGGATGCGCTGCATGCCGGCGGCCCGCGACGGCGGGAGGCTCCCACGGCGCGGCAGCGCGAGGCCGGCAGACGGCGGCTGGACGCAGCGGCGGCGGCAGTAATCTTGCAAGACTATCTCGATCACGCGCGCACCCTTACGGTGCGCCCCGAACCGGAGCAGGGACCGAACTGATGCGCATCGTCGTCGTTTTTGTGATGCTGATTGCCGTCAGCGCATATGGTGGCTCAATGCTCATGCGGAGCATGCAGGACGGCCAGTTGAGCTTCATTGGTGGCATTGGCCAGAGCGAGGCAGCGCCCGCGGCGGCACAGCCGGCGCCGGCCTCAGCCGCGCCGGGCCAGCCTGCGGCGCCGGTCCGACAGGTGGCGCCGGGCGAAGCGGTGACATTCACCATCAAGAGTGGGGAGACCACTAACTCGGTGGCGGACCGGCTGACCCAGATGGGTTTGGCGCGGAACGCGCTGCTGTTCCGACTGCGGGTGCAATGGCGCGGGGCTGATGGGAAGCTTCAGGCGGGGGACTACCAGCTCACCAGCGGGATGTCTGAAGATCAGCTGATTGAGGCGCTCCAGGCCGCCAAAGCCAAGGACATGCCGATCACCTTCATTGAGGGCAAGCGGCTGGAGGAGTTCGCCGAGGCGCTGGAGAAGACGGACGTTGGCATTGACTCCAAGCGGTTTCTAGATCTGGCGAAGCGGGGCAGCTTCACCTATGACTTCCTGGAGACGAAATCAGCGGGGGCGTCGCTGGAGGGCTTTCTCTTTCCGGATACGTACCGCGTCATTCCAGGGAAGACTTCCGCGGAAGATCTGATCCATCAGATGCTCAAGAAGTTTGGCGAGCAGTTTCCGGCAGCGGTGCGTGAGGCCGGACAGAAGAACACCGGGCTGACCGTCTATCAGATGGTGACGGTAGCGTCTATTGTTGAGCGCGAGGCGCAGGTCAAAGAGGAGCGGCCCCGCGTGGCGGCGGCCTACGTCAACCGTCTCAGAGACAAAGAGGGGCTGTTTGCTGATCCGACGATCCAGTACGCAGTGGGCAAGCCGGGCGACTGGTGGCCGGTGCTGCGCGACTCGCCGCGGAACATTGTGCCCACGTCACCGTACAACAGCTACATCCAAGGCGGCGTGCCTCCCAGCCCAATCGCAAGTCCCGGCGCGGCGGCCCTGAGAGCGGTGGCCGAGCCAGAGAAGAGCGCCATCAAGTACTTCGTGCGCAATGACGTGAAGAATGACGGATCGCACGTTTTCTCCAACACGCTGGGAGAGCACGAGGCGAACCGGGTGCGGTACTCGCGTCAGTAACTTCCCTAGGCCCGGCTTGCGTCGGGCGCGGTACCCTTTGGATTAGTGGGAGTCACACACCGTCTGGCAGCGCTGCGGCGCAGCATTCAGCAACAGGAGCCCTCAATTGATGGCTTGCTGGTCATGGAGTCTGAGAACCGCCGGTTCCTGAGTGGATTCACGGGCTCAGCGGGCCAGTTGCTGTTTACGGCCGGCGCCAGCGTGCTGTTGACCGATTTTCGTTATGTGGAGCAGGCCGGGGCACAGGCGCCGGACTTTGAGGTGGTGAAAACGGAAGGGCACGCGTGGCCCATTGCCGGTGAACAGGCGGCACGGCTGGGCGTGCGCCGTCTTGGGTTTGAGTCCGAGGCGATGACGGTGGACCAGCACACGCGCTTGCGCGAGGCGCTGAATGAGAAGGCGCCGGGCGTTGAGTTGGTGGCGCTGCGAGGCTTCGTTGAGGACGTTCGGCAGGTCAAGGACGCAGCGGAGATCGCCCTCATCCGGGAAGCGGTGCTGATTGCCGACCGGGCGCTGGAGGCGGTAGGCGCCGGCCTGCGTCCGGGCGTGACCGAGCGCGAGGTGGCGTGGCGCCTGGAAGTAGACATGCGCGAGCGCGGCGCGGATGGTGTTTCGTTCCCCATCATTGTCGCCGCCGGACCCAATGGCGCAATGCCGCATCACCGGCCGTCGGACAAGGTCATTAAGGCCGGTGAGCCAATTGTGATTGACATGGGGTGCCGGTATAAGGGGTACTGCTCCGACATGACGCGCACGCTTGTGCTGGGGGACCCGGACGCACAGTTCTGGAGCGTGTACACCACGGTATTGCGCGCTCAGCAGGCGTGCGAGGACGGGCTGAAGGCAGGGATGCTTGGCACGGAGGGCGATCTGCTGGCCCGGAACGTGATCACCGCGGCGGGGCATGGCGAGCACTTTGGGCATGGCACGGGGCACGGCGTGGGGTTAGCGATCCACGAGAATCCGTACCTTTCGCCGTCTCGGGGCGAGATGACGCTGCGGGAAGGGACGGTAGTCACGGTGGAGCCGGGGATTTACGTGCCTGGCTGGGGTGGCGTGCGCATTGAGGATATGGTGGTCATTGGCACAGTGCGCAGCCAGATCTTGACAACGGCGCATAAAGCGCCGGTAGTGGATATTACGGGTGATTAGCGGATCGGAAGGCCGCCCTCACCCCGGCCCTCTCCCAAAGGGAGAGGGAGCGAATGGAATAGGGGCTAAGAGAACGTGATTAATGTAGGTGAGCTGCGCAAGGGCGTTGGCATAGAGCTCGATGGGAAGATTTTCCGCGTCCTGGAGTACAGCCACATCAAGATGGGACGGGGCGGGGCGCAGGCGCGTCTAAAGCTACTGGACCTGCGCTCCGGCGCAATCTTTGATCGCACCTTTTCGGCGTCGGAGCGCTTTGCACGCATCCGGGTGGACCGTCATCCGGTGCAGTATTTGTACAGCGATGGCGACTTCTATCACTTCATGGACACGCAGAACTTTGAGCAGCGGGCGGTGCCCGGCGCCATCCTGGGTGACGCGGTGAACTACCTGAAGGACGAGCTGCAACTGGAGCTGTCCTACTACGGTGAAGAGCCGATTGGGGTGGAGCTGCCGCTCAACGTGGTGCTGCGTGTGGAGGAGACCGATCCCGGCTTCAAGGGTGATACCGCGACGGGCGGCACCAAGCCTGCCCGCACGGAGACTGGTCTAGTGGTGAACGTCCCGCTGTTTGTCACCACCGGCGACCTGATCCGGGTTGACACCCGAAGCGGCGGGTACATCGAGCGGGCGTAGGCAACGTGGCAGAGCGTGACGACCTGGCGCGGGCACTGCGGGAGCAGGTACCCGCGGTGCTGCAAGTGATTCAAGGGAGCTCAATTGAGGAGGTGCGCCTAGACCGCGACGGGTCGAGCGTCACCGTGCGCCGCGCGTGGGCGGAGGGCGCAGCACAGGCTGAACACGCCGGGCATGTCGATTACGGCGCTATCGCTGAGGCCGCGGCGGCAGAGTTAGCCAGGCTGAGCGTGGCGGGACGCACTGAAGTGCGCGCCCCGGTGGTGGGGATCTTTCACCGCTCGCGGGAGGCGGACGGGCCGCTCCTGGCGACCGAAGGGGATCGGGTCGACGGCGGCAAGGTGCTGGGTGTGATTGAAACGCTGGGGATTGGCAACGATGTGACCGCGCCCGTGGGCGGCCGGCTGGCCGAGATGCTCGTACCGGACGGGCATCCGGTGGAGTACGGCGAGTTGATAGCCGTCATTGTGCCCGAGTAGGGCGCGACTTCCCTGGCCGTCCCCGCGTCGAGGGAGCCGGGAGTGAACGCAGGAGCAACCGGAGGAGCAGGGGCGCTGGTGGTCATCCGGGCAGGCGCGCTGGGAGATGTGCTGCTCGGATTTCCGGCGCTGGACGTGCTGCGGGAACTCGTCCTTGATCGTAGGTTAATTCTGGTGGCGCCGCTGCCGCAGGCGCGGCTCGCGCTGCGCGGAGGACGGGTGGATGAGGTCGTGGCGTTCGATGATCCAGCGCTGGTGGGCCTCTTTGCCGGGACCTCTTCCGCACTTCCCGCGCCGCTGGATGGCGTCATTGAGGCCGTTATTTGGATGCGTAGTCACGAGGAGGTGACGGCGTGTTTGCGGCGGCTCGGAGTAGACGTCGTGATGGCCAGCGCACCGGTGCCGCCGGTGCCGCCGGTGCCGGCTGTGCGTCCCGCGGGCGGGCGATCTCACGCGGCGGACTGGCTCATTCATTCGCTGTCACCGCTTGGGGTAGAACCTCGCGGCGAATGGGATGGCCGGGCATGGCTTCAAGTGACCGTCGAACAGGGAGCGGAGGCAGAGCGATTGCTTGCGGCGAGTGGGATTCGTGGCGAGTACGTCGTGCTTCACCCGGGAAGCGGCAGCCCGCGCAAGAACTGGCCGGTGGAGATGTGGCTTGCGGTCCTGCAGGCGGCTGCGCGTGGACGAGAGGTCGTCGTGACGGCAGGACCGGCGGACGATGAAGCTTTGGCGTTGCTAGCAGCTGTGTGGCCGGGTTCGTTGGCTCCTGCACGGATCGTAAGGGCACCGTCCCTGGACGTGCTGGCGGGGATCCTATCGGGCGCCGCGCTTTACGCCGGCAACGACTCCGGGGTCACGCATCTGGCGGCGGCGGTGGGTGCACCAACGCTGGCGGTCTTCGGCCCGACGGACCCGGTAGTGTGGCGGCCACGCGGGCCGCGTGTGGTGGTACTTGGCGGCGCCGCCGCATCTGGGATGGATGGAATCTTTGCTGGAGAGGCCAAGTGGCCCAGGGTCAGTGACGTGATTGACGGGGCACAGCGTCTTGCCGGTTAGTGGATTAGTTGGAGTAGACGATCCGGCCGTTGACGACGGTGTGCGTTACGCGTGTTGTGAGGATGGATTCTGGCGGTTCGGAAAGGGGGTCGTTTGAAAGGACCACGAAGTCTGCCCAGCGGCCGGGTGTGAGGGAGCCGGAGAGGCGCTCCAGGCCGGCGGCGTAGGCGGCGCCCTTGGTGTAGGCGCGGATGGTGTCCAGAGCAGTGAGGCGTTCTTCCGGGTACCAGCCGGAAGTGGGGCGGCCATCCGGGCGGCGGCGGGTAACGGCGGCGTAGAGGCCGGCGAGTGGATCGGGCGTCTCAACCGGGGCATCCGAGCCAAAGGCGAGCACGGCGCCGCTTTCTTGGAGGGTGCGGAAAGCGTAGGCGTAGCGGCCGCGTGCGCCCCACAAACGGTCCACAAGATCCATGTCCTGGGTGGCGTGGATGGGCTGCATGGAGGCGATGACGCCTAGCTGTGAGAGCCGTGGAAGATCATCTGGGTGCAGGACCTGGACGTGCTCGATGCGCTGGCGCAGACCCAGGGGTTGCCACACGTTACGCGTCGCCTCGAAGGCGTCCAGCACCACACGGTTGGCGCGGTCACCGATGGCGTGGATGGCACAGGCCAGGCCGCCGCGCGCGGCGCGTCCGACGGCGCGCTCAATATCGTCCTTAGGGACGGTCAGGATGCCGGTGTTGTCCCGGCTTCCCTCGAATGTTGCGAGCATGGCGGCGGTCTCAGATCCGAGCGAGCCATCGCCGAAGATCTTGACTGGACCGGCGCGCAGGAACGCGCCGCCGAAGCCAGACTGGAGACCAGTTTCTAGGGCGGCGTCCAGACCATCGTAGGTGAGCATCATAGTCGTGCGCAGCGCCAGGTGGCCGGCGGCGTCGAGCGCCTGGAGGGCGGCGAAGGCGAAAGGCGATTCAGGAACGTGAATGCCGGTAACGCCGAATCGATGTAGCTCTTCCTGAGCACGGCGCGCGGCGCGCTCGGCCTGCGCGGCGGTGACTTCCGGAATGACGCGCTGCACGAGCTGTTGGGCGTTTTCGAATAGGAGCCCGTCGGGTGCGCCCGAGCCGTCTCGACCGATGCGACCTCCAGGCGGATCGGGGGTGTCTTGGGTGATGCCAGCCACGCGCAGGGCGACCCCGTTGAGCCAGGTCATGTGGCCATCCTTGCGGCGCAGCGCCACCGGGGTTTCACCGGTCACGCCGTCGAGCGCGGCGGCGTTGGGGAAGCGCGCCAACGGCCAGAGGCTGTGGTCCCATCCCCAGCCAAGCACCCATTCGCCCGGCCCGGCCGCCCGAGCGGCAGCGTGGACGCGCTCGCGAACAATCTCCATGGAGGCGGCGCCGGTAAGCTCCACGCGCTCGAGATTGAGCCCGTAGCTGACGAAATGGATGTGGCTGTCGGTGAAACCGGGGAAGGCGCACTTGCCTTCTAGGTCGAGCATTTCGCCGGCGTTGTGGCGCGCGGCGGCCTCTCGGACTTCGCCGGTGGTGCCTGTTAACGCGATGGTTCCATCGACCGCTAGTAGCGCCTCAACGGACGGGTTGGCCGGGTCCAGAGTGTGGATACGGCCGTTCACGGCGGCGAGCACGCGCATGGCCGGGAGTATAGGACTGGCAGGGTTCGTATCCTTGTGGCGTGCGTGTGCGACTGCGGTATTTTGCATCGATCCGAGAACGGCTGGGACGCAAGGAGGAAGAGATAGACGTGCCAGATGGCGCCACGGTGGCAACGGTCTGGGAGCGGCTACTCCTGGAGCAACCGGAGCTGGCGAGCCAGCGCTACCGGCCGGCAGTCAACCAGGAGTACACGTCGCCGGAACAGGCGCTGTCCGAGGGCGATGAGCTGGTGTTCATCCCGCCGGTGAGTGGCGGACGGAGTACGTCGATAAGTTTCAGCATGAGCGTCGGGAGGAATGCGCGTGACTTCGATAGCTGAGCGTGTGGTGTGCCGGATCACGACGGAGCCAATTGACGCGCAGGAGTTGATTGGCGCGGTGCAGACGGCGGCGGATGGGGCGGTGTGCGTCTTCTACGGCGTGGTGCGTGAGGACTCGCGCAACAAGAAAGTGCGTTTCCTGGAATACGACGCCTACCCCGAGATGGCCGAGAAGAAGATGCGGGAGATTCTGGACGAGGTGCGTCAACGGTGGCCCGAACAGCGGGCGGCGATAGTCCACCGGACCGGAACGCTTGGCATCGGCGAGGCGAGCGTCGTGATCGCCGTTGGATCACCGCACCGCGGCGAGTCGTTTGACGCGTGCCGCTACGTGATTGATCGCGTGAAGCAAGAAGTTCCGGTCTGGAAGAAGGAAGTCTTCACCGACGGCGAGGAGTGGGTGGAGGGGTCCTAGCGGTTTGCGGGTGCCGCCTGGTAGGGCAACTACCTGCTTCAAGCTTTCAGCGGGCGAGGGCAGGGAGTGGTTGGTGAATGGCGACGAGGGTAGAGACGCGCGCCCAAACGTGTTGAGCGATCTCGCCGGCCGGAAGCGCGCCGTCTACGACAAGAAAGCGCTCCGGCTCGCGTGAGGCGAGGAAGTGATAGCCCTCTCGCACGCGGCGATGATAGGCGAGGTCGCGCCGGTCGATCCGGTTGAGCTCGCCGTCCCCCGCTCGAAACGCGGCGCGACGCCGCTCCAGACCTAGCTCCACGTCTACGTCAACGAGCACGGTGAGATCCGGACAAAGGCCGTCGGTGGCGAACTGGGTGATCGCTTCAAGCTCGGCGAGGTTGAGTTGCTCGCCGAAGCCCTGGTAGGCGAGTGTCGAGTCGGCGTAGCGGTCGCTCAGCATGATTCTGCCCGCTTCAAGGGCAGGGCGTATGACCTCCGCGATGTGCTGGGCGCGATCCGCACTCATGAGGAGCGCCTGCGCCTTGGCGATGGGAGCGGGCCGTTCAGGGACAAGCAGGACCGCTCGTAGCTCTGCGCCGACGGCGGTGCCGCCCGGCTCGCGCGACTGCACGACTCGGATGCCGGCCGCTTCCAGACGGTGGCGCAGCAGCGCGATTTGCGTTGACTTCCCGCCACCCTCGGGTCCCTCGAAGGTGATGAACAGGCCGCGTGAGATGGTCACTGCTTGAAGAAACGAGCCGCGTAGGGCCAAGGCGCGCCGCCAAGACGCCTAGCGGTCACCCTCATGGCGGTAGAGACGGACGCGGCGATGCGGCTCGCGGCCGGTTGAGCGGGAGCCGACGCTGGAGCGCTCAGCTAGCTGGTGCTGGAGGCGGCGGATGTAGGCATTTTGGGGCGGCAACTCCAGCGGGCGGCTGTTCTGAAGAACCTTGTTGATGGCGTCTTCGGTCTCGCGCAAGACAAGCGTTTCCAGGTCCCGTGGAGGATCGGCGGTGTGCATGCCGTAAAGCGCTTCAAGCGACTGCTGGATCTGGGCGATGGTGTTGCTGCGCAGGATGAAGACCGGCTTTCCGGTGTCCTCGGCATCCTTGACCGGACCGGGGCTCTTGCGGTAGTAGTTCTTGAGCGTCATTACCACGTCGGCCTCGCGCATATCGCGCGTGATAGTCACGGGGAGGCGCATGGCCATCACGGCCGCCTCCAGGCGATCGCGGTTGACGCCGAATGGGTAGAGCTTGACCGGGCGGAGCGTTTGCCCCGGACGGCGCCGGAAGCGATCAAAGGCGCCGGATCCGGTGTCCTCGACCGCGAGGGTTGCCCCTTCATCGTCATCAACGTCGTCAAGCTCGTCCTCTTCCGGGGCCAGCGTGGCCACGGGGGTGGCAGTGGGCCAGCGAGAGGTTTCAGAGGAGAGTCCATGTGCCTGCCAGCCGCTGTTCGGCGTGCGTGCGGTGGTAGGCTGGCCGCTTTCGGAGGTACCGCGATCCAGCGTGCGGCGGTCTGACCAGCGATCCCGGCCGCGGCCACGGCCACGGTCCCAACGCTCAGGCTCGCCCGTGCCTCGCTCGCGGCGCCGCCGGTCATCGCCGAAGCGGCCCTCGACGCCGGGCGCGCCCGGAACTTCGAGGCGACGTTCGATTGAGCCATCGTCACGGCGGGTTCTGACCTCTACGGCGGCGGGAGCGCCGCGCAAGGCGGCGTCTACGGTCTCCGCCACGTCCCGATGGACAGCCACCTCGACGCCGTTGGCGCCGCGGCCACGCATCTCCACCAACACGCCAAAGGTGGGCGGTCCTTTGCGCTCCAGGACGGTCTTCTGGGTGCCGCGCCTTCTGGCTTCCTCGTCGCCTAGTGTCACGGGCTGGATGCCGCCCACCAGGTCGGCCAGCGTGGGATTTTGCATGAGGTTTTCCAGCGTGTTGCCGTGGGCGGTGCCAACCAGCTGAACGCCGCGCTCGGCGATGGTTCGGGCGGCTTCGGCTTCCAGCGCGGTTCCAATCTCGTCGATGACGATGACTTCAGGCATATGGTTCTCTACTGCCTCGATCATCACGGCATGCTGGAGGCTTGGCGTGGGCACCTGCATCCGCCTGGCGCGCCCAATGCCGGGATGTGGGATATCGCCATCGCCGGCGATCTCATTTGAGGTATCCACTACCACTACGCGCTTGCCGACTTCATCTGCCAGCACGCGCGCGGTCTCACGCAGGAGGGTGGTCTTGCCCACGCCGGGCCGTCCAAGCAGGAGGACCGAGGCGCCGCTCTCGATCAGATCACGCAGGATGTCCACTGTTCCAAAGACTGAGCGTCCCACGCGGCAGGTGAGTCCGACGACCGCGCCACGGCGGTTGCGAATGGCGCTGATGCGGTGGAGCGTACGTGGGATACCGGCGCGGTTGTCGTCGCCGAACTCGCCAATCCTGGAGACGACGTACTCCAGATCCTCCGAGGTCACCTCCTGGAGGTCAAGCTGCACCTCACGTCCTACCAGGCGCGCCTCCGGGACGCGGCCGAGATCAAGGACGATCTCGAGCAACTCGGACTTGCCCTCGAGCGCATCAACGTGGCGTCGCACCTGCGGAGGCAGCGTCGAGAGGAGCAGCTCCAGGTCGTCGGTGAACGACGTCTCGTAGGACGGTTTTGGCGGGGCCGCAGCGGGCGCTGTGGCTGGGTTGATGCCGTTTGTGCCGTGGCTACCGTTCGTGCCGCTAATGGTGGGGATCATCTCCTAAGCAAGTAACGCGCCTTGGGCTGCGAGGTTCATTGGGCAGGCGTGGAAACGTAAGACTAAACCACTTTCTCGAGCACGCGCCCGAACTGCGGCTGAAGCACGGGGGTCGCCAGCATCTTTGCCATGAGCAGCTGCGCATCGACCAAGAAGAACTGCGTTGCTTCAAGCGCGGTGATCAGACGCGGTTGATGCTCGCGCACGCGCACCATGACTCCCCCGGCGCGTTGGGGGCCGAGCACGTCCAGCGCAAAGTCAACGAGCGACTGATTCAGCTCCCCGGCGCGGTCATCGACAAGGATGCGCACCTGCTGGGGGCCGCGGCTCAGGCGCTGGATTTGCAGCCAAGCCAGACGCTCGCCGTCGCGCTCAACCACCCAGCGCTGGACGCCGGAGCGGCGCGTCAAGCGGAGGCCGATGCCGACCGGCATGAGGTCCCAGCTCTGGCTGCGCTTGCCCTCCACCAGCTGGATCATCTTGGGGGTGTTCTTCTCGTAGAGCCGCAGCAAGCCGGGCGCGTCCGCGCGGTGCTGCGGGCGCAAACCGGGGATGCGCCTGGCCAGCTCTTGGGCTGATGAGGCATGGTCTGGTGACGGCTGAGGCAGTGTGCGGAAGTAGCTGTACTCGCGTACCGCGAGGGAAAACCCAAGCTGGCGGAATAGCTCGTAGCGTCCGCCATCGTCGGTAACGCGCGCCAGAACTCGGTCCGCTTGACGGGCGACGGCGGCATCGCAAAGCTCGCCCAGCAGGCGTGCGGCGTTGCGGTCAGGCACCAGGCGCAGCGTGCCGTTCGCACCGGCGGGTAGCGCCTCGACGGCAAGGTAGACGACCTCCCACTGGTGCGGCTCGCGGCGTGGGCGGATCTGGCCCAGGCCCACGGGGCGTTTCTCGCTAGTGGCGACGTAGCTCAATGGCACGCGCACACCCGGCATGGGCGCGGTCCAGACCGACTGCAACAGAGCGAGCGATGGCGACCAGCGCGGCGCCCAGACGATGGCCTGGCCCGCTTCATCGGAGGGACCGCCGCGGCGGCGGCGCGTATCTCTGATGAGTCGCGAAAGGCCGGTCAGGTGCCACCATTGGGCGGGCGCCACCGTCACTTGTCGTTGCATCTAGGCCCCTGATAGTGTACCCCGATACGCATGACAGACACTGCTGCTCCGACCGACCCTTCAGCCTCTAGTAGGACGGGCGCCTTTGACGCGCTGCTCCAGGAAGACCGGCGCTTTCCACCGTCATCTGCGTTCGCTACGGACGCGGTGATACGGGATCCCGCCATCTATGACGAGGCTTCGCGCGATCCCGAGGCATTCTGGGCGGCGCGCGCCAAAGAGCAGGTCACGTGGTACAAGCCGTGGGATCAGGTGCTGGAGTGGAAGGCGCCATTCTCCAAGTGGTTCATTGGCGCAGAGGTCAACGCCGCGTACAACTGCGTTGACCGCCACGCGGAGGGCGAGCGGGCGAACAAGCCAGCCATCATCTGGGAAGGCGAGCCGGGGGATGTCAAGACGCTGACGTATCGCCAGCTTCAGGAGGAGGTGAACCTGGCGGCGGCGACCTTCAAGCGGCTGGGTGTGCGCAAGGGCGACACCGT
>Ga0183260_10003755_pt1 | contig 12197 bp, 14 predicted proteins | sample AntDrymUQ4972206_2_FD_129768 | JGI IMG/M metagenome (GOLD analysis project Ga0183260, IMG submission 129768) | Polar desert sand microbial communities from Dry Valleys, Antarctica - metaG UQ497 (22.06) (version 2) (version 2) | ecosystem: Environmental > Terrestrial > Soil > Desert | place...
GCGGCAGCTCAGCAGCGATCCGTTGCTCGACGCGCGCATCCATCATCGAAGCGCAGCCACTCAGCCAGAGAGCGCTGTAAATCAGCGCGGTGCCGAGCACGCCGGCGCGCATCAGCTCAAACAGTCTCGTAGTTGCTATGGGCATATCAAACTGCGCATTCTTAGTGAGCGCTTCGTCTTTCCGAAATATGGCGTGGCTTACCCGCCGCCGCGCCAATTCCCCGTTCTCTGCGCGTGTTGACCGGCGCTGGGACAAGGTTTCGCGGCTGCGTGTTTTTCAGATGGCGGCCAGCCTTTCGACGGTATCAGGATAGCGTCTCACCATGTTTATCAGCAATGCGGCCTGTGCGTTTGGCTTGGCACGGCCCTGCTCCCAATTTTCCAACGTCCGAACGTTGGTGCGCAGATAAACGGCGAACAAGGCTCGCGACAGCTTCAGTTGCCTGCGGACGCGGAGCAGTTGAACAGGTGACACCTCAGGAGGGGGTTTGAATTGCGCAACATGCGTACGCAACGTGCGCTTTCCTGCACGCGCCCCAGCAAGCGCAGTCATTCCTTCGCTCAGTTCGTTAAACAAATCGCGCTTAGGTACGCGAGCCGCTTTGGTTTTAGTCGCAGCTGTCATGATTTTCTCCTGGCTTCAAGCTCCATCTTGATCATCGTCTTCAGCGCTTTGCGCTGTTCGGCCGTCAGGTCGGACATCTCGTCCTTGTCGAACAGAGTGAAGAGCCAGAATTGCATGCCGGCCTCCCACCAGTAAAAGATCACGCGCAATCCGCCCCGCTTGCCTTTGCCTCGGCGCCTGTCAATAAACCGCATCTTTCGCAGGCCACCTGTACCTTCGATAACATCGCCTGCCGAAGGGTTACGCAGTAACTCCAGCTGCAATTCGCTGAAGCCGGTGTCGTCGAGATATTTGGCGCGGTGACGCTCAAAGGCGGGCAGTTCGACGAAAACGGCTTTCATTGGTTCCGTCGCATTGTACGCAACTTGCGTATACAAGCAAGCTGCGTGATTGGCCTGAAAGGACGGCCTTTGCGTACATTTTGGTCAATTGCCTCGGGGCAGCGCATGCCGCTGATGCCACTCCGTTGCTCGACGCGCGCATCCATCATCGAAGCGCAGCGACAACGTACTGCTGGACCGACGCGAAGAATCTTTGAGAGATGGTTGCACGCACGCAGGGGTCTACCATCGGCCCCGGCACCTCGCGCCAACAACAATCAACTGCGAGGACAACCTGGGAGGAAGACGATGAACGTTGTGAAGAAGATTGCACTACTTGCCGCCGGCGTGCTCTGGTTTGCAGCTGTGCCGATCGCGATGGCGGCCGACGACGCAGCGACGATCAAAGCAAATACCGAAGCCTGGTTCAAAGCTTTCAACGCCGGCAATGCCGACGCTGTCGCTGCGTCCTACACGGACGACGCTGTCGTCATGGCGCCGGGCTCACCTCCGGCAAGCGGGAAAGCGGCGATCAAACAGTTAGTGGCAAAGGAGATGGCAGGCGCGAAATCAGGCGGTGTCACGCTGGCACAAAGCAAGATCAACGACGTCGGTATCAAAGGTGACATGGCGTGGCACGCGGGAACGTACTCGGTGATGAAGGGCAGCACTGCCGTCGACACCGGCAGCTACATGGAAGTGCTGCAAAAGAAGGGCGGCAAGTGGCTGATCGTGCGCGACATCTGGAACTCGTCGACGCCGCCGGCCGCACCCCCAGCAGCAGCACCCCCGCCGCCGCCACCTGCGCCGGCCGCTGCGTCTAAGAAGTAATCAGCTCTACCGCGCGACGAGCGAGGCACCGCGAGGCTAGCGTCAGTAGCGCGCTATCCGGCTGTTTTCAGTTCCTCACAAACTGATCACCCGCTCGCCGCGCTCCTACCCTAGCCCGACCACACCCGGGCTCGGCTCATGACGACCTTCCCCCAAGGCTTCGAGGGCTCTGAGCCCTCATGACCGATCGTCGGCAGCGATTATTCGGCGGCGTTGTATCTACCCTGGCCGGGCTGCTCACGGCCGCGGTGATCTACCTGCACCCCGACAACCTTCACGCTCCGACATGGGTTGCCTATGCGGCGTCTTCGGCGTTTGTGTTCGCGGGTCTCACGATCAAGGCTTACGAGTTCGAACTTCATCGCGTTCACGTGTGGCTTGCAGTTGCGTGCATAGCAGCACTCCTCGTTCCGGGCGCCTGGGTCGCATTCGGTCCGGGTGCGCGCAAATGTTCGGTCGCACTTCCGTCTTTCTGCACCGTTGGCTCGGATCTGCTGTGTCGTGGAGTTTTCGGCCTCGGCGCAATCATCGTTGCACCACTTCTGGTCTGGGCAGTGATGCGTGCACTGCGCCAAGCGCCGAACGTATCCGGTAAAGAGCCAACACTCGATCGATGAAAACTTGTCGTACATCCGTTCAGCGCACAGACTCATACCGCAAAGTGTCGCTTGAGCTGCTCCTCTTTTTCAGCGGGTTGGCTGTTACATCGGCTGCGCATGCCGCGCGGCCGCTGGTTACCGAAGATGCGGGTATTCTGGACTCGGGCCAATGCGAGATCGAAATGTACTTCGAGCGCAGCCGCGTCAGCGACGAGCCGCAGTACTACGGCGGAACGCTGCAGCCGGGATGCGGTGTCGGCTTTCGCACTCAGTTGTCGGCGAGCGCGGCGCGTTCCGGCGGAGCACCGTCGACTCGCCAGGTAGGCTTCGTCGGCAAGACGGCGATCGTTCCGCTTTCTGAATCGTCACCGGGCTTAACGATCGGCTATTCGTTCGAATGGTCGAAAGCGAGTGGCGAATCGCTTCGGTCCGACGGTGGTTTGCTGATCGCGGTGGTCACGCTGCCGTTGGCGCAAAAGTGGTTGGCGCATGCGAACGCGGGCTGGCAGCGCATCCAAGAGCCTCGCGACAATCCATTCTTCTGGGCGCTCGCCATCGAGCGCGAGTCGGTCGGCGGTACGCGGCTCGACCTGATGGCCGAAACGTATCGCGATAGCGGACGTTCCCCGTGGGTCGCTATCGGTGCCCGTTATAACGTCATCGAGGAACGGTTGTCGATCAACGCATCGATCGCCGCCCGCGGCAGAAGCGAAACCGAGACATTGTTTACGCTGGGGGCGCGGATCGGCTTTTAATCTGCAGGATTCGACGGACACCTTGTCAAGCCCGTCGACCCCGAGACTCTTGAACAATTCTCAATGCATTTGCATTCGCGCGGCTGATGAGTTGCGCGTGCAACAAGTTGCTCGTACGGCGGCTATCGATCCAATGCCGACTCTCGCGAGGATGATCCGCACGGTTTGTATTAGCGCTTGACATCAATCAGCTCGCCACTTGTTAACGATTCCCGCCGTCGGACGGCGGTGCGAATACCTGAATATCGCCGTTAGAAATCGCGTGGGTAGCGCGCGTGTAGATCCGCATGAATGTTTCAAACTGTCCTGGCTTGTGGTAGATGCGTCGATACATTTCGAACACATCGGGCGCGCATGATCCCTTACTCGCACATCGCTCGACAACTAGCGGATGGGTCGCGTCGCACACTGCGCCGAATGCACACGGCACTACCATTAAAACTTCGACAAACATCTGCGGTGACAAACCGACGTGCGGTTGACCATCCACGTAAGTGATCCCGTCGCGTTGCATCAGGCGAGGAAGCATTGCCAACATATGCGGGTCTTTCGTGGCCATCACTTGCGCCGCTATTGCTTTCTTTTCGTCGTCGTCAAATGGCTTGACTCGGCGTTCACGGAAATTGCGGGCGATGACCTCCACCGGATCATCATCGGCGAGGCCCAAGCCACCGTTAGCGTCCTGCAGTTCGTCGACCGTAAACTGAGCGCAAGCAGCGGCCCTTTCCGACAGCCGCGCTGACGCCTCTTGGCGGGCTCGACTATCACCGCTGTTGACTAGTGTTGGGATGCGTCGCCGCTGATAAACGCAGTCTTCTAGCACCACCCGTGCGTAGTAGCGACCCCCCTCCGCGGGTCGCTGTTTGGCACCGTGTACAAATCCCCGCAGGTTCTTAGCCATCGCCGCGTCCTTGGCCATTCTTAGCGACACGGAAGATTGCGTCGCTGCGGTCGGGGTGGTTACCGGCACCATGGGTGACTCGGCGTCGGGTGCTGGCGCGGCGGCAGAGAAAGGCGAGTAAAACGGGGCCGCCACATTTGCGGGTGGGATCGGCGGGCCTGACTCATTAACGTCGATCCGAGCTACGCCGATCCACAGAACCGCAACCGAAAGCGTTGCTGCGACCGCCCACTTTGCATAACGCCGGTCAACAAGCACGCCAGCGAAGTGTGCCGATGGCCTGCGATGCATCACGGCGTTTGAAAGGTCGGCGGCAATGTTTGCCACGTCGGCGCCCCAGTGAGGGGCAAGTTTATGCGGAAGAAAGCATCAAGCCCGTCTACGCAAATGTTGGCTACGAACATTCCGCCACTCGGCCCCTTTGTTCCTCCTCCGGCGGTAGCTCCTGACAGACGCTCGGGACACTTTTCAAAGTGTGCGCTGAATACAACGAGCAAAGACGGCGCTGCTAGAGGGTCTTTGGGATCGGCGATGGGAATTGGTTGAACCGTTTCCGCCGGCGGCTTCTTGAACCACGGATACCGCGCTCCCCACTCGGCCAGTTGTCCGAGAAGAACAACTGCGCCAGGTCCGCGTGCAATTTGACAGTACGTCACCGTGACGTCACCGCTCACATAGGGAACGAATATATCCCAGCTCCAAAACATGCCTCCCCACGTTGCACGAACATTGCGAAGGGTCTTGCTCTCGCGCGGAGGAGTCGGCATATCGCTCTGCCACGCAGACCTGCCCTCCCAGTAGCCCCATTGTCTCGAAAACTGCTTTGTGTAAATCTTGTCTTGCAACATCTGATTGCATTGGTTCGTCGGTGTTTGGGGAATCTGTTCCGTTCTGGGTCCCGAGCACGACATGTACTCGTCGCACTCCTCGGCCGGAGGTGGCGGCGGCGGCTCCTGCAAACTCGGCGGCGAGTCAGACTCGACCAGAAATAGAGGCTCCTGCGCGCAAGTCTGCTCGTCGCAGGCGCACATTTGCGGCTCATCGACCGTGCAGACGACCCGCGAGCAAGTGCACTCCTCTCCATCTTCGGCGCGCGCATCTCCGAGAGTGCCAAGTGCACCACCCAACAGGAGTGCTGCTGTGAAGAGACGAATACCAACAGATGTGTTCATTCGTAAGTACCTCAAGAAAGTTTCGTTTCGTGTCGAACGTAGCCGCGACCGAGTCACCGATCGAAACGAAGTTTTCTTGCTGGTAAGCGAATTGGAAATATCGCCCTTGCGCAAAACCTTTCATATCGTGCAAAAACGTTTACGATAAGAAACTTCTTGAAATAGCAGCGGCTGGTATGGATGCATCACTGGGGTCCCGGTCTCGGACCGTACTGACCCCACCGTCGCCTTTGTGCGAGCCGAGTTCCGTCGCAAGCACCGCTGACGAGCTCGTAGCACTTGGCGATGGCGATCCGATCGCGTGCGCCGATGCTGCGCTAAGCGCTGCACGCGCTTACAACATTGCCGGAGACCTGCTGTCAGCCGAGCGCTGCGTCAGCGCAGCTTTGAGCAAATTGGAAAGCGTTGGGGCCAGTCACCGGCTCGGAGCAACGTACAAATTACACGCGATGCTGTTTATTTCTCAGGACAAGACGAGTCTTGCCTTAGCAGCCGCGACGAAGGCGCTCGGTTACCCGGATCTGGCCGCGCACGACCGGATGTATGTCTACGCCACTATCGCAATGTGTTTTCACAGACTTGTCGACCTGCCGACAGGCGGACGTGTCATGCTCGAAAACGCTTGGCCTGAGGCGCAACGCGCCGGTGACCCCAAGACGCTGATGGACTGCGCCTCGCGTTGTGCGGGACTGATGCACGACTACGCCTGCTGGGCGCAAGGCATCCCTAACATCAATTTGCTCGGTGCCCTCTCCCGGCCGCCAGCTAGTTTCGCCCATTACCTGCAGCGTGCCCAAACATTCCTTGCCATTTGCGACGCAACCTTCGACGACTTGAACGAGCAAGATCGGAGCTGGACGCTATGTATGAAAGCGATGGTCATCAGCCTGAGCGAAGGCTGGGACCAAGCGCGGCCAGTGTTTTTAAAAGCGCGTTTCCACGCTCAACACTGCCCACGGCAGGCGATGTTGACTGATATGTGCGCTGGCACCAGTGCACGCATGGCCGGCCGCTTTGATGAAGCGCTGACGTTTCTACAACGCGCACGTTCAGAGCGTTGTCTTCACACTGCGATGACATCGCGTTGCATAGCCTGGGAGCTCTCGCATGTATTTCAGGCTTTGGGTCAGCTCAACTCGGCTATTGAAGAGCTGCGGCAGTTCGAGCACCTGCAAACGAAGGCGTCAAGAGTTGCGGTGGAGTGGTTAACCGACGATGCCGACAAGGGGCGGTACGGACGCAGCTTTGAGCTCGCGGCGGCCGAGCGCGTCGTATTCGGCAAGGTGAGACCGTTACCGGTGAAACGCGCCGTTGAATATATAAAAAACAATCCGAGCGCTGGAACTTCTATTGCACAGCTTTCGTCGCAGGCGAACGTAAGCAAACGTACCCTTCAAGCACTATTTCGGCAACACTATGGGATCTCACTAGGCGCGTTTGTGCGCGAGCAGCGCATGCAGTACGCAAATGAATTGGTGTGCGAGGGACGCTTGCCGATTACAGCAATTGCGAGCATGTGTCATTACTCGAGCGCCGCCAACTTTTCGAGAGACTATAGACGGCGGTTCGGAAGAGCACCTTCGGATGTCACGCGACGCAATTTGCCGCTGTGACTAAACCTATTGTTTACGTGGGCCGCTAGCCGAGATTGCAAAGGCGCATTTTGCGTTATCTGCTGTCGCCCCAGTCGCCTGCTTCCCGCCGCAAGACCTCAACCTGCGCGCATGTAGCGTGGCTCGGCAAAGATCGACGACAGTTCGACGCGCTTGATTTCCGGATGATCTGGCACTGCGTACAGCACGGGCGCGATCAATTCTTCAAATAGTCCGCGCAGGCTGCGCGCGCCCGACTTGTACTCGACGGCCAAGTCGGCAATCTCCTCGAACGCGCGCGGTGCGACGACGAGGTCCACACCCTGAGCCTTGAGGATGGCCTGGAACTGGCGGTAGATGCAGTTGCGCGGTTCGGTCATGATCCGGACCAGCATGTCGCGCGAGAGGTCGCGCAGCCGCGCAACGGTCGTGAGCCGCCCGCTGAACTCCGGGATCAGGCCGAATTCGACGAGGTCGGTCGGTTTAACGCGTTCGTTCAGGCGCTCGACCATCCTGCGGTTGTGTTCTTCTGACGTGGAGACGAAGCCAAAGCCCTGGTTGTTCGACATGATGGCGTTGAGCCCTACGAACGCGCCGCCACAGATAAAGAGAACGTGTGTCGTGTCGAGGTACTCGCCGCTTGCAAGGCGCACGGGAGCGCCTTCCATGATCTTCAGCAACGCATGCTGAACGCTTTCGCCTGACGGCCCGCGATCCGCGGCGGCCGAGGCCGATTTCAGTTTGTCGATCTCGTCGATGAACACGATGCCGTGCTGGGTTCGAATCACCTCGCCCTCGGCCTTGTCATGCAGGCGCTCGAGAATGGCCTGGATCTCATCGTTGACGTAGCGCGACTGCGCGAGTGACGTGGCGTCCGCGGTGACGAACGGAACCTTCAGCAGGCGCGCGAGCGATTCGCAGAGCAGCGTCTTGCCGGTGCCCGTCGGCCCCACCAGCAGCACGTTGCTCTTGGTGATCTCGAGCCCGGCCTCGCGCGACAGCGCGAGCTTCTGGTAGTGCGCGTAGACGGCAACAGCCAATGTCTTCTTGGCTTCGTCCTGACCGATGACATACTGGTCCAGATGGCGCACGATCTCGCTCGGCGTTACGCGAGGATCCAGGGCACTGGGCTGACGCGGGTCGTTCATTAATACCTTCCGATTGAATGAAGAGCGTACGTCACGGCACGGCGCGGGGTACGCAGATAGCAAAGCAAGCACGGAGTTGGAAGGTCGGCGCCCTTGACCCAGTTCAAGCCGTGGCGAAGAATCACGCAATGAACTCAACTCATCGCATCGTTACGGCCGCTTTTCTACGAGGGCTTGTCGGAGTGCTGGCGATCACCGCGTCCAGCGTTGCTACTAGCCAGGAAGCTGCACCCAGTGTCTTGGCGAAAATGGCCGAAACCTATGCTGGCCTGCGCTCATACCAGGACAGCGGAAGTGTCCGCTATGGCATCCTCGGCACGGAGCAGGAAGTCACATTCAAGACGGCGTTCGTGCGGCCCAACGGCTTTCGCTTTGAATGGATTTCGCATCATCCCTTCGCGCCGTTGAAGTTCGTTAAAACGAGAAGTGTCGTGCGCTTTGATGGCGCGAAGGCGTACACGTGGAATAAGTTTTACTTAAAAGAGGCCACTGAGCGGCAGGACGAATCGCTTTCGCTGGCTGTAGCGGGCGCCACCGGGGTTTCGGCCGGCTCAGCTCACAGGATAGCCACACTTCTTATCCCCGATCTTTGGAAGGACGGCGCTTTTGGAAGTTCAATGTCCAAGCTCGGTGATGCCAAAGTCGTAGGTACCGAAGTGCTCGATGGCGTTGACTGTTACCGAGTCTCAGGCTCGCATCGCAACGAGCGCATGGACCTTTGGATTGGGCGCAGCGACTATCTGCTTCGCAAAGTGGAATACCAGCTCATGGGAAGCAAGAACGTAGAGCTGCACCAGTCGCTCGTCGTAAATCAGGAAGTGTCGCCGGCGCTATTCGCTTCAGCAGACGCGAAGTGAGACCGTGAAGGCGTCGTCGCAAAGCCCGCGAGGAGGCCGAAGTGGTGAGCCCTAGCTGTTACGCAAGATAGGGACTCAGGCGGCGAGCAGTGTGATCATTTCCTTTGCGGCGTGGCCTTCTATGCAAAGCGAAGGCCGCCCTGCGACCAATGATCCATAATCAGGCGCAGGCAATCGCTGCCTGCAGAAAACACGAGGAGACATCATGAATACAAGAATCGCACTGGCCGCGGCCACTCTGTTTTCGCTCGTTGCCTGCCAGACCACGAGCACCTCAACACCTGCGTCCGTTGCGCCGGCAGTTGCGGCGCCCCCGACAGCGGCAGCGACTGCTGCTCCGCCGCCTATATGGCAGCAAGGCCGCACGCCGGACCAGGGGACTTCAAAGCTCGCGCCGCACGCCGGTCGGATGACGGCCACGCCCGTGAGTGAAATCCCCTTATCCAATTTCAAATTGCCGCCAGGCTTCAAGGCCGAGGTTTGGGCCACCGGCATGCCGGGCGTACGTTCAATGGCGCGCGGTGACAGCGGCAAGATTTATATTGGCACGCGCGGCATCGGCCGTGTGTACGAAGTCACCGACACGGGTGCGCAGCGCACCAACCGAGTCGTGGTCGACAAGCTGGTGCAACCCGCAGGTGTTGCTGTTAGAAATGGCTCGCTGTACGTTGTCTCGATCGATAAAGCGCTGCGCTACGACGGCATCGAGCAGAACCCGACGGTTGCGCCCGTCGACATGACGGCTGCATTTGCACTGCCGAAGGAACAGCACCACAACTGGAAGTACATCGCCTTCGGTCCCGACAACAAGCTTTACGTGCCGTTCGGTGCGCCGTGCAACATCTGCGAGACGCCATCAGGCGAATACGCGCAGATCCGCCGTTACAACGCCGACGGCTCCGGCATGGAAGTGATCGCGCGCGGGGTGCGCAACACGCAAGGCTTCGCCTGGCACCCGACGACCAAGGAGATGTGGTTCACCGATCACGGTCGTGACTGGATGGGTGACAACGAGCCCGAAGATGAGCTCAATCGCATGTCGAAGACCGGCGCGAACTATGGCTTTCCGTACTGTCATGCCAACGGCATCCCGGACAAGGACATCAAGAAGGCCAACCCGTGCGATGGCGTGACCATGCCGGTGACGACAATGGGTCCGCACACCGCGGTGATGGGCGTGCATTTTTATACCGGCACGATGTTCCCGGCCGAATACCGCAATGTGATGTTCGTGGCCCGTAAGGGTTCGTGGAACCGGACGCAGAAATCCGGCTACGACGTCGTTACGGTGCGCACGGATGCCGAGGGCAAGAATGCGAAGGTGGAGCCTTTCATGACGGGCTTCCTCGATGCCAGCAATGATGCGTTCAGCGGTCGCCCCACGTACATGCTGCAGCTGCCCGACGGCTCATTGCTCGTGTCCGACGAGCAGCTCGGCGCTATTTATCGCATCACGTATGCGCGTTGAGTGCATCGCGCGCTCACTGGCGGGGTGGGCAACTGCGTCGGCGCTCCTGCTTTTGTCCGGAGCGCCGTCGGCGCAGCAGCAGCCCGCCCCCGCTGCCGTTCCGATTTGTAACGCTTGTCATGGGCCTGCTGGCAACTCGCAAATTCCGCTGACGCCCTCAATTGCAGGGCAGCCAAAACTGTTTGTTGAAAATCAGCTCGTGCTGATTCGTGAAGGGCTGCGCGATGTGCCTCAGATGAAGGAGATCGTGGCTGGCATGAGCGACGAGACGATCATTGCGCTTGCGCAGCACTTTGCTTCGCAGACACCCGTGCTTAAAGCGGGCGCCGCTAATTTGGAAAAGGCCCGCCCCGGCGCCGCAACGGCGAGCGCGAGGCTCTGCGGCACATGTCATCTGTCTGACTACTCGGGTCAGAAGCAAGTGCCACGCATCGCCGGCCAGGACGAGACGTATCTTGTGCACTCGATGAAGCAGTTTCGCGACAACCCAGGACCAGGCCGCGACACGATCATGTCGGCGGCCCTTTACGGTTTAAGCGATGTGGACCTGATAAATTTGGCGCACTACCTCGCCACTTTCAAACCTTAGTGTGTCGCACGCGGGAGTGTTAAGTGAGCTATGCGGACTTGAAGCAAAAGTCTTTTCCATGGCACCGGCTGTTTCCGCTGCTCGATAAATTGCCGCTCTGGGCAAGCTACTTTTTCATCATCCTGTGCTCGTTTGGTATCGGCTACAGCCTCGGCAGCGCAAACGCGAGCCTTACGAATTTGCGCGCCGACCATCGCACGCTGGCGGCGTTGACCATCGCCGCATTGCTATTCATTTTCTTTCTTGACCGCACGCTGCGCAACGAAGAGCGGCGCCGTGCGGATCGCGCGGAACGGCTCAGAGTCAGCAAGGAAGCGGTTGCGATCGAGCTGCTCGACCCCGTCGAACCGAAGGTGCTCGACGAACTGGATCGGATAGCGAGCTACAAGGGAGTCGATCGCGCAACTCTGATCCCCGCGATCCTGCAGCAGTACGTCGCGCGAAAATCGTTTGAGGCGGCTCTGCGCGAAGGCGCCGCGCAAGGCAAAGGGGCGCCGGAACATCCACCCGGTTGGGACAAGACCCTGCCCGCGTGGCTGGAAACGTTGCCAGGATCGTTGGACGTAAAGTCGCGCTAGCACGCGCGACGCGGTCAGGCCCTAAGCCAGCTCGGCCCCGGCATCGGCAAGCAGTTGCCGCAGCACCGTTCGATGGCAGCGATTTTCATCGACGCAGTAGCAACCGACTGAAAGGTCTGCGCTTCTCGAGAGAGCGGCGAGCATGTTGATGTCGTGCGTGGCGTGCGGCTGCGACATCTCGGCTTTGTATTTCCTCTTGTAGGCGCGCAATTCGGCTTCCGTCACTGCTGCATGACCACGCTTCATCAATTCGAGCGAGGGCGCCAGGTTGGGAAACCACACGTCGTACCAGTTATCCGCCGCGTAGCGTGACTTCAACACGCCGCGTGGAGGCCTTCGCACCGTACCGAGCCGCAAGCCTTCGCCGGGCTCGCGCGGCGACCCTAAGCGGACAACTCGAAGGGCCATGTGGCGTGAGGGGGCGCTTAATCGAAAGCGATGCAGTCTCCCCGTCACGCGCCGCCAGACCGGCGTGGATCTTCTTCGATCGCAGAGCTGACTACCGTCCCGCCTGCATCGAACATCACGACAAGCAGGCGCGTTTCGTTGCCGTCGAGAAAGCGCCATTCCCAGGCGGTCTCGCGCTTCAATGGGTACTTCTCAGTACGACCCGGCGGGCCCAGCAGGTCGACCACGTCTCTCTCCTTTTGTCCGCGCGCAACGCGATTAAAATTTTCGCGCGTCAGCAGGTTTTCTCTGCCCTGATATCGACCGCCGGCGTCGATACGAATCAAAAGCGTGTGTGGCCCCTCGGGTCCAAGC
>Ga0183260_10003756_pt1 | contig 12196 bp, 13 predicted proteins | sample AntDrymUQ4972206_2_FD_129768 | JGI IMG/M metagenome (GOLD analysis project Ga0183260, IMG submission 129768) | Polar desert sand microbial communities from Dry Valleys, Antarctica - metaG UQ497 (22.06) (version 2) (version 2) | ecosystem: Environmental > Terrestrial > Soil > Desert | place...
CCGTCGAGCGCCACCTGGGCGGGGAGCTCGTACCGCTTCCCGTTCGCGTCGATCACCTCGATCGGGGCCGCGGACGAGATCGCGAGCGAGGCGGCGCGCTCGGCGATCAGGACCCGGACCCGCTGCGGGACGCTCGCCGGTACGGCGCCGAGTGCCGTCCCGCGGTAGTAGTGGCCGAGGATGGCGCGGTAGTCCCGACCGGCCTTGGCCTGGCCGTAGGCGCCCCACTGGCTCATCCCGACGCCGTGACCCCAGCCGCCACCCGCGAGCACGAAGGCCGTGGTGGGCGAAGGTGCCGCCGGGCTCGAGGCAATCGCGAGCGCGGCGAGCCCGGTGAGCAGCGCGAGGATCGTGAGGAGTCGGCGCATCGTCGGCGTCGGAGGAGGCGGGCTAGCCCTGCAGCCTGCCCGCGTACTGCTCCTCGTAGTAGCGGCGGTAGTCCCCGGACTTGATCGGCTCCCACCAGTCGCGATTGGCGCGGTACCACTCGACCGTCTCGCGCAGGCCGGTCTCGCCGAAGGAGTGCTCAGGGCTCCAGCCGAGGCCGCGGAGCTTCGTGTCGTCGATCGCGTAGCGCCGATCGTGGCCGGCGCGATCCTCGACGTGCCTGACGAGGCCGGGATCGGCGCCCGTCAGCTCGAGGATCCGGTGCGTCACCTCGAGGTTCGCATGGTCCTCGCCGCCGACGTTGTAGATCTCGCCCGGCGCACCCTCACGGAGGACGAGCTCGACGCCCGCGCAGTGGTCCTCGGCGTGGAGCCACTCGCGAACCTGCTGCCCGTCGCCGTAGACGGGGAGCGGCTCGCCCTCGAAGGCGTTCGTGACGAAGAGCGGCACGAGCTTCTCGGGATACTGGTTCGGGCCGTAGGTGTTCGCGCCGCGCGTGATCGAGGCGTTGACGCCGTAGGTGCGCACATACGCGAGCACCTGTAGGTCGCCACCCGCCTTGGCTGCGCTGTAGGGGCTGGACGGCCGGAGCGGGTCGCCTTCCACCGCCCGCCCGCCGGCCTCGAGGTCGCCGTAGACCTCGTCGGTCGATACCTGCACGTACCGGGCTCCCGTCGTCCGGGCCCACTCGAGCAGGGTCATCGTCCCGAGCACGTCCGTGTGCACGAACTCCTTTGGCCCGAGGATGGAGCGGTCGACGTGTGTCTCGGCCGCGAAGTTGACGATCGCGTCGCAGCCCGCGCCCGCCCGCGCAACCGCCTCCCCGTCGGCGATGTCGGCGACGACGGGCTCGATCCCCGTCCCGTCGAGGTTCGCCGGATTGCCGGCGTAGGTGAGCTTGTCGAGCACGACGACGTCGTCACCCCCGGCGACGAGCCGCTTCGCAAAGTGCGAGCCGATGAACCCGGCGCCGCCGGTCACGAGGACGCGCATCCGCGGAAGGGTAGACGACGAGGAGCCGCTTCTAGGTCTGCTCGTGCACGACGACGACGCGCACGGGAACGTCCTCGACGCTCGGCCAGACGTCGCCCTGGGCCAGCCGCTCGGCGAAGGGCGCCTCGTCGTCAGGATGCAGCGCGACGACGATCTCGTCGGCGGGGAACTCGGCGAGAGCGTCCTGGATCGCGAGCCGCACGTCGGCCTCGCCGGCTGAGGCCTGGACGGTCTCGCCTGGAAGCGCGTCGGCAAGTCGCTGCGCCTCGGCCTCGGCCTCGGCGAACGCGGCCTCGTCGTTGGCGAGCCAGTCGAGGAACCCCTGCTTGACGACAGGGACGACGACCCTGACCTCGTCGACGTCCTCACCGAGCCGCGAGCGCAGCGTCGACTCGGCCTGGTCGACGGTGCTCACGACGAGGATGTTGCGACCCACGGCCCTTATCGTTCCCGTCCCCCGGCCGCCTCTAACGTCGGCCGACGCCGAGCGTGGCCAGGCAGGCACGGAGACCGTCGCGCCAGTGCGGCAGCTCCGGCGCGTCCTTCTCGCTGCGAAGGATCGAGGACGCCGGTCGCGGGGCCGGTGCGCCGAACTCGGCAGTCGTGATCCGACGGACGCGGCACTCGAGGCCCGCGTCGGCGAAGATCGCCTCCGCGAACTCGGCCCACGTGCAATCGCCCGTGGCTGCGAGGTGCCAGAGCCCGAACGGCGCCTCCCGGTCGACGAGCTGCCGCGACGCCGCGGCGAGATGACCGACGTAGGTGGGGCAGCCGCGCTGGTCGGCGACAACCGCGACCTCGTTCCGCTCGGAGCCGAGCCGAAGCATGGTGCGGACGAAGTTGTGGCCGGTCTCGCCGAAGAGCCACGACGAGCGGACGATCCAGGCGCGGTCGCCCGCCGCCCGTTCCCCACGGAGCTTCGAGCGGCCGTAGGCGGAGAGCGGTGCGGGCTCGCTCGACTCGACGTACGGCCCGTCCTTCGTGCCGTCGAAGACGTAGTCGCTCGAATAGGCGACGAGAGGCGCGCCGAGCGCGGCAACCCGCGCGGTTCCCTCGACGTTGACCCTGTCGGCCTCTGCCTCCGCTACCTCCGCGGCGTCGACCGACGTCCACGCTGCCGCGTGGAGGACGAGGTCGGGCGGCGACAAGAGAGCCGGCGGGCCGTGGCGAACATCCCAGCCCGCGCGGTCGAGCGCGAGCACCTCGTCATCGGCGAACGCCTGCCCGAGCGCGTGCCCGAGCTGGCCGCCGGCGCCCGTGATCAGGACACGGCGTCGCGCGGCGAGAGAATCGGGTTCGTCGTTGCCCACAGGTGCGCGACCCGGGAATCGTTCCACGGGACGCCGTGCTCGTCCGGGTCGGAGGGGTCGTACTCCTCGGTCACGTGGTAGCAGAAGAGCAGCTCGGTCAGGGCCTCGAAGCCGTGCGCGTGGTGACCGGGCACGTAGATCGCGACGGGGTTCTCCCCGCCGATGTCCTCCGTGAAGGTGTCGCCGGTCTCGCGGTCGAGGACGACCACGCGAGCCGTGCCGCGGAGCGCGACGAAGAGGTCGTCCTGCCCGCGCTCGTGGTAGTGAAGGGCGCGGACGACGCCGGGCTGCGAGAAGGAGAGGTTTGTCTGCACCATCCGCTTCGGGAGGGCGCTATCGCGACGGAGCTCGCAGAACCAGCCGCGCTCGTCCTCGACGATCCGGAGTGGGACGCGCAGGACACCGGAGACGCTCACGTGTTGGCGCCCGTCTCCTCGATGAGCCGCCCGATCTCGGCGAGGTGCTGCCAGTGCTTGCCGGCGTCCTCCCACCAGCCCTCGACACGGACGACGTCGAGCCGGCCCTCGCTCGCGTAGTGGCGATTGACGTCGGTGACCTCGAGCTCGCCGCGGCTCGAAGGCTCGAGCGTCCCGATCAGGTCGAAGACGTCGGGCGGGAAGCAGTAGAGACCGACGACTGCCTCGTTCGAGGGCGGGGAGTCGTACCGGGTGTCGACGATCCCCGCCTTCTCGACGATGTCGGTGACCCGACCGTCGTCTCCGTAGACGACGACCCCGAAGTTCTCGGGATCGGGCACCTCCTTCACGAAGATCAGCGCTCCGTCGCTTCCCGACGCCCAGGAGCGGATCGCGTCCGCCTGCGACTGCTCGAAGATGTTGTCACCCAGGACGACTACGAGTTTCTCGCCCTGCGCGAAGTCGCGGGCCATCCCGACCACTTGGGCGATACCCCCGGGCTGCGTCTGCACCTTGTAGGTGAGGTCGAGCGAGATCAGGGGCGCGTCGGTACCCCGCTCGGTGAGCCGACCGTCGCCGAGGAGGTCGATCATCTGGCCGGCGTGTCCCTTGCCGGTGACGACGAGCACGCTCTCCACGCCGCCGCGCTCGAGGAGCTGCAGCGGGTAGTAGATCATCGGCCAGCGGCCAACCGGGAGCAGGTGCTTGTTCGCGACCCGGGTGAGCTCACCGAGCCGCGTCGCCGAGCCGCCCGCACAGACGACGCCCTTCATCGCGGAGCGATCGTACTGGCGGCGACGGTCGGGGGTGTCGCGAAGCCGAGGCGCCCGAGAACCCCGAAGCCGAGCTCCACGGCCGGACCGACACCGAGGGCGAAGACGAGGGTTCCGATCCCGACCGTCCCGCCGAGCGCGAGGCCGACGACCGCAACCGCCACCTCTAGCACCGCCCTCACCACGCCGATCCGCACGCCGGTCCGCCGCGCGCCGACGAGCATCAGCGAGTCGCGCGGGCCTGCGCCGTAGGCGGCACCGATGTAGAGCGCCGTCCCGAGGCCGACGAGGAGGATGCCGGCGGCGAGCAGCACCGAACGGGAGACCACCGAGCGCTCCGAGAGCGCCGCGATCCCGTCGAGAGCGCCGAGGAGGTCGACGAAGAGGCCGATGAGGATCGCGTTCGCGACCGTGCCGGGTCCGATCCGCGCCCCGAGGGCCCAGGCGAGGACGAGCACACACAGGGCGACGACGACGTTCGCGGCGCCGAACGAGAGCACGGTGTGCTCGTCGAGACCCTGGTTCAGCACGTCCCATGGCCCCAGTCCGAGCCCGGACTCGAGCTGCAGCACGATGCCGGAGGCGAAGAGGAAGAGCCCACCGGCGAGCGCGGTCGAGCGAAGCGCACGGCCGCCGCGCAACCGGGGTGGGTCAATCACGCCCGGAGCGCGTGCCTCAGCGCCGGCGGCGGGCGCGAGCGGCGGCCTTGCGCCGACGGACTCCGGGGATAGCACGCACGGCGGCGATCCACAGATAGGTGATCGCCCCGAGCACCGCCGAGAGCGCGAGCGCGATCCGCTTCAGCATTCCCATGCGATGCATCGTAGGGGCGGAAGCGGGGTAGTAGTCTCACGTCTCTCACGAACAAATGGAAAGGACGGCCGCAATGGCGAAGAAGCAGGCGGCGAAGCTTGCAGACACGCTCGACTCGGTGAAGCCCTATCTCGAGCGGGCGCTGCATGACGACGACTTCCGCCGCGATCTGAAGGACGCGCTCCAGGCGGCGCGCGAGCTCTACGGCCCCATCTCGAAGCAGAACGGGGTCGCCGAGTCGGCGCGGATGCTCGCGACCGACAAGAAGGCGCAGGAACAGCTCCGGCGCGCGATCGACGATCTCTCGAGCGCGAAGGACACGCTCAAGGGCAAGAAGCGCAGTCACAAGGGGCGCAATATGGTGCTCCTGGCCGGTGTCATCGCCGGTGCGCTCTACAACCCCTGGACGGGCGCCCAGACACGCGAGAAGCTCCTCGACCTGATCGCCGGCGACGACGATCTCCAGCCGCTCGAGTCGTTCGACGCCCCGGCTTCGAATCTCGCGGGCAAGGCGGAGAGCACCGCGAGCTCGGCGGCCGACACGGTCTCCGACACGGCGTCGTCCGCGAAGACCAAGGCGGAGAGCGCCGACAGCTAGTACCTCGTCTCGCGACGTTCCACCGGGAACTGCTCCGGTGGAACGTCGCGATTCCGGGGCACTAGGTGCCGGACAGGTCCGGCACCTACACCGGATTGCGGTGAGACGTTAGGAGATGACGCACTAACCGGACGGGCTGGGGCGGGGCTCGCGCCGTGCGAGCTCCCGCTTCAGCGCGCCGGGGACGAGCCCGCTCGCCGACGAGATGTCGTCGGCGTCGAGGAGCACGGCGCCGGCACGCACAGACGCGACCGGGGCCCCCGCCGGTCCCGCGAGGCCGTCGTCGCCGAGCCGATACGTGCGACCGGCAGAGAAGGACACGTCCTCGGCGCGCCGCCAGGCGACGAGGAACGGATATGGAGCGACGACCCCGTCGTAGCCGTACACGAGAAGCTCGGCGGGGTGGATCTCGAAATGCAGGTGCGGCACACCGCTGACACCGCTGTCACCGACGAAGCCGATCACATCGCCTGCCTTGACGCGCTTCCCGGCGACCGCGAGCGGCGAGTACGCGCTCAGGTGGGCGTAGTAGAACTCGTTCCCTGTCACGTCACGCAGCCAGAGACGCCAGCCGCCGAGGTCGTTCCACCCGACCGAGAAGAGCGAGCCGTCGGCGACCGCGAGGAGAGGTGTCCCGATAGGTGCGACGAGGTCCTCGCCGTGATGCCACTTGCCCGAGACGTCCGGGCGGAAGGCCCCGAAGGTGTTGCCGAAGGCAGCCGGTCCGAAGACGGGAAACACGTATCCGCCCTCGGAAAACCGTGCGGCGACCTCGGGAGCAGGCTTCACGAACTCGGGTGGTGCACCCGGAATCGACCGGCCGGGCTCCTTTGGCGCCGTCGGCGGCGGCCGGCGCGGCGGCGCCGGAGCGGGGACGGTGGGTGACCGTGGGCTCGAACGCGGAGAGCCGTCATCGCTCGCCGGCGGCGGCGTCGTCGGGGCGTCCTCGGCGAGCGCGGCGGCGGTGACCGAGCCGACGACGATCTGCGTCCCGACCGGGAGCCCCGCATGCTCGGCGATCAGGCGGATTCGCATGCCGGTGACGGCGCTCTCCGCGGTGCGGGGCGCATCGGACGTGGCGCTCGTCGCGCCGAGGAGCTCGAGCGTCCCCCAGTCGGCAAGCGGCACCTGGACGTTCGCGCCCGCCGTCACCGGCTGGCCGAGCGCGACGAGGCCCGTGATCGTCGAGGTACCCACATCCCCGGTCGCGCCCGCACGGCCCGCGGCCGCGCCGGCGCGGACCGACACCGCCGACGCGACGATCTCGCCCCCGAGCACGGTCACGCCGAGCGCGCGCACGGAACCCTCCGCCGAGGACGACGTTCCCGGCTGCGCGGTCACGGAGGCGGTGGAGGCACCGATGCGCAGCACGGAGCCGTCCGCAGGGAAGGCGAACGAGGCGGAGCTCGTGCCGGCGGGCGGGCCGGTCAGCTGCACCGTCCCACCCGACGCCTGCCCCGGGACGCTCACCTGGGCGACGAGCGCCGTGGCGCCCGTCCGAGGCGTCGCAGGGCCGCCCTGAGCCGCCGAGGCGAGCACCGCGACAGACGCGGCGAGCAGGAGCACGGCTGTGGCGCAGACCCCTCTCACGACGCCTCAGGGTAGCGCCGGCCTGCGGAGGCCGCGGATCGCGAGCTGGACGGCCACGAGCAGGAGGAGGATGCCGAAGCCGCGGCGCAGGAGCGCCTCGTCGAGCCTGATCGCGATCTGGACACCGAGCTCGGCTCCCACGACCGAGACGGCGCCGATCACGAGGGCCGTCCGCAACCGGAGATTGCCGTGGGCCCGCTGGCGCCAGGTGCCGACGGCCGCCGTGGGGACGATCGCGAGGAGGGAGGTCGCACCCGCCTCGACCTGCCCGAGGCCGAGCGCGACGAGCGTCGGGACGAAGAGGATCCCACCTCCGACACCGAAAACCCCCGAGAGCACGCCGGCAGCGAGCCCGAGCGCGACCGCGGCGACGATCGTCCACGTCGTCATGAGACGAGCAACCAGACGCCGACCACCACGAGCAAGCCGGCGAAGGCGAGCGTGAGGTTCCTGTTCGAGAGTCGCTGCTGCAGGGTCGTGCCCGCGAACGCGCCGACCACGGCCGGCAGCCCGACGAGTGCCGCGTACGCCGGCCGCACTTCGTCGCGGATCGCATAGAGCACGACACCCGCGGTCGCGGTGACGAGGATCGCGCCCAGCGAGGTTGCGGCAGCCACGTGCGTCGGGTAGGCGAGGAGGGCGACGAGGAGCGGAACGACGACGATCCCGCCACCGACCCCGAAGAGCGTCGAGAAGACACCCGCGACGAGCCCGACGAGCAGGAGACGGGGGATCACCTCGACCCGTTCTCGCCCGACCCGTCGTATCCTGGCCCCGCATGACCGCGGCGGACGATCTCATTGGCCGGCTCACCGCCGAGCCGCGGCAGGCGGCGATCCTGCTCGATGTCGACGGCGTCCTCGCCCCAATCGTCGCGCGCCCTGAGGATGCGCGAGTCCCACAAGAGACGCTCGCCGCGCTCGAGCCGCTCGTCGCTCGATACGCGCTCGTGGGCTGCGTGAGCGGGCGGCCGAGGGCGGAGCTCGAAGCGCTCCTCTCGATGGACGGCCTGTCGCTCGTCGGCGAGCACGGTCTCGAGCTCGCGCCGGAGGCGGCGGGCTGGGCGGAGCGTGTGATCGCGTTCGCCCGCGGCGTCGACTGGCCCGCCGAGGAGAAGGCGCTGAGCGTCTCGTTCCACTTCCGCCGCGCCGACGACGAGGCGGCGGCCCGGGCGTACCTGACCCGGGTCGCGGACGCCGCCGTCCGCGAGGGACTCGTCCCGCGCTGGGGCCGAATGGTGCTCGAGGTCCGCCCGCCGGTGGCCGCCGACAAGGGGACGGCGGTGCGGGCACTCGTCGGGCGGGCCGGTCTCCGGCGAGCGCTCTACGCCGGTGACGACACGACCGATCTCGACGCGTTCGCCGGCCTCGACGGGCTCGAGGTCGCCGTTCGCGTCGCGGTCGACTCGGGCGAGGCGCCTGCCGGGCTCGTCGAGGCGGCCGATCTGGTCGTAGATGGTCCCGCCGGTGTGCTCGAGCTGCTGCGGGCACTGTGACCGGGTCGGCCGCTCGCGATCGTGTGTCAGGGCGAGATGTATCTCGCCCCTACAGGGCGCAAGCAGAGCGGGTTGCAGCCCGGACGGGGACTCGGCGGTGCAGTTCCCCGCCCGCACAGGACGTCGGGCCGTCAGCAGAGCGGGGTGCAGCCCACGGGACTCGGCGGTGCAGGGGGGAGATACATCTCGCCCTCGTCCCGGTCACAGCGCGTCTCGCCGGAGGAGGTTCCAGGCGTGACGGACGTCGTCCTCGGTCGTCCGCGCGTTGCCGATCGCGAGACGGAGGACGAAGCGATCGTCGAGGCGCGTGTGCGAGAGGAACGCCTCGCCGGTGGCGTTGACGCGCTCGAGCAGCGCCGCGTTCTCCTCGTCCGTCCCGTCGCGCCGGAAGCACACGAGCGCAAAATGTCGAGATGCGCAGACCTCCCAGCCGGGCTCCTCGCGTACCCACTCCTCGAAGAGCGCCGCCAGCCGAACGTGCTCGCGGATCACGGCCTGCAGACCGTCGCGCCCGTGGCACCGGAGGACCGCCCAGAGCTTGAGGGCGCGGAAGCGCCGACCGAGCGGCATGCTGTACTCGCTGAGGCTCACGACGTCCTCGTCGACCCGTAGGTACTCGGGCACGAGGCTGAACGCACGGCGGAGGTCGTCGGGGCGGCGTGTGAAGAACGCCGAGCAGTCCATCGGCGTGAGGAGCCACTTGTGGGGGTTCACGCCCAGCGAGTCCGCCCGCTCCCACCCCGCGAAGAGCGGGCGCAGCTCCGGGCAGACGGCTGCGCTCCCGGCATACGCCGCGTCGACGTGGAGCCAGACGCCTGCCTCGGCACAGCGGTCGGCGAGCGCGGGCACCGGGTCGATCGACGCCGACGACGTGGTGCCGATCGTCGCCACGCAGGCGCACGCGCACGCCAGGTCGAGCAGGTCCGGCCGCATCGCGAACGACGTGTCGCACGGCGTGAGCCGGAGCTCGAGCTCGAGCAGCCGCGCCGCCTTCGCGGTCGAGGAGTGGGTGTGAGCGGAGCAGACGACGACCCGCCGTCCCGGCGCCGCGGCGCGCGCCGCGGCGAGCGCGGTGACGAGACCGGTCGACGCGGTGTCCTCGAGGTGGCCGTGGAGCCCGGACGGGAGGCCGAGCAGCTCGGCGAGCCAGGCGAGCGTCACCTCCTCGAGCTCCTGCAGCGCGGGCGAGGTGCGCCAGAGGATCCCGACCTGGTTGAGGGCGGCCGCGAGGAGCTCCGCGAGGATTCCGGGCTCGGAGCCGGTCGAGGGGAAGTACGCGAAGTACCGCGGGCTCTGCCAGTGCGTGAGACCGGGTAGGAGGATCTCGTCGAGGTCGCGGAGGATCGCGGCGAACGGCTCGGCCTCGTCGGGCGCATGGTCGGGAAGGGCGATGCGAACCTGTCCGGGCTCCACCTGCGAGAGGACGGGAAGCTCGCGCACGCGCTCGAGGTACGCCGCCGCCCACTCGAGCGCGGCGGCGCCGTCGTCGCGCAGGTCCGTCATCGGCGGAGCTTCTGGACCTCGCGCCATGGGCGGGTGTTCAGCACCTGCGCCTTCGTGAGCCACGCACGGCGCGCCTGCGCGATCCCGAGCTCGCGGTACCCGAGCGCCTTCGTGGAATGCGCGTCGGTCGTCACCGGGACGAGCACGCCGGCCTCGCCCGCGATCCGCGCGTGGACGTCGCGCATGTCGAGCCGGTCGGGCTGGCTGTTGAGCTCGAGCGCGGTTCCCGTCTCCGCGGCCCGCACGACGATTCTCGCGATGTCGAGCTCGGCTCCCTCTCGGCGGTTGAGCTTGCGACCGGTGAGGTGTCCGATCGAGTGGACGAGCGGGTGGTCGATCGCGGCGAGCACCCGCTCGGTCACGCTGCGGTCGAACGCCGAGTGGACGGAGGCCACCACCCAGTCGAGCTCGGCGAGGAGGCTGTCGTCGACGTCGATCGTCCCGTCCGCCTTGATGTTCGCCTCGACCCCGCGGAGCACGCGGAACGGCTTGACCCGCGCGTTCACCTCGTCGATCTCGCGCCATTGCGCCTCGAGCCGCTCCTCGCGGAGGTAGTGCGAGTGATCGGTCAGCGCGAGGTAGCGGTAGCCGAGCGCACGGGCCGCACGGGCCATCTCCTCGATCGAGGCCTTACCGTCCGACGACCAGCTCGAGTGGCAATGGAGCTCGCCGACCAGGTCGCCGACCTCGACGAGCTGCGGCAGACCGCCGTTTCGCGCGGCCTCGAGCTCCCCCGAACTCTCTCTCAGCTCCGGTGGGATCCAGTCGTAGCCGAGGAACCGGTAGAGGTCGCGCTCGTCGCGGAAGCGGTGCACCTCGCCGGTCTCGACCACCGTGACGCCGTACTCGGAGACCGAGAACCCGCGGCGCTGTGCGTCCTCCCGGAGGGCGACGTTGTGGTGCTTCGAGCCCGTGAAGTGCTGCAGGAGGCTGCCGAAGTCCTCGGGCGGCACGACGCGCAGGTCGATCCGGAGACCCTGTTTCGTGACGATCGTCGCCTTCGTGTCTCCGCGCGCGGCAACCTCGAGCACCCACGTCGCGTTGACGAAGTGCTCGATCAACGCGGGGGGGTCGGTCGCCGTCGCGATCACGTCGAGATCGCGGAAGGTCTCGCGGCCGCGCCGCGCGCTGCCCGCGGCCGAGACGTCGACGGCGGACGGATGCTCGCGCAGGGACTCGACGACCTCCCGGACGACGGGGAGACCGACGCCCAGCAGGCCACGGCGCTCCGGCTCGGGACCGAATCCCTTCGCGAGCGCCTCGAGGATCCGCTCCTCGCTCTTCGCGCCGAGCCCCTGCAGCGTGCGGACACGCTGTGCCTCGGCCGCCTCGCGCAGCTCGGCGAGCGTCGTGACACCGAGCTCGCGCCAGATGCGCGCCGCGGTCTTCGGCCCGAGCCCCGGCAGCCGGAGGAACTGGCGCACCTCGCCGGGTACCTCCGCACGGCGCTTCTCGAGCGCGGCCATCGCGCCCGTCTCGCCAAGCTCGACGATCTTCGCCTCGATCGTCGCGCCGATCCCGGGGAGCTCCTTCGCGTTGCCCGCGAGCGCGAGCTCGCCGATCGAGGCCGACGTGTCGCGGACACGCTGTGCCGCACGGCGGTAGGCGAGCACCCGGAAGCCCGTCTCGCCGAGGATCTCGGAGACGTCCGCTAGCTCCTCGAGGGCGTCCGCCACGTCCGAGTTACGCGGGATCGTGGCCATCGCTCGATCATAGGCGCGGCCGAGCGGGCAGACTGCGGCCATGACCCGCGCAGTCGTCTGCGTCCCCACGTACGACGAGCGGGAGAACCTCGAGCCGCTGGTGCGCGCCCTCGGCACGGTGCTTGACACGGCGCGCGACCGCGTGCTCGTGATCGACGACAGCTCGCCCGACGGCACCGGCGAGCTGGCCGACCGGCTCGCCGCGGAGCTCGACTGGCTCGACGTCCTCCATCGTGAGCGAAAGGAGGGGATCGGTCGGGCGTATCTCGCCGGGTTCGAGCGCGTGCTCGAGACCGACGCCGAACTCGTGCTCGAGATGGACTGCGACTTCTCGCACGACCCCGAGGACGTGCCCCGCCTGATCGCCGCGTGCGGGGCGGGAGCAGACCTGGCGCTCGGCTCGCGCTGGGTTCCGGGCGGCGGCACGGCGAACTGGGGGCTCGGGCGGCGGCTGATCTCCCGTGGCGGCTCGCTGTACGCGCGCCTCGTCCTCGGCGTCGGCGTCCGGGACCTGACGGGCGGCTTCAAGTGCTTCCGCCGCGTCGTGCTCGAGACGATCGACCGCGAGGCGATCTCCGCGCGGGGCTACGGATTCCAGATCGAGGGAACCTTCCG
>Ga0183260_10003757_pt1 | contig 12196 bp, 14 predicted proteins | sample AntDrymUQ4972206_2_FD_129768 | JGI IMG/M metagenome (GOLD analysis project Ga0183260, IMG submission 129768) | Polar desert sand microbial communities from Dry Valleys, Antarctica - metaG UQ497 (22.06) (version 2) (version 2) | ecosystem: Environmental > Terrestrial > Soil > Desert | place...
CCGGTGAACTGCTCTGCGGCGTACATGTTCTGGGACAGGAAGCGCTCGATCCGCCGGGCCCGTCCGACCAGGACCTTGTCCTCCTCGGACAGTTCGTCGATCCCGAGGATGGCGATGATGTCCTGCAACTCCTGGTAACGCTGCAGGATCCGCTTGACCTCCTGAGCGACCCGGTAGTGCTCGTCGCCAACGTACTGCGCCGCGAGAATCCGTGACGTCGAGGTCAGCGGGTCCACTGCCGGGAAGATGCCCTTCGAGAACACCGACCGGGACAGCTCAGTGGTCGCGTCAAGGTGGGCGAAGGTGGTCGCGGGTGCCGGGTCAGTGTAGTCGTCGGCGGGTACGTACACGGCTTGCATCGAGGTGATAGAACGACCCTTGGTCGAGGTGATCCGCTCCTGCAGTTCACCCATCTCGTCCGCCAGTGTGGGCTGATAACCCACGGCCGACGGCATCCGGCCCAGCAGCGTGGAGACCTCCGAGCCCGCTTGGGTGAACCGGAAGATGTTGTCGATGAAGAGCAGCACGTCGAGATTCTGCTCATCGCGGAAGTACTCGGCCATCGTCAGCGCAGACAACGCGACGCGCATCCGCGTGCCCGGGGGCTCGTCCATCTGACCGAAGACCAGGGCGGTGTCCTCGATGACGCCGGCCTCGGTCATCTCGGTGATCAGGTCATTGCCTTCCCGGGTCCGCTCTCCGACACCGGCGAAGACGGAAGTCCCACCGAAGTTCTTGGCGACGCGACGGATCATCTCCTGGATCAGCACGGTCTTGCCGACGCCGGCACCGCCGAACAGGCCGATCTTGCCGCCGGTCACGTACGGCGTGAGCAGGTCGATCACCTTGATGCCGGTCTCCAGCATCTCGGTCTTGCCCTCGAGCTGGTCGAAGTCCGGCGGCCGGCGGTGGATGGACCAGTGCTCACCCTCGAACGTGAGATCAGGGTCGTCCAGGCACTCGCCGAGCATGTTGAAGACGTGGCCCTTGACCTGGTCACCGACAGGCACCGAGATCGTGGAGCCGCTGTCGGTTACCTCGGCGCCGCGGACCAGCCCGTCGGTCGGCTGCATCGAGATCGTCCGAACGAGGTTGTCGCCGAGGTGCTGGGCAACTTCGAGGGTCAGGCGCTTGCGTACGGACTCGAGTTCGATTTCGCAGTTCAGCGCCTGGAACAGCGGCGGCACCGAATCGCGGGGGAACTCGACGTCGACGACGGGGCCGATGATGCGCACGACGCGGCCGGCCATACCGCCCGAGTCCGCCTCGGATCCCGGTTGCGTCGTTGCGTGCGCCGTGGACGTAGTGGGGGCAGAGGTCGTGGTCATCTATTCGTCGCTTCCTACGGATACGAGGGCATCGGCACCGCCGACGATCTCACTGATCTCTTGGGTGATCTGGGCCTGGCGGGCCTGGTTGACGTCCCGGGTGAGCCCGCGAATCAACTCATCGGCATTATCGGTGGCCGCCTTCATCGCCCGCCGGCGGGCGGCCGACTCCGATGCTGCCGACTCCAGCAGCGCGGCATAGATGCGGCTGGTCACATAGGTCGGTAGCAGCGCGTCGAGCAGAGTCTCGGGGTCTGGCTCGAATTCGTAGGAGGGCTGTTGCTCGGACACCTTGCTCGACTCGTCCTCGGCGAAGTCGACCTCCTCGACAACCAGCGGCGCGATCCGGTTGGCGGTCGGCTCCTGGGCCAGCATTGAAACGAATCGAGTGTGTACGAGGTGGATCTCGTCGACACCCAGAATGCCGTCTGACCCTGAGTCGTCACCCTCGTCGACCCCGGCGTTGAACGCCCTGATCAGTGTGGCAGCGACATCCCGCGCATCTCCGGCTGTGGGCTGCTCGGAGAACCCGCTCCAGGTGTGGGCCACGGCGCGTCTGCGGAAACTGTAGTAGCCGATCCCTTTACGGCCGATCACGTAGAGCAGCGGCTCCTTGCCTTCGCTGCGCAACAGGGATTGGAGTTCCTCGGCAGCGCGGACCGCATTCGAGGTATAGCCGCCGGCCAACCCCCGGTCGCTGGTCACGATGAGGACCGCCGCGCGCTGGGGATTCTCACGCTCCACCAGGAGGGGATGATCCAAGGACGCCGATGCCGCGAGCGACGACAGGGCCCGGGTGATTTCCCGAGCGTAGGGCTGGGCCGCCTGTACCCGCTGCTGGGCCTTGGCGATCCGGGTGGTGGCGATCAGTTCCATGGCGCGGGTGATCTTCTTGGTCGAGGTGACCGAGGAGATCCGCCGCCGGATCTCGCGAATCTGAGCCATAACTCAGCCGCCCCGGGCCGGATCGTCGGTCAATCTGGCTGTCACTTCTTGGCCTTGCGGACCTGGATCTTTTCCTGGCCGACGTCTTCGGAGTCCATCGCCTCAGCCTCGGCCTCGCTGCCGACCAGCGACTGGCCGGAGGTGGTGGTGAAGCGCTTGCTGAACTCCTCGACGGCGGAGACGACCGAGGCCTCGGTGTCGTCCTCGAACTTCTTAGACTCCCGGATCGTGTCCAGGACGCCCTTGTCGTTGTGCCGCAGATAGTCCAGGAACTCGGACTCGAAACGGCGTACATCCTCGACCGGCACTTTGTCGACGTGTCCCTGGGTGCCGAGAAAGATCGAGACGACCTGCTCCTCGACCGGGTACGGCGAGTAGACGTCCTGTTTGAGCAGTTCGACGATCCGCGCACCGCGGTCCAACGTGGCCCGCGAGGAGGCGTCCAGGTCAGAGGCGAACGCAGAGAACGCCTCCAGTTCGCGGTACTGCGCGAGGTTGACCCGCAGCGAACCGGCGACGGACTTCATCGCCTTGATCTGAGCGGCACCACCGACCCGGGAGACCGAGGTGCCGACCGCCATGGCCGGACGGACGCCCTGGTTGAAAAGGTCGGACTGGAAGAAGCACTGTCCGTCGGTGATCGAGATGACGTTCGTCGGGATGTAGGCCGCGATGTCATTTGCCTTTGTCTCGATGATCGGCAGGCCGGTCATCGAGCCCCCGCCGAGGTCGTCGGACAGCTTTGCACAGCGTTCGAGCAGCCGAGAGTGCAGATAGAAGACGTCGCCTGGGTAGGCCTCACGACCCGGTGGGCGACGCAGCAGCAAGGAAATCGCCCGGTATGCCTCAGCCTGCTTGGACAGGTCATCGAAGACGATCAGGACGTGTTTGCCCTGGTACATCCAGTGCTGGCCCAGAGCCGAGCCGGTGTAGGGCGCCAGCCACTTGAACCCTGCCGAGTCCGAAGCGGGGGCGGCGATGATGGTCGTGTACTCCAGCGCGCCCGCTTCGTCCAGGGCCGCCCGGACGCCGGAGATGGTCGAGCCTTTCTGGCCGATCGCGACATAGATGCACCGAACCTGCTGCTCGGGGTCGCCGGATGCCCAGGCCTGTTTCTGGTTGATGATCGTGTCCACGCAGACCGCGGTCTTGCCGGTCTTACGGTCACCGATGAGCAGCTGGCGCTGCCCGCGACCGATCGGGGTCATCGCATCGATGGCCTTGATCCCGGTCTGCAGAGGTTCGGACACACTCTGCCGGTCAATCACCGAGGCGGCCTGCAGTTCCAGGACCCGTTCCTCGTCGCTGTCGATGTCGCCCAGGCCGTCCAGCGGCTGAGCCAGCGGGTTGATCACCCGACCCAGAAAGCCATCACCCACCGGTACCGATAGAATTCGGCCGGTCCGGGTCACCCGCTGCCCCTCTGCCAGGCCCTGGTAATCACCCAGAATCACGGCGCCGATATCGCGGACGTCGAGGTTCAAAGCAACGCCCAGGACGCCGCCCTGGAACTCCAACAGTTCGTTGGTCATCGCCGAGGGCAGGCCCTCGATGTGCGCGATGCCGTCCGCGGTGTCCACCACGGTGCCGACCTCCTCGCGCGAGGCGTCCGCTGCGAAGGAGGACACATACTCCTCGATCGCGCTCTGGATCTCATCCGCGGAGATCGTCAACTCGGCCATGTGAAGGTCCTGTCTGTCTGGGTAAATGACGTGGGATGTGGTTGAGGGCGCAGAGGCATGGAACCGGCTGTCGTCGCGCTCAGCGAACCAGCCGCTGACGGGCGGCAGCAAGCCGGAACCGGATGCTGCCATCGATGATCTCGTCACCCACACGGACGACAAGGCCGCCGAGGATGTCGGGGTCCAGGGATATCTGCAGGGCGATCCGCCGGTTGTAGATGCGCGACAGGCTGTCCACCAGTCGCTGCTCCTGTTCATCGGTGATTGCGATCGCCGTGGTGATCTGAGCGATCGAACGCTCCCGGCGTAAGGCCGCGAGATCGGAGAGCTCTTCGATGGTCTGCTGCGCCTGACGGGCACGGGCGCCGGTGAGCCTGGCAGCCAGCAGCCGCTCGGTGACGCGATGGACCTTGCCGCCGACCAGGGCATCCACCAGGGCCGAACGTTGGGTCTTGCTCGCGGCAGCATCGGACAGCGCGCGCTGCAGCTCCGGGCGCCCGGCAACGATTCGGCCGAACCTGAAAAGTTCGTCCTCCACGGTATCCAGTGCGTTGGCCGCTTCAGCCGAGCCAAAGGCAGCCTGTACGGCCAGCCGCTCGATTCCTGCGGCGAACTCACTCGGCAAGGACCAACGGGCTCGTACCGCTGCCCCCAGCACTCCTGCGGTCCGCTCGTCGACCTTCCCGCCGAAAACGGTCGTCACCAAGCCGGCCCGAGCGTCGGCGTCGGTTGAGCTGTCAGCCAACGCCCGGCGCAGGGAGGGCTGGGTATCGAGGACGTCGACCACTGCGAAAAGCTCGTCCGCCAGGCTCAGCAGTACCTCGGCGGACTGTCCCTCAGTAGCGTTGTCGAGGTCGGCGGTGACGGCTCGCAATGCCTCTCGACTGGCCGCCTGCATCAAGCCCGACTTCCAGACGTCGAGCTCATCGAGGACGCTACGGAGAGCCGGGCGCCGACCTCGTTGGTCTCAGAGCCCGCCATCTGGTCGAGCTCGTCGAGGAAATGATCCACGGTGCTGACCCTGCGCTCGTCGTGGGACAGCGACTCGACGATGATTCGCTCGGCCAGTGCCATCATGAGCCCGCCCATCTCGCCCTGGAGCTGGCGCACCGTCTGGTCCCGCTGGGCAATCAGTTGCTCGGCACCCCGTTGGCGGATCCGTTGGACCTCGCGGTCGGCCTGCTCGCGAAGTTCTTCTCTGATCCGTTCAGCGTCGGCTCGCGCCGTGTCACGGATCTTGGCCACCTCGTCGCGCGCCTCGGCCAGCGCCGACTCGAAGCGACGCTGAGACTCCTCGAGATCGCGCTCGGCCGTTTCGCTGGCATCGACCTGCGCTTGGATGGTGTCCTGTTGTCTGGTTGCCATCCGCGACAGGACGGGCCAGACGTAGCGGTAGAGCACGAGGAGAATGATCAGGAACGCGAAGATCTCGGAGAGCAGGACTGCCATCAGCTTCCGCCTCCGCCGGCGGGCGCTTGCTCTACCTCGGCGAGAAAGCGGTCCACTGTCGAACGCCCATCCTCGGTGACTGGCTCTCCGATGATGCGTTCGGCAAGGCGGGTGGACAGCCCCCCGACGTCTTCGCGGAGCCGGCGCGTCGTCTCCGTGTGCGCATCGGCCAACTGTTTCCCACCCTCGCTCTGGATCCTTTCAACCTCGCGGTCGGCTTGCTCTCGCAGCTCCGCGCGGACCCGGGCCGCATCGGCTCGCGCGGCGTCCCGGATGCTGGCCGCCTCGGCGCGCGCCTGGGCCAGCTCGGCTTCGTAGCGCTCCCTTGCCTGCTGCAGAGTGCGGGTCGCCAACTCCTTGTCCTGAACCTGCTTGCGCACCATGGCCTGCCGCTCGTCCAACGCCCGCGAAAGCGGTGGCACGACGTAGCGGTAGAGGACGAACAGGACGATCAGGAACAGCACGAACTCGACGAAGATGGTGGCGTTGGGCAGCAGGAAGTTTGTCGTCTCCTCCGCCGCCAGCACGCGTGTCGTCATTGAGCAGCAGCTCTACGCCGCGCCAGTGACGAACACGAACAGCGCCATGAAGGCCAGGTTGATGAAGTACATGCCCTCGGCCAGGCCGATGATCAGAAACATGGTGGTGTTCAGCCGGCCAGCGGCCTCGGGCTGACGCGCAACGCCCTGGATCATCGCCGAGCCGACCAGGCCGTCGGCGATCGCCGCACCGATCGCGCCACCGCCCAATGCAAGGCCGCCGCCGACCATCGCCAGACCGAGCAGAGTTCCATCGCCCCCGCCCTCGGCAGCCACGGCCAGCACACTGGGCACACTCATGTTTTCTCCTCGTCTTCCCGTGCCACACCTCGACGGGTAGGCCACGAATAGTCTGCTGGGGAGCAGAAGCAGCGGCGCCTAATGCGCCGCTGCCTCTTCGTCACTGCCCACCGCTTCGCTGAAGTATATGACAGTGAGCAGGGTGAAAATCAGGGCCTGGATCACGCCGATGAACATGTCGAACAGCTTCCAAGCGGCGTTCGGAGCCCACAGGATGTAGGCCGGCAGCAAGGTGATGATCGAGACCATGATCCCGCCGGCAAAGATGTTGCCCCACAGCCGCAGGGACAATGAAACCGGCCGGGCGAAGTACTGCGTGATGAACTCGAACGGAGCGAGGAATGCGTACGGCTTAGTCAAGTGTCCGAAGTGCCTCTTGGCACCGCGGGCACGGATCCCGGCGACCTGCACCCAGATGATCACCAGCAGCATCATCGGGTAGGCCAGGTTGACGTCCGCAGTCGGTGGCGGCAGGTAGTGCTCGGTGGGCAACGCAGCCAGCAGGTTGCAGATCAAGATGAACGCGAAGAGCGTGACGCCCAGCGAGACAACGCCGCGAGGCGCCCGCAGCCCCATGCCGTCGCGGACTTGACCCTGCACCCAGCCGGTGAGGGCCTCGAAGACCAGCTGCAGCTTGGTCGGCCGGCCCCGGGTCACTCCCCGCGCCATATAGAGCCCAAGCCCGCACACGATCGTCCCGGCGATCACCGTCGCCAGGATCGTGTCGAGATTGAAGGTGAAACCGAAAAACTCGCCGGTCCAGTGCTCACCGGGTGTGATTTCCTCGGCAGCCAGCACTCTCGGCACCTGGCTCTCGTCGTTCGTCATCTCTGTCGGATCTCCTTGATCAGCGGCAGCATCGAAGTCGCGACGGCGAGTAACTGGAACACGGCGAGCCCGCCGAACACGGCGACCCCGGCGGGGCGGAACAGCAAAACGAGGCCGAAGGCGAGCACGGTGATCGCCCCGAGCCGAAGGAGCACAGATCCGGAGAACCTGACCTTGGAAGGCCGCGTGTCGGAGAAGCGCTCCACCGACCTCACGACAAGAGCAGAGTTCAGGAGCCCCAGGCCAAGACCGACGCAGCCGAACAACGCATAGCCGAGCTGGCCCAACGGGACCAGAATGACGACCCCGAGCAGTCCCGCCACGACGGCCGCAATCGCCGATCGCCGGAGTGTGGTCCGGGTGATCGGAGGGGGCGCCGGTGTTTCGGTCACCACGAAGATCTCATCTCATTCACATGTACCTCTTGAACAGCTTGTAGACGTAGAAGCACGCGGCGACCACACCCAGTCCCAGACCGACGAGAGCGAATCCGGGGAACGTGCCGAAGGGCAGATCGGCCAGCCACCCGAGGCCGAATCCGGCGACCAGGCACAAGGCCAGGGTGAGCCCCATGGAGAGCAGGTCGCCCAGTTCGGGACCGCTGGCGTCCATCGTGACCCGACGCTACCAGAGCGCCGCGAGATGCCCTGCCCGCGCTGACCTTGCCGGACCTCCTGGTTCGATGTGCCGTACTCGCTGCTCACCTCAGGGCTTTGGCTCGTTGCGGCATGGGGCCCGCTGGACGCCCGCGGCGGAACTTTGGGAGTTGGGAAAGAACGACCGCGATGAGGGCCAGGACGGCCATGGCGATCAGCACCGGGATCGTGTGGCGGGTGATCGCGATGGCCACCGTGCCGAAGGCGAGCAATCCCGACCACAGGTACATGGTCAGCACCGCTCGCCGCTGGGAGTGGCCGATCTCGAGCAGCCGGTGATGCAGATGCTGTTTGTCCGGTGAGAACGGCGAGCGGCGGGCCCGGGTTCGCCGAAGGACGGCCAGGACCAGGTCCACCAGCGGGATGGCCAGGACCGCCAACGGGATCAGCAGGGGCAGGGTCAGCGGCAGCACGCCCCCGAGCGAGGACAAGGTCTGGGGGTCGGCCCGCCCGGCAGCTGACACGGCGGCCGCCGACAGCATCAGCCCGATCAGCATGGACCCGCTGTCGCCCAGGAAGATCCGGGCCGGATAGAAGTTGTGCGGCAAAAAGCCCAGACAGGCACCGGCCAGCAGGGCCGTCGTGAGGGTCGGTGCCGAGGCGACGTCGCCATATCCCGTACGGGCCAGGTAGTAGGAGTAAGCGAAGAAGGCCAGGGCCGCGATGCCGGCGACCCCGGCCAGCAATCCGTCCAGACCGTCGACCATGTTCATCGCGTTCACGGCCAAGACGGTGAGCAGGATCGTCAGTGGTACTCCGACATCGGAACCCAGGGACACGGTGCCGATGTCGCCGAAGGGGACGTACACATACTGCAACTGCACCCCGAGCAGCACCATCACCCCTGCGCAGGCGATCTGCCCGACGAACTTGGTGAGCGGGTCCAGGTCGAACCGATCGTCGACCGCCCCGAGCAGGCAGATCAGGCCTCCGGCCACCAGAACGGCAGTGGTCTCTGAGCTGTAGCCAAAGGTGCGCTGCAACGCCGGGAGCTGATGGGCCAGGAGCATCCCGGCAGCCACTCCGGCGTACATCCCGAAACCGCCCCAACGCGGGGTCGGGATCGCATGGACATCGCGGTCCCGAACCTGCGTCATCGCGCGGAAGTGCCGGGCCAGCGAACGGATGACGGAGGAGGCGAGAAAGGTCACGATCGCCGTGGTCAGCAGGACGACCGAGTACTCACGCACCGGTTGGCACCACCATCAACATGTCGTGTCAGCTCGCGGGATTGTCAGGCGCTGGGGTCGGGATAGGCCGGATGGGCAGCGACGAGATCCCCGACCTCCGCGGCGATCTCGGCGGCGTGTGCACCGGTCGTGTCCCGGATCGCTCGACCGATCAGCGAGGCGACCCGCGACATCTCGTCTTGACCCATCCCCTGTGTCGTGACCGACGGTGACCCCACCCGGACACCGGAGGCGACACTCGGCGGCTGCGGGTCGTACGGAATCGCGTTCTTGTTCAACACGATTGCCGCAGCATCGCAGCGGGATTCCGCCTCGGCACCGGTCGCGCCGGTCTCAGTGAGGTCGAGTAGCGCGAGGTGGGTGTCCGTGCCACCGGTGACCGCACGCAGACCCTCCGCCTCGAGCCCACTGGTCAGCGCCTGCGCGTTGACGACGACCTGCCGGGCGTAGGCCTGGTACGCCATGGTCTGGCACTCCTTGAGGTTGACCGCCTTTGCGGCCACCGAGTGCATCAGCGGACCGCCCTGCATCATCGGGAACACCGCCTTGTCGATCGCCTTGGCGTGCTCGGCCTTGCACACGATCGCGCCACCTCGGGGACCGCGCAGCACCTTGTGGGTCGTGAAGGTCACCACGTCCGCGTATGGCACCGGACTCGGAATGGCAAGGCCGGCAACAAGGCCGATGAAGTGCGCTGCATCCACGATGAGGATCGCCCCGACCTCGTCGGCGATCTCCCGGAAGCAGGCGAAGTCGATGGTCCGCGGAATCGCCGAACCGCCGCAGACGATGACCTTGGGATGGTGCTCACGGGCAAGGTCACGGACCTCGTCGTAGTCGATGTGCTCGGTCTGCTTGCTCACCCCATAGTGCTTAGCGTTGAACCACTTTCCCGAGAAGGACACCTTGGTTCCGTGGGTGAGGTGCCCGCCGTGCGGCAGCGCCATCCCCAGCAGGGTGTCTCCCGGTGACATGAAGGCGCCGTACGCCGCGAGGTTCGCACTCGCTCCGGAGTGCGGCTGCAGATTGGCGTGCTCGGCGCCGAAGAGCTGCTTTGCTCGGGCGATGCCGATCTCCTCGGCCTTGTCCACCTCGGCGCAGCCGCCGTAGTAGCGCTTACCCGGATAACCCTCGGCGTACTTGTTGGAAAGGGTGGAGCCCAGGGCGGCCAGCACTGCCGGGCTGGTGAAGTTCTCGCTCGCGATCAGTTGCAGCCCGCCGCGCAGCCGCCCCAGCTCACCGAGGATCACGTCGGCAATCTCCGGGTCGGTCTCGCGGAGAGCGTCGAAGTCCGGCCCCCAATAAGTGGCACTGGTCATGGGTGCGGCTGCTCCTCGGGACTCGGCTGAACTGGGGCCGGTTCGGGCTGGGCTGCCCTGCGGCGCAGCTGCGCTGAGGTGGGCTCAGGCGGTTCCGGATCTGCTGCCACCGTACGGAGGGTCGGCACCAGATACTGCAACCGGGACTGCGACACGGCGCCGATGCGCAGGACCCGCGGTGGGTCCACCGTGCAGTCCACGATGGAGCTGGGCTCGCCGTCGATGCGCGGGCCGTCATCGAGCACCACGGCCACCAGGTCGCCGAGCGCCTCGATCGCCTCGTCCGCCGTGCGTGCCGGCGGATGTCCGGAACGGTTGGCGCTGGAGACTCCGAGCGGGCCGGTCTCGCGGAGCAGGTCTCTGGCCAAGTCGTCGTCGGGCACGCGTACGGCCACCGTTCCCTGTCCGTCACCGAGGTCCCAGGCCAGTGAGGGCGGATGTTCGACGATGACGGTCAGCCCGCCGGGCCAGCAGGCGCGGGTGAGCAGCCGGGCCGAGGAACCCACGTTCGTCGCCACGCCCTCGAGGGTGTCCGCGTCGGCGATGAGGACAGGCACTGGCATTGCCCGGCCGCGGCCCTTGGCGGCCAGCAGTCCGGTGATCGCTCTCGGGGTGAAGGCATCCGCCGCAACTCCGTACACCGTGTCGGTAGGCAGGATGACCAGCTTGCCGGCCCGGATGGCACTGGCTGCCGCGTCGATCCCAGCCCGTCGCTGGGCGTCGTCGGAGCAGTCGAACCGCTGACTCATTCCCCCATCATCCCGCCTCCACTGCTGGCGGTGTCACGCGATCTAAAAGTCCTCCCATGAGCACAACGTCCGCGCTGCTCCGGATCAGGGCGGCAGCGCAGAACGGAGAGTTGGACGTCGTCTGCACCCGCCTGGGGATATGCGTCCTGACGGTCTTCGGCAGCGCCGTACGCGGCGCTACCTCGCCTCGGGACTTGGACATCGCAGTCCTCTATCAGCCCGGCGGGACGCCTGACGACTTGCGCACGCTCGAGCAGCTCAGTGATCTGGCGGGGACGGACCAGATCGACCTCTTGGTGCTAGACCGTGCCACGCCTACAGCCCGTCGCAACGCCGTGGTGCCAGCCCTCCCGCTCTTCGAGAGCGAGCCAGGGGCCTTCGCTTCGTTCCAGATGGCCGCTATTGGCGAGTACCTGGAGACGGACTGGCTGCGCGCTCTCGATCTCGATCTGCTGCGCCGATGACGCCGCGGGGGCTGGACGTCTCGACGGTCCAGGCGAAGCTGCGCCTCATGCGAGACCTCGTAGACGATCTGAGCACCGCCGGTGAGCCTGATGCGACGCGTCTACGGGAGCAACGACTACTGCTGCGAGCAATCGAACGCGTCCTCACCCAGCTGGTGGATCTATCGGTGGCCGTCAACAGCCACATCGTCGCCACCACGACAGGTCGGGCACCACCAGCTATCGGGAGTCTTTCTCGTTGGCTGCGGAGGCTGGGCTCATCGACTCCGGGCTCGCCGCAGCTCTGCAACAAGCGGTGGGAATGCGCAACCTGCTCGTACACGACTATGTGGCCATAGACGTCCATCGCGTGGCGTCCGCCATCCCGCTGGCTCGCGAACAGTTCGACCGGTACATCCACGACGTGGCCACCTGGATATCCGACCAGTGACTGGTTTCGAGCCCACCACCATGCAGATGGCGACTGCTCGTCCATGCTGGGGCCGTCGGAAGGTCAGGCCGAGCCGGTGTCGCCGGATCCGGCCAGTTGCTCGGTACGGGAGGCCAGCACCAGTGCCTCGATGATCGCGTCCAACTCCCCGTCCAGGACCTGTTCGAGGTTGTTGGCCTTGTAGCCGATGCGGTGGTCGGCGATCCGGTTTTCTGGGAAGTTGTACGTCCGGATCCGCTCGCTGCGGTCGACCGTACGGACCTGGCTGTGCCGTACGTCATTGGCCGCCCCTGCCGCTGCCTCCATGGCCGCAGCCA
>Ga0183260_10003760_pt1 | contig 12190 bp, 8 predicted proteins | sample AntDrymUQ4972206_2_FD_129768 | JGI IMG/M metagenome (GOLD analysis project Ga0183260, IMG submission 129768) | Polar desert sand microbial communities from Dry Valleys, Antarctica - metaG UQ497 (22.06) (version 2) (version 2) | ecosystem: Environmental > Terrestrial > Soil > Desert | place...
GGGCGTCCCCTTCCGCCAGGCCGTAGCGGTGCACGCCCGGGGTGCTCACGGGAGGCGTGATTTCCGGCTCGAACCATGGCAGGAAGATACGGCCGATGTTCCCCGGCGGGGTGGCGTCAAGGGCATGCGAGAACTCCGGCCACGACATCCCGAACATGTCGCGAACCCGCTCGCGGGCGATCGAGCCGTTCTTGAACACCGTGAGCCCCATGAAGTCGCCGGTCGGCGCGCCGAAGACGTGGCCGGTTCCCGTGGCATCCACGCGTGGCTCACGCATCAGACCGAAAATGACATCGCTCGTGCCAAGCGAGATTGCCACCCGCCCTTCACGCACGAGACCGGTGCCGATGAGGCTGCAGGGATTGTCGCCGGACCACGTGATGACGTGCGCTGCCGGGAGCCGGTGGCGCTGCTGCCAGTATGGCGACAGGGTGCCGGCAATAGAGAATGCGGGGCGGACTGCCGGCAGCTTCGACGCGAGATCCGGCGCGGTCCCCTCCACGGCCGGCGACCACCAGTCGCCCGTCGCGAGGTCCATCAGGTTCATGCCGGAGCCGTCCCCCGGATCCACAGGGGCATCCCGGCCGGCGAGGAGGGACGCAAGGAAGGAGCTGACGAGATGAATACGCGCTGTCGCGTGATACGCCTCCGGCTCCCCCTTGTAGAACTTCCGGATCTGCGGCCCGGTGAACCGCTCGAAGGCCCGTGAACCGGTATGGCGGCTCAGCCGCTCCGCGCCACCTGTGGCGCTGGTAATCTCTGCGCATTCTTCCGCGGTGCTGGAATCCATCCAGATGGGCGACACCGCACGCGAGAGCAGCGGCGCGATCTGCCCCCCCAGCGGCTGCGCGGGATCCAGGCTGGCCAGCGCCGCGGACGCGGAAGCATTCAGGTAGACGCTCCCGTGCTGCTGCGCCGACCCGGAGATCGCGGCAAGCCGGGGGAGGTCCAGCCCGCTCGCGGCCACCCGGCCCATCATCTGATCGAGCGCGTCGGCCCACATGACCGGCGACGAGAGCGCCACGTCCAGAGCAGACCGCGGCAACACCCCGTGATCCGTTCCGTATTGCGGCAACGCCTCGTCGAAGGCCAACGAGGATTCGAACACCACGCGGCGCTCATCGGCGTCGATGATTATTGCGGTCAGGCTTTGCGTGCTGGAGTCCAGACCGAGGTAGTAGGGCATGTTCAGAGCGTGGAACATCCCCGTTCAGGCGTCAAGCAGGCAGGGCGCACGCACTATCATGTGAGCCAGAATCATGTTCGCACACTGCGTGTATTTCTGGCTGAAGGATGATTTGAACGATCGAATCGGTGGAGCACGGGTTTGTCGGCGTTCCCGCCGATACCGACCGGCCGATCATCGACCGCTCGTACTCGTATGCGCTCGTCGTAATGTTCCGGGACGCGGCCGGGCACGACGCCTATCAGGTCCACCCCGTGCACGACAGGTTCCGGGAGGAATGCGCGGGGTTCTGGCGGAAGGTGCAGATCTACGACTCGGTCGGGTGAGCCGGCCTTCAAGGCGCGGCTCTACGGCCGGCAAAACGCACACGCACGCCTGCCGTCACCAGCCGCGGTGATCCGATTGTCGTCGGCAGCGTCCCCACGAAGTACTCGCGGTCGAAGAGGTTCTGCACGCCAATGAAGGCATCCACGCCGCGGCCCACATTCCGGGAGGCGGTCAGGGATGCAAGGGTGAAGCGTGGAAGGCCGGGGTCCGCGATGCCCGGCACCGCGCGTGCGTTCAGATCGTCGTCGAACTGACGGCCGACCGTGTGGAGTGACACCGCCACGTCGGCCAGCCTTCGGTTGGCGTACACCGCCTGGAACGAGCCGCGGTGTCGCGGTACCTGCGGCAGGAACCTCCCCACCAGGATCGGGTTGGCGTCGAATTGCGTGACCTGCGCGCGCTCGTACATGTACCCGCCGGTGAACCGCCAGGACGGGCCCACCCGGATCTCGCCGTCTGTTTGAATGCCCCTGACGTGGGTTCTCCCGAGGTTCTGCCGCTGCTGGGTGACGTTCGCGCCCGCGGCCATCAGCGTCACGTTCGACACGGGATCCTTGATGCGGTTGTCGAACCAGACCGTGCGCACCATCACGCCAGGGGCGGGGATCACCGTCACGCCTGCCTCGCCGCCGGTCAACCGTTCCGGACCAAGCTGGTTGTTCGCGAGCGTCAGGACGGTGCCGACGCGGAACTGCCGATACAGCTCGTTCAGGGTCGGGGCACGGAAGCCCCACCCCATCCCACCCCAGAAGCTGAGCCTGTCGTTCAGGCTGTAATGCGCCGCGGCACGGGGGCTGGCGACCGTGTCGTCGCGGTCCGGCAGGGAGGGGACGTCATTTGCGGTGGGAAGCCCGGATGCCATGTCGACTTCATGATTGTGGCCGTCGTAGTTCCGCCAGCGATCGACGCGCGCACCAAGCGTCAGCGTCAGACGAGGAGCAACGGCAATGACGTCCTGCACGAAGAGCCCGTAGCTGCGCTGCGTACCGCCGGAGACTCTCCTGATGGTCACACGGGTACCGGTCACGGGGTCGAGTCCGTTCTCTTCACTGTCGCCGTCCACCCAGCGCCCGTCCACACCGGCCGTGAAGAACTGCCGGCCTCGTGCCGATCGCGACCACTGGAGCATCCCCCCGGCGGCCCTGCTCGGAACGGTCTGGTCGAGCGTCATCCGGCCGAAGCTGCGCGGTGGTGTGGCGGCGGGCACCGCCAGGAAATTGCTGCGGAACCGCACGACGTCCGTGAAGAGGCTCGCCTGGAAGTCCCCACGCGTTGCCGAACGAACACGCAGGCCCGCGCTGGCCGACGCCCAGCGCGTGCTGTTCGCCTCGTCTGTGCCATCGATCGTGCTCTCCTTGCCGTTGACGCGGTCCTCATGGAACCAGCCTGCACGGAGGAATGTCTGTACGCCGGGCGAAGGCGAGTACTCGAGTTTGGCATTCAGGTTCTGGAAATTAACAGAGGCGTTCTTGTCGACCGCCCCACGCTCGGGGATCCCCGCCGGGTTGACGCCCACCACGATCGGATAGCCGTCCGTGTCGAACAGGGCGCCGTCGAGCACCATGCCAAGGTTGCCCCACACGTCGCTCGCCCGGAAGTCGAGCTTCGGCGTGTTCCGGCTGCCATACTGCGCACCGACATCGACGGTACGGCGAGACGCCGGCGCCGTCATGATGTTGATGACGCCCCCCATGGCGTAGTTGCCGTAGAGGCTCGAGCTCGAACTGTCCACGATCTCTATGCGGTCCGCGCTTCCAAGCGGCACGCGTGTCCAGTACACCCATCCGCCGAACGGGTCGTTGAAGGGCACGCCGTCGAGAAGCACGAGCGTGCGGCTCACGCCGCTGGGGCCGATGCCGCGGAGCGACACGCCCTGCGCCGTCGGGTGCGAGGCCAGGCTGCTGGTCCGGCGGAACAGGCTGAAGGTGGGCACCTGGCGAAGCAGATCGTCGGCCACCAGCGCCGGGGAACGCCGGATGTCTTCCTGCGTGAGCACGTTCACGCTCGCCGGCACGTCGCGCAGCCGTTGCTCCGTCCGTGTCGCGGTGACGGTGACCGCCTCGGCAAGCCCCGCAGGCTGCAACACCACGTCAACCCGCTGGGCCCCGCCTGAAGCTGCGGCAACCCTCCGCACTTCCGCAAAGCCCGATGCCCTGACGATCACCGTGAGCTCTGCACCTTCGCCGCCGCCGCGAATGGTGAGGGCGAACCCGCCATCGGGTCCCGTTGTTGCCTGCCCTTCGGCTCCCGATGCGGAGCGGACGATGACGGTGGCCCCTGGGACCACCTGGCCGGACGGGTCGCGTACGATACCGGTGAGGGAGACCGGGACCGGCTGGAGGGAGGCTCCCAGCACGAACATGAGCAGCGGCAGCAACGGCATCGAAGACTTCCCAGATCTATCGAGGGGCCGGGGAGACGACCACGCCCCACGGGCTGCCGCCGGTGGTAATCCGATTCTCGACCGTGCCGCGCGCGGCGTCCACCACCGACACATCGGCGGACGGGCCGTTCGCGGTGTACAGGTGCCTGCCGTCGGGACTGATCGCAATCCCCCAGGGGCGGGTGCCAACGTCCTCTATGGAGCGGACGAACTGACGGCTGCGGGTGTCGATGACCGCAATGGACCTGGCACGCCCGAGCGACACGTAGAGGTGATTGCCGTCCGGCGACAGGACGAGTCCCATCGGGCGGGGGACCGAAGGACCTCCCTCCTTGGCGGGTATCGAGATCGAGGCAGTCGGCGTGTGGCGGTTTGCGTCAACGACGGTGATCGTCGCGTCGTTCTCGTTTGCGATGAAGGCTGTCGATCCGTCCTGACTGAAGAGGATGCCGCGCGGCCGTGCGCCTGACTTGATCCGGCCGACGATCTGTACTGTTGTCGTGTCGACGGCTACCACCTCGTTATCGGCTTCGGAGCCGACATACACGACACGCCCGTCGGGTCGCAGGGCCACGGCTTCCGGCTCCTCGCCCACGTGGACACGGTGCGTCACCTTACCCTTCGTCAGGTCCAGGACGGACATTTCGGCCGCGTCTTCGTTCGAGACATACACCTTCGTACCGTCGAGGGAGATGTCGAAAGCTTCCGGATCCTGGCCGCTCCGGTAGGTCCGCAGCAAGGCCCGGGTTTCGAGATCCACGACTCCAATCCCGTCTGCCTCGCGGTCTGGCGGCGGAAGCTTCGACTCGTCTACACCGGGGCCCGCAATCGGGGAGCCGGAGAGTGCAACAAGGAGCTGCCGGCCATCGCGGGAGAGCACGATGCCGCGCGGCCGCTTGCCTACGGAAATGCGCTCCACCACCCTCGACGCGTCCGGCTCGACAACCACAACCGCGCCGCCGGTCTCGTCCGAAACATACAGCCGGAGCCCGCCCGGCGAGGGAGGGGCGGGCGCCTGCGGGGGAGCCGGCGGCTGCGGCGGTTCCTCCCCCTCTTCACGAGGTGCGGATCTGTTGCACGCGGACAGGGCCGCGAGCAGCAGTACGGCAGCCAGGGCGGCTCGGAGCGCGTTCGAGATCGTCACGGTCCTCACGATACCTCAGTTGCCTGAGGCCAGCCGGTCCAGCTTCGTGACGGTGGCGTAGTTGCGCGTTGTGACACCCTCGCCCAGCTCACGTCCGAGTCCCTCCAGTACCCGGCTTGCGAGGATCCCCTCGGAGCACCAGATGTAGGCGACGCGTGTCCCAATCGCCAGCCGATCGGGGCCCCAGTCCTTCTTCAGGAGCGGCATGAGCCTGGTGCGGTCCGCGGGGTCGGCGAGGAATGCGACGAGGGTGCGGGTCGGGTCCGTCGCGATCCCCTCGAAGGGAAACTCGCGGACGACGGCCGCGAGTTCTGCCGCGGTCAGGACGGTCACCCGCGAGGATACGCCCACCCTCTCCGCGAGGGCTTTCAAGATTCTGCCTCCGGCGTCTCCCCTGATGACCGCGGGGGCGGTGAACACGGCATTGCCGCTGTTCAGGAGCGTGCGGACGTCACTGTAGCCGAGCCCCTCCAGCACCGCGCGCAAGTCCGCCATCGCCACGCGCTTGGCGCGTCCCACATTGATCCCCCGCAGCAGTGCCACGTAACGGCTGGCCACGCTCAACTCCCCCGGTGCCCATTCTTTAGGCTGGTGTCTTCGATGCTGTGCCCTCCGCCCGGCTCAGAAGTCGAACTGATCGATGTTGGCGGTCGTGAACTTCAACGGCGGCCCGAGGATGATCTGGTTCTCGCGGATCTCCAATCGCCCGAGCCGCCCTGCCTCCATCCCGTCATCTCCCGGCGAGAGCGAGCCGCGGAGCAGCTGCACGCCCGCGTGGACGGTCAGGTAGCCGAGGTCGCCTGTGTTCCAGAGGACCACCGTCTGCACCCAGCCGGCGTGCACGTACGGCTTGTTGATGTTCGGCAGCGACAGGCCGATCACGTGCACGTCTTTCCGCCCCGCCTGCCGCACGGCTTCGGCCGCCCCCGGGACCGCCGGCGCCGAGATCGCCATGACCAGCCTGACGCCGGGATTCACGCGCAGGATCGTCTGGGTTTCAGAGAAGGCCCTGTCCCGGTCATCGTCGCTCGGCCGGATCGTCGCAAGGGTCAGGCCGGGATGCGCTTCGGCAACACGCTTCTTGATGAACGCGATCCACTCGTTCTGGTTCGCGGCGCTGAGGGCGCCGGTGATGATCGCGAATTCCCCGGTTCCGCCGAGCAGCCGCGAGGCTTCGTCGGTCAATGTGTTCGCGATGCCCTCGGACGTCGCCTGGTTGACGAAGAAGTCGCGGGCGTCCGGTTCGGCGTCGGCGTCCCAGGTGAGGACCTTGATGCCCCGCTCGCGCGCCTTGCGCAGCACGGTGGAGATGCCCGCGCGATTCTCGACGGCAACGGCTATGACGTCCACTTGCCTGGTGATCCAGTTCTCGATCACCTCGTTCTGCCGTGCCGCATCGAGGCCGGTCGGCCCGTCCCAGATCAACTCCGCCCCGAGCTCCTTTGCCGCTTCCTCGGCACCGACGCGGCAGCTGACGAAGTACGGATCCCCCTTTGCCTTGGGCATCATCGCGATCACCGGCCGGCGTCCACCGGCCGGCAGGCGCCCTGCGGCCTGCCCCTCCGCTGAGGGAATAGCCGGCAGGATCGACCGCACCAGCCACACGTTGGTGCTCGCCACGATGAGCGAGCCTGCGATCACTGCCGCGCAGAGCACGGCCACCTGACTGTTCTTCACGTCTGGTTCCTCATCAACGTGTACCCGCGCGAGAGGTCGCCCCGCACCACGCCAGCGGTCCATCGCAATGGTGGCCAGGAGCAGCGCCCCCGTGAGCACTCCCGCCAGCTCCGACGGCAGCGCGGCCAGTCTCAGGCCGTTGCGCAGCACGGCCAGCGCAAACAACCCGAGCAGCGTTCCGCCAAGCGTTCCCCGGCCGCCAAACACCGATGTCCCGCCGAGCACGACCGCTGTAATCGCATCCAGCTCGTAGCCGCCACCCGCATCGGATCGTGCCTGCCCCAGGTGAGCGACATAGATGATACCCGCCAGGCTCGACACGAGGCCCGACAGGAGGTAGACGAGACCGAGCCGGCGAACCACCGGAATACCGGCAAATCGTGCCCCCGCGGCGCCGAACCCGATCGCGTACAAGGCCCGGCCGATGACCGACCGGTGCAGCAGCACGGCATACGCCGCGAAGACCACCGCAAACACCGGCAGCTGCGCGGGGATCACTCCCCAGAGGTAACCCTGACCAAGCTGCAAAAAGGCCGGTGGGAAGCCTGTGTAATTTGTCGCGCCGTGCGTGATCCCTTCGGCGATTCCGCGGAACAGCGAAAGCGTACCCAGCGTCACGATGAGCGGGGGGATGCCGAGGCGGGCGACGAGGACGGCGTTCAGTCCGCCACCAATGCCACCGGCCAGCAGGCTCACCATCGCGGCGGCCGGAATCGGCAGCCCCCAGTCGCGCCAGGCGAGGCCGAACAGGACGGCCGAAAGCCCCATCATCGCGCCGACGGACAGATCGATCCCCCCGGTGATGATGATCGGCGTCAGCGCCACGGCGAGCAGCCCGAGCTCGACGCTCAGCCGGCTGATCTCGAAAAAATTACCGACGGTGGCGAAGTTCTTCGCGATCAGTGAGAACAGCGCGATCTGGGCGACGAGGGCAATCAGCAGGATCCCCTCGTTCCGCGACAGCGGGACCGAAACACGGGAGAGCCGGGAACGTCTCCCCTCGTCAGGCATACGATCGCACCCGCATCACGTGGGGCCTGACGGCATCCACGGCAACGGCAGTGAGGATGATTCCTCCCTGTATGGCCCGTTCCCAGTACGGGCTCACGCCCATGAACGTCAGCGCCGGGCCGATCATGCCAAGCAGCACGACGCCAAGCAGCGTCCCCGCGGGCGTGCCTCGCCCCCCCGTGATGAGGGTGCCGCCGACGACAACGGCGGCAATCACGTTCAGCTCGAGACCGATTCCGGTATTGCTGGGAATCTGGCTGAATCGAACCGAGTTCACCACCGCCGCCAGGCCGGTGAACGCCCCGGCCGCCACGAAGACGGAGAACGTCACGAGGGACGTGCGCACGCCGGCAAGCCTGGCCGCGTCCACGCTCGATCCTGTTGCGTACACCGCACGCCCCGCCGCCAGGTTGCGCAGGCCCCACGAGACCGCCACCTGAAGAATGATCACCAGCCCTGCCACCAGCACGGGATACACCGACTGAGTTGTCCCGAGCCACTGGAACCCGACGGGCAGTTCCTGCACCCACGCGCCGCCCGTCGTCCAGCGCAACGCGTCACGCAGTGCCACCATCGTCGCCAGCGTGACCACGATGGAGGGAATCCGGAGGTAGGCGACAAAGGCGCCATTCAGCGCCCCGAGGAGGCCGCCGATGGCGCAGGCCCCCAATGCCACGAGCGGCATCGGCACGCCTGCCTTCGCCAGCAGGCCCGAGGCCACGGCACAGATCGCGAACACCGACCCGACCGAGATGTCGATGTGCCCGGTGAGGATCACCAGGGTCATGCCGAGCGCCGCGATCAGCACGGGCACATTGGCGAGGAAGAGATCGCCGAGGTTGTCGCGGGCGAAGAAGCCGGGGGCGGCCGCCGCAAGAACGAGCGCGAGCGCAGCGATTGCAGCCAGGACCGACGCTTCGCGGCGCCCGATGCTCCTCATGATCAGTGGTGCGAGTCCGGGTCGAGAGCGAGCGACATGATGGCCGGCTGCGTCGCTTCGGCGCGCGTGAGCACTCCCCGGATGGTGCCCTTGTGCATCACGGCAATACGATCGCTCATGCCGAGAATCTCCGGAAGGTCCGACGAGATCATCAGGATCCCGAGGCCTCGCTCGGCCAGCATCTGCATCAGCCCGTGAATCTCCGCCTTGGAGCCGACGTCCACCCCCTGGGTCGGCTCATCGAGGATGATCAGTGAAGGATTCGTCGAGAGCCAACGAGCGAGGGCAACCTTCTGCTGGTTGCCGCCGGAGAGCGTACCCACCTCCGCCAGCACCGACGACGTCTTGATGCGCAGGCGATCGACGTACTCCTGCGCCTTGCCGCGCTCGGCCGCACGGTCGATGATCCCGCGTCGCGAAACGGCACCGAGACTGGCGAGGCTCGTGTTCGCGGCGACAGACATGTCGAGCACGACGCCGTGCTGCCGGCGATCTTCAGGAACGTAAGCAATCCCCGCCCTAATTGCATCGCGGGGAGACGTTGCCCTGAGCGGCCGTCCGCCCACGAGGATCTCGCCGCCGTCGGCCGGCGTGAGACCGAAGACGGTTTCGGCGAGCTGTGTGCGTCCGGAGCCCACGAGGCCGGCAAGCCCGAGGATTTCCCCTCGCGCCACCATCAGGGACACGTCGCGCAGCCCCGCCGCTTCGTTCGACAGATTCCGGACCTCGAGCGCGGGTTCCCCCGGCTTCACCGCCGCCTTCGGAAACACCGTGGACAGCTCGCGGCCGACCATCAACCGGATCAACTCTCCGCGATCGACATCCCCGACCGCACGCGTGCCGACCGTGTGACCATCCCGGAGGACCGTGATGCGATCCGAGACCGCGAAGATCTCCTCGAGCCGATGGGAGATGTAGATGACCCCCACGCTGTGACTGCGCAGCAGCGCGATGACCCGGTACAGGTTCTCCACCTCGCGGTCGGTCAGCGACGCCGTAGGCTCGTCCATGATCACGACCCTCGCCTCGGCCCCAATTGCTTTCGCGATCTCGACGATCTGCTGCTCGGGCATGCTGAGCGTGTCGACCGGCCGCTCGGGATCGAGGGGGGAACCGATGCGGGCGAGGAGTCCGGCTGCCTGACTGTTACGTCTCCGCCAGTCCACGCGCCGCCAGATGGCGCCCCGTTCGAGTGCCATCGCGACGTTCTCGGCGATGGTCAGATGGGGGAACAGTGACGGCTGCTGATAGACGACGGCAATGCCGAGGGCGCGTGAAGTGGCCGGATCCATGTGATCCACGGGCTGTCCGGCGATGGTGATGGACCCCGTGTCCGGCCGCTCGGCCCCCGTCAGGATCTTGATGAGGGTGGACTTCCCCGCCCCGTTCTCCCCCACGATCGCGTGCACCTCTCCCGCGTGCAGGTCGAAGGACACACCCTTCAGTGCCTGCACCCCCGCAAACGACTTCGCGATGCCGGTGGCTTCAAGAAGCAGTGGGGCCGCAGCAGGCATGGACGGGCGGCATCTTACCAGACGCGATCCGGCGCTCGGCGGAGGGTCGGGGAGGCACGGGCCCGACGGGCACGCGTGCCGCGCAGCGCGCGGGTCCACGCCCGAGCATGTGGTTTATACTGGCGGCGATTTGTTTCGCACCACAGAACACGGCGTCCCGCTCGCACCGTGGAGCAGTTGCGTCGGAAAAATGCCTGTTCCGACAGAAATTTCAGCTAGCAGTCCGGAGACCGCAAACTCCTGGCCGTTGCGCATGCCGCAATGACCCGGGGACGTGCAGGGCAGGGACCACCATGAGCACCAAAGGCAATACTGGCCGCGACCCGTACCTGGTCAAGTCGGTCGTGCATTCGTCGCAACTGCTGTCCGCCTTCAGGACGTCTGGTGAGGCGCTGCCGCTCCGTGAGGTGACCGCGCGCAGCGGCCTTCCCAAGAGCATGGCCTTCCGGCTCCTCTACACACTCGAGCGTTGCGGGATGATCGAGAAGGTCGGGGAGAACCTCTATCGGTCCCACATCCGTCCGTTCAAGCAGAAGCCCTTCAGGCTGGGCTACGCGGCGCAGGGCACTGATTACCAGTTCTCGAAGGAAGTGTCGGTCGGATTGCAGCGGGCTGCCGCGGCACAGGGAGTCGAGCTCATCTGCGTGGACAACAGGTACAACCCGAAGATCGCGCAGCGGAATGCCGAAATTCTGGTTCGCGAAAAGGTCGACCTCGTGATTGAGTTCCAGACCGACGAGCACGTGGCCGCGACAGTGGCCGCACGCTACCGCGATGCCGACATCCCGCTCATCGCGCTCGAGGTGCCGCACCCCGGCGCCACGTATTTCGGCGCCAACAACTACGAGGCGGGGCTCATCGGCGGACGTCACCTGGGCCGCTGGGCGAAGAGCGCCTGGCACGGCGAGGTCGAGGAGATCGTGATGATCGCCCTCGAACGGGCCGGCAGTCTGCCCAAGATGCGGCTGACCGGTATGCTCGTGGGCATGAAGGATATCTGTCCTCAGCTGGAGAACTGCCGGGTCACCTATGTGGACGGTGACGGAAAGCTGGGCGAGAGCTTCGAGGCGGTCCGCCGGCACCTGCGCGGCAGCCGGGCCCGACACATCCTGGTGGGCGCCATCAACGATCCGAGCGCATTGGGTGCGCTTCGCGCGTTCCAGGAAGCGGGACGGGCGGAGAGCTGTGCCGTCATGGGGCAGAATGCCTCCCCGGAAGGGCGCGCCGAGCTCAGGGAGCCTGGGACGCGGCTCATCGGATCGGTGGCCTACTTCCCGGAGAAATACGGAGCCGAGATTCTGGCCCTCGCACTCGACATCCTGCACCGTCGCCCCGTACCGCCGGCTATCTTCGTCAAGCACCAGCTGGTCACGCCCGAGAACGTCGACCACATCTACCCGAACGACCGTCTCATGGGGGTGACCGGCGGGATGTAGCACTCGCCCCCTGCCCTGGAACTTCGCCATCGAGTCATGTCCGCCAAAGTCATCGTCCGGGATCTCCGAAAGAGCTACGGGGGGCTCGAAGCTGTCCGCGGGGTGAGCTTCGACATTGCCGACGGAGAGATCTTCGGGCTGATCGGCCCCAACGGCGCCGGAAAGACGACCACCTTCGAGTGCGTGATCGGCCTGCGCGAGCCGGATGCCGGGTCGATCGAGATCGGCGGGATCGATGCGCTGCGGCATCCGCAGGAGGCGAAGGGAAAGATTGGCGCGGCCCTCCAATCGACGGCCCTGCAGGACAAGATCACGCCTCGGGAAGCCCTCACGCTGTTCGGCTCCTTCTACGGCCGGAGGTCCCCTCCCGACGAGCTCATCGCGCGCTTCGGCCTCGGCGAGAAGGCGGACGCGCCGTTCGACTCCCTCTCCGGCGGGCAGCGCCAGCGGCTCGCCCTGGCGCTCGCCTTCGTGAACCAGCCGGAGCTGGTGCTGCTCGACGAGCCGACGACCGGCCTCGATGCCAGGTCCCGCCGCGATCTGCACGGCGAGATCCTCCGCATGAAAGCGGA
>Ga0183260_10003762_pt1 | contig 12187 bp, 10 predicted proteins | sample AntDrymUQ4972206_2_FD_129768 | JGI IMG/M metagenome (GOLD analysis project Ga0183260, IMG submission 129768) | Polar desert sand microbial communities from Dry Valleys, Antarctica - metaG UQ497 (22.06) (version 2) (version 2) | ecosystem: Environmental > Terrestrial > Soil > Desert | place...
AGCAGGAGCACAAGGACCAGCAGGAGCACAAGGACCAGCAGGAGCACAAGGACCAGCAGGAGCACAAGGACCAGCAGGAGCACCATGTCCCAATCAACATTTTCTTAATTTACCAGGATCTGCGGATGATGGTAATTACTGTGTACCTTAAGCAAAAAATAATATAAAATCCAAATCTTTTTTTATTTTTAAAAGTGAACAATTTAATAAATTTTCTCAAGCATTTATTTGGGAATATTCAAAAACTCTTACTACATTGGAGGCTCTGTAAAGTTAACGAAAAAGCTATAGCAATCCTTTGCTTCTATGAAACATGATCTGTCAAACAAGAAATAGAACTAGACTGGAGGATATGATCTCTGCGATACATCTGTATTTTGACGGTCTTTCTTTAAGAAAAGCTTATAAAAGCCTTGTCCAGGTTTGTCAAGAGAAGCCATACTACAATAAGGGACTGGATACAAAAGTATCAACCTCAAAAAATATCTTCAAAGGAAAGAATGATATCGGAGTATATTATTGATGAGACATTAATCAAGGTTGGGTCCGATTACATCTGGCTCTGGGTTGCTATTGAGCCTGAAAACAGAGAAATTCTCTCACTATCTATTTCTAAGGAAAGAAACATGTTTGTTGCAGAGCGCTTTCTGTCAAACATTGTCAGTGAATATGGGGCGCATCCAGTATCAACGGATGGTGGTACATGGTACCCAATGACTTGCAGATTCTTAAAGTTAAGACATCATCTTCATTCAACTTGGGAGAAAAGCCTGATAGAAAGAACGATGCCGTATATCAAAGACAGAACAGAAAGTTTCGACGATTACTTTCCTTGCAAGTTAAAGCATTGTAAATTAAAACATGTAATGAACTGGTTGAATCTGTTTGTTGACTATCATAATAGTGAATTAAAATTGCTTAAGTGAACAGAGCCTCGTAGAAATAGTTAAGATATTTGCGTAATCAAAATACATACATGACATTCATGCGCCGCCCTTTTAGGGCGGCGGCCCTATCCCTTTGAACAATGACTATCTCACTTGATGCCTTTCAATTTATACTACTGTCAGGGGTGTCATAGATGTCAGGGTATTTCTTATTGTTATTATTTACAGTATTATACAGAATATCTTCCAAAAACAACAGTTAGAAAAACCTTGACACCCCTGACACCCCTGACATGGGATGTCAGGCACCAACTAACAATCAATGATAAAAACTAAGGATAACTGTCAATCAATTACAACATGCTATTTTCAGAACAAAAAGAGAAAAAGGATCAAAACGAGTTGAACGATAGCGAACCACCGGAAAGGTGGTTCGCTGTAATACTTCATTATGAAAATCAGAAAAAGTTAATTATTTATTTTATTAGATCAAGTCCACAGTGTGACCTGTTGTTGTTCGTCAACGCAAATAAACTCGGCCTTTAATATTTTACCTAGTACATCTATTGGATTATTTGGGTGAATGAAACAAGTCAAATTTGTTTCACATACCACCGAATCCGCATAATATACGGAACTTAATCCCACTCTCCGCGCTTAAAACAGGGAATCTAATTATGTTGTTATATATTAAGAGGGCAATTTTGTTAGTTGAATCTCCAAAGTAATTCCAATAGTCAATTATTTGCGGATCCAATCGAATCAGCTATTGACTTGGAAAAGAAAAATAGATTCAATTACCAAGCCACTTTCAAAAACCTTATTTTAATAAATTACTAAAGGACCTTCTTAAATCTAATTCAACGAATGCAACAACAATTGTTGAATATATACTAACACAACAAACAGAAATAAATATCAAGGATTCAACTAAAGAAAGTAAAATAAAAACCCTGATTTGGTTTTCAAATTTTCATAATAACAAACCATTTATCGAGTTAACATAACAAGACATTCTAGAAGATCAAATAATTTTCGAATGAACAACTGCTGAAGACCCGTTTAACAAATGGATTGAAACATATAATGGCTGACAATTGTTTGTTTCCACCACAAAATTATTTGTTTATCTTTAATTCTAGAGATGCCACCAGGTAGAGTCCTAGGGAAAACACAGAAAAATAAGTTTTTACTGTTTCTTTAAATGTACAAATCCTTTATAAGGTAATATCCTCTATTTATCTATTAAGGCTAATTATAAATCAGATCCATTTCCTTTATGTATACAATACAACTGTGTCACATGAGATACAAAAGGTGTCATAATTTACCAATTATATATCTATATATGATCCACATTTTTATTTAAATAGATGTTCAAATCATAAGTTAAAGTAGCATCCATTATTAGAATAGTTTCAACGATGTTCGATACCATATTGTCTAATTAATTATCATAGAACTGCATCAACGGTTTAGTCATCCAATGAAAAAAATAATTTGTAATTCTACAATTCTTGCTAGTTTATAGATATATTAACTGAATGAAAAGTCTGCTTGTCAATGTAATAGAACCCTTATACTTAGGGAACAATCCCACCGAATCAGATACCTATTTTAGTAACGACTTTAATATATAAAAATAATATTAAATGGTTAATATAATTAAAATAAAGAATGATTTATCGTTGATTAGGTATAAATCTTTAGCCATATATCAATATTTTTTAATCATTACGCTAGTTGTGGTCGTATTGTGTCATTATTCGGTATTAAAAACCGTTTGATACCATTGTTTATATATTACGGTAACTATTAGATACTATGTCAAAGAAAATAGAAACTAAAGAAAATTATTCAAATAATATCAATGAACAAAATAATAACAATTTCAATGAATCAATTAACAGATCATTAGATGAAACTAAAGATAATATAAAAAAATCAATAGATGAATCAAGAAAACAAATTCCACGAATTAACGACAGTGTAAATAGTTATCAAGAGCAATCACTACAAACTGCAAGAGAGATTTCAGAGGAATATATTGATTCTCAAAAAGAAGTTGTTAATTCACTCCAATCAGCATGGAGGCCATACAATGAGGTCTTTAATGGATTCGTTACCAACTTCTTTTCTCCTGATGTAGCAGCTAAAGCATATACAACATTCGTGAGTAACGTTGCAGACAACACCGTATCAGCTATTAGACTTTCAAACAACGTTATTTTCTCAACCCTTGATTCATGGAAACCAGCACTGCAACAAGCAAAAGATATTTCAAGACACATGTCAAACGCAGGAGTAAACGCCGCAAGAGTGTTTGAACAAAATTCAAGGCAAATAGCAGCAGATGTTAAGGATGTAGCCAATTCAAACATGAACGCATCTACTACCACCAAAGACTCTACACATCATTAACTAACAAAGTAGTAAAAGAAATTAGAAAATACTAAATAATTCAGTCCATTGGTTTTTCCTTTGAGTTAAACAAACTCAAGGATTTTAAATTTATCAATATTAAATTAAATTCACTTTTCTCATGCTTGTCTTTTTCATCCATATACGAAAATTAATAAAATAAACATATTTCATGCTTGACTCCTGTGGATATCCTCATAATTTTGATCGAACTAATCAAGACAAGAAGAAAACGATTAGAAATTAACACACATAGGATATGCTGTCGAAACTATATTTATCATCGTAGGTTGGCCCTTAGCCCAAGCATAGTATAATTATATATTTGGGTAATTATGACTAGTTTTGTGTCTCTAATAACACATCCATTCTTTTGAGAGAAGGTTAAACAGTCAAGTCAGGCAATTTTCCGTATATTAGATTATAGAACATTTAAGTTTAAAAGGAAAAACAAGTCTGATCAAAAAAAATATGTCCAATTCGTTCCTATATGTCTCCGGAGGCACTGATATCTTGGGGCCAGTATTCGACGATGATCTACATCTAGAGATAGATCCTATTGAATGGGCGCTTGGATATGCTATATTTAAAATCTATGAACTAACTAAAAGCTCAAGTATTATGACAAGATTATTAATATCGTGACGACAGAAATCGACCAATTTTTTCGTAATATCAAGTGCGATCACTGTAATAAAATTATAGAAAAAAAAGTAAAGTATTACTTTGATCAACCTAATGTCGTTTTGCTATCAGTCGATGTATGTAAGGACTGTAGTTACCGCATAAGTTTGAAATAATTCTGGATGAACCTTCACATAAAGCAATAAGGATAAACTTTACAGGCATATGCATTCTCTGGTTTGTCAGGGATTTTAAAACATATCTTGTATTCTTGCTCACCCTATCACTCCTTTCATCCATTTAATCTATTTCTTGGCCAAAACTGACTTATCGATAGATTGGGATTCTAACTCTTACTCTAACTACAGTGAATTATACAAATGAAAACGCTCCTAAATCTGATCCGATTTAGTGTCACTCTCGATTGGGATAAATAAGGACCTTGGATCACCGCTGTACCAGAAACTTGTTATTTATTTCCACACAATTATTCGATAACTAAAATATTAGTTCTAAATAAGGAGTATGGCTATTCTTGTGGAGACCTGAAGTTGAGACGAAAATATTAATCAAGTCAGACCATCTACTATAAGTATAGCAAGTTGGAACGAGATATAGACCCCCCAAAACCTAACCAGAAAAAGACAAAAATAGAATGTATTAGATGTGGTTCGATAATGGGGGAAATCACAGTATGTCATCTAAAATGCCTAAACTGCGGAGCAGAGTTGACTTGCTCTGATAAAGGGAATTTCTGGTAAATACCACTTAGCATGATTGAATTTCCGGGTGAAACGAATACTGAAATTAACATAGCTGAATCTTTCGTCCGATTTAGCCCTTATCCTCGAGTGTTTTTTTGAGGTTGCGATTAATCACTTTCTCAATGTCATTTCTATTCGTACAATCATAATCGCATTCCGTAATTGTTTCCACATACGTATTACCCACCCAGCGACCCACCCCGCGACCCCCCCACTCACTACCTTAATTATAGATGCTGAAATCCATATATGTAAACCAGTTAGAATAAATTCTAGATTTCTTAACAGTGAATGTGAATAGACAAAATCTTTACTATTCAAATGAAAAAAAAGTTAATCCTTATTATTTTGACGGTGACGTGATAATTAGAGAAATTTACAACGAATCTAATAGTAATGATCAGGAAGTTTATTTTGTAGAATTTGCTAGAGGGGCATTGACTACTATTCATTTCCATGAAACGGAGCAATTTTTAGTTCCTTTGTACGGGAATGGCGTGATAGGCGTGATAGGTGAAATCGATAATAACAAATCTAATTCTTTGGTGGACTTCACATTTGAGAATCTGATCATAAAATCGCTTAATGTTGGAGAAATTGTTTCCATTAAACCAAACATTCTACATTTTCATGGAGCATCTCCCGGTCAAAATTTTTCACATGTGGCATTTAGAAAGATGTTTGAAGCTAAACCAGGTTCTGAAAAGAATGAATCAGTTCATACACGAACAATATGGGGATATGAGATGATTGCTAAAACACTCGGCTCTGAAGATCAATCTCAAATATTAAATGAATTGAATAAAGTTTCCGAAAAAATTCGAGGTGCCGTTTCTACATGGGCGAAGGGCAAAAAGCTCAACCCATAGGATATTAGGAGAGGGTGATAAACGTATTAAAAATTGTGATGGTTAGTTACTTTGGTTTTCGTTAGTAGCTAGACTATTTTCTAGGTTATTTGCTGGATTGCTGATGATTGTATCATTTACGAAAATTGCAGTGTTATTTCCTTCTATTGCTTCAAATTCTTGGATTGTTTCGGTGTTGTTAGGATACATGGTGGTTGTATTTTGTGCAAATGCATTACCAAAACTAAAACTCATTAGTATTGCTGCATAAGTAAAAACTGCCATAGTGATTGTTTTATTTTCCATTGGATATAAAAGTATTAGTGTATTATAAAAATATATTGAAAATTATTATATTACATTTCAAACCGGATCTGTTACTAACTTAATAAAGACACCACGGTCTTGATTTTTTTATTACCTGGTAAGATTATTGAGCCACCCTAGCTTTCTAAAATAGTATAGCATTATGATTACCGATCCAACTGAAAAACTTAAAGTTATGATTAAAGGTATAAAATCTCCTAAATTGTAGCTATAATTTGTACTTCCTGGGATAATTATATTCATTCCATAAAAGGTTCCGACTACTGTAACGGGAATTGATAATGTAAAAAGGATTGTCAAGAAACTCAATATCTTGTTAGTTTTCTCGCTGCTTAGCATATGATCTGTATCCTTGTATATTTCAATAGTTTCCTTTGACTCATCGAGGGTTTCAAGTACTTTGGAAACATGATCATTGATATCATTAAAATAAGAAATTAGGTCTTCTTCTTCTACATCGGTTGAGAATTTTCTTACATCCCTTGAAATGATTTCCAACATGATCCTTTTTAGAGGACCTACTATTCGACGAAGAGTTGTTATTTCTCGCCTCAACATGGATATTTCTTTAGCGACAGCTACTTTGTCATCAAAGACTGCATCCTCAATATCATCTAGGTTGCCGATAACTTTCATCAATATATGCAGTAAATCATCCACCAGGGCATCTAATATCGAATGTAAAATGTATCCTGGGGAATTTCCCATTATGTTTTGTTTATTCTTTCCACCATCCATCTTACAAGCCTGAAATAGCTCAGAAAGTGGTTTCAAGACTCCATGATGAATGGATATTAAGAAATCTTTTCCAATGAATAGCGAGAGTTGGCTAAATCGAGGGGAAGACTTTTCCTTCTGGGTCGTCGGAAATTGTAATATTATAAAAACATGATCGTCGTACCTATCAATCTTTGGCAATTGATTTTTGGACAAACAATCTTCAATGTTTAATTCATGGAGTGAAAATTTTTTTGAGACAAGGTCCATTTTTTCCCTGGTTGGCTGTTCGACGTATACCCATTCCAATCCTCTACTTACTAGTGACTCCAACCCGTGATATCGATTAGATAATGTCATCCTACATAACCCTTGTTAGCGTATTTTAATTTCAATAACTCCTTACTAATTAATCTATTATGTACCGAATCTATACAAATTAATATACATACTACTTTTTAAATGGAAAATCCTTCAAGTTAATGGACTTACATCTATGGCAATTCGGTGATTCCGCTGTGGAGAGATAATTAACATAATAGCAATTTGCGCATTGCTTTCGTTCAAACCTTGATTTTAACATGACTGCTCTAGTATCTTTCTTTACGATTAAAACATTCCTATCGTGGAGATCAGATATAACGCTACTAAATAATTCGGTTATTTCTTTCATGTTCCAGTTTCTATATTTAAGGTAGTTTTCTTTCATGAAACTGCAGATTTCGTCATTATCAAACATACTCTTAAATTCTCCATCATTCCTATTGTTTATTCGAAAGAAATAATCTCGCAGATACCATTCAAATTCAAATGATAGAATTTCAGTATTCACGTTCTTTTTTTAATAAATACTATTATTTTTTAATTCTTTCGGTTTAAAGTTACAAAGTAATCAATAGACCTATTGAATTTTCAATTGATCGATGGAAGGGTTTATACCGTAAGGGCTAATCTGCAAACTGCATGGAAATTAACTTCTTTAACCTTGGAAGATTGTAACCCATTTGAGCAGAAATAGGGATGATTTGATCCATGTTTTCATTTACATTTAGCTCTTTCATCTTGTCCTTGATTTCATTGTTTTTTACCATGTCTATTTTGTTTAATACTAATATACACTTTTGAAATGGAATCTGCAGTTTTGATAAAATTTCAAGGGAACTTCTCAATTTTTTCCTTATAATGGGAACATCATCACTAAAATCGATTATCAATAAAATCACGTTAGCGTAATTCAGTTCAGATAGAGTAGACTTGAATGCTTCGATCATGTATGGCGGTAACTTACTAATGAACCCAATCGTATCAGATAACAGGACCTTCCTCCCTTCAATCTGCGAAGCACGAGTAAAGGTCGTCAATGTTGTAAACAGTTTTGTACTAGTCTCCTTATTCTCGTTCGTTAATAAGTTAAACAAGGAAGTTTTGCCTGCCGAAGTATAGCCTGTCAACGATATCAATGGAGTGTTACCTGAGAGTCTTTGGATCCTGTGTAGAGCTCTTTTTCTCTCTTCTGCTTGTAGTTTTTTCTTCAATACCGCGGTTCTTTTCTTTATATCCAAAATGTGCACGTCTGCATCATATTTACCTAGCCCATAAAATCCGGGCTGTTCGCCTAGCTTTGCAAGTCTTGCCTTCGCTTTTACTCTTACGATATCATATTTTAGTTGTGCTAACTTTACTTGAATCTTTGATTCATTTGTTACCGCTCTATTTAGAAAAATTTCTAAAATCAATTTTTCTCTGTCCACAATGTCTATCCTGCACAATCTTGCAAGATTGTATTGTTGACTTGGTTTTAGAATTTCATCAAATATGATTACGTCAGGTTTTAAGACTGCAACCCTTTCTTTAATGTCTTCTGCCTTTCCCTTTCCGACACCAAATCTTGAACGGGTGATATTTTTCTGGCTGATCACCTCTACGATAGTATACCCGATTGATTCAGCAAGGCTTTTCGCCTCGGATAGGGCAAATTGGTTTGGATATGTGATTAATATCGCTTTCCTATCCTCTGAATACATTAATTTTAAATTTTCTATTCTAAATATCCAATTTAAACCATCAGCTCAGTCGAATATCACTTTGAAGTTTTGATAAAAAATATTTGGTAAAGTTAAATAATTTGTTTTAAATATTGTATATTGTTTGCAACTAGCATTAAGGAGAGTTGACGGCTACATAATACGAAGGTGTGCTCACGAGGATTTAAATTCAGTAATCAGCATTAATTTAAAAACTCTTCCAGAACATTATACCGAGTATTTTTTTGAGTCTCTTCTACGCGAAATCCCAGAAGCATTCATCATAGCGGAAATAGACAATGTGGTAGTAGGCTATCTAATGTGCAAATTAGAGTTTGGCTTCTCGAATTTTAGGAAACTCGGTTTCGTGAAAAAGGGACACGTTGTATCTATAGCATTGTTGCAAGAACATAGAGGAAAGAATATCGGTGAAGCATTGATGATGGAGGGAATAAATGGGATATCAACAAGAAAGGGCGACGAGATATATTTAGAAGTTCGTACTAGTAACGGTCCTGCTATTTCTTTATATCAAAAACTCGGATTTCAAATCAAATCCGTACTAAAATCCTATTATAGAGACGGGGAAGATGCCAACCTTATGGCTCTAGAGATATCGTGAAGTAAACAAAGTAATTACCTCAGTACCAAAATATGAATTAAATATATGATATTTTACACTATTAGTATGAATATCTTTGAACCCTCAACGTTTTTGGCCATTTTCCCATATGTTTTCATCTCCTCTTTCCCCATCTTTGGAATAGTATTGGTTACATATTGGTTGGTAAAGGATAAGAGATCAAAAATCAGAAAAAAGTGATTTAGTAGAACCTGTTGATTATTATTTCTTTTCTCCAAAATAATACCGTTAATTGGCAAATAAATTTTAAACCTTTTTTCATTCTCTACATTGCATGTAATCTATGAATTTATGATTTTATACATGATAATGGGTGGGTGTTATATTCCTCATAAGGTCACATATCATAGAACGATAATTCTGCATTATTATGAACATATTATGCCTAAATCGGGATATCAACATCTTGTAAAGTAGAAGGAGGTAGGGGGAGGGAAATGATCAAAATCCCTATTTTCAAAGTTTGTTGGTTGGAGCTGATAACCCAAATCAAAGACATCTGACAGAGACTTCCTTTGATGGATAAGAAACGATTATTATTTGACTAATGAGTACATTTTTTTTTATCCTGTGTTTAATTTAACCAGACATTTAGATTCATTGAAATCGGTTTGTTGATAAAGGGAAGAGAAAAGGCTAAAACAAAGTATCGGGACAAGTGTCAAATCTTATACTTGATTGTAAAGAGTTGTATAGGCAAATATCAAACCAAAAATAAACTTAGTTATTACAGTTCATATAAAAGATTGAATGAGTATCTGGTAGACTTGATACGTTTGGATTTATTATTGTTTGATGAAAAAAAACAAAGATTCATAGCAACTCCTAAAGGAAATGACTTTGTTAGAAAATACGATAATATCATAGAGTTTATCCCATCTTTTAAAAGAGATTATGAAATCTAGTTAGTATTATTGTAGGCATTGTAGTCAACTTCGTTAATACCTCTTTTAACTCGATCCATATTTCTATATAACAATTCATTATCTTCTCTTCCTTTGGTCACGCAGCGGTATAAATAATCAATTTTCAAATGTCAATTTAATGGAATTATTATCTTTTGTTGCCAGTTTATTTTAAGATTTAAAAGTCTTAAATTTTTTATTCGAATAGATGGTGGTATTTCCAACTGTAGTTTCCATCGGGTTCTTTTGACTGACCAGTCAGTAATATTTATATGATGTAGTCTGGTAGTTAGGTGTATGGAACCAAAACTTGATCTATCCACCTATGCTTTTAAATTTTCCATGATTATTTTGATATTTGCATCAATTGGTTCCTTAATGCAGATAAGTGCTGGTAATTGGGATGTTACTATACATTTATTGATTATCCCTGACTCGTTTTTTACACCTTCTCATACCTTGCTTTATGCTGGGGTAGGCATTTTGTCTCTTTCTGCTATCATTGGGGGCGCCCTAATGATAAAATATATTGAATTAAAGGAGAGCGGTTTGACTATATCATTCAAATTACTTATTATAGGATCTGTGCTATCCATTATATCCGGCCCAAGTGATTTTATTTGGCACGAAACATTTGGAGTAGATGGATTTCTCAGTCCAACACATCTGATGTTAATTACAGGAATGCTAATCAATACTTCTGCTGTCGCAATGGGACTCGTCCGATTAAATTCTTTTGTTAAATCAGGTACCTTGTACCAAGTGGGGAGGATATTCTTTGTTCCTGCCCTTGTAGCATTATGGCTAAATTTGATATCCTATGTTTACATTTTTGCTTTGCCAATTTCTAATGGCGAATTGTTTAACTTTAATCTGAACCCAATAGCGGGATCATTAATAGCGTTGGTATTCTTGCCCTTGATTAATTCAGGATTGTTCCTGTTTGTTTTAAAGAAAACACACACCTTCGGGATCGCTAGCGCTATAGCAGCAGGAGTCATCTTATTAACAGCGGTTACCAATATACTGCCATCCGAAGCCCTTTCGAATTTACTCCCTTTTTACCTTTTAGCGATTGTTCCATTCGTCCTAGTTGACTTGCTGATTTATGACAAGTTACCATTGGGTAATAAATTAAGTAGCAATAAACTCAAAGTCGTAATATCTGGGGGTATTTCTGGTTCTCTTTTTTATATTATAGGATATCCCCTTCTTCCTTTGACGCTTTCTAATTACCTGATACCTGTGGATTTGGAACAGATCGGTTTTGTCACAATTGTTGACATAGTTCCAATTTTTGTCAATTCTTTACCTGTGGTATTACCCATAACACTTCTTGTAGGTGCTATACTTGGGATTTTATCTGCCCGGATTTATGAAAGAATCGATGGTTTCAAGGAAAAAAATTCAAAATCTGATCAAGTGATTGTTGAGTAATGTGCGCAAAGGTTACTTTACAACACAAATTAGAAATTCGAGATAGGATTATTGCAGCTGCCCTAGTTTCCTTTTCTAAAAAAGGGTTTGATAAAACAAGAATGGATGATATAGCTCTTGAGTCAAATGTGAGCAAGGGTACACTTTATATTTATTTTGAGAGTAAAGAGGATCTTTTTTATGAACTATGTGAAAAGAACTTGGATGACCTAAGAGAACAATTATCTTCATTGCTCGTTACCAATCATAAAGGTAACAATGCAAAGAATGACAAATTAATTTCCGATGCAAATGGATTCTATAATAATTTTAGTCATTTTGAAAAGAGTTATATAATTTTTCTAGAAATCCTGTCGAAATCTACTCGAAATGAAAAATTAAAATCAATACTATATTCTCAACATAAGAACGTTATTGAAGTCATGAAGGAACATATCTTAAACTACATCAAGAATGATGGGACAATAACTCTTCCGGAAGGTAAAGAAATTGATAGCATGGTTATGAGCCTAATTGCAGTTTACAATGGACTGATGATGAACAGGCTGATGGGAGTGGGTGAGGAAGCAAACAAAAAGACATGGGCTGAC
>Ga0183260_10003763_pt1 | contig 12185 bp, 8 predicted proteins | sample AntDrymUQ4972206_2_FD_129768 | JGI IMG/M metagenome (GOLD analysis project Ga0183260, IMG submission 129768) | Polar desert sand microbial communities from Dry Valleys, Antarctica - metaG UQ497 (22.06) (version 2) (version 2) | ecosystem: Environmental > Terrestrial > Soil > Desert | place...
AGGACCAGCGGCCCCCGCTTCAGCTCGCGCTCGTCATCGACCGCTCCGGCTCCATGGGGGGCCCGAAGCTCGCCTACGCATGCCAGGCAGCGAGCTTCCTGGTTGAGCGGATGGTGCCGTCCGACGAACTGGCGCTGATCACTTACGACGACGAGGTTCAGTTGCTGCGATCGATGGCCCCCGTGGACAAGACCGCCGTCGTCAACGCTCTGCATCACATCTATCCGGGCGGAACGACGAACCTGTCGGGAGGCTGGCTCAAAGGGATCGAAGAGCTCCGCAGGAGCAGGTCCGACCAACTCCGCAAGGTGCTACTTCTCACCGACGGGCTCGCCAATCATGGCATCACAGATCACGACACACTCGTCGACATGGCTCGAACGACCGCCGAAGATGGAGTGGGAACGACGACGATCGGATTCGGCGAGGGCTTCGACGAAGAGTTGCTGACGGACATGGCCGATGCCGGCCAGGGCAACTCCTACTACGTTGCGAGTCCCGAGGATGCCCCGGGAGTCTTCGCGCAGGAGTTCGAGGATCTATCCACCCTCGTAGCGCAGAACGTAAGCGTCGAGATCCGGCCGTCGGAGGAGGTCAAGCTCCTTGGAGTCTTGAACGAGTATCCCGCCACGTCGGTGCAGGGAGGGCTCCAGCTCAACCTCGGCGACGCTTACGGCGAGGATCTCCGGCGGATTGTGTTCGAGCTACACATCCCACAGCTCGCTCGCCTCGGTCTGGCAAAGGTCGCAGATGTGGTGGTCCGCTACGTAACCGTCGGAGACGAGGTCGCCGCCAAGGAGATCACGATCCCGGTCAACATCAACATGGTGAACGCGGATGAGGCGTCGTCGGCCGATCCCGACCAGCAGGTGGTCGAAGAGGTCACGATCCTCAAAGCCGCTAGGGCCCAAAAGGAGGCCCGAGGTCGTGCGGATACCGGTGACTTCGGCGGTGCTCAAGAACTCCTGCGTAAGGCGGCACAAGAACTCCGAGCGGCAGCTCCCAACTCAGCCAGAGCCCAGGAGTTGCTCCAGGATGCCGACCTGATGGAGGGCTCAGCCGACATGGCCGCCCCCGACCAGTGGACGTCCCATCACAGCAAGAACCTCCACTTCAACCAGCGGATGCGACACCAGGGTAGACAGCGTCGTCCGAAGCGCGACGAGAACTAACCATGAAGCGCTGTCCTCCCCGCCACCGCCAACAAGGTGACGTCGAAGGCGGATCAGCTAAGGGAGCTGGTCCGCCTCGCCGGCACGCTCGAAAGACACCCTCTCCTTCGCCCATTGCCTTGCGAAAGCGCGGCAAAAGCTTCCTGTTCGTCTGAAAAATGAATGGCACACTGCGCAGCCCGGAACCGCGCCATGCTCTCGATAGCAACCCGTTTGGGGTTACCGCCCTTAGCGCGCAGGAAGAGAAAGTCCTCCCTTGCTGTCGCTTCACCAAGCTCCCACAGATGAGGATGCTTTCTCTTGATCCGGTTCGCTCGTCTCATTCCGTGCACAGCCAGAACAGGATCCATCGATTCAGACTAGCAACGCCCGGCCGAACCTGGAATGGGACTCCCAAACTACCTCCAGTTGGCCACCCTCACGATTGACTCAGAGCTAGAGCCATCGGCAGGACGGCAGGACGAGCGAGTCGCCGCTTGCGTCGGCGTCGCAACATCCGCTGACCAACACAAGACAAAGTGGGGGGACGGAATCTTCTCATGATTGCGTCGGTAGGCATTCCGCCCCCCTCGCGCTCCCGAGCAGTTTTTCAGTTGTTTCCTTTCGAAGGGCGACAACCGGACTGATCGAGCCACGTCGTTCCCATTCCACGAGAATCTCCGAACAGATGTGTTCCAATAGTGGAGTGGAGGAGCCTCGCGCATTGACCGTTGCACAACCATGGGCGTGGGCGATCGTCCAAGGCTACAAGGATGTAGAAAACAGGGTGTGGCGCACATCACACCGAGGCCGTCTCCTGATCCACGCCGGCAGGAAGGTTGATCCCGACGGGTTCTTAGCTCTGTGGGAGATGGGCTTATACCGTCGACTACCAGATACGTTGCCGCTGGGACGACTCGTCGGCAGCGTGGAGCTAGTGGACATCGTTTCAGGCTATCCGAGCAATTGGGCTGCGCGTGGCGCATGGCACTGGGTATTTCGTCGAGCTAGAGAATTCTTAACTCCGATCCCGTGCCGAGGTGGGCAGAAGCTGTTCATCCCTAACGTGAGTCATCGCGCTCTTGGCCAGGCGAACCGCCACGCCATAAGACACCGACGAAACGGCGGCTAGGCGTTTGGATGACGAGCAGCACGCCGAGAGAAGGTGCGTTGGCCTGACGTAAGCATCCAGATGAAGCGCTAAGTCACGCCTCATTAAGTCTTCGCTTGCCGGCCCCGGCCCCTCGATGTAGCTCCACTGGAGTGAGCTGGCCCGGAAATGAAACCCCCATTCCCTTCGAGGCAGCATGATGGTCCCGCTGAGAATCAGTAGTCCACGCAACAGAATCAGGTAGCGGGAATCAGGGTGGACCGTCCCCAGCCAGGGCAACCTCCCGGGCCGAATACGGGTCTGCTTGCTCGGCCTTTGCGACATTCACTCGAGCGACCACCTGGAGGTTCGTCTGAGCCAGACGTCCCTCGTCACTTAAGCGCTTAAGGTAATCTGCGGTCAGCGAACCCTCCACCTGCGATCGGGGGAATCACACGGGAAAGTGGCAGCGGCCATCCAGTAGGAATCACATACAGCGGCCCACCATCACCGACGTCGCGCGGCGCGCGGGTGTATCCGGGGCGGCCGTGTCCTTCGCCTTCAACGACCGTCCGGGCGTCGCCGATACCACCCGGGCCCGCATCCTTCTGGCGGCGGACGAACTGGGTTGGCGACCCAACGCCCGGGCCCGCGCTCTGTCACACCGGCGTGCCTTCGCCTTGGGGCTCGTGATGTCAAGGCCCCCGGAGTTGCTCGCGGCCGATCCCTTCTTCGCACACTTCCTTGCCGGGGTCGAAAGCGCTCTCGCCGCGCGCGGCTACGCCTTTCTCCTCCAGGTCGCCGGGAGCGACCCGGATGCGGAGGCGGGGTGCTATCGGCGGCTCGCCCAAGAGGGCCACGTCGACGGCGTGCTGCTCACCGATCTCAGGGCCGAGGACGTTCGGTTCGAACTCCTCAAGAATCTCGGCCTTCCTGCCGTTGCCGTTGGACTGCCGCACGGCGATTGCCCTTTCCCCTTCGTCAGCCACGACGACCGCCCCGGTATCCGAGCGGTCGTCGAACACCTCGTCTCTCTCGGGCACCAGAAGGTGGCCTACGTCGACGGCCTTCCCGGCTTCGTCCACACCGCATCCCGCCGCGAGTCATGGCGCTCGGCCCTCGAGTTCGCCGGACTGGAACCTGGTCCGATCGTCGCCGGCGACTTCACAGGGCCCGGAGGGGCGACCGCAACGACAACGCTTCTCGAAGCGACGGAGCGCCCTACGGCCATTGTCTATGCCAACGACCTGATGGCCATCGCGGGCATGGGGATCGCATTGGAAGGAGGTTTCAACGTCCCCGCTGACCTCTCGGTAACGGGTTTCGATGACGTCGCGCTCGCGGCCCACGTCGTTCCCGCGCTCACTACGGTTCGCCAGAACACTTTGGAGTGGGGGCGAATCAGCGCGGAGACGTTGCTCGCAGCGGTCGAGGAGCGCTCTTCGCCGAACGTGCAACTCGACCTACCCGCGCTGGTTGTAAGGGCGTCCACCGGACCACCGCCGTAAACAGACGAATCCACTAGACGGAGGGGATAGCAATGAGAGGAACCAAGTTCGTACGCACTAGAGCGATCGTCGCCATCGTGACAGCCTTCCTGTTCGTCGCGGCGGCATGTGGAGGCGACGAGGAAAGCGTCTCCGAGGCGCAACGTTCGACCGGCCCAATAAAGATCTGGTACTCGAACAACCCCGAGGAGATCGAGTGGGGAAAGCAGGTCGTGAATGCCTGGAACAAGGAGCACCCCGACGAGGAGGTCCCCGGCCAGGAAATACCGGCAGGCGAGACTTCCGAGGAGGTCATTGCCGCCGCCATCACGGCCGGCAACACTCCCTGCCTGGTCTTCAACACAGCGCCGGCGGCTGTGCCGCAGTTCGACCGCGCGGGTGGCTTGGTGAACCTTGCCGAATTCGAGGACGGTGTCTCCTATATCGAAGAACGCTCCGGCGATCGCGCCGCTCAGTACGGTTACCCCGAGGGCGAGTACAACCAGATGCCGTGGAAGGCCAACCCGGTGATGATCTTCTACAACAAGGACCTGTTCAAGAAGGCCGGCCTCGACCCAGAGAACCCGCCGCTGGCGACCTACGACGAGTTCCTCGCCGCCAGTCAGGCCCTCGTCGATAAGGGCGGCGTCCAGGCCGCCATCTGGCCCGCTCCATCGTCCGAGTTCTTCCAGTCCTGGTTCGACTTCTACCCGATGTTCATCGCCCAGACCGGCAGCGGCCAGCTCGTCGAGGACGGGCAGGCCCAGTTCAACAACGAAGACGGCGTCGCTGTTGCCGAGTTCTGGCGCCAGATGTATGAGGAGGGGCTTGCTCAACAGGAGACTTACAACGGCGATGCCTTCGCAGATCAGAAGTCCGCAATGGCGACCGTGGGACCGTGGGCAATCGCGGTGTACGGCGAGGACATCGATTGGGGCGTCTCCCCCGTACCAACCCAAGACGGCATTGCGCCCGAAGAGACGTACACGTTTTCCGACGAAAAGTCGATCGGCATGTACACGTCGTGCGAGAACCAGGGGACCGCCTGGGAGTTCCTGAAGTACGCAACCAGCGAGGAAAACGACGGACTGTTCCTCGAGATCTCGGGACAGATGCCGATGCGCACCGACATCATCGGCACCTATTCCGAGTACTTCGAAAAGAATCCCGAATACGAGGTTTTTGCCGAGCAGGCCGAACGCACCGTCGAAGTTCCCATGGTGTCTGGCTCCATCGAGATGTGGCAAGAGTTTCGGAATGCCTACTCAGCATCGGTGATCTTCCGAGAAGAAGACATTCAGCCCGCGTTCGACAGCGCTGCGGAGACGATCAACGGACTTGTCGAGGAAGGTTCGTAGTCAGTGGCGGTCGCAGCGAGACCGCCGCGCCGGCTGATCAACCGCATCGCCGGCCGGCATCCCGTTGGGGTGGCCTTCGCCGCGCCATACATGATCTTTCTCGTCGTGATCTATGCGTACCCGATCATACTGGCGATCTACATGTCGTTTCACGATTACTTCTTCGCGGCCCCGGGCGCGCAGGTGGACAGACCGTTCATCGGCCTCGACAATTACAGCACCGCCCTCGGGGACCCCGCGTTCCGAAGGGCCCTCTTGAACGTCGTGGTCTTTCTGGTGATCAACGTGCCGCTGACTGTCGGGCTGGCTCTCGTGCTCGCCTCGGCCCTCAATACGGCGCTTCCGTTCAGGACATTCTTTCGCTCTTCCTATTACCTCCCGTACGTGACGGCGAGCGTTGCGCTCATCGGAGTGTGGCTGTGGCTGTTCAACAGCGATGGACTCGTCAACGCGATCATCGGTGAGGCGGGCCCCGATCCCACCTGGTTGGTCAATCGTTTTTGGGCGATGCCGATCATCGCCTTCTTCGCGACCTGGAAGCAGCTCGGCTTCTACGTACTCGTCTACCTCGCCGCGCTGCAGAACGTCCCGCAAGAGTTGTACGACGCGGCGGCCGTCGACGGTGCTGGCAAGCTGCGCAGCTTCCAGCACGTCACCGTTCCCGGAGTCCGCTCGGCCACCACGCTGGTGATCATCCTCGCCACGATCGTCGGCGCCAACTTCTTCACCGAGCCTTACCTGCTCACGGGCGGAGGCGGGCCTAACGGCGCATCGATCTCCCCCGTTCTGCTCATGTATCAGGAGGGAATCGAACAGAACAAACCGGGCTACGCGGCAGCCATCGGCGTGATCCTGGCCATCGGCGTGGTCGTCGTGAGCCTTGTCAACCGCTTCCTGTTGGAGAGGGACTAACGTGGCCGAGACCATTCAAGCAGACGACGTCGTCGACCCGCTAGGGGCCGAAGAAGCTGAGCCGCGCGCCGACCAGCCCGAGCTGAGGGCACCGGGTGAACGCTGGAAGCGCGTCGGCTTCCTAACCTGCTTGACCGCCGGAGCACTCATCTTCCTTTTTCCCTTCTACTACATGATCGTCGGCGCGCTACAGACGGAGCCCAACCCGGATGTGTCCGGCGCGTTTCCCGACCCATCGAATCTAACCCTCGACAACTTCGTCGACATCAACACTGCGCTGAACCTGCCCCGAGCGCTCCTCAACTCCGGAATCTTCACCGCAGGCGTCATCCTCGGAACATTGGTCATCGGGCTACTTGCCGGATATGCGCTCGCACAACTCGAGTTCCGTGGTCGGGGGTTCGTGTTCAGCGCGATGCTCATCGTACTCATCGTCCCGTTCCAACTCCTCATGATTCCTCTGTACGTAATGATCGTGCGCTGGTACGGTCTCGCCGACACGCACTTGGGGATGATCCTTCCCTTTGCGGTCAACGCCACCGCCGTCTTTGTCTTCAGACAGTTCTTCATGCAGATTCCCAAGGACGTCTTTGACGCAGCGCGCATCGACGGTGCGTCGGAGCTTCAGATCCTGATGCGAGTCGCCATACCGATCTCGAAACCGGCCCTCCTCACGGCGGTTCTCGTGACTTTCATCGGGCCGTGGAATGAGTTCCTGTGGCCGTTCTTGATCACAAAGGAAACCGACATGCAGCCGCTCGCGGTCGCACTGGCGAACTACATCAGTAACGTCGCAGCCCGCGCTGCGAACCCGTTCGGGGCGATTCTCGCGGGCGCTACAGTCCTCGCTATCCCGGCGGTAGTTCTGTTCCTGGCGTTCCAGAGGAAGTTCGTCCAGGCTCATCTCGGCTCGAGTGTCAAATAGAGCCATGGGCTTGGAAGGCTGGTCGATGACGCGACTCGGCGTCGTCATGTCGTCCGACGAGAACGATCCCGCTGAGGCGTGGGGCGTGCTCAACCCCGGAAGCGCCCGTGACGGAAACGGAGATCTGCTGCTGTTTCCGCGCATCGTTGCCGAGGGCAACTACTCGCGCATCGGACGCGCGCGCGTCCTGTTCGACGACGAAGGGACGCCTGTTGGAGTGGAACGCCTCGGAGTTGCCCTCGAACCGGACGAGCTGTGGGAAAGAAACGCTCGAACGGCGGGGGTCGAGGACCCGCGCATTACATACATCGACGAGCTCGGGATCTTCGTGATGACCTATGCGGCTTACGGTCCGATCACGCCCAGGATCGGGCTTGCTGTATCCAACGACCTGGAGAAGTGGCGGCGCCTCGGCCCCGCGCTGTTCGCGTACGATCCGGACCTCCGGGTCGACCTCAATCTCTACGCGAACAAAGACTCAGCCTTCTTTCCGGAGCCGGTGCGAGCCCCGGACGGGAGGCTCGCGCTCGCGATGTTGCATCGGCCCGCATGGGATCTGTCGAAGTTCTCGATCGACGGGGGGGCTGCGGTGCCTGATGGGATCGACGACCCGCGTCCGGGGATCTGGGTCTCCTTCGTCGATCTGGAGGACGCGCGAGCCGATATCGGAAGCCTCGCTCACTTTTCGAGCCACCGGCCGGTTGCAATGCCTGAGCAGGATTGGGAGTCGCTCAAGATCGGAGCCGGCCCTCCCCCAGTCAAGCGACCCGAAGGATGGTTGCTGCTCTATCACGGTGTCCAGGGAGAGCTCATCGAGGGCACCGACCACCAGCCGAATGTGTGCTATTCGGCCGGAGCGATGCTCCTCGATGCCGACGACGTAACGCATGTCCTGACGCGCTCGACGACCCCCGTGCTGGAACCAGAGACGCTGGAAGAGCGCGAAGGCATCGTCTCCAACGTCGTGTTTCCCACGGCAATCGACATCAGATCGGAAACAGCAATCGACGTCTACTACGGCATGGCCGATTCGCGCATCGGAGTTGGAAGGCTCATCACCAGAGATCGAGGGGGCAAGAACAACATGCGGCCCTAGTGTCTGATTAATGCGGATGCGGCGGTTGAGGACGACGGCGAGGGTGACGCGGCCGAGATAGCTGAGGGCGTGTGTCGTAGCGGGCAGCGATGCCGCGAGCCATTGCTCCAGGCGTGCGGCCGTTCGGCGGTGTTGTCGAGCACGAACGGGTGGCGGCCAAGAGCCCGATGTTCGTGCTGGGCCAAGCGCATCCGGGCACCACCTTCGCCCCAATCGGTTTGCGCCACGCATGCGCACCGTCGACACTTACCCGATGGCGGCACCTCCCACATTCGCGTCGATTCAGGAGCACGTCTCGCGCCTCGGTGACGTCGACTTCTGGTGGCCCTACGTCGCCGAGATCCTGGAACGTCACGACCTAACCGACGCCGGACGGGAGCCGGTTGCCGGTTTCAACGCGACGTATCCGACCTTCCTCTCCGGCGATGTTGTGGTGAAGCTGTTCGGCTACTCCCGATCGTGGCGCGCGAGTCACGCTGCCGAACGCGCGGCGCAGGCCCTAGTTGCCACCGACCCGGAGATCGCCGCGCCCAGCCTCCTGGGCGAGGGGCGATTGTATGACGATGTCGACGCCCCGTGGCCATACCTGATCACCACACGGATGTCTGGGGTCGCTTGGTGGCGTGCCGGATTGTCAACCCAACAGCAGCTTTCGGTCGCCGCGGAGCTGGGAAGGCAGGTTCGCCGGGTGCACGCGTTACCTCCGGTGTGCCTAGCAACGGACGCGAACTGGCCGGCCCTGAACGTGGCAACGGCCGCAGAGCAAAGTTCGCTACCGCCTCATCTGATCGCGCAGATCGACGACTACCTCGCCCGGCTCGGGTCTTTCGACCGCGTCTTCGTCCACGGCGACCTGGTCGCCACGCACGCGTTCGTGGAGAACGGCCGCCTGACCGGGATCATCGACTGGGGCGATGCGATGGTGACCGATCGACACTATGAGCTCATCCAGCTCTACCGCGACATGTTCCATTGCGACAAGGCTCTGTTGCAGGTGTTCCTGGAGGCCAGCGTCTGGCCGGTCGGCAAGGACTTTCCCCGCCAGGCACTGGGTCTTGCCCTGTACCGCCAGGCACAGGGTCTCGCCCAGCACCACACGATGGACGTCTTCGAGCCCATTGCAGCTCTGCTCCCGCTACAAGAAATCGGTACTCTTGACGATCTCGCAACCGAACTCTTCGCCGTCTAGCTTGCGTCCGCTAGATCCGATGCGGTTGTTGAGGATGATGGCGGCGAGGATCACGCCTCCGAGTTAGTTGATGGCGTACTTTGTCGTATCGCTCCGGCGAGTACCGGTTAAGGGCGTCACGTCGGGAGTGGGGTCGAAAGTCTGGAGACTGCTGCTGAAATACTGGGTCATACCCAGACTGCTCGTCGGAGCAGTCTGGGCGGGCCGAATGCCGGGGATGGAAGGTAACGTGATCCTATGGCTTGGATCGACCTCAGCGGCAGGGTGGCCTTGGTCACCGGAGCAAACCATGGCATCGGGGCGGCAACCGCCTTCGCTCTGGCCGAGGCGGGGGCCAAGGTTGTGCTCACGTACCTACGGTTGAACCATTCCAACGACGCCGGAATACCGGAGGATTATCGACAGCGTCGGGCCTCGAGTGCAGATGGAGTGGTGGATGAGATCGCGGGCGGAGGTGGTCGTGCCGTGGCGATCGAGGCCGACCTCGCGGATCCGCTCACGCCACGGGCCCTATTCGACACAGCCGAGGAAGCCTTTGGCCCGGTGGACATCTTGATCAATAACGCGAGCGGTTGGCTGGCCGACACATTCAAACCGGCAGCAGTCGACCGCTTGGGCCGATCGCTGCAACCGGTCTCGACCGACACGATCGATCGTCAGTTCTCCGTCGATGCTCGCGCTGCCGCCTTGCTGATAGCCCAGTTCGCGCGCCGCCACATCGAGTGCAAGTCCAAATGGGGCCGCATCATCGGGCTCACGTCCGGCGGCCCGCTGGGCTTTCCCGAGGAGGTGTCCTACGGAGCTGCCAAGGCGGCTCTCGAGAACTACACGATGTCCGCGGCCTTCGAACTTGGCGAGTACGGCGTGACCGCGAACATCGTGTACCCACCGGTCACAGACACCGGCTGGGTGACGGAGGCGGTGCGAGAGGCGGTGCAGGAGAGCGACGAACATCTCCACATCGCCCAGGCAGAAGAGGTGGCTGAGGTCATCGTCTTGCTCGCCTCCGACCGCGCCCGATTGATCACAGGCAACGTCGTTCGGTTGCGCTAAGCCAGGGACGGGCTCACCGGTTGGGCCATCCGAAATGGCCGTGGACGGCTAACGGTCGCGTGCTGCACCGGATCTCAAGAGTTTCCCATCGTTCCTAGCTCACCCTCTGAGCTCGATCTTCCGACACCCCAACCTGCGCGATCAGCACGATCGAGCTTTGCGCCTCTCAGTGTCGCGGCCCCTCGGACGCACATAAGCAAAGCACCCCGGCCGGTCGTCCGGGGTGCTTTGATCGCAACCTGCGGTGCTCGGTTAGGGGCTGGAGCGCCGGAAGAAGACGCTGGCCGGGTCGCCCGGGTGCGACATCGACCAGAAGGACAGGAAGTCCATTCCGTCGGTGTCCAGGCCCACGTAGTCGCCGGGGAAGAAGCCCCGTGCCACCGGCATCGTCCTCATGTCGAACGAGGCGTCCGTGAGACGCACCTCATCGCCCCAACTCGACGCCTGCGAGCAGTTATCAGTGCCGGGGTGACAGTGCACCACAAAGACGTCGGTGGGTGTTGTGGCGCCTCCGTCCGCAGTGTTGTTGCGGAAGTCGTAGTAGATAACTCCGATGCTCCCATCGTCCAGAACCCGCGGGGTTGGCAGGAATGCCTGCTGGTCACCCAGCGGCTCGGATGTAGGAGTTTGATTGATCTTGATGGTTGGCGACCAGGTGAGCCCGCCGTCCAGTGATTGCGAGAAGGCCACGCTGCTGCGCGGGCCGAACCTCGCGTCCTGCCACACCACGTATAGGGCTCCGCTGTTCGGATCTACCGCGGGCTCGGGGAGGATGTCTCCCGTTCGCACGCGCGCGTTGTCGTCGGGGTCAACGACTACGCCCCGGAAGTGCCGATCGACGATGGTCTCCCGACGATCCCAGGTCGCACCCTTATCCGTGGAGCGGATCAGCGCGATGGAAAAGCCCCGGGTCTTGTGCTGGTTGGAGTTACGGATCAAGTCGAAGAAGTCGACCAGCTCGCCATCGAACTGGGCGTGGTCGGGCAGGACCACGATCTGGTTCCCGATGGTCTGGGCGATCGTGCCTGGGTTAAAGATCTCCCGTGCCTCTTCCCAGGTGTCGCCGCCGTTGGTGGTCCGGGAAAACCAGACAGGACCTTGGAAGGCGACGCTGTTCTCGAACGCGTTGGGCGGCGCAGCCTCGCCGGGAGGCGAAATCAACCGGTCCCATATCGCGTAGGCGAAGTCGGAGTCGTTGGAATCGGCGGTAAGAGAGTTCTTGTCGTTTAAGACGTTGGGGTTGGTGTCCCGCTTCAGGGTGATCGGGTCCTCCCAGGTCGCCCCGCCGTTGCTGGACCTACTCACCAGCATGGCGTTGGGGTAGATGCCGAACCCTCCGGGGTTCGTGTCCACCGAAAGACTCATGAGATAGGCTGTTCCGACAGGCGAAACGTCCACCCAGGGGTCTGAGGCGCGCTCGTAGTTCCCGCCGTTGGCCGCGGTTCCGCCGGTGCAGATCGAGGACTTCGTGTTGGCATTCAGGGTCCACGTCTGGCCCCCGTCGAAGCTCGAGGCGCTGACCAGCCCCCTCGACCCTCCGTTGTTCCAGCGATCCTGCTGCCACGCCCCGATCAGGTTGTCCCCCTCGATCGTGTCGCCGTCTTGATCCGCAGGGTTCACCGTGAGCCACGGCTCGAGCTCGCTGTTGGGGTAGTTGACTCCTGAGCCCGCCTGGTCTCCCAAGCAATCTGCAAGGGGGCTGACTCCCGAGACCTGCACGACTGGGTCATTCGTCAACGGGCCGGCCGAAACGGCCGGGATCCCGAAGCTGGCCGCGGCCAGCGCTGTACCAACTAGAAATCGGATTGCACCAGACCTTCCGTCCGGAACTGAGCCCGGAAATCCACTCAGGTTGAGGTTCTCCCTGACACCCTCCCTAAGACGGGTTAGAAACCCGGGGAGGAGGATCGTTGGGAGAGCGAGA
>Ga0183260_10003764_pt1 | contig 12182 bp, 10 predicted proteins | sample AntDrymUQ4972206_2_FD_129768 | JGI IMG/M metagenome (GOLD analysis project Ga0183260, IMG submission 129768) | Polar desert sand microbial communities from Dry Valleys, Antarctica - metaG UQ497 (22.06) (version 2) (version 2) | ecosystem: Environmental > Terrestrial > Soil > Desert | place...
ATGACCCGAGTGTTCAGGGAGTGCGCCGGCTCAACGAGATGATTGCGGCAGAATCCCGCGTCACCGGGACAACAATCCAGACGGTGGGGAGCAAAGGATACGATGGCTTCGCGCTGGTGCTTGTCGACGCTCCGAAGTAGCACCGCAGGCGTTTGTTCCGGTGCGGACACCGGTGGCCGGCTGATTGAATGACAGCCACCCGCAGATCGTTCATTTCGACATCCGGTACGGCACTCCTTGCAGTTGCCGGCGGACCGGGCTTTCTGACGCTTCGCTCGCAGTACGATATCGTGCTTCGCGGCGGAACGGTTTTCGATGGAACAGGCGCCGAAGGCCGTGAGCTGGATCTCGCGATCGCGGCTGGCAGGATTGCTGCCGTCGACCGGCGCATTGCCGCACGCGGGCGTGAAGAAATCGACGCGCGCGGACTTGCGGTGGCGCCCGGATTCGTCGACATCCATTCCCACGCCGACTCCATGCTTACCGACGACCCGCGCGCGGAATCGGTAATCCGGCAGGGAATCACCACAATCGTGGCGGGCGCCGATGGGAGCTCGCGCGCAACCGGTGCCGAAGGGAAGTCGTTCACGGATCTTTTTGCCGCGTTGGACCGGCTGCATCCGGGGCCGAACGTCGCATCGATGGTGGGCCTCGGTGCGGTGCGGGCCGCAGTAATAGGAGAGGCCGATCGCGTCGCGACTTCCGAAGAGATCGGCCGCATGACGGCGATGGTTGGGCGTTCCCTTGCTGAGGGCGCGTGCGGCGCATCGTCCGGGCTGGAATACACTCCGGGCGGTTTTGCGTCGCGCGAAGAACTCGTCGCACTCTGCCGTCCGCTGGCGAAACATCGTCTGCCGTACGCCACCCACATGCGCAACGAGGACGACCGGCTTCTCGAAGCTATCGATGAATCGCTCGCTGTTGCACGCGGAGCGGGATGTGCGCTGCAGATATCGCACCTAAAAACGCAGGGGCCGAGGAACTGGCAGAAGCTCGACGAAGTGTTTCGCCGCATCGGAGCTGCGCGCGCCGAGGGAATGGATGTGGCATTCGACCGCTATCCGTACGTCGCGTATTCCACGGGGCTCACCAACCTCTTTCCGCTATGGAGCCGCGATGGAGGAATGGAAACGTTTCTTGCGCGTCTTTCCGACGGCGCGAGCGCGCCACGGATCCGGCAGGAAACGCTGGCAAAGGTCGAGCTGATAGGCGGGTGGGACAACGTGCACATCTCATCGGTCAGCGCGGTCGAGGACCGCGACGCGGAAGGGAAGCGGCTTGGCGCGCACTCGCGCGCGCGCGGCACAGATCCATACGAGCTCGCCGTGGGGCTTCTGCGGCGCAGTCGCGGTGCCGTCGGGATGCTGGGGTTCGCGATGAGCGAGCAGAATCTCGAACGCATCCTGGCGCACCCGCTGGGAATGGTGTGCACCGACGGCGGCGGCTTCGCGATCGACGGTCCGACGCGGCGAGGCAGTCCCCACCCGCGTGGCGCCGGGAGTTTTCCGCGCGTGCTCGCGCGATACGTGCGTGAACGCAAGGCCCTCACGCTCGCGCAGGCGATCATGAAAATGACGTCGATGCCGGCCTCCCGGGTCCGTCTCGCCGATCGCGGCCGGCTCATGCCAGGTCTCGCCGCGGACGTTGTGGTCTTCGATCCCGCGCGGGTGGCGGACACGGCCACGTTCGAAGCACCGTTTCAGTATCCTGCCGGGATTCCCATCGTGATAGTCAACGGTGCAGTCGCACTTCGGCAGGGCCAGCGCAGTGCGGCGGGCAGCGGCACGGCGCTCCGGCCGGGCTGATCATCGATCGGCGCGGCCACTCGCGTCAAGGAGGCGTTGTGTCCGAGTTCTACAAGTTGCGCCGAACGGTAATCAAGGATGTAACAGCCTTCTGCGGCTTTCTGATCGGACTACTGGGGTCGACACCCATTGCCTGGCGATACCTCGCGGTGCAGCTGGAGGCAAACGGCCTGGTGAGGGGACTATGGTATTTCTTTGCCGTCATCACGGTTGCGGCGGTCCTGGCAGGAATAGTTGGTCTAGCGGCGGGTCATATCATGGGCCGGCTATGGGAGCGCTATCACAGGCACAGGCGAGGCCTGGGCGGGAGTCGCGGAGCGGAGCCGTCCGCTGCCGCCGCGGTGACCGCCCCGGTTCCGGGCACAGAGTCTACGAGCCGCCACGGCGATGGGGGATCCATTGATCTTTGTGCGGAACCGGTGCGCCTGCGTCTCGTAGGCGCAGCGAGCTCGCCTTTTTCCCCACTTGTGAACAGTCGATTGACGTCGGTGCGCTTTTCGTCGTCGGGGGTCGAACTCGATTTCAACGGAATGATTGTCGCAGTCTCTAGCAATCCTGCAGTCGTGCGCGCCGGCGAGCGGCTCGGCTATCCGGATGCCGGATCGCGCGACGCTCTTTGCCGGCTCATCGGCGGAACAGTGAATAGCGTTAATTCAACTGCTGGCAGCGAGGTCGAGCTGAGTCTCGACAACGGATGCCAATTGGTTTTCGAGCGGGAAGCGGTTGATGCCAGGTCGAATCGTGCAAGCGTTTCCCGAATCGATCTACCACGTAGTCAGCGAACGTAAACGTTGATCGTCGCAGCTCTCCAGCGAGTCGCGTCCGCGAACTGAAATAGACGGCTATAGTCGATCGACGATCCTTGCCTTTATCGACTCGTATTCCGCGTCTGTGATGAGACCGCTGTCCAGCATTTCCTTGGCCCGCCGAAGTCTGGAAGCTGGAGTGTCCGAGACGGAGTCCGCGGGTCCGGCCGCCTGCGGCGCGAAGGGCGCGCCGGCGGCACCGATCTGAATTCCGCCTGAGCGGGCCCGCATTTCATCCAGGTCGCGCACGCGCCGTTTCTCGCGCCAGGCCTGCTCCTGTTCCTGACAAACGCGATACACCAGCCGCGATTCTTCCTTTCGAAGCCCCTGAAAAACGACGCTGCGGCCTGGCTTGTCCGCGGAAGCGAGATCACCCATCGCGGCGGAAACAATCATGAGGTCGGCGCCGAAGATGCCTTCGCGAAGGCCAGCGTCGTGGAGATCCTGCCAGCGCACGTCGGTAGGTGTATATCCGCCCAGGAGATGCCGGGTCAGCGCGATGAATCGGCCGCTTGTCGCAGCGACGATCAGACGCCGGTGTGCGAGTGCGAACAGTCGCCGCTGAACAGCGTATGCTTCAAGTGATTCACCCGGGACGAGCAGGGCACGCAGTTGCTGCAGCGCGCTTTCAACGCCGCGGTCTCCACCAGAATCGTGTCGTGGCGTTCCCGGCGAAACGGCGGTGCGTCCGAGCTCGGCGTTGGGCTTCGGTGCTGGTGACGCGCTGGGGTCATTCACTGGCATTCATGCATCCTTTGAGAGAATGAGCAGCCGCTCGGGTATAATGCGATGGCGGCGCTCAGGCCGCCAGACACCGACGCCTTTCTGCGCGGATGGTTTTTCAACGTCAGGCTCCGGTGCCCGGCGTCAAGATTGCAAGACATGATTGAATGAAGCCGTCAGCGCCCGCGGTTATTCAGCGGCGAACCATACCTCCCGGAATGATTCAGACGGCCCGCCCCATACTTCAACGATCCGGCCATGCTAAACTTTTGCGCCCCTTTGAGCTCCCGCGTCTTCAGCCTCGCGCTCGCCGCGAGCATTGGCTGCTCCGAACGAGCTGAGCAGCCGGACGCGGGCCGGGCCAACCCGCTCCCACGCGATGAACACTCGTTCGCGCGGCCCAGCGAGGCACGTGTCACGCACGTATCGCTCGATCTCACTCCGGAGTTTTCCGCGAAGCGCATTCGCGGTACGGCGCGGCTCGCGATAGAGCGTGGGCAGAATGCCGACAGCTTGATCCTCGATGTACGCGATTTGGCGATCAAGCGAGTGACGAGTTCGGGCGGTGCCGCACTCGGCTTCACCACTGGCGCATCGCGGGAATTCATGGGCGCCCCGCTGGCAATAGCGCTGCCGGCTCGGGGCGATACCGTCGTGATCGAATACGAGACATCACCGAATGCGGCCGCCGTGCAGTGGCTCGAGCCGGCGCAGACTTCAGGCAAAAGGCTGCCGTTCCTGTTTACTCAAGGCCAGGCGATTCTCACGCGGACGTGGATCCCGACGCAGGACGGGCCCGGCCTCAGGCAGACATACGAAGCGGTGATCCACGTCCCCGCCGGTATGCGCGCGGTGATGAGCGCCGCCCACGCCGGCACCGAAGGCGAAAAGGATTCAGCAGGCCTCGCGGTTTATCGCTTCCGCATGGACAAGCCAATTCCGCCCTATCTCATTGCCCTGGCGGTCGGTGACATCGCATTCAAGGCGATCGGGACCAGAACCGGAGTGTACGGCGAGCCCGCTGTGGTGGAGCGCGCGGCAAGCGAGTTCGTCGAGGTCGACAAGATGATAGCCGCTGCTGAAAAGCTGTACGGTCCGTATCGATGGGGACGCTACGACATCCTCGTGCTCCCTCCGTCGTTTCCGTTTGGCGGCATGGAGAATCCGACGCTGACGTTCGCCACGCCGACGATTCTTGCTGGCGACCGCTCGCTGGTGAGTCTCGTCGCTCACGAGCTCGCGCATTCATGGTCGGGTAACCTGGTGACGAACGCGACGTGGGATGATTTCTGGCTCAACGAGGGATTCACGACGTACATCGAGACGCGGATCATGGAGGAGCTGCGGGGCAAGCCTTACGCGGACATGCTGCGCCAGCTCGGCCGCCAGGACATGCAGAAGGCGGTGACGGAAGCGGGGGGACCGCAGGCTGCTGACACTCGCCTTCGTCTCGATCTCAAGGGAAGAGATCCCGACGAAGGCGTGACGGACATCGCGTACGAGAAAGGCGCTGCATTCCTGCAGACGGTCGAGTCCGTGACCGGCCGCGAAAGGCTCGATGCATTTCTGCGAGGATACTTCGACCAGTTCTCATTTCAGCCGATGACGTCCGATCGAATGGTCGCGCACCTGAAGGAAAAGCTGCTGACGGATGCCGAGTCAGAGCGCATTGGTCTGCAGGCGTGGATCTACCAGCCGGGAGTTCCGGCGAACATTCCGGCTGTCCAATCCGAGAGGTTCGTCGCGGTGGACAGGCAGGTGGCGGCGTGGAAGAGGGGCGGCGACGGAGCGGCGACCGATCTTCAGACGAACCAGTGGTCGACGCAGGAGTGGCTTCATTTTCTGCGTGGACTGCCCGACACTATTTCGGCGGCGAGGCTCGCCGAGCTCGATCGGGCGCATCGTCTGTCGTCGAGCGGAAACAGTGAAGTTCTTTTCGCCTGGCTGCAGATTGCCGTGAACAACAGGTATGAACCCGCCTTTGCGTCGCTGGAGCGCTTCCTGACGTCGCACGGCCGCCGCAAGTTCCTTGCGCCACTGTATACAGACCTCGCAAAAACTGAATGGGGTCGAGCGATGGCGACGGACATCTATCGTCGGGCGCGGCCGACTTACCATTCAGTCGCGACGACTACGATCGATCAGATTCTGAAGTGGAAACCGGCCGCTGCGGGCGGGTGATGAACGATTCCCGTCGTCTTCCGAAACCGCCGGGACCGAGAGAGTAGCGAGACGGGAAGTTCTTCCCAATTGCGCCGAGCGCGATAGATATGCAGGCACCTATGGGACCAGCAACATCTGACGAGAGCTCGAGCGCTGGCGGGTCAGTGGCCCATTCGCGGCCGGAGCTGATCCGCGCCATCGGGCGCTGGGCGCTCACAGCCATCGTCATCAACAGCGTCATCGGCAGCGGAATCTTCGGCCTGCCTTCGGCACTGGCGGGTCATGTCGGCGCGTGGAGTCCGGTGGCGGTACTTGTCGCCGGCAGCAGCATTTTCGTCATCGTGCTTTGTTTCGCCGAGGTCGGCAGCCGGTTCGATCAGGCAGGCGGTCCTTATCTCTACGCACGTGAGGCGTTCGGCCCCGCGGTCGGATTCCAGGTTGGATGGCTCCACGTTTGGACCAGACTGCTCTCTGCCGCAGCTGTTCTCAACGTACTGGTAGCTTACGTTGCCGCGCTGCTGCCGTGGGCAGCCACACCATCAGGGCGCGCCGTGACGATGATTTTTGGAATGGCCCTCGTGACTGCGGTGAACATGAGGGGTATCCGCGAAGCTGCGTGGACAGTCAACGTATTCACTGTGGCGAAGCTGCTGCCGCTGGTCGTGCTCGCGGTGGTCGGCGGTTTCCAGATCCGGTCCGACGTTCTGGATACGCAGGCTGTGCCGCAACCCGACTGGACCGAGGCGGTGCTGCTGCTGGTCTTTGCGTACGGTGGATTTGAATCCGCGGTGATTGCCGCGAGCGAGACGCGCAATCCAAAGCGCGACACTGCGTTCGCTCTCGTGGTGGCGATGATCGCGGTTACCGCCGTGTACTGCCTTGTGCAGCTCGCCGTCGTCGGCGTGTTGCCGAACGCGGCCCGGAGCACGGCTCCCGTCGCGGCGACCCTGCGCGAGCTTTTTGGTCCGGCCGGTTCCACGCTCGGCAGCGTGGCCGTCATCGTGTCCGTTTACGGCTGGCTCACGGGCTTTGCGCTGATGACACCGCGCATTCTCTTTTCGATGGCCGAACGAAACGAGCTACCTGCTTTCTTCGGCCGTGTGCATCCCAGGTTTCGCACTCCAAACTCGGCGATCTTCATCAACTCGTCGGTTGCTCTCGCGCTCGGGTTGGCGAGCGGCTTTACGCAGCTCGCGACATTTTCGGCCATCTCCCGTCTGGGTCTCTTCGCGTCAACATGCGTGGCGTTGATCGTTTTGCGAAAACGCTGCGGCGAATCGCCCGGCTTCCTTTTACCTGGCGGCCGCGTGGCGGCCGTGGCCGGGGTTGCATTCTGCCTGTGGTTGCTCAGTACCCGCACTCTGGCACAGGCGTGGTTCCTTCCCGTCGTCCTGGCGACCGGCGCCGTGGTGTGGGGATTGACTCGACGCATGCGGCGGGCTGCGGCAGCGCCAGGCTCTGTGACCAGCCAAGATACTTGACGGAGTCAACTAGTTCACCGAGTTTGCAGGATGGCAGCCCGGCAACGGTCACCCAAAAGGCGCACCAGATTCCTTCCGCAGTCTGACACTGTCGGCGCAATCCGGCGTTTCAACCGGTTCTACACGCGCCGCATCGGTGTTCTCGACGAAGGAATGCTACACAGCCCCTGGTCACTGACGGAAGTGCGAGTCATGTATGAGCTCGCCCACCGGACTGAATCCACGGCTGCTGACCTCGTCGCCGCACTCGGACTCGACGCCGGCTATCTGAGCCGGATACTTCGCGGCTTCGAGAGGGAAAAGCTCGTCACGCGGAAGCGGTCGGCGAACGATGCCCGTCAAGTGCACCTTGCACTCACGCCGCGGGGGCGCCGCGTGTTCTCGGCGCTTGACAAACGGCAGTCGATGGAAGTCCGGGGAATGATCCATGGCATGCCTTTCGAAGCACGCCGAGACCTTGAGGTCACGATGCGTAAGATCGAGCGGCTCCTGTCGTGCGATCCGGCCGAACCGCGACGAGTGTCGTTTCGGACACACCGACCCGGGGACATCGGTTGGGTGGTTTATCGTCACGGCGTGATCTACTGGCAGGAGTACGGTTGGGACGAAAGGTTCGAGGCAGTGGTGGGCGAAATAGCCGTCCGGTTTCTCAGGACGTTCGACCGGAGCAGCGAGCGCTGCTGGATTGCCGAAGTCGATGGCGAGAGAGCAGGGTGCGTATTTCTGGTGCGACAATCGCGCCGCGTGGCAAAGCTGCGTCTTCTTCTTGTGGAGCCGGATGCCCGAGGACTGGGAATCGGTGGCTCACTAGTCGATCGCTGCATCGCATTCGCGGGGAAAGCCGGATACCGCAAACTGACACTGTGGACCAACAGCGTTCTCGATGCAGCCCGCCATATCTATCAGGAGCGGGGATTCCGGCTGGTGCGGGAAGCGAAGCACCGGACGTTTGGCAGGGGTCTCATTGGCCAGTACTGGGAGCTCGATCTCTGCTGACACAGCAATGGTCGCTGGGTTGCATCTTTATCCGATGGTGACATACGAGATAACCGCGCCCGCCCGCGGGGTGTGATGACACCGGATCCCGCTTGATTGCCGCGCGAAGCGTGCCTGACCAGGTTTTCTTTGCGTCACCTCCATCCTTTCGCGCATGGTTGTCGAAGCACCAGTAGACCGAGCGCGAGTTGTGGGTGGGATTCTACAAAAAAGGATCAGGGAGGCCGAGTATTACCTGGCCTGAAGCAGTAGACGAGGCACTCTGTTTTGGTTGGATCGACGGCCTTCGCAGGACAATAGATGACGCCAGTTACAGAATTCGCTTCACGCCACGCAAAGCGCGCAGCAACTGGAGTCTGGTCAACTGCAAGCGCGTAGAACTGCTGACCCGCGAAGGCAGCATGCGCGACCCCGGCCTGCGTGCGTTCGAGGATCGCGCGGAAGCGAAATCAGGCATCTACTCGTACGAGCAGCGGCACGCCGCTCGCCTCGATGAGGGAGCCGAGCGGCAGTTTCGCGCAGACACGAAACCGTGGAAGTGTTTCCAGGAGCAGCCACGCAGGTACAGAATGACCGCAACGTGGTGGGTAGTCAGCGCGAAGAAGGAAGAAACGAGGCTGAGGCGGCTCAAGACCTTGATTGACGATTCGCGAACAGGTCGCAGGATTGGCGTGCTGGCGCGCCCCGGTCGGAAAACCTAGCTCACTATGCCGACCGACGGTGCGACCAACCATGAGGTGCGCGGAAAAACGCCCCACCACACACAGACTACGTTCCGGTCCGACGACGGACTGAAACTGTTCTCTCAGTCCTGGGTGCCCCAGGGTGAAGTCCGTGCGGTCCTGGCGCTCGTGCATGGCATAGGGGAGCATTCGGGCCGGTACAGCAATCTGGTCGACTCGATCTCGCATTCTGGATTCGCGGTAGCCGCATTCGATCATCGAGGTCACGGCAGGTCACCAGGAGAACGGGGGCACATCAATAGCTGGAAAGAGTATCGCGAAGACGCCAGAGCCTTTCTCGATTACGTCCGTGTCCGTTTCCCCGATCGCCCGGTGTTTCTTTATGGGCACAGCCTGGGATCCCTGATAGTTCTTGACTACGTGCTCGCGTATCCGCGCGGTCTTGCCGGTCTGATAGTGAGTGGCACCGCGCTCCAGCCAGTCGGCGTTGCTAAACAGTATCTTGTCGCACTTGCGAGAGTGCTTTCGCGCCTGCTGCCGGCATTTGCGGTGTCGCTCGGAATAGATCCTTCGACTCTTTCGCGCGACGCGGCTGTGGTGCAGGCGTATCGCGACGATCCGCTTGTCCACTCGCGGGTGACCATGCGCTGGGGAACGGAATCGCTGGCGGCGATCGAGCGCGTTCGGTCTCGCGCCGCGGAAATCAGCCTGCCGCTTCTGGTGCTGCACGGCGAGGCAGACCGCATCAACTCCGTGGAAGGTGGCACAGAATTGTACCAGGCAGTGTCGAGCCCGGACAAAAAACTTTGCATTTATCCCGGCGGCTCGCACGAGCCGCACAACGATCTCGATCACTCGACAGTTTCGCGTGATATCGTTCACTGGCTGAGCGCGAAATGAATATTCGCTTGGTGATCGTGCCTTACGACTCCGGCCTGCGTGGGGTGCGCATGGGATCGGGACCGGAGCATCTGCTCTCCGCCGGCTTGGCCGAGCGGCTGAAACGCGCGGGCCACGACACCGAGACTGCGACCATCGAGCTAACGCCCGGACTGTTCCCTTCTGAAATAAGCGCCGCGTTCGACCTCAACCGCCAGCTCGCGTCCGAGGTTCGGCGCGCAACGGATAATGGAATCTTTCCACTCGTGTTGAGCGGCAATTGCAGTACGGCGATAGGAACGGTAGCGGGAATCAGGCATCACGACCCGGGCGTTTTGTGGTTCGATGCTCACGGCGATTTCAACACGCCGGAGACGACCGTCGGTGGATTCCTCGACGGTATGGCGCTGGCAACGTTGACGGGCCGCTGCTGGAGCACGCTAGCCGCCGGTGTTCCAGGGTTTCAACCGGTGAGCGAGAAGCGTGTCGCGTTGCTGGGAGCGCGTGATCTCGACCCGCGCGAGGCCGAGGTTCTCGACGGGAGCGGAATTGAGATGATTGCCGCTGGCGTCGTATCGAGCGGCATCGACAACCTGTTCGGGCCGGCTGTTACGAAAAGAGCAAACGTCTACCTGCATTTCGATTTCGACGTGCTCGATCCCGCCGAGGGTCCGGCCAATAGCTACGCAGCAGACGGTGGTCTTTCCGTCGCCGGCATGCGGAGCTGGATCATCCACATAGCTCGCGTTTGTCGGATACGCGCCGCAGCGCTGACAGCGTATGATCCCGGATTCGACCTCGATGGCCGCGCAAGCGAGAACGCGATGTCTCTGATGGAGACACTGGTCACGGGTGTTGCCACAGGCGACGTGGCTCGGTAGAGTTGGAAATGGACTCGGCTCAACAGCCCTCCCCCCGCCGGCATTTCGGTTCGGACAACTGGTCGGGCGTGCATCCCGAGGTCATCGCGGCCATCTCCGCTGTCAACAGCGGCCATGCTCCCTCGTACGGGCATGATTCCTACACGCAGGCGGTTGCCGAAAAGCTCAGGAAACAATTCGGGGATCACGCCGCGGAAGTTTTTTTCGTGTTTACCGGCACTGGTGCCAACGTACTCGCTCTTCAAACGCTGGCGCTGCCCTTCAACGCCGTCATCTGCGCCGACTCCGCGCATATTCACACGTCCGAATGTGGCGCGATCGAGAAGCACGCCGGGTGCAAGCTCCTCCCCATACCGGCAGCCGACGGGAAGATCGATCGCGATGGGATTGCGGGCCATCTGCACAGTTTCGGCGACGATCACAGCGTTCAACCGAGCGCCGTCTCAATTTCCCAGTCAACCGAATACGGCACGACGTACACTCGAAATGAAATCGAGGTCATCGCCGGTTTCGCGCACGACCATGGATTGAAGCTTCATATGGATGGCGCCCGCCTTGCCAACGCGGCGGCGCATCTCGAAGAGTCGCTGGCCGCCATCTCCGGGGACGCCGGCGTGGACGTCCTCTCGTTCGGCGGAACGAAGAACGGTTTGATTGCCGCGGAGGCTGTTGTGTTTTTCGATCCCGGCCTGGCCCGCGACTTCGCGTATCGCCGCATGCAGGGGACACAGCTGGCGTCGAAGATGCGGTTTATCGCCGCCCAGTTCGACGCGCTTTTCAACGACGACCTCTGGCTGAGAAGCGCCGCCCATGCCAACCGGATGGCCACGAGACTGGCGCAGGGATTCGCAACGATTGCGGGCATCAAACTCACACAGAAAGTCCAGGCAAACGAAGTCTTTGCAATTATTCCGCGGCAGGCGATCGCGCGGCTGCAGGAGGAGTGTTTCTTCCATGTATGGAGCGAAGAATCATCCGAAGCCCGGTTCGTGACCTCGTTCGACTCTACCGAGGAGGACGTCACTCGTTTCCTGGAAAGCGTTTCGGCGATGAACGCCGGAGGAGCCGCCGAAACGTCGGCTTCCGCGCGGGCACCGAAATCGTGATACGCATGAAACGAAGTCGTCGCGAAATGCCGCAGCTCGAAACGTTGCCGACTCACCCGGAGAACAAATGGATCTGAAAACCGCCAAGGTGCTGGTGACCGGAGGAAGCTCCGGCATCGGATACGCCACCGCTCAACTCCTCCGCGACCGCGGAGCGGCGGTCGCAATCTGCGGCCGCAAGGCCGATGCGCTCGACCAATCCGCGTCCGAGCTCGGCGCGCTTGGCATCATCGCCGATGTCTCGCGCGAGGATGACGTGAAGCGAATGGTGGCCCGTGTCATCTCCGACCTTGGCGGATTCAACGTCCTCATCAACAACGCGGGCTTCGGTCACTGGGCGCCACTTGTGGATACGACTGCCGATGATTTCAGGCGCGTGTGGGAGACGAACGTGCTCGGCGCGATGCTCGTAGCGCGTGAGTCTGCGCGCCACTTCGCTTCGCAGAACACCGGAAACATTGTCAATATCGCGTCGACCGCCGGACTTCGCGGCTCGGCCGGCGGATCGACCTACGTCTCGACGAAGTTCGCGTTGAGCGGGCTCACGGAATGCTGGCGCGCCGAACTGCGCAAGCACAATATCCGGGTGATGCAGATGAACCCGAGCGAAGTGCAGACGAACTTCTTCGCCACGTCAGGCAGACCGGAGCGGCCTGCCA
>Ga0183260_10003765_pt1 | contig 12181 bp, 11 predicted proteins | sample AntDrymUQ4972206_2_FD_129768 | JGI IMG/M metagenome (GOLD analysis project Ga0183260, IMG submission 129768) | Polar desert sand microbial communities from Dry Valleys, Antarctica - metaG UQ497 (22.06) (version 2) (version 2) | ecosystem: Environmental > Terrestrial > Soil > Desert | place...
CGACGCGGTGCTCGCCGACAACGCCGCGCTCGACGAGCCGTACGAACGGCGGGCGAACGAAGCCGCCCGCCTGCTCGAGCGTCACGGCCGGCTCGACGGCGGGTCGCTCACCCCCGAGACGCCGATGCGCGGCGCGTACGCCACCGCCGACGGCCTCGTGCGAGTGGAGCTCGGGCTCAACCACGAGCGCAAGCTGCAATGGCTCGACGCTGAGGATCGTTCGAAGCCTTCCGACGATCCGATCGTCGTCGATGAGGCGAGGCTTCGAGCCGTGGCGGGGACCGCCTACGTGGTGATGCGGCCGGTCGGGGACTTGGCCGACGCGTTCACACGGTGGCAGGGAGAGGTACTCGATCGACTCGGCGGCGCGCCGACGGTCGCTCCGGGGGCGCACGCGACGCTGCACGCGTTCGGTTCGTCGAAGACGCCGCCGACGTCCGCCGACGAGCGGGCTATCGTCGAAGTGACGCGAAGGTGGGCGGCGGCACAGAGCCCGCTCGAGATGAGGGCCGAACGCCTCGACGTCTTCGAGGACGAGTCGGTGCCCGTCGTGCGGCTCGTGCGCACCGGCGCGCTCGGCGACGCGTTGCGCGACCTGTGGACGCGAGCCGAGCGTGAGGGGCTTGGGCCGGGAACCGGCGACCGGATCGGTGTCGATGCCTGGGTGCCGCATCTGTCGCTGGCATACCCCCGCGAGGTCGACCCGGCGATCCGGACCCAGCTCGTGACATGGGTTCGCCTCGTCGACACGGGAGGCATCACCTGCATGGCCACGGAGGTGGAGGTGGTCGCCTACGCCGGGAGCGACGAGCGCCGCCTCGTGACGTTCCGGCTGGGAGAAGGTTCCACCTGACCCGTATCCCGACCGTGCTCAGCCGACCGCCGCAACGGCGGGAGTGATCGGATCGGTGGTCTTCTCCACGGCTCGATCGGCTTCCGGCAGGTGCAGACGTTTCAATGCCAGCGCGTTGGCCGCGACGATGACGCTCGATCCGGACATCGACAGCGCCGCGATCTCCGGTCGCAACACGAGGCCGAGGCTCGGCTCGAAGACACCCGCAGCGATCGGCAGCGCGATCGCGTTGTAGCCGATCGCCCAGCCCAGATTCTGGCGCATCTTCCGGAGCGTGCCACGGCCGATCGCGAGGGCGGTGGGCACGTCGAGGGGGTCGGATCGCATCAGGACCACGTCGGCGGTCTCGATGGCCACGTCGGTCCCCGCCCCGATCGCGATGCCGAGGTCCGCCTGCGCGAGCGCGGGCGCGTCGTTGACGCCGTCGCCGACCATCGCGACCTTCTTCCCGCTCCGCTGCAGCTCGATGACCTTGCCGGCCTTGTCGCCGGGCAAGACTTCTGCGATCACGGTGTCGATGCCGAGCTCCTCGCCGATGCGCTCTGCGGTGGCCTGGTTGTCGCCGGTGAGCATGACGACCTCGACCCCCGTCTCGCGCAGCGAGGCGACGGCTGCGCGGGCGGTGGGCCGGGGAGCGTCTGCGATGCCGATCATGCCGATGGCTCGGCCTTCGACGGCCACGATGGCGGCGGTCCGCCCGCCACGGGCGAGCTCGTCCCTCCTCGCCGCGACGGTGCTGACATCGACGCCCTCACGTTCCATGAGCCTCGCGCTGCCGACGGCCACCCGGCGCCCCTCGACGGTTCCGATCGCTCCGTGACCCGGCACGTTCTCGAAGGCGTCGGCGCGCGAGGGCGGCACCCCTCGTTGGTCCGACAGACGGACGACGGCCTCGGCAAGCGGGTGTTCGGACTCCCGCTCCACCGCCGACGCGAGCCGAAGCATCTCGTCCTCGCCGAGACCGTCGGCGATCACGTCGGTCACCGCGGGCTCCCCTTTCGTCAAGGTGCCGGTCTTGTCCATCACGACGACATCGATCCGCGCGGAGGCTTCCAGGGCGACGGCGTTCTTGAACAGGACGCCCCTGCGGGCGCCGAGGCCCGTCCCGACCATGATCGCCGTGGGTGTGGCGAGGCCCAGCGCGTCGGGGCACGTGATCACCACGACGGTGATGGCGAACAGGAGCGCCTCGTTCAGTGTCGCGCCGGCCGCGAGCCACACCACGAGGGTGGCGGTTCCACCGATCAACGCGACGAAGACCAGCCAGAAGGCGGCCCGGTCGGCGAGCCGCTGCCCGGGTGCCTTGGAGTTCTGCGCCTCCTGCACGAGCTTCACGATCTGCGCGAGCGCGGTGTCGGACCCCACCTTGGTCGCGCGAACGCGGAGCGTGCCGTTCGCGTTGATCGTCGCGCCGGTGACCTCGGACCCGGGCTGCTTGTGCACCGGCAGGCTCTCTCCGGTGACCATCGACTCATCGACGTCGCTCTCGCCCTCTTCGACGCGGCCGTCGACGGCGATCTTCGAGCCCGGGCGAACGAGGAGCAGGTCGCTGACCACGACCTCGGCGGTGGGGATCTCCACGGTCTCGCCGTCCCGCACCACGACGGCCTTTGCCGGCGCGAGGTCGAGCAGCGTGCGGATCGCGTCGTTCGCCCCTCCGCGGGCCCGCATCTCGAACCAGTGCCCCAGCAACACGAAGGCGGCGAGCACGCTGGCCGCCTCGTAGAAGACCTCGCCACCACCCGTCAAGGTCACGAAGACCGAGTAGAGCCAGCCGGCCCCGATCGCGACGGCGACGAGCACCATCATGTCGAGCGTCCGGGCGCGGAGCGCCCGGAGGGCGCCGTCGAAGAAGATCCAGCTCGCGTAGAAGATCACCGGCAGGCTGAGGATCAACGAGAAGACGTCATCCCTCAGGCCGAACGGCGCAGCGAGATCGAACCCCAGGACGTCTCTCCCGATGGGCGACCACAACAGGATCGGGATCGAGAAGAGCGCCGCGACGAGGAACCGTTTCCGCATGTCGCGGACCATCGCGTCCATCGACATGCCGGCCTGGCCACCGTGGCCCATCGCGTCGTGCGGCGATGCCACTGCGTCACCGGTCGCCTCCGTCGAGCCCGGCTCGTGCATCGCGTGGCAGATGTGATCGGGGACCGACTGACCTTCGCAATGGAGCCCGCACTCGACCACCCACCGGCGAAGCTCGGCGACCGAGGTTCGCGACGTGTCGAATGCCACCGTCGCGGTCTGCGCCACGGGGTTGGCGTCGACGGAGCGCACGCCGGGGCGGCGTCCCAATACCTTCTCGACGACGGCCTTCTCGGTGGCGTAGTGCAGCCCGCCCGTATGAAGGACGACGTTCGCGTACGTCGCTCGGCTGCTGTTCTCCGCACTGGAGCCCATCTCGGTCCTTCCCCTCATCCGTCGGGTGGTCGTCGATGCGGATCGTCAGGCTGCGCGAGCACGAGCACGCTCGTGCTCGGAGCTCTCAGGTCCTGCTTCCTCTCCGAGGATGGTCGCTCGACGGAACCGTCGGAGCCGAAGCGCATTGAGCACCACGCTGACGCTCGAACCGGCCATCGCGGCGGCCGCCCACATGGGCGTCAGGGCACCGAAAGCGGCCAGCGGGATCATCACCACGTTGTAGGCGAACGCCCAGACCAGGTTCTGGACGATCACCCGGTGGGTCTTGCGCGCCAACTGGAGAGCGTCGGGCACCGAGCTGAGTGAGCCCCCGAGCAGGTTGACGTCGGCGGCGGCGAGCGCCACATCGGTGCCGCTGCCGAGCGCGATGCCGACATCGGCACGAGCGAGCGCCGGAGCATCGTTCAGGCCGTCGCCGACGAACACGACCTTCCTTGCGCCGGCCTGCATCCGCTCGACCTCTTCGACCTTGCCGTCGGGGAAGACCTCCGCGGCGACCGTGTCGATGCCGACCCTCGCGGCGATCGCGTCGGCAGTCAACCGACGGTCGCCCGTCACCATCGCCACCTGCAGGCCGAGCGCCTTCAGACGTCGCACGGCATCGGGCGCCTCCGGCTTCACGACGTCGGACACCGTCACGAGTCCGATCGGGACCCCTTCGCGCCATACCGCGAACGGTGTGAGCCCTTCGCGCGCGGATCGCTCCACTTCCGTCTCGAGGACCGTCGGCAAGCCCTCTGGTCGACCCACCTGGACCTGAACGCCGTTGACGTCGGCGATCGCCCCCGCGCCCGGCTGGATCGTGTGGTCGCTCGCCTCGGGCACGGCGAGGCCCCGTGACCGGGCGCCGTCGACGACCGCTCTCGCGATCGGATGCTCCGACCCGGTCTCCGCGGCGGCTGCCGTCGACAAGACCTCGTCCTCGGTTGCGCCATCGACGGCGACGACCCCTGCGAGGGTCATCGTTCCCTGGGTCACGGTTCCCGTCTTGTCGAGCAGGACGACGTTCGCGTCGCGTACGGCCTCGAAGACCCGGCCGCCCTTGAAGAGCACGCCGAGCTCGGCCGCCCGGCCCGTGCCGGCCATGATCGCCGCCGGGGTCGCGAGGCCGAGTGCGCACGGGCAGGCGATCAGGAGCACCGCCGCGGTGTGAAGGAGCGCGGTTCCGGTCGGTACGTCCGCGACGAAGACCCATGCCAGGAACGTCGTCGCCGCGATCGCCAGGACGATCGGCACGAAGATCGAGGAGATGCGGTCGGCGAGGCGCTGAACGGGCGCCTTCGACGCCTGCGCAGACTGCAGGAGCCGCACGATCTCACCGAGCCTCGTGTTCCCCCCGGTCTTCGTGATGAAGACGACGATGCGGCCGTGGCCGTTGATCGACGCCCCCACCACGTCGTCGCCCGGGCCGACATCGACAGGCACGGATTCCCCGGTCAGCATCGACAGGTCGACCCACGAGGTGCCTTCCTTCACGACTCCGTCGGAGGGCACCTTCTCGCCCGGCCGAACGACCGCGAGATGACCCGGCCTGAGGTCCTCGATCGGGACCGTGCGCTCGACGCCGTCGTCGAGGATCGTCGCCTGCTTGGCGCCTCGCTCGATCAGGGCTCGCGCCGCGTCGTTGGCGCTCGAACGCGCCCTGGTCTCGAGCGTGCGACCCAGCAGGATCAGGGTCACGATGACCGCTGCGGTATCGAAGTAGTGCTCGTGCATGCTGCTCGCAACGGACCAGACGCTGTAGAAGTACGCGGCCGACGAGCCGATCGCGACCAGGGTGTCCATCGTCGTCGACCCGTGGCGACCCGCTCTGAAGGCGGCGCGGAAGAAGGGCCAACCTGCCCAGAACACGACCGGTGTGGTCATGAGCCATGCCGCCTCGGGCGCCCACGATATGTCGGTGAGCACGAACGACACGATGAGCACAGGGATCGTGAGCGCAGCGGCCACCACGAAACGTCGGAGATATGCCCGGTACTCGTCGTCGGGAGAACGCACCGAGGTGTGAGGACGAGCGCCGTACCCGGCCCTGCGAACCGCAGCGATGAGCTCGTCTGCCTCAGGATCCAGGGCGGTACGCACGGTCGCCGTTCGGGTGGCGAGGTTCACCACGGCCTCATCGACACCGTCGACGTGGCCGAGGGCAGACTCGATCCTCTGCACGCACGACGCGCAGGTCATGCCGTCGACATCGAGCACGACCTCGTGCTGATCGTTGTGCGTCGCCATGTCGCTCACCTTCCTGAGAAGCGGGCCACCGCCGCCATCAGCTCTTCGATCTTCGCGTCGCCATCACCCTGCTCGACGCTCTCCCGCACGCAATGCCGCACGTGATCGTCGAGCAGACCCATGCCTGTGGCCTTCAGCGCTGCAACCACGGAGCTCAGCTGCGTGAGGACGTCGATGCAGTACGTGTCCTCGTCGACCATGCGCTGTAGTCCCCGCACCTGCCCCTCGATGCGCCGGAGCCTGTCCTGCAGGTCCTTCTTGGTCATCGCGTACCCGACCGCCATGGCGCGCGCCCCTTCCTGCTCGGCGATGGACCAACGCTCACATCGAGCGTTCCGACGGATCCATGGAGATGAAGTGCTCAGGATCCTCGCGGAACCGCTCCATGCATGCCACGGAACAGAACAGGTAGGTGGTGCCCTCGTGCTCCCAGGCCGCCGCAGCGGACCCTTCCTCGACCGTCATGCCACAGACCACATCGAGCATCAGCTCCTCCTTCGACGCGATGAGAGATACGATACCCCCCTACCCCTAGTCTGTCACTCCCCGAAGGCCATGGCCCGGGGGGGGGTGGGGGACCGATGGTCCTAGGACCTATGTCCTATCGCGTTCACGACCGACATCCGGGAATCGTGAGGTCCACGGCCCGACAGAGGTCTGTCCGAGACACGAGTGGGGGCATGATCATGAGGAGTCGCACGTATCGGGTATCGGTGGCGCTGGCGTTGACGTCCGTGATGCTGGTGGGCCTGACGGGATCGGCACAGGCTGCGGTCAGCGTGTCGCGCGCCGAGGTCAGCGGCACCAGGCTGCGGATCGAAGGCAGGGCGACGGCGAACCGCGCGATCACCGTGGACGGCGTGCAGATGGCAACGAGCGATGGCTCGGGCAGCTTCAAGATCGACCGGTCCGGGTACACGGCGCCGCCGGACTGCACCGTCGATGTGAACGACGGATCGGCGACGGCGTGAACGCCCGGTTTTCCGGATGCACGGTGTCCACGCCGCCGCCCGCCGCCGCCCTGGGGGCGAGCTGACCCGTCAGGATGGACGTACGACGGGCCGTAGTACCGTGGTGCGCGTGCGGAAGCCTTTCCATCGTGCTCGAGACAGCCGGCTCATGGTGGCGATGATGGTCGGAGCTGTGCTCATCGTGCCGGCGTCGGGGCTCCGCTTGGCCTGCGCGGGCGCGTCGTGTGACTCAGATGGGTCACAAGCTTCAGGTCCGGTTCCGTACTGCTCGCTCCCCGCTGAGACCCGGCGCTTGATAACGGCGGGGTTCTACGATGGCCGCTCTCCTGAAGTGCTCGGCGTGACGAGCGTCGCCGATGCGGTGTCCCTCGAACGATCCGACCTGGTGTGGCCATCCGTCGACACCGACGACCGCGTCCCGCTCGTGTTCGCGGGAGACGGCCTGCACGCCGCGGGTCCCCTCCCGGCCGGTACGAGGGTCGATCGCATCGCTCCCACCCTCGCTCGCTCGCTCCGTTTCGAGCGCCCGTATCCGATGCTCGAACGCACCGAGCCCATCGAGGAAGTGACGACGAAGCGCACGCCGCGGCTCGTCGTCGAAGTCGGGCTCAAGGGCATCGGTACCCGGGACCTCGAGGCGGCACCGCAGGCGTGGCCCTCGATCGCCGGGATGATGCGCGACGGCGTGGGAACGCTGGAGGCATCGGTGGGCTCGACGCCGCTCGACCCTGCCGCGGTGCTGACGACGATCGGCACGGGAAGTCAGCCATCCGAACACGGCATCACGGGGACCTGGATCCGAGACTGGGACGGGCGCATGGTGTCCGCGTGGAGCCAGGGCTCGCCGGTCTCCGCGATCGCCACCCTGGCGGAAGACTTCGATCAGCGTACGGATCAGCAGCCGCTCGTGGGCCTGATCGCCGGCGCCTCAACCGATCGCGGTCTGATCGGGGGAGACTGGTACGTCGGCCACGACCGTGACGTCCTAGTGCGCGAGCCGAAGAGCCGGAGCATCGTGCAACGTGCTCTCCGGATCACCGCCGCCGAAGGGCTCGGCGACGATCCTGTGTCCGACGTGCTGGGTGTTGTGCTCGATGGTTCGATCGGCGAGGTCGACCGCTCGCTCGGCCGGCTCGTCGACGGAGTGAGAGCCATCGTGGACGCCCCCGTGCTGTTCGCTGTTGTGGGCACCGGCTCTCTGACCGGTACGACGACCCTTGGCTCCGCCGACGTCGAGCAGGTCGTCCGGTCTTCGGTCGGCGACGTGCTGGAGGGCCAGGTTCCAGGGGGAGTGTTCGTCGACGGCGATCGGCTCGCGTCCGCAGGCGCCACGAGACAAGACGTCAGGGATGCGCTGATGGCGTTGGTCGATGAAAGCGGTGGAGCCGTGATGGCTGACGCGTTCCTCTCGTACTCGGTCTCGTTCGGGGACTACTGCTGATGGCGTCGAGAGCTGCGCTCGCCCTCGATCGTTCGGTGAACGCCCGGTTCGTGGCGTGCGTGGTCGTGGCGCTGGCGGCGCTCGGGATCGCTGCCTGGACCCTCGGCGGAGGGCGTGCCGGCTGGCTGCAAACCTGGATGGTCATCTTCTCGTCGCTCGTCATCTCGGCGCTGCCGTTCGTCGCCATCGGTGCCGTCGCGGCATCGCTCGTCGCGGTGTTCGTGCCGATGTCGGCGATCGAGAAGATCGGCCGGCTTCCGCGACCGCTGCAGCTCCCTGCCGCCGCCGTCGCCGGCGTGGGATTCCCGATCTGCGAGTGTGGCTCCGTGCCGCTCGCCCGCAGGTTGATGCTCCGAGGGGTACCGCCCGGCCCGGCCGTCACCTTCATGCTCGCGGCGCCCGTGGTGAACCCCGTGGTCATGATGTCCACCTTCGTGGCCTACCGAGGGCGGGGGTCGACGCTCCTGATGGTCGGCGGCCGGGTGCTGCTCGGGGCGACCATCGCGATGGCGGTGGGCTGGGTGCTCAGTCGCAGGACGCCCGAGGAGCTGCTCCGCGAGCCCGGTGAGATGGAACCGGTTCCCATCGACATCGGTCCGCCTGAGTCGCGTTGGGGACGGTTCTTCGGGCACGTCGTCGGCGACTTCATGTTCATGGCCAAGTACCTGATCCTCGGCGCGGTGGTGGCGGCCGTCGTGCAGACCTTCCTGCCGCAGCGGATCGTGCAGGGGCTCGCGGCAGTCCCCGTGATCGAGACCCTCGCGATGATGGGCCTCGCTGCGATCCTGTCCCTGTGCTCGGAATCCGACGCCTTCATCGCCGCGTCGTTCTCGCAGTACGGGTTCGGCCCGTCATCTCAGCTGGCGTTCCTCGTCTTCGGACCGATGGTGGATATGAAGCTGGGCGCCATGTACGGAGGCACGTTCAAACCCGCGACCGTGGGGGGTCTCGTCGCGACCGCGGCCGTCGCGACACTCGGCCTGTCGTTGTGGCTCGAGGTGGCGTTCGGATGAAGACGGCCCCTCTCGACGTCGCGAGCCCGAAGACGCACGACCCTTCACACCTCCCGAGAGGGTGGGACCGGACGCGGCTGCTCGGCGCCGGGGTCCTGGCAACGTGGGCCGCGATGTTCTGGTTCCTCCAGTTGAGTGGGCGTCTGAACCTCTACCTGTCCACCCGCACGGCCTGGATCGTGCCGACCGGCGCGGTCGTCTTGTCGATCGGCGCCGTCGGCGCGGCGGTCACGGCCCGCCGCCGGGAGCGGTCTTCGTTGACGAGGGGAGCCTCGGTGACGGCCGCGCTCCTGATCGCGCCGATGATCTTGATGGCTGCAGCGCCGCCGACGACGTTGGGATCGTTCTCATCCAGCAGGAAGACTCAGTTCTCGGGCAGGGGGCTGTGGGGACGTACTGGGGGACCTTCGACGAGAACAGCGAGATCACCTTCTTCTTCGTCGCCGCGTCGAAGTTCTGGGAAGGCGGGGCAGACCTCCTGGGGCAGCGCGCGGGCGATGAAGCGAGCTTCGTGGGGTTCGCGGAACGATGGGATTCCACCCCCAGCGACGAGCTCGTGCTCACCCGGTTCGTCGTGACGTGCTGCGTCGCCGACGCGACCCCGATCAGCATCAGGGTCGTGAACGTGCCCCCAGGCTCCGTGCAGCAGGACAGCTGGATCGAGGTGCGCGGGCAGGTCTACCCCGTCGGCCGAGACGTGATCGTGGTGGCCGATTCCATCGAACCCGCCCCGACCCCGGACCTTCCCTACATCACGCCGTGAGACCCCCCGGGCTGGGCGGGCGTGAGAGGCGGGGCGCGTGCGTAGGCCCTGGTGGCGGTCCCTGCCCCGCTGCCAGCCGGGCTGAACCTACTACGAGGTCTCGTAGCAGATGACGCAGCCTCGAGGTTGCGTATGCCGATCCGGATGCCGACCGAACCCGCCATCGAGGCACGTCGGGGGGACCCGGAGAGCGGACGTCAGTACCCTCCATCTCGCTCTCCGGGGCCCACGACCGCAGGAGCGCGTCGAGGCCGAGCGATCGTCAGATGGTCGCGTGCCGGGAAACCAGCGACGACAACCACGACGAGAGCGGTGTCTACAGAGTGCCCGATCGGGTGAGCGAATCGACGACTTCGGCCGTGATCTCGTCAGGTTCCACGTACATGAGGCCACCGTTCTCTGGCGCGCCGTAGTCCCGGATCCACCTGATGGTTCCGTCCTGGTCGATCAGGACGAAGGTGTGCCCGGGCTCTCCACCCGGCATCGCCCACTGCATGACGCCGTAGTCAGAAGCGGTTGCGTTCCCTTCGTCGGAGTACACGGCTCCCTCGACCCCGTAGCGGGCGCCCTCGGCCTTCCAGGCGCTGAGCGGATCAGGGGACAGGCTCACCAGCTCGACATCGGTAGCGGCGAACCCGTCATCACGTTGCAGGTCGACCACCTGCTGCATGCAACCCGCTCACCCGGGACCCATGCTGAAGTACAGAAGCAGAGGCTTACGACCGAGGAGGTCGGCCGAGCTCACGGCCCGACCCTCGCTCGACTGGAACTCGAATGCAGGGGCAGGCGCCCCAACCTCGATCCCTGCCTGGTCCGACGGCCCGGTAGGCGGTGTGCTGTTGCCGCATGCGGTCAGCAGGCCGAAGGCCAGCATGACGACCGCGAGCACCTGCGTCTGCCTCCCGGCGAACGATCCGATCGGTCTCGAGCGGTTGGTACGACGCATCGTAGGAGTATAGGCGGCTGGCGCGTGAGGGATCGGGCACCGACGTGAGGCGTGCATCCAAATCAACACGTTGGTACCTCGCTGACGTCTACGAAGGACCGTAGTAGTCTGCGGCGAATCGCCGTCCACTCGGAGGCTCTCCCGATCATGAAGATGTCGTTCCGTCGCGCCCTCGTTGCGATCCTCGCCCTTGTTTCATTGGCGGTGAGCAGCCTCGCACTGGCGGCACCGAGCCAGGAGGAAGTCGACGACGCATACTCGAAGGCGAAGCAGCTGGTCGAGGAGGTCAACGCAGCTCGTCGTCAACTCGCAGGTATCGATGCGCGGGTGCAAGAGATCGCCGCGAGGGTCGAGGAGCAGACCGCCGAGGTCGAACGGGTCACGTCGGAGCTCGTGGAGACGCGAGAGCGCATCGTCGGCCTCGAGAAGCGATTCGACGACACCTCAGCTCGGCTGAACGAACGAGCCGCTGAGGCGTTCATCGATGGCCCGGGATCCACGGTGGCGATGCTTCTCGGGTCCGAGTCGATGGCCGAGTTGTCCGACCGGCTCGAGTACGTCGACACGGTCGCCCAGGACGACGCCGACCTCGCGACACAGGTGGTGAACGCCCGAACGGAGTTCGAGTTCGCAGCCGCGAATCTGGCCGAGCTTCGAGAGCAGGAGCGAGCGGTCCTCGCCAACGTCCGTGCGGATCAGGAATCGCTCCGCGCAGAGCTCGAGCGGCAGCAGTCGTTGGTCGCGGAGATCGAGCGCAAGGAAGCTGAAGCGCAACGATACGCCGACCGGCTCGACGACGAACGGCAGAAGTACCTCGACTCGCTGGCCGCGCCGCCGGTGACGAGTGCCAGCGGGGGGAGCGGGGGTACCGGTCCGATCCCACCCGGCGCGGCGGGCACGTTCCGCGTCTGCCCGGTCGACGCTCCGAAGGTGGTCACGGACAGCTTCGGAGCGCCGAGATACGTCGGCGGTTATCACCCGCACAAGGGGGACGACATCATGGCGCCCGCCGGGACGCCGATCAGGGCTCCCTTCGACGGAGTGGCTCGCGACGCGAGCAACTCCACCGGCGGTATCTCCGTGATCGTGCAAGGCTCGATCGGATGGGTCTATAACGCGCACATGTCGCGGATCGGCACGCTGGGATCCGTTCAGGCAGGTGACATCATCGGCTACGTGGGTATGACCGGCGCGTCCGGTGCCGGCGTCAACCACAACCACTTCGAATACCACCCCAACGTGACCCCCACGAGCTGGCCCGAGAGCGCGTACGGCTACTCGATCATCGACGACGCGGTGAATCCGTACCCGCTCCTCGTGACTGTCTGCTGAACCAGGCGACGGACGACGTCTCCGGCCGATGCTGGCCTTCCACTACTATGCTCCGTAGTGGAGATTCGGAGATCGTCGCTGTGGGTGTACACACATCGTGACGGCGGAACCTGCGCCCGGGGCTGTCCCGATCACGGACTCTGTCACTGCGGCTGTGACGAGGACACCCAGCGGTGCGGGGTCGACCGTCCGACCAGCGGCCATCG